>ERZ795048.55-NODE-55-length-112599-cov-8.899790_pt1 | contig 112599 bp, 103 predicted proteins | sample MGYA00375132_ERZ795048 | MGnify/ENA primary metagenome ERZ795048 (study PRJEB30177, sample SAMN05720225) | activated sludge metagenome | isolation source: Anaerobic digester | place: Hong Kong | collected 2014-12-17 ...
TCCGTAATCCTTTTTCCTTTATCCTTTTTGTAACACATCATTGACAAACCTACAACTACAATTTTTCCGCAAAAGCAAGCCATTTTCCGTTTTTTAATGCCCCCCGCAGTTTCGTTTGACGTTTGTGGGATCCAGTTCAAATCCGGTCTTGGTCTGTAAAAATCCTGCGGCCAAAGCGGCCGCTTTAACCTCGTCCGAATCAATTGAAATACGCATTTTTTGCACCCCGGCGGTGGCAAAAAATGCAGCGGCGGCCTTGATCAGACCGTCACCGATCTCTTTTTGTTGAAATTCCAACTGCGTCACTTCGGGAATATCTCCCGCATTGACGGCGATTCGTCCGATTACGCCGTCCGCATCCTCTGCAATCCAGCAAAATTGTCCGTTATTTAAATCGTTGCGCTTGATACAAATCATTGCTTGTGTACACCTTTTATCTGTTTTTCAGCGTCGCAACCTCCTGCGGGGTCAATTCGCGATATTTCCCAACCGGAAGCCCGCCCAATTTCACCCCGCCTTCGGCGATTCTCTTCAACCGCAGAACCGAGAGCCCCAACACCTCACAGATGCGGCGGATATGGCGGTTTTTGCCCTCGGTGAGTGCAATTTCCAGCACAGTACGGTTCTCTTTTTCCTCGATCAGCTGAATCCGTTTGACGTTCAGGAGTTCACCCTCACTGTCCACGCCCTCTAAAAAAGCCAGTTCGGTCTCGGGCGTGATCTTGCCTTCCACGGTCACGCGGTAGGTTTTGCCGACTTCATAAGACGGGTGCGAAATCTTCTGTGCAAACGCACCGTCGTTTGTTAAAAGCAAAAGCCCTTCGGAATCACGGTCAAGCCGTCCGACCGGATAAAGGCGCGTATTGAGATCGGCCACCAGATCGGTGACGCACTTACGTCCCAACTCGTCCTTCGCGGTGGTGACATAGCCACGCGGTTTGTTTAGCATTATGTAAATTTTTCGGTCGACGGTCGGGCCGATGCGCTCCCCGTCGACGGTTAAAAGATCCCGCGAGGTCGCTTTTTCACCCAGCGAGACCGGTCTTCCGTTGCGCTTCACCCTGCCCTGCTCAATCAGCTTTTCGGCAGCGCGACGGGAGCAGATTCCCCACTCCGACATCAATTTTTGTATGCGTTCTCCTGCATCAGGCATATATTTTTACCATCCTTCATCTGAAAAATTATTTTCAAACTTTAATCCTTTCTGCCGAATAGGCGTTCGAAAAATCCCGGTGTTTTCGCCTGAGGGTCAATGCAGTCGCTGAGTGCGATCAAAGAAATTTTGGCGACCACACGGTCGTTGTAGATATATTCGATATTCCCGAGCGTATCCCCGGCGCGGATCGGTGCATTTACAAACTCCGGCAGGTTGATTTTTGTGATTACGGCATTTCGGTCCCCCGCGATACAAGCCACACTCGCGCTTCCGGAGGGGATTACCGAAATATTCTGCGTTGTGCCCGCTACAGGGACATTATATTCGATTTGCTCCGGTGTAAACGATAATAACTCAACCGAAGAAAAGCCCAAATCCAGCAAAGCGGTATGGTCGGCCCAATCGTTAGGCGCGTTTAATGTGACGCAGATGATCGTGATGCCGTCCCGCTCTGCCGCCGAGACCAGACAACGACCCGATTTTTTGGTAAAACCGGTCTTAACGCCGATGGCGCCGTCGTAGCTGCGCAGCATGCGGTTGTTATTCATCAGCAGGCGGCGGTACGGCGGATTGCCATAGGTCGCCTCCGCTGATTTGGAGGAACAGATGGTTCTGAATTCTTCATTCTCCAACGCTTCGGCGGCCAATAAAGCCATATCGTAAGCCGTGGAATAATGATTTTTGGCATCCAGTCCGCTCGGCGTGGCAAATGATGTGTTTTTCATGCCGATCTCAACAGCAGTCCGATTCATCAGCTCGACAAATTTTGAAATCGACCCACAGATACGCACTGCGGCGGCATTGGCCGCGTCGTTGCCCGAGACGGTTAGCATACCCACGGCAAGCGCCCGTAAAGACGCTTGGTCGCCGACCCGCAATCCCATTGAAGAACCCTCGACGGTAATGGCCGCAGTGTCGACCGTGAAATAGTCATCCAGGTTTTGCTGTTGAAGGGTCAGCATTGCCGTCATGATTTTGGTCGTGCTGGCCATCGGCAGCAATTCGTCCGCGTTTTTGCTCCAGATGATCTTGCGGCTGTCGGCCTCAATGATTACGGCGGCTTCTGCGCTGATGTCGTTTTGCGAAACCGTCAAGACCTCTGAAACCGGTTTTAAAACATCGACAATTTCCCCGGCAACAGGACTTGTACCCGGATTAAAAATCAGTGAAAAGCAGATGGCCGCTGCTGCAAGAACGGCGGCAAGCGCGACGAGTTTTTTCCTCATGTGATTTCGGCACTCCTCTCAGGTCGGCATACGGACATACGGCGTTTAACCGCATCCATACAAAATTCAGGGATATCCCCTTGAATTTTATGCCGCCTGTCCGCCGTTATTCGCCGTCCGTTGTCATTTCGGATTTCTTGTCTTTATCTTTTTCTTTATCCTTTTTGAAAAGCGAGACAACTTTATCGAACATCTCCGGTACCAGAGCCGCGACTCTGTCCACCGGCTCGCCGGACGAACCGATCGGAATCAATCGGACGCCCTCGGAAGAGACCACTAAAAATGCGATCGGGTTGATTGTGACGCCGGCGCCTCCGCCGCCTCCGAAATTCGTTTTGGGCGCGGTTTTGCCGTCAAAATCGGAGCCGCCCGAAGCGAATCCGAACGAGACTTTTGACACCGGAATGATCATCGTGCCGTCCGGAGCTGTGACCGGTGTACCGACGATTGTGTTGACGTCCACCATCTGCTTGATGTTCTCCATCGTAGTCTGCATGATTGAAGACAGAGGATGCATTTCCATAGTGACCTTCCTTTCACCGTATATGTTTGAACGGGTTATGATTTTTTATTCCGCTTTTGCGGAGTTTTTTGCTTTTTCGGGGATTTTTTTCCGGTCAGCGCCGCTTCGAGGCCGAGATCGGGATTTGCGATATAGCGCAGGATCACGGGCCACAGAATCGTCAGTATCCAAAAGATTCGAATACGGATTTTCAAATCGGCTTCGACGCTTGTATTTTTGCCTTCGTAATCCCACAGCACCAAAAAATCGCTTTCATACCGTCCGAACAATTCGTTCAGTACGGTCTGTACCGCTGTGAGCCCGGCGCAAAAGGTCCCGTACAAAATCGCGGTTTTGGCCGCGTCACCCGCCGCCGCGACAATGTGAATTTTACAGGGTTTCAAACGGGCTTTTTTCAATGCTCTTCCGAGCAACCCCAAAATGGATTTGATCTGACCGGCGAGTTCCTGCAGGTCGGGCTTGGATTCTTCTTTTTCCTCGGTTTTTTCTTCTTTAGGCTCTTCCTTTTCTTTTTCCTTTTTGGGTTTCTTTCGGTCTTCGGGGAATAAAACAATATTCGCCCGCCAAAGACCCGCTTTGATCAGAAACGCATGATCGTAGGTGATGTCGATGCAGACGTCGGACAGCAATAACGCGGTGATGAGAACCGCGAGGCCGCCGAAAACGTACAGCGCCCACATAACAATTAAGTGTCCGCGCCGATGGGCAGCGGTTCTTGATCGGAATCCTCGGCGCTGTCGGCGGCATTCTGCCCTGCCTCGAGTTCAATCTCGGTCAGATCGGGCAGCTGTTCGAGGGTCTCGATGCCGAAACAACGCAGGAAATTGTCGGTTGTGCCGTATAAAAGCGGTCTGCCCGGCAGTTCGAGCCGCCCTTTTTCTTCAATCAGGCCCTTTATCACAAGATTGGAGATGATGCCGCTGCAGTCGACGCCGCGGGTCTGTTCGACATAAGCCTTGGTGACCGGCTGGCGGTAGGCGATGATGGCGAGCACCTCAAATGCTGCGGGTGACAACGGGATGTCACGGCGAATTTCCATGGATTTTCGGACGGTCTCGGCGGTCTCGGGTTTAGTGACCAGCTGATAGCGGTCTTCGACGTTCCAGAGTGCCAGTCCGCTTTCACGTGAAAGCCGATCTTCGAGCGCAAGCGTGACCTTTTTTAGGGTGAATTCGTCGATTTCAAGCGCCTGCGCCAACCGCTGGGCAGCCACCGGCTCACCCGCCGTGAACAAAATGGCCTCGAGTGCCTGCTCAAGTTGTTTCAGATCGACCTGTTCGGTTGTTCCCGCTTCAATCGGCATAGTCATAGCCTTCCATTCGTAGATTTGAGGATGTTTAATTTATTTGGTTATGACCAAATAAATTAAACTCCAGGTTTGAAAATTCATTTTTCAAACTCACTCCCCTTATTTTCTCTCAAAGTCAGCGATAGGTCGTTATCCATAATCACGCGTCCGGCCTTGACCAGTTCCAGCAACGCCATAAAAACGGCGATCATCTGGTCGCGCTTGGTACAGTCGGAAAAGAGTTTCTCGATCGACGCGTGCTTTCTGCGTTTTAACTGCTTGATGACGCTGTAAACGCCCCAGGCCACCGGCACAATCGGCTTTGCGACATATTCGGTGAAGTCGCTCTCCTTGGGCGGCAGACGGCGTTTTGCGCGGCCCAGTATCGTTAAAAAAGCCGCAGTGAGAATCGTGACCTCGTGGATTCGGGTATACTGCCTGTCCACCTCAATCTCGGACGGTTCGCGGGTAAAGGTGTCAAATGCCGCCGTTTCGCGCAGCTTTTCCGCCGCAATCCGGCAGACCTGATATTCCATCAGCTCCTGCGCGAGCTCCTGTTTGAGCTGGTCGCCTTCCTCACTCTTGGGCAGCAGCATGGCGGTTTTTATGTAGACCAGTCGCGCCGCCATCTCAAGAAAATCACTGGCGATCTCGATGTTGTCCTCGCGCAGCACGTCGAGGTATTGGGTATACTGCTCAAAAATATCGGCGATCGGGATGTCGAGAATGCTGACCTTGTTTTTGGCGATCAGAAAAAGCAAGAGATCCAATGGGCCTTCAAAGGTCTCGACTTTGACCGTGGGGTGCTGTACGCTCATAGAATCAGCGACACCCCTTCCATGATCAGGTTTTGCAGCCAGCTGGAGACAAAAACGACCGGCGTCGTCAGCACACCCGTCACCAGCAAGATGATGAAAACGATTGAAAATCCCTGTTGATATTTACGCACGAACATCTGCGCTTTTAACGGGAGCAGCGGATTGATGATGCCAAAGCCATCCAAAGGCGGAACCGGAATCAGGTTAAAAATCGCAAGGTTGATGCTGATCATGAAAACTACGATGACGAAGAGTTCAACCACCGAACCGAATCCGGCCGAAACATCGAAAAGCCGACCGATCAATCGGTATAAAAATGCAAAGATAATTGCTAAGAGCACATTGGAAAACGGACCGGCCAGCGCCACAAAACTGTTGGCGAATTTTCCGCCCTTTTTTAACAGTGATCCGTTGATGTAGACCGGTTTTGCCCAACCGAAACCGGTCAGCAGAATACAAACAGCACCAAACGGGTCGAGATGTTTAAGCGGGTTCAAGGTCAATCGGCCCTGTGTCAGCTGCGAGGTGTCACCAAGTTTATAGGCCGTGAAAGCATGCGCAAACTCATGCACCGGCATCACGATGATCAGCGCCAGTCCGATTAAAAAAATATTGATAATGATTTCGGGGAAACTTGCCCCCGTTCCAAGCATTTGCAGCATTTTTCTTATTTTCGCTCCATTATAAACTAAGCAGAATAATTCCTACGCATTGTACCTTTCTATTATATCGTAATTACCTTTTTCCGTCAAGGTGAAATGAAGATAAATCATCCCGGCCGGCAACATCTTTCACAGCAAAATCCGCTCCGCGTGTTTCACGCGGGGCGGATTGAAACAAGTAAATCAGCCGAACGGATAGACCTCATAATAAACTCGAATTTCTCTCAAGATTAAATTGTCATCGAAAAACAGTTTTACAAACGGCAAAGTCCCGTCCGGAATTAAAACGATTTCCGGACAACCCGGGCCTTCCGATTCGCCGAACGGATCGTTGAAGCCGGTAATATCCGACACATAGACCTTGCCGGACGGGCCGCTGAAAGCGTATTTGCCGTAAAAAAGAGCGCCGCTTCCAAGGTAATCCCGATCCTGCGGATACATGGACATCACCGATTGAAAAGTATCTCCGATCTTGATTCCGCGCGGACCTTCGATGCCCTCGCCGAAAATGACCGCCGACATCACGATACTGCCGTTTTCATATGTTTCATAGGTCTCTCCGCCGTCTTCGGAAATCTCTTTGAAAAACGCGAAATAGACGCCGTCATACAGATAGTAACGCATGAGCCCCTCAACGCCGCGATCATCATATATTGCAATCGGGTCACCCAGTTTCTTTTTAATGGAATTGAACGTGTCGCCGTCGCGGACTCCGGCGGCAACGGCATCCTCCGCGGTGAAGCGGGAGGCGTCGGCGTTGGAGGTGATCGTGGGCATTTTGGCCAGCAGTTCGTCATAGCTGATTAAATCATGACGCTCGATCGGCCTTGTCCAAGTGCTCCAATCGGGGTATTCGACGATTGGCTCGGTACCGTCCGAAGGCGTTCCAGGACCCTCTACCGCCTGCTCCGCATCCATCATCGAGTTGTAGTAAATTCTAATGCTGCTGACGGTCATATCGGCATCCATGTAAATAACCAATCCATAACTGTTTTCGAAACCGTAACTGCCGGCCGGATACCAGTGATAGGCGATCTTTCCGTTACCGTCATCAAAATCATTGTCCGTATACGCCGTTCCAACCGCCTTGGTGAGCGGAAATTCATCATGACTCCCAACCATGGATCCTCCGTAGAGATAGTATCCGAACGAATCTCCGTCGCCTCCGAGGGCGTCTTCTCCGAAATGCTCATCCCGCCCATAAGCCTGAATGACCTCGCTGAATGTGTCTCCGACCCTTAAAAAACTCAGCAGATGATAGGAATCGCTCAATGAAACAACGCTACCGAGTTGAAATGGTGCTGTCAATATTCCGTTGAACTGATAAAACGTCAATATTAAATCTTCACCATAATACCAATCATAATAATGCCCGTATATAAAGGTGTTTTCCTCAAGGTCGTCCGAGTCCACGATTTTTGTCGGCTCTCCCAACAAATATCGTACTTCATCCATGGTGAATCCGAGTTTTATATCGTCAAGCGCCAGATCATCGGGCATCACAATTCCGCCAATTGAGATATAATTGCGGCTTGCGTCGGAAATGCTGATTTCCGTCACGGTCCCGTTCTGATCAAAAGTGTATGACAGCACCGGATATTTATCCGAATCGGATGGATCCCAGCAATAGTTCACAACAGCTCCGTTTTCAGAAGAATATTCAAAAGCTGTTCCCAACCCGGTCTGATCTTCGTCCGCCAGATCCCGGTAGATATAGGTGACGGTGTCCGCTATTTCTTCGCTCGTCTGAGTGCCGGTCATGAGAAGTTCGGCGGTAAAATCGCTTGACTGCTCGCCCCGACTGCTGTCTTTGGCATAGGTGTTCAATACCCGATCATATCCCGATCCGATCCTCAGCCCGTTCTCGAGCGCATAAGCGTCGCTTTGAATCGTGATACTGGCCAGCGGTTGTATTTGAACCTCGGGCACGACCGGCATATAACGCGGAAAAGAAAGCGTCAGACCGTCATATTCCCAGATCACAGCGCCGTGCGTCCCGTCCATCGCTATGGCTTCGGTCGAGACCGGTTCTCCAAAAAGATTCTGCACTTCATCCATTGTCATGCCGAGCCGCAGTCCGGCAATGGTCATCTCAGCGGATGTGACCGGTTGTTTTTGCCCTGCGGTGCCGGGGGTGCAGCCGATGCAAAGCGTCATTAGCAACGACAGCATCATACATACAAAAATCTTGATCTTGTTGCTTTTTATCATATAACGGCCCTCTCTTGTTACTCTTATCCAAAATATCCTTCCCGTAAAATATATTATACTCAATAGCCTAATATTGTCAATCCCACAGAAACAAGAACACCCCGCGTGGAAACACGCGGGGTGGGTTTATTTAACTCGTTTTATTTAATCTAAATATATCGTCGGTATGTATGATATTACAATCATATTGATTTCCTGTCTCACGTCCGTATCAAAACGCAGAATATAACAGCCGTTCCAGCCAAAACTGCCCTTCGGACACCAATCGTAGTTGATCATATAGCAATTAGTTCCCGAATTAATTTGATATTGATTTATATAAGCGGTTCCGACCGCTTCGGTACGCACTTCGTCCGATTCATCCGGCCAAACCCCGCCGTAGAGATAATAAGCTGACTGTTCGTAATCATCCTTACGGATGTCCGGACTTTTAAAATCAGAAATTATCACTCCGTAACTCTCATCCCAAGAGTAGGCCTCTACAACCTCGATCAATTTTGAGCCCACTTTCAAGCCGTTTGGCAACGTGTATTTATCATTCCCAAGAGCTATTCCGCCAAGCTGATATTCGTCATCGTCGCCTTCTTCGAAACGATAAAAACTCAATATAAGCTCTTTATCATATCTCCATTGATAACAATCTCCGAAATGATAAGGTCTGATCGCTTCATAAGGTTCTGCCAAATCGTCCATATTATATTCACCTGTTCTGGTCGGCTCGCCCAAGATGGATTTGACCTCATTCATTGTCAAACCGATTTTGAGTTCACCGAGTTTCATATCCTCATTAGTGACAATTCCCCCTTCAGGTGGGGTGGTGCCGAAGGTGCAGCCGATGGTAAGTACCATTATCAATGCCATCACAACCGCAGCCCATGCCCGTGTCTTATGATTTTTGACAATCATCTTCACACGCTCCTTTATCCCGTTTTTGCCCGATACCATGGTGGTGGCCGCGCAGGTCAACCCTACGGGCGTTTTCTTGACTTCGATCATGCCGATGAGGGTTTTACCGTATGCAATGCGGTTTTCCTCGCCGAGTTTTTTCACGGCCGCCTCGTCGCAGGCCGATTCGCAGTCGGTTCTGGACATCGCCGCCGCCATCCAGACGAACGGGTCAAACCAATAGACCGCCAGCAAGGCGCACCGCACAAACGACCAGAGATTGTCGGCGTGTGTATAGTGGCAGAGTTCATGTGTCAATACCGTTTTTGTCGTGTTTTCATCGGCAAGCGCTTTTTCGTTGAGATAGACAGCAGGTTTGAGCAATCCGAACAAACACGGCGAATGCAGAAAATCCGCCTGATATACTTTTAATTTGCATTCGGTTTCAACCGGAACGCGGACTGTTAGAAGTTTGATATAAAATACGGTATTCCTGATAAAAAACCAAACCGCCGCCACTGCCGCGCCGCCGAACCAAATCCATTTGAGCAGCGTCTCAAGCGGGATGGTTTGACGTTTGACCGAAGCCGCTTCGAGCTCGGATGCGCCGACTTCCGCTTGTGCCTGTTCAAGAGGAATACTGTTACCTTCGGCATACTCTTCGAGCGTGTACGATTCATACGGCAGTACCGCAATCTGTGTGGTCTGTGCGACGCTATGAACCGCAGAAACGGTATCGGAATCAACTGCCGAAATCGGGCTTTCGAACAGTGAAAACGGCAACATCAGGCGCAATACGACCACGCCCCAAAGCGCATACCGAATCCTCCGGGAAAGTTTGTTTTTTAGTGCAAACCGCAATGCTGCGACGATAATGATCAATATCGAGGATGTAATCAACAGTTCTGTCATGTTCATGACCTCCCTTCCGCCGGATTTAAGTTACTTGCTTTCTTCCGCCCGTTTCAAGATTTCATAAAGTTCGTCGATTTCTTGTTTAGAGAGCGCTTTTTGATCGACCATCGCATTCACCATGCTCCCCAACTGTCCGTTATAAACCTTGGAGAGAAAATTCTCGGTCTCCGCCGCCGATGCCTCCTCCCGCTCGACCGTCGAAAAATACGTTTTTGCCCGTTCACCCTCTTCATGGCGTACCGCACCTTTTGCCTCGAGCCGCGCAAGCATCGTGATTACCGTATGCTTGCTCCAGCCGGTCTCGGGCTTGAGCGCCTCGGTCAGGCGCATAATGGTGTTGGGTCCATCCTGCCAGAGCCGATTCATCAGCTTCCATTCGCCGTCAGAAAGATTCATTCATAAGACCTCTTTTATCCTTTGTTTTGGTACACATCTGTCAACCTGATTACAGTATAGCAAACAGGTACACAGTTGTCTACCCATTTTTCGAAAAATCTTAAAATATTTTGCGAAACCGCTTGCATCTTGGCCATAACTGTGTTAAAATAGACGGGCTGTCGAGCCAAAGACAGTTTTATTTCGATGTTATTAACCATTCATCATGTACAAGAAAGGATGATCATATATGGCGAAATGTGATATCTGCGGAAAAGAAGTTGTTTTCGGAATCAAGGTCTCCCACTCGCACAGACGTTCCAACAGAACCTGGAAACCCAATGTGCGCCGTGTTAAGGCCATCGTTAACGGAACCCCGAAAAGAGTTCACGTCTGCACACGCTGCCTGCGTTCCAACAAAGTCGAACGCGCTGTCTGAGTTTTCATAATCTTGCCAGACGCGGGACGGATTGATTTCCGTCCCTTCTTTCGTTTTCGGGTTGCATTTCAATTTCCGTTGTTGTAAAATAAAGTTGTGTCTTTTTCGCAAATCGAACGAAAAGAGGTTGAATAAATGAATAGCAAACGAAATTATAAGGTCCGATATATTACCGATATCCGGCAGATGATGCGCTCCAGCGTGGAGATTTACGGCGACCATACCGCCTTTTTGGTTAAAGACGACGGTGTCTATAAACCCATCAGCTATAAACGTTTCCGGTCCGACGTCGAGGCCTTGGGAACCGCACTGTGGGATTTGGGATACAGCGGAAAACGCGTCGTAGTGATCGGCGAAAACTGTTATGAATGGGCGCTGACCTATATGGCCACGGTCTGCGGACTCGGCGTTATCGTTCCCGTGGACAAGGAGCTTCCCGCCGAGGAGATTGAAAACATCATCAATCTGTCACAGGCGGCACTGATTATTTACTCGGAAGCCGTCGCCCCGAAGATCGAACCCATCCGCGGCGTGGTGAAAATCCCGTTCTCTCAGCTTGAAGGTTTTATCGATAAAGGCGCGAAACTGATTGCCAACGGCGAGGAAAAATATTTGAACGCCCCGATCGATCCCGACATACTCTCGATTTTGTTGTTCACCTCAGGCACAACCGGCGTCTCAAAAGGCGTTATGCTCTCCCAGACCAATATCTGCTTTGACCTGATGCAGATGTGCATGATGTGCTATATCGACGACAAGGATATCTTTTTGTCCGTGCTGCCCCTGCACCACACCTATGAATGCACCTGCGGTTACCTTTGCCAAATCTACCGCGGCAGCACCATCGCTTATTGTGAAGGCCTTCGCTATATCACTAAGAACATGCAGGAGGCCAAGGTCACGGTTATGCTCTGCGTTCCCGTTCTGATTGAATCGATGCATAAAAAGATCTGGCAGGGCGCCGAAAAAAAGGGAAAGGCCCAGACCTTGAAAAAGGCAATTAAGCTGAACAATGCCCTCAAAAAAGCCGGTATCGATATGTCCAAGAAACTGTTCAAAGATATCCACAGCACCTTCGGCGGTCATCTGCGCCTTTTGATCTCCGGCGGCGCCGCAGTCGACCCGCAGATTATGGCGGGGCTGCACGATCTCGGCATCAATGCCATTCAGGGCTACGGTTTGACCGAATGCGCCCCGATTGCCGCGCTCAACCGCGACCATTTTTCCAAAGACGACTCCGCAGGTCTTGCACCGCCTGACGGCAAACTCGAAATTTTTAACCCCGGCCCCGACGGCACCGGTGAAATCCGGTATAAAGGTCCAAACGTCATGCTGGGCTATTATAATGCGCCGGAGCTGACCTCCGAAGTGATTTGCGACGGATGGTTTTATACCGGAGATCTCGGATATATCGACGACGACGGGTTTTTGCACATCACCGGCCGCAAAAAGAACGTCATCGTCACGGCCAACGGCAAAAACGTCTTCCCCGAGGAACTCGAGACCTATCTGGCACGCGATCCGTTTGTGTTGGAAAGCGTCATCGTGGGTATTATGAACGAGCGCAAACGCGATTATGACATTGTGGCCATCGTCGTACCCGACGAGGAAAAGTTCACAGAAGAATACGGTCCCGGCTACACCGACCAGCAGGTCAAAGCCAAACTCGAGGCGGCTGTGGAAGAGGTCAACAAGATCGTCCCCGCCTATAAACGCATGACCGTTACCATCGTGCGCAGAGAGGAATTCGTCAAGAACACCTCCCGCAAGATCAAGCGGTTCGGCATTATCGAATCGGTCATTGACGAATATAAGAAAATCGCATTTTAAATTGATACCCTGACATAAAACGATCCCGTGGCGAAACGCCACGGGATCGTTTTTTAATATATCGTTGTTTCTGCGGGCGGATGATATCCGCCCCCTACATTCTTGTTCTTCTATAATAATTTCTGCTTTTTCAACAGTTGATACAGCGGCGGGATGAGTGCGATTTGAAGCGCGATCAGAACGCCCGCTTTGATCAGACGGATGGGAAGAATTGCAATAAAACCCTGCCCGAAGAATTGAACCAGCCAGAACGTATCGAGGCACAGTGAAAATGCAATCGTGCAGATGACAGAGGCGACAACCACTTTCCAGAACTTATATCGGTAGCGATAAAGGAACAGACCGAGTACCACACCGAAAAGCGCGGATGAAATTGTGAATCCCGGAAAATACGCGCCGACCGGAAACAAGATTGCTCCTAAGAATTCCGCGATGCCCCAAGCCAATCCGGCCCACGGTCCGTAAAGAATCGCAAGCGCCGCAATCGGCAAAAACCCGAGATGGAACTGCACCGTCGGCAATTTGATCGACAAAAACCGATGCAGGACAACCTCCAGCGCGATCATCAACGCCATTGTTACGACCATTTTCAGAATCTCATGACCGGTCATTTTGGGCTTTTGGGCCTCCGGAAAACAATCATAAACCTCTTTGGCCGAATACAGCGAACCGAAACAGCAGATCGGCAAGCCGGTCTTTTTTTGTAACGCTTTTGCTTCAGCAATACCCTTTTTGATGCTGTTTGCAGAATGTACGTTTTTCACGTATTCGGAGATATTCTTGGCAAGTTCATCGGGGAGTAATGCGCGGGGATTCGGCGGCGCGACGGTAATTACATGAGCGGCCAACGGCGTAAATTCCGCGATCATCTCACGGTAATCCTTGTCGGCTAAAACCCCCATGACAAAGATAAATTTTTGATTCGGGAACATCTGTTTTAACGAAGACGTCAAGGCTTTTACCCCGTGGAGATTGTGTGCGCCGTCAAACAGGACGACCGGCTTTTTCGAGATAAAGGCCATGCGTCCCGGCCAAACCGCTTTATGCAAACCTTTTCGAATGGCCGAATCCGTGATTTCAAACCCCTTTTGGCGCAGTACCTCGACGTTTTTCAGCACAACCGCAACGTTTTTGCCCTGGTAATCACCGCAAAGCGAAAGGCGTAAATCTTTCAATTCGCCGTAATCGAATACCAACCCGTTGCGGTCACAGGATTTGACGGCAATTTTTTCATTTTCGGCGATATAAAGACGTGAATCCGTCTCCTTGCAGCGGGCTTCAATGACCTTTGCCGCCTCCGGCTCCTGCACATAACTGACCACGTCACTGCCCGGTTTGATAATACCGGCTTTTTCACCCGCGATCTGTTCAAGCGTGTCGCCGAGTTCTTTCATATGATCGAAGCCGATGGCGGTAATGACCACGCTGACGGGATTTTGAATCGCATTGGTGGCGTCAAGCCGCCCACCCAATCCGGTTTCGAGTACGACGATATCGCAGTTTTTCTCGGCAAAATACAAAAACGCCAACGCCGTGACGAATTCGAATTCGGTCGGCAGTTCACCGAAGCTGTTTTCAAGCTGTTTGGCTGCGATTTTCACGGATGAAACCAGCTTTTTTAGTTCATTGTCGGTGATGTTGACGCCGTTGACCGAAATGCGCTCGTTGAATTCGAACAACGCAGGAGAGGTATAACGTCCGGTTTTGTATCCTGCGGCGTGCAGAATTTGGGCGGTCATCTCGACCACCGAACCCTTGCCGTTGGTGCCCGCAACATGCACGCATTTGACTTTTTCCTGCGGGTCACCCAGCAGCTTTAATAACGCCGATACCCGTTCGAGTCCGAGAAAACTGCCCTGCCTGACCGCGCCCTGTATCAGTTTTTTGGAGCGTTCAAAGTCCATAAATAAAATTCCCCCTTATGATTCGGCAATTGCCGCATAAGGAGAAATACACGGGAAAATCAATGATCCTCGGTATGCAGCAGCGGGATGCGAAATCTGCACCGCAAGAAACCTTTTCGTCCGCCCGACAACTCCCCGTTCGGGCAGCACTTAACGCGCAAATTTCTACTCTGCCATTGAATTGTTGCACGAAATCTCCGTGCGGTCTGTATTATAGCATACCCCTGCCCCTTTTTCAAGCGCTCTTGCCCGTTTTGCATAAAAATACAAAACCGGCTGCGTAACTGATGTTGCGCCGCCGGTTTAATTCGTTTATTGAAACAAGTCTAAAAATTCTTCGAGGGTCAGATTGTTCTCCATGATATAACGCGCGTTGTCGGGACCGACAAACCGATAGTGCCACGGTTCGTAATCAATCATTGTGATGTCTTCTTTTCCATCGGGATAACGAAGAATAAATCCATATTTGGCACAATGGGAAATCAACCATTCAAACTCGTCGGTATTTTCGAATTTGGAGGTCAGCGATTTGTTGTCGTCGTACCAGTCCACGCTGACGATGTCCACCGCAAGGCCTGTGCAATGTTCGCTGGTCCCGGGCGGCGCCACCATCTTGGCGGCTTCAACTTCGGCGTCCTCTTGGGTTTCACCGGATTGAACATATTCGCTAACTTTTGCGTTGTAAAGCTCAACCTGGCGTTCCGGGCTTCGATATGAAGAAATTACGTTCAATTCAATCCCATCTGCCGCGGCATCTTGAATCATCGCCTGAAGATAAGACAACGCCCGCGCTTCAAAATTGCGTGTGGAACTGTATGCGGCGATTTCGGGTTTGTAGGTGTCCGGCAGGACATTGTTTTTATTGACTAAAATCAGAGCCCAGTCGAAATCCGGGTTTCGCGTAAAAGCAGGCAGAGAGGTCACAGATGTTTCCGGCTCGCTGCTTTCTGTATCAACAGTTTCCGATAATTCTTCCGTCAGGCTGCTTTCGAAGTCTTCGGAAGATGAAGAAGCGACACTTGGGGTCAATATTGTATTGAGGCCGACGGCGTATTCCTCCGATGCGATGTAAACCGAAGAAGTCGGAACATTAATCGCACATCCGGAACACAAGGTGAGCCCGATTAACAGGAGTAAAAAGCGTTTTTTCATATCGTTGATGCTGTATGCCTTTCGAAAATCATATTAAAAAATTGCGCTTAAGCGCCATTGATTATTATATCACTTTCGGGCTTTTTGTCAACGGCTCGCTATTTTGGTAATATAAGTCATTTTTTGGCTTACGATTCTTATTCTTTACGCTTTTTCCGCTTTGATTTTTCTGCCGAGAATCGTTTTAACCCGCACACCGTCTGCGTTCGGATAAGCGAAATCGGAATAGACGATGAAGGCCTCGTTTTCACTGAGCGCAACCATCTCACTGTAGGAGCAGGTATCGGTCTGATAACGGCCGGGGGGAATGATCTCGATTCGGTCGTCCCAGGCCAACCCCTGTTCGTCCGCACTCGCCCGTAAGAACAAACCCGGTCTTCCGTAGCTGGCCAATGTCACGCCGTTTTTTAATGCACAGAGGCACGGCCAGACGCCGTTGTTGTCAAAGACAGCCGGCTTGCTCCAGGTCTTTCCACCGTCAAAGCTCTTGGCAAAATAGGACGGGCCGATGCCGTTTCCGTCGGTAGTCCGCAGCAGGCAGAAGACCGAGCCGTCGGGCAGAAAACAGATATCGGGTTCGCCGAAACCGCCGCGGACACGATAATAATAATCCGCAATCGGATCGGGTTCAAACGGAATCCGGCTGAGAAAATTAAAGCTCTCACCGTCATCGTCCGAGACGCAAAACAGGGCGCTGTTTGCCGGGCGTTTTTCGCCGAGAAAAAACGGATAGCCGATGGCCCAAAGCCGGCCATTCGGCGCTTTCCGAATCCGCCAAAAAGCAGGTCTCGGGAGCACACCCTCGCTGGTATAAGCAGTCATTCCGGGGACTTCAATCCTTTTCCAAACGGTGTGTAAAGTCCCGTCTTTTTCCGTGATTTCGAACGGGAAAAGCCGAAACTCCTCCGGCATTTTTTCAATTTTATAGATATTTCTCTTCCACCCGTAATTTTCCCAAAAACCGTCCGGTTCTTCCGGGAGTTTTACGTCCGAAAGCTGAAAAGCAGATACAATTTTATAATTGAGATACCTGCCGTCCGAAAGGGGAACTCCTCCGCCGGGGTTGTCGCATTCCGTCCAGGTTATGCCGCTGTCTTCACTCATCGCATGTCCCTTGGGTTTTCCGTATGCGTGTGCGGAGTCCTTTCCGATGTGGTATTCGCAGTGCAGTTTTCCGCCCTCGAGCAGTTCAACCCTCGGAAACTGGCAGATTCCCCAGTTGTCCTGATCGGACGGCAGCGGCGGAGCCTGTGCGATGACCACAGGTTCTCCCAATTCAAGTTTCACACGGGACGGTGCTTTTTGATCTTGCATTTGACTGTCCTCCCCAAATTTTTTAACGTCTATCGGACACTATAACATAAAACGAACAATTTGGCAACGTAAATTCGGCTTTTTAAGCGCCAGAAATTTCGTCGGATCACAGATTTCACCCTATGCAAAACGAGGGTTTTGTGATATAATCTTTTTTGACAGAATTTATTCGGTTTTGTCGAATAAAACCCGGAGTTTAAGTATTGATGAAAACTTTTATTTTTGACCTTGACGGTACCCTAATCAATTCCCTTCCCGATATTCAGACGGCAGCCAACAAGGCATTTACAGCCGTGGGGCTTTCAACCCGATCTCTTGAAGAAATCCGCACAAACGTCGGCCACGGGCTGGATGATTTTATCCGAAATATCAACCTGCCGCATGTCGTCACCGAAGAGGAACTCTCGGTTATAAAAGACGTCTACGGCGAATATTATAAAAACCACCTGGCCGATCTCACGACCGTCTATGACGGCGTGATTGATCTGCTTCGGGCTTTGCGGCAAAAGGGCTGCCTGCTGATCATGGCCTCCAATAAGACCGATGTCTATGTCAAAATCATCGCAGACAAGCTTTTCCCCGGGTTGTTTGACGATATGATCGGACAGATGGACGGCGTGCCGCCCAAACCGCGTCCCGAACTCGGGCAATACATTTTGAACAAGCACGGACTTTCCGCCGCCGACTGCGTAATGGTGGGGGATTCCAAATTTGATACCGTCTTTGCAAAGAACTGCGGATTTTATTCCGTGGGTGTGCGCTGGGGATTCTCCGAACCGGGAGAATTGGAGAAAGCCGGTACCGATAAAATTGTAGAAAAGGCGGACGAGATCCTCTCGCTTGCTTAAATTTCCTGATTTTTGCGATTGTATCAATGCGCAGATTTTGGTATAATCAAACGGTAACGGATGCTTTTTGGAGAGTTGAAATGAAAAAAGTCGTTTCCTTTTTGATTTTACTCGTGTTTTTCATCGGCTGCACGCCGGCCGTACCGGCTTCGTCCTCGTTCAATTCCGCCGGTGAAAACGCGCCGATTTTGCCTGCCTCCCAAGCAATTACACCCGCTTCCGAAGTCTCGGTCGAATCTTCCGTTGTCCCGTCCTCTGAAGAGAGTTCCGCCGAACCGCAGTCCGAAGAAAAAAGTTCCGTGACCGAATCCTCAAAGGCGGTCTCAAGCGAACCGGAGCAAAGCGAGGAGACAAAATCGAGCGAAACCGTCTCCAGTAAGCCCGAGGCCTCTTCAGAGCCGGTTTCTTCTGCCGCGGCATCCACCGCTTCCAGCATTCCCGAAACGTCAAGTGAACAGACCGTTTTGCCCGTTACGGAATTGAGCGAATTGCGGGGCGTCTGGATCTCTTTTTACGAACTGTCCGACATCACCGATTACAACGAATATAAAACCCGAATCGACACCATGTTCGATACGGCAAAAGCGATCGGTTTCAATGCGGTTTTCTTCCATGTACACGCCTTCGGCGACGCAATGTATCCTTCGCAGATTTTCCCCTTCACGCACCGTATCGGGTATCAGACACCCAACGGCGATCCGATTCAAGGTGTAGACCCCGGTTACGATCCGCTGGCCTATGCCGTCAGCGCCGCACATCAGCGCGGACTTCAACTGCATGCCTGGTGGAACCCCTACCGCATCTGGACGCTCTCCGATGATATCGAGGCGTTATCGGTCGATAATCCGGCGTATATTTTTTGGAATGATGATGACACAGCAAACGATAATTATGTGCTTTCTACCGGAAAGGGACTTTATTATAATCCCGCCGAACAAGGCGTGCGCGATTTACTGACCGCAGGCATCGCAGAGATGCTGGACCATTACGCGGTCGACGGCGTACATTTTGACGATTACTTCTATCCCACGACCGACGCCGATTTTGACGAGGATTCTTACGACGCTTACAGACACGACGGCGGTCTGCTCTCTCTGGCCGACTGGCGCAGGGAAAACGTCGACAAACTGCTGCTGCAAGTACACGAGCTCTGCGCGTCGAAAGGCGTTCCGTTCGGGGTCAGTCCCGCCGGAAACATCGACCGCGTCTTTAATAACATGTATGCCGACATCATGCTCTGGGGCAGTTCCTACGGCTATGTGGATTACCTCTGCCCGCAGATTTATTGGGGCTTCGACCATGACACCATGCCGTTTCTGGGCGTGCTCAACGACTGGCTCGGTATTGTCACCAACCCCTCGGTAAAACTTTATATCGGGCTTCCGGCCTACAAATTGGGTGAAACAGACTCCGGCGCGGGTTCCGGAAAGTATGAATTTAAAACCGATACAGAAATTATCAAGCGAATGGTGCTTGCGACACGCGAGACCAATTGCGACGGATTTATCGTTTACAGCTACACTGCAATGGCTGACAGCGCAAACATAGAAGAGAGAGATGCGCTGCGCGAATTGTTGGAATGATACGTATACACACAGGGAGGTAAAAAATCATGCAGGACTACAGCGCCAGAAGGCGCAGCAGAAGCGGCGGAAAATCACTGCTTGAGAGAAAAGATAAGTCCAAGGCCTTTGAGAAAAAAGAGGTAAAAATCAAGGCTGCGGATCTTTTTGCTGTCTCGGATGATCCGATTGAAACCGTTGAAAAAAAGAAAGCGGACAAACCCGTCACCCCGCCCAAGACGCAGCTTCCGCCCGATGAAAAACCTTATAAAGCGCCGAAAGAGCCCAAGAAACCCGGCACTCATCTCGGCTTGAAAATCACCGCGCTGATATTGGCGGTATTGATTCTCGCAGGCGGTACGATGACCTATGTCAAGTGGTATGACATCCTCGATCTTGTGGACAGCTGGAAACAGGAAGAGGTGACCGTCTTACCGCTCTCCGAAACCGATCCGGATTATCTGGCTTCGCGCTTTACATACACACCGCTGAGCTACACCTCCCAATCGTCCGAAGCGACCTTTTATGACAAGACGCTGGCGTTGGAAGCACTGCCCGGCGTGGATTTTTATACCGAACCCGGCATGTCCTTTGAAGACGCAAAAAAAGAACTGGATGAGCTGCTGTCTTTTGCCTCTTCGATGCAGGCCACCGAACTGATCGTACCGCTGCAGTGCGATGAAGGCACTTTCGTCAATATCAGCGGTTTCGACGTATTGTTCAACGGTCAGCTTCCGGCCTATCTCGTCTCTGCCGGAAACGACGCGGGAATTAAAATTTCTTTCGAGTTTTCACCCTTTTCCTGGGTGAAAAGCGGCACGCCTGTTTTGCTCGATCCAACAAAACCGTCCGACCGCCTGGTGATTTCAAACGCTGCGGCTCAAATTGCCGCATTGGGCGCCGGAAACTTTGTGCTGACCGATTGTGAATACGACGAAAGTCAAGGCACTTATGCCGACTACGCCGCTTCAAACATCGGATGCGGATTCGAAGTCTACAAGCGTGACGCGCTTTCCGACTGTCTGTTTGAGATCGCCGAGACTCTGCGTGCCGGCGGTGAAGATATTATGGTCGGCGTCCGCGTCAGTCCCGTCTGGCAGCTCTCCGACAGCTGTTCCGAAGGCATTGACGTCGAATGCGATTTCGAGAGTTTTTCGGACGGTTATGCGGACACAAAAGCCTGGCTTGCTAACGGGATCTTCAACTTCTTTCAAATCGAAAACTTCGGTTCCCTGACCGACAAAGAACAGCCGTTTGACGATGTTTTTGCCTGGTGGACCGAAGCGGCCGGAACCGAGATTCCGCTGATGGTCGTCCACGACGGCCAAAAGATTGCAACCGATGCGACCGGGTGGTCACTCTATGATCAAATCCCCAAACAGATTCTTGAGGCGCAGCAATATGAGTCCTACGGGGGAAGCGTGATCAGCGGGATTGCACGGCTTCAGAAATATTCCGAGATCCCCGCCGTGATCTCCCAATCGTTCAGCGGTGAGGTAGACGGCGACGATATTTTGAGAAAACTGACCATCACCGCTCCCAATAAGAAATCCACCACGACTTATGAATCCCAAATCACATTGTCCGGCAGCTCCGATCCGAACTTCAGCGTCACACTGAACGGGGAGGTACTCGATCGGACTTCGAAGGGTTATTTCTCACTCAACCTCGATCTTGAGGTAGGAACGAATAAATATGTGCTCGAACACAAAGGCACCAAAGTGACCTATACCGTCGAGCGTAAAATTCTGGTCGTCAAGACGGTCGATCCCACTAAGTCCATCACCATCTATGCCGGTACGCCGATCGTGTTCAGCGCAACGGCTTTAAAAGGCAGCACCGTTTACGCCGAAGTCGACGGCACTCGCGTGGAAATGCACGAGGATGCGATCTTGCTGGACGAATCCAGCGAGGCCCTCGGCGATTATATCAACTTTACCGGCAGCTATACCGTGCCCGAAAATTCAAAATCCCGCACGATCAGCGACATCAAGATCACCGGCGAATGGGACGGCTATACCACCACCAAGGACTGTGCCGACGTCAAGGTCAAAGAGATTGACAAAAACACTGTCCGGGTGGCCGAGGTTGTCTCCGAAGACGGCGCGGAGGTCTTCCGCTACGGCACCGTCGACGATAAATCCGTACCGACCGCCTATCCGCTGCCCGCAGGAACGCGTGACTTCATTATCGGCGAGGTCACCTTGCCCTTTACCGAAGACGGCGTCAGCCACGTCTACGTCTACTATCTGCTGCAGTCCGGCAAGCGCATCTACAAGAGCAAAGACGGCGTCGCCTCCACCGACGTGATCGTTCAGGCGGGTTCAACGGTTCCGTTCACCACAATCAGCAATATCGGCTTTGCGGTCAACGATGACTACACCATGATGTATCTGGATATGAGCAGCAAGGTACCGTTCACGGTCGAACTGCTCCCGCAGAGCTATGTCGACGCCACCAGCACCGTGCCTGATTTCACCATCGGCGACTTCACCGCCGACAAAGTCAAGATCACTTTCAATTACGTCACTGACGCTTCCGCTCTGCCCGATTTCTCCGGAAGCGCCCTGTTCTCATCGGTCAGCGGCTGGGAGCATGACGGCAGCAATTACAGCATCACTCTGACGATGGCAAGGTCGTTTTATGGTATGTACAGCGAATATGAGGGAGACACGTTGGTGTTCTCGTTCAATAATCCGCCAGTGATCTCCACTGCATCCAACAGCTATGGCTACTCGCTGCAGGGGATCACTGTACTCCTCGATGCCGGACACGGCGGTTCATCTCCTGGTGCGGTCGGCGCAAATCCGAATTATCCCGAAAAGCGCATCAATCTCGAACTGGCCAACAAGGTCGCGGATATCCTCGAAAGCTTGGGCGCCAACGTCATTATGATGCGTACCAGCGACGTCTATATCTCGATTGAAAACCGTGCGATTCTGTGCGGTCAATATAAACCCGATATCTTTATCAGCCTCCACCACAACTGGGCGGCCTCGGTCAGCGCTTACGGTACCGACTCCTTCTACTTTATGCCGTTCTCGAAGGATTTGGCCAACGCAATTTATAATCAAATGATCGGATATTATGACAGCAATATGTATCCCAATGCCAATTCGAGCGCTTATAAGCGCGGCTGTAATTATTATCCGTTCTATGTCACTCGGTATTGGTACTGCCCCTCCACGCTGGTCGAATACGGATTTATGAGCAACTCAGCGGAACTGCAAAAGATTATTGATCCCAACACACAGGACGGCTTTGCCCGTGCCACGGTTAAGGGCATTATCGATTACTTCGCCACCTACGGAATTGTCGTTGAGGGCAGCGGATATGTTCCGGAACCCTCGCAGCCCGAGGTCTCCAGCGAACCGACGGTATTTTCGGAAGAGAGCTCCGTCGAAAGTTCAATTGAGAGTTCTGTTGAAAGTTCCGTTGAAAGCTCTGTTGAAAGTTCCGTTGAATCCTCTGCCGAAAGTTCGCAAAGCGTTTGGGAAATCTCTTCCGTAACTTCACAAGCCAATTGAATTTAATAAATGAGCCGCGCAACGAAGTTCGTTGCACGGCTCATTTTATTGTTGTTAAAACAAGGGCTTCCCTTCCCATTCATCCTCGGGAGGAAGGTTGAGAATCTTGACCACCGTCGGCGCGATATCCATGATGCTGATATTTTTTAATGCTCCGCCTGCGGCAAACTCATCGCCGACCGCAAACATCGGAATGGTCATGTCCTCCGGCATCTCGGTGCCGTGGCTGCGCTCATGCCCGCCGTGATCAGCAGTTATGATAACGGCATATTCGTCTGACAGCACATTGACGACACGCTCAATACAATCCCAGCTTTGATTGACCGCACGCATATATTCGTCGGTCATCCAACCGAAGTCGTGCCCCGCCTCGTCGGTGAAGCCCAAATACAAAAACGCAAAATCGGGTGTGTATTTTTTCATATATTCCACCGCATCGTCGGTGATGCAGAGATTGGCTTTTTCATAAGACATGATATGGCCCGAATAAAAACAGGTATGGGCCAATGCGTCGGGCCGCCCGAGATCGCGCAGTTCCTCCCAGTCGAAAAACATCGCACTGATCTTTTTATGTGTACGCAGCACATCGAATATGCCCTTTACAGGGCGGACCTGCGGCACATACTGGTTGGTTGTGACCCCGTGTCTTTGCGGCGTCACGCTGTGAAACAACGACATATGGCACGGCAGCGTGACCGACGGCATGACCGTTCTCGCCTCTGCGGTATAACTTCCGCGCTTTTGCAGTTCCTTGATAAACGGATGCGGGCATTTCGCGACCGCGTCCGGGCGCATTCCGTCGACCAAAATCAATAATACTTTTTTACCCATTTTAAAGATTCCTTTCAGCAGAACTCTGACTTTACCGGTTTCGGTTACTTTCAACCGAAAACACAAGTTCCATATAGGTTATTATTTTACTGCCTCTTTTCTCCGCCGTCAAGCCGTAAATAGTAATTGACGCGCTGAACTTCCCGCATTCTGCGTTCCGACATCTTTCAGTCTCCCACGTCCTGTATAACCACATCTGTAATCTGATTTCGATGTATGACGTTGTAAAGATACCTGCACCCGATTTTATCGCGGGTACACAGAAAATATTTTTCCGAAACATGCTCGAGCATAATTCGGCGCAGATGCGACTCCTCCATCGAGGAATCATTCAGCATGCCCTCTTCGGTCATTCCACGGCAGGAAAAAAACATCGCGTCGGCGTTGAACCGCCGGATCACATCTTCCGCATCGCTTCCGACAAGCGCCATCGAATCGTCAAGCAAAAGGCCGCCCGTACAAATCGTGCGTATTTTCTGTTTGCCGAGTTCCAATGCCGTTTTCGGTCCGTTGGTGATCACCGTCAGATCTTTGAAGCGTGAAAGCAGCGGAACAAGCCGCAAAACTGTGGAGGACGCGTCGAGAAACAGCACCTCACCGTCTCTGATAAATCGGACGGCTTTTGCCGCGATAGCCTGTTTTTCCCTGCCGCTGACATTTTCACGCAGCATCAGCGGCACCTCGCGGGTCAGTATGTCGACCGGCACCGCGCCGCCGAAGGTTCTGCGGACTTTTCCTCGTTCGTCCAGCGCACGCAGATCCCGTCTGACCGTCGATTCGCTGACATGCAGCAATTCTGCGATCCGGTGAACGGTCATACTACCCCGTTCCTGCAAGAGTTTCTGTATTTCTTCCTGACGTTCGATATCATACATATACGTTACGCTCATTTCTGATTATTTATGATTATATATTATCATATTCACTTTTGTTTATCAACCTTTTCGCTCATTATTGATTGATTCATCTATAAAAACTATAATTTTTCTGTAATCATTGAAAGGAGTTGATTCTGTGATTGCAGCCGTTCTTCACGGCATCGGCGATCTTCGGATTGAAGATGTGCCCAAACCCGTCCCCGCAGACGACGAAGTTCTCGTCCGCATCGAATACTGCGGGATCTGCGGTAGCGACATTCCGCGCATTTTCAAGAAGGGAACCTATCGTTTCCCCACGATTCCGGGCCATGAATTCGCCGGAACCGTGGAATACGACCCGACGGGAAAACTGACCGGCACACGGGTTACCATCTTTCCCCTGCTGCCCTGTTTCTCATGTCCTTCCTGCAAAGCGGAGGAATATGCCGCCTGCTCGAATTACGATTATTACGGTTCGCGCCGCGACGGCGGATTCGCCCAATACCTCGCGGTCAAACGATGGAATCTCGTTCCGCTCCCGAAACATGTCAGCACCAAAGTCGGCGCGATGTGCGAGCCCGTCGCCGTAGCCCGCCATGCCGCGCTTCATGCCGGAATTTTCAGCGGCAGCTGCGTTCTCATCACCGGCGCAGGGCCGATCGGAATTCTGGCCGGTTTATGGGCGAAATCCTTCGGTGCACAACAGGTCTTTTACGACGATATCGATCCGAAAAAAATCGAATTTGCGAAAGCATTGGGATTTGACACTTATGTAAACGGCGTACATATTGATACCGCGCTTGAGGGCACGGGCTATTCCGACGCGCTGATTCGGGTCCTCACCGCCGTCAAGCCGTTCGGACGCGTGGTCCTGCTCGGCAATCCGTCTCGCGAAGTTACGCTGCCGCAGGACGCCTATTGGCATATCATGCGCAAGGAACTCACGGTATGCGGAACATGGAATTCCTCCTTCGGTACGAAAAAGAACGACTGGGTCGACAGTCTGCAGGCACTTGACAGCGGCATCATCCCCGCCGAAAAGCTGATCACACATGTTTATCCCCTTGCCGATATTGCAAAGGCGCTTGAGTTGATTACCGGCAAAAAAGAGTTCTACGGAAAAGTTTTGCTTGACTGCGAGGTTTGAGATGAACAAGGAAATTTCGCTCTCCATGATGTGTGCGGATCCCCTCCGTCTGGAAGAAGCACTGAACGCTTTTAAAAGCGCTCATGCCGACTATCTGCATGTGGATATCATGGACGGACGCTTTGTCCCCAATATCACGCTTGGAACGGATTACTGCCGTATTTTAAAAAAATCCTCCGATATCCCGCTTGATATTCACCTGATGATCGAGGAACCGGAAAACCGTCTGGACTGGTTTAACTTCGGCCCCGGCGACCTTGTTTCCGTCCATGTTGAAAGCACAAAACATCTCCAGCGCGTGCTGCATGCGATCCGGTCTCGCGGTGCAAAACCAATCGCGGCCCTGAATCCCGCCACGCCGCTGCAGCCGTTGAATTACGTCCTCGACGATATCGACGGCGTGCTTGTCATGTGCGTCAATCCCGGCTATTCGGGACAGGAATTGATTCCCGCCACCGTTCAAAAAATCAAAGATACACGAAATCTGCTGGACGCCTCGGGACACCCCGATATCCGAATCGAAGTGGACGGAAACGTCAGCCTTAAAAACGCACAGCTGATGTCAAAAGCCGGTGCGGATATTTTCGTGGCCGGCACTTCCTCGGTCTTTCAGCCTGAAAAATTCACCCTCTCGGAGGGGATCTCCCTGCTTCGCAAAGCCATTGCATCGTAAAAAAGGGGTATCGGTAAAGAAAATGTCCGAGTAATTCACGCTCTACACGAAAACAGCCGCCCTTTCGGACGGCTGTCATTATTTTTGCAATTATTCAGCAGTGTTTTCTTTTCTGCCGAAAATCACGAACATCAGAATTCCGACGGCACATGCAACCGCGACGGTCGGGGCAAAGTCGGCAGCGCTGCCCGTATCCATGGAAGGTACATTCAACGGAACTTCGCCGTCGGAAATGCTTACGGTACTGCCCGTTGAAGCGGAGGATTGAGCAATTGAAACCGTTGAAAGAACACTTGATTCTGCCGAAGACACCGGTTCAGATGAGCTGATGGATTCAACGGAAATTTCGGGTTCGGACGAAATGGTCGGCTCGGAAGAAAGCACCGGAATCGACCGATACGAACGGGAATAGGTAAATTCCGAGGATGCAGGCGGCTCGGAGGAAACAGCCGGTTCAGAAGAGACAATGGGTTCAGAAGAGACAATGGGTTCAGAAGAAACAGCGGGCTCGGAGGAAGTTGTTTTTTCCTGCCAGGAGGCATAAACGACATATCTGCCGTATGTATCCATAACCAAACCGCTCTGTCCGATGGTCACCGTGGTCACGATATCATCGGAATTGTTCCTGCCGCCGGTCAAGCTCCAACCCAGAAACTCATATTCTGTACCTCCGTCAACTCTGACGGGGATCGACGCTGTGTCCAGCGTGACTTCACTGCCGAGTGAGAGATTTTCTGCCTTCGCCGGCATTGTGGAATGATCCACGCCGTTGCCGTTTGTCAGATAGAGAAGATCATATTGTTGGGACGGTTCGGAGGAAACCGTGGGGTCGGAGGACACAATCGGTTCAGATGAGACAGTCGGCTGAGAAGAAACGGTCGGCTCCGAATAAGTTGCTTTCACACTCCATGCGGCATAAACGACATATCTGCCGTAGGTATCCATAATCAAGTTGCTCTGTCCGATGGTTACCGAAGTGACAATGTTGGAGGCGTTATGATTGCCGCCCGTCAGACTCCAGCCGAGAAAAGTATACTCGGTTCCGTTATAAGTGCGTGTGGGCGCTGCGGAAGTATCTAAAGCGACGACGTCGCCGATTTTCAGATTTTTCACCTTTGCCGGCATCGTGGCACCGTCAACACCGCTGCCATTTGTCAAATAGAGCAGATCATAGGTTTTAGACGGATCAGGGGTCGGATCCGCGGCAACTGCGGACATTGTCATAGAAGCGAACGACATCATCATGAGTACCGAAAGAAGAACAACTGCGATTTTGGGAAACGTTTTCATTTATCATTTACCTCTTTTTGTTTTTAAAAACACGCCCGTTTCAGACGTCATGTCATATTATACCATTTAACGGTTACATTAAAGTTACATTTTTAATTGTAAAAGCGCTTTTAAGGCTTTTTATATCACTTATATGCATTTATGCAACCTTGTTTCTGCAGATTTGCTTTCTTGACAAGCACACATGAATTCTATATAATGGAAATATCTGAAAAAGGCAAGGGGGAACATCATCATGAAAAAAATTCTTATTTTCATAACAGCGCTTGTAATGATCTTAACGGCATTCTCCGGCTGTACGCAAAAAACGCAATCTTCAATTCCCGGCACATCCATTACACCGCAATCCCAAGTCTCGGTTGTGAGCGAGGTCTCATCAACGCCTGAATCCGTCGCCAGCGAGCCGGCGGAAACCTCCTCGGTTCCGGTTTCATCCGAACCCGCCTCCGCTGCAACATCGTCCGCACAGACCTCTTCAGAAACCTCTTCGGCGGTATCTTCACAGCCCGCAACGACAACCGGTTCTACCGATCTGTTCACTTATGAAATCACCGATTCCGTTATTACAATCACAAAATACAAAGGTGCTTTGACCGACGTCATCGTGCCCGCTGTAATCGATTCCAAGACCGTCGGCGCCATCGGCGCGAGTGCGTTTGCCGGAACCGGCGTGGTCTCGGTATCAATTGAAAGCGGCATCGCCTCCGTGGGGGAAAAAGCATTCTCGAACTGCACCGCGCTTGAATTCATCTCCGTTCCCGCTTCCGTAACTTCCATTGCCGCTGATGCTTTTGAGGGCAGCGCCAACGCCCGCATCGCCGCGCCGAGCGGTTCTGCGGGAGCTAATCTTGCCGCAACTTTAAGCATCGCAGCCACTTATCCCTATGAGATTGACAACGGCATCTATCAGTTTGAGGTCTATGACAGCTACGCCGTCATTTTGGCCTGTAAATCGACAGAAGCCGAAATTACCGTACCGACTACACTCTATGGCAAAACCGTGACCGTAATCAATTCCGAGGCCTTTAAAAATCTGACCTCGCTGACCAAAGTCACACTCCCCGAGAATCTCACCGCGCTTTTGAGCCATGCTTTTATCGGCTGCACCGCGCTCCAGACAGTGGTATTCCCGGCCGGTGTGATCACCATCGGCGAAGATGCTTTCGACAACTGCCCGAATGTTAAAATCGAGGCACCGGCAGATTCATATGCCGAAGAATATTCGCTGCGTTATCTCCCGGCGACCTTTGTGCGCAACGCCTCTGCCGACGGCTTTAACTATGCCGTTTATACCAATCAGGTAAAAATCACCGCTTATATCGGCACCGCGACCGCTGTCACCGTTCCGACCCGCCTTGAAAATCTGCCCGTAACCGCCATTGAAACCAAGGCGTTTATCAATAATATGAACGTCACTTCAATCGCCATGTCCGATAAAATCTATGCCATCGGCAGCGAGGCCTTCAGCGGATGCACGGCGCTGACCTCAATTCACCTATCCAATGCGCTTTGTGAAATCCCCGACAAGCTGTTCTATAACTGCACGTCTTTGGCGACCGTGAATATCCCCTCCAAACTCACAGATATCGGTGACTCCGCGTTCTACCGCTGTGCAATCACCTCCGTCGCACTGCCGTCCACGGTCAAGACCATCGGTGATTCTGCGTTTTATGAATGCTCTAAGCTCACCACCGTTTCAATCAGTGAGGGGCTGATCAATATCGGCAATTATGCGTTCAGTTCTTGCTCCGTGTTAACCTCAATTATCTTGCCCCGCTCCCTGCAGTATCTGGGGACCAACGCCTTTTCCGGATGCACGGTCATTCACATTTACGCTTATACCGGCAGCGCCGCCGCGTCGATGCTGACCGCCATGTCCATCCCGTTTACGGCACTGGCATAACCCAAAAGTATCCAATTAAAAACCAAGCCGAAGGGAAATCCTCTTCGGCTTGGTTTTTTATACCGGATGATGGGATAAAGGGTATTATTCAATGATGGGTTCCTCTTCGGCAGAAGTATTCAGCCCTGACTCCCGGGCAATTTTACGCTGCATATAGGGGTTTACTTTCTGCAAAACGCCGTCTTTGCGAAAATATGTACCGGTGCTTGCAAAAGAAAACGGGATGCCGGCGGTTTTGCACTGCTCACTCAAACCGGCAACCCAATTAAAATCGCACTCGCGGGCGTTGATACCGGCTTCTCCGCTTGCGTTGACACTTTCGACCCCGTGCAGATAAGCGCTTAAATTTAATTCCTCCAACAATGGAGAGCAGACGATAAACCGATGCCGGATGGGGTATGAAATATAGAGCGGCAAGCGAATGTCGGCGGTTCGCTGGTTTTCGACCGTACAGCCGATTCGAACATTTTCATATCCGTCGCCCCAGTCTCCGGGCAGCGAGACCGTGAATCGTTCAATGCGTTTGGTCAAAAACAAAAAGGTCAAATCAGGGCGCTGTTTGATGATGTTCCACGCTTCTGCGCGCCATTCGTCCGCTTCGGGCAAAAAGAAATCCGTTGTAAAACAGGTATAGACATTTTTGCCGCTTTCGATTTTCTGCTTTGTGATCTTTTTACGCGGCATATAGACGGTTTCAATCGGTTTATAAAAGTCGTCTGTTTTAACAATTGTATTTTGCCCGTATCGTTTGGAATGCAGCCCGTAATAATAACAGTACTTGCAGCCCTCACTGGCCGGATAACATCCTGTCCACGGTTCCCATGCCATCGTTTATTCCTTTCTGTCACTGTGGCTTTGTTGTTTTGCCTTTAACCTGTAATCATAAAATACTTGACCATTGCAAATGCCTCGCGTATCCAATAAGACTGCTGTAAAATATACGGGCTCTTCGAACAATAGGGCGTGCTGACAAGGTCGGCATTCGTGGCATACAACGAACTGCGGTATTGATGAAAGCGATCCGTGACAACCACCACATTGTTTCCGATTCCGGCTTCCTCTAAAATTTTCGCGCTGAAAAGGAGGTTTTCGTGGCTGTCGGTCGACTTGTCCTCCTCGAAAATCCGTTCGGGTATGATCCCTTTTTCGACGAGGTATTGTTTCATCACATCGGCTTCGGTCCGGTCGCTGCCGCTGTCTTCGCCGCCGCTGACCACACAGACGACATCCGGGTGTTCGGTTAAAAAGTCATAAGCCGCATCGAGCCGATATTGCAACATCAGTTTGGGCCGGTCGCCCTCAATGCCCCCGCCCATAACGATTACCGCATCGGGATTCGCGGATACGGGAACATAGGAACCGACAGCGACGACTGCAATCATTACAACCAGATAGGCCGCTCCGGTACAGAACACCGACCAGAATATTATTTTTATCGGCTTGTAGGCTTTTTTCAGCAGTTTTTTCGCAGCCGGCGCAAGAACCGGAAGCAGAATAAAGAAGATCCCGATAAGCGTCGGAAACCAGACGCCGATGTTGATCAACCCGTATACAAAATACGGCAGCAGTGAAAACAGGGTCCATAAAATGCCGAAGGATATTGAAAGTCTCTTTGAAGTTTTTTTCATGGGAACGTCCTTGCGTAAATTATTAATAACAGTTTAACACATTCCCGCTGCGTTGCCAAGTCGTCAGCCGCGTGGTATACTGAATGCAAACTTTTTCGGAGGAAGACCATGAACGGCGTGATTGAAAAATTCTGCGCACAGACAGCGGAAAAACGAATGGAAAACCCGCTCAAAATCGCATTTTTAGGCGACAGCGTAACCGAGGGTTGTTTTGAGACGCGGGAAGAAAACGGGCAGTTTAAAAATATCAAGGATCCGGAAAACGTCTATCACGCACAGCTGAAACGCATGCTTGAGACCGTGTTTCCGAAATGTCCTTTCGCATTTATCAATGCGGGGATCGGCGGGGACAACACCGCCGGAGGTCTTTCACGGGTACAAAAAGACGTGATTGATCATAAACCCGACATCGCGGTGGTCTGTTACGGGCTCAACGATGTGCACGGCGGAATGGTGGCATTGGACAGTTATAAAAAAACGTTACTGCTGTTATTGGAGCGTTTGAAATCCGCCGGCATTAAAACGATTTTTATGACGCCGAACATGATGTGCGTCTCGATTTGGCCGGAGTTTCCTGCAGGCGAGATGTGTCCGAAAGCGGCAGCCGCCTGCTGCCGTTTGCAAACCGAGGGCGTGATGGATTTATATATGAACAGCGCAAAACAGATCTGCCGAGAAAACGACATTGAAGTCTGCGATTGTTATACTGATTGGAAAAAACTCTATGAAAACGGCGCGGATATCACTTCCCTGCTTGCCAATCACATCAATCATCCCACAAGGGAACTGCATACGCTTTTTGCCGCACGATTGTTTGAAACGCTGGTTTTATAAACCGTTTATTCTTTGCTGAAAGCGACAAAATCGTGTTTTCGAACACGCTCTTCAGGGGGCGGCGGCGTCATATAGTCACCGTAGGTGTTACGCAAAAGCCGATCATATCCGACCATGGCTTTGAACGTTTTGCCCTCGAATTCCATATCGACACACTCGGCTATGTCCGTGAGCAATGCGCGTTCTCTTCCCCCGTAACAGGCCGTCAGTAATCCGATGTGACCGGTGCTTTCACATGGGTATTTCATCCGTAGACGGTCTACAAAACGAATCGCCGCACCCTGTGGCAAAAGCATTCTCACCGTATTCACACAACGCCAAGGCAGGGTTGGTTCGCACCAGTTTTTTCGGTAATGGGACATATGAAATATCCAAAAAACCAACGCTCTTTTTTCGGTGCGCTGAACGTGCCGCTCCGTTTTTGCGCTGTCAGCCGGTAAACCGTCTATGGGGAACACGTCGATGTTGACGCCCATTTCAATTTTCCACTGTTTCGGATAACTGAGCCATATTGTATCGTTATCGCAAATTTTCGTGTATAAATAAGGATGGGGCGGAGCGCTTTTTGTTTTCTTTTTATAAGGAGATTCGACGGCATATCTTCCCATCCCGGAGTTTGTGAGCCGGATAAATTTCATATAATCCTGTCGGGGCATAATTACGTCGATATCGTCATCCCAGGGAATAAACCCGCGATGTCTTGCGGCACCGATCATTGTACCGAAACCGAGCGAATAGCGTAGATCGTTTTCACGGCAGAACAGATCGAATGCCGTTAGAATTTCCAATTCAATTTTCCGAATTTCGTCCAGCGTCAGTTCCCGTAAAATGAAAGTCCCTCCCGGATCGGTTAAATTCCATAAAATGCATGGTAGAATTATATAATGATTTGCCGGTTTTGTCAATGGTTTACATTTGATTTAAATTGTTTTCTATCAATCATTTCAATAAGCTATTGTGTTTTTTCGATGAATATTACCACCATCCGCTTTTTGAAACGCAGGCGAATTAAACAAATCAACTGCGTGACGAAATCACTTTTTCGGCACGGTTTTCTTGCCTTTTAGGGTTTACATCCGAATGGCGTCGTGGTACAATGTACCATGGGTTTGGATGGGATGAAATCCGGCCCGAATGATAACGCGGAGGTTATAATCATGCGGGAAAATAAGGCGGTCGTCGAACAAAAATGCGAACAGATCATCGACACCCTGATCGCAATCGGCACCGAAGGCACAAACATCTTGCTCAACATGAACATCTGGGACTGGTCTCAGGGCGTCGGTCTTTACGGTATCTATAAATATTATAAATACAGCGGCAAGAAAAAGTATCTCGACTATCTGATCGAGTGGTTTGACTCCAAAATGCCCGACGAAGACAAGATCATGAAAAACGTCAACACCATGGCGCCGCTTTCGACCATGGCGCACCTTTATGAGGAGACGGGCAACGAAAAATACCGCGACTTCTGCATCCGCTGGGCCGAATGGGTTCTGCACGAGATGCCCCGCACCGATGAGGGCGGCCTTCAGCATCTGACGATTGATTCGTTGAACACCCAGCAGCTCTGGGCCGACACGGTCTTCATGACCGCGCTTTCAATGGCGAAAATCGGTCAGATCACCGGCAATCAGGCCTACAAAGACGAAGCGATAAAACAGTTTTTAATTCACATCAAATATCTCCAAGACCCCGAAACCGGGCTGTTATTCCACGGCTGGACTTTCGACGGGCATCACAACTTCGGCAAGGCGCTCTGGTGCCGCGGCAACTGCTGGTTCACGGCGGCTTCGATCGATATGACCGAATACATCGACATCCCCGAACCGGACAAGACCGCAATTTTTAACGGCTACCGCAAACAGTGCGCGGCGCTGAAAAAATATCAGGACGCATCCGGTTTGTTCCACACGCTGGTCGACGACCCGACCGCGTATTTGGAGAGTTCCGGTTCCGCCGGATTCATCTACGGCCTGCAAAAAGGCGTGGCCTCCGGTGTGCTCGACGACAGTTATAAAGCTGTCTGCGAAAAAGGCATTGACGGGCTTTGGAAAGAAATCGGCCCCGACGGCATCGTTTTGAACGCCTCCTACGGCACGGTCGTCCACATGACCAAGGACTATTACAAACAGATCCGCCTGACTTCCACCGGCTACGGCCAGTCGCTGACGTTGCTGGCACTGACGGAATACCTCTGCAGGCAGAAATAACAAAATCATGTTTTGGACAAGACAGCAATATATTGACCTGATGACCTTCAAAGGCGCGCCCCGCCCCATGTTCGTCGAGATTTTCGGGAAACTGATCGGGCTCGATGAGGAATGGGCTGCGCAGGGTGCCACCGAGGCCGAGCGCGATCTATCCGCTTTCAATTTCGACTGGGTGGAACGCATACCAGCCGGTGCCAACTGCGGTCTGATGGACCCGTTTGAGGAAAAAGTGCTTGAAAAAGGCGACGGATATGTCATTTCGCAGGATTATATGGGCCGTACCGTCAAGCTCTGTACCGCCACCGCGACCATCCCCCTGCCCGTCTCATATCCGGTCACCGATTTTGAGAGTTGGGAAAAAATCAAGCCGAAATTTCAATTCGACGAAAAACGGATCGACATGGAAGCCGTGAATGCGGCAGCCAAAGCACGTGAACACGACGCGCTGACGCACCTTGAAATCCCGGGCGGATTTGATATGCCTCGCGAACTGATGGGCGAAGAGAATCTTTGCATCGCCTATTACGACGACCCGGATCTAATTCGGGATATGCTCGACACGTTCGCCGACACCTCGCTGAAAGTGTTTGAACGGCTCGAAGGGAAACTCGCCGTCGACAATTTATACGTCCATGAGGACATGGCCGGAAAAAGCGGCCCGCTGATCGGTCCTTCGCTGTTTAACGAATTCGTTAAACCGTATTACAGCAAGCTTTGGGATGCGGCAAAAGCCCTCGGCGCTACGATTTTTTCTCAGGACAGCGACGGCAATATGAATCCCCTGCTTGAAAACATCGCCGAGAGCGGCGTTAACGTCTGTTTTCCGATGGAACCGGGCTCCGGGATGGACATCGTCAAAAGCCGGAAGCAACTCGGAAACCGCCTTGCCTACAAGGCCGGCATCGACAAGTACACTTTGAGCGGAACCAAAGAGTACATCCGCCGCGAGGTCGAATATAAAGTCGGCTCGTTAAAAAATGACCTCGGAATTGTCTTCGGACTCGACCACCGCATCCCGAACGGTGTTCCGATTGAAAATTACCGATATTACGTCTCTCTTGTCAAAGAAATCTTAAATATTCCCGCGAATGAAGCGGGAAAATGGACCCGGATGGGGTTCTAAACCATTTGCCCTGTTATCGGGCAGAAAGTGCGATTACATCATGGAAAAGGATTATTCCAAAGTACCGAATACCGTCGCCCACCTCGGCGACGACTATACCCAATACCTCGGTGCCGTTGTGCCCCCGATCTTCGAAAACACCCTGTTTACCCGCAAGGAAAAGAGCTTTGGCTATGTCTACACCCGCGTGGACAACCCGACCGTTAAGGTTACCGAACAAAAAATTGCGCAGCTTGAAAAAGGCAACCATGCCCTGCTGTTCGCCTCCGGTATGGCGGCGATCACCAGTTCCTTGATGGCGCTGCTGTCATCCGGTGACCATGCGGTTGTCGTGCGCAGCGTCTATCTGCCGGTCAAGGCCTTCTTTGACACCACGCTCTGTCCGCGCTACAACATCGGCGTGACCTATGTCCACGGTGATGACCTGAACGAATTTGAAGCAGCGATTCAGCCCAATACAAAGATCATTTACCTTGAAAGCCCGTCGTCGAACATCTTTTTGGTGCAGGACATCGCCGCAATCAGCAAGTTAGCCCATTCCAAGGGCATCAAAGTGCTGATTGACAGCACCTGGGCGACCCCGTATTTTCAGAACCCGCTCGATCTGGGCGCGGACGTCGTGATGCATTCCGCCAGCAAATACCTCGGCGGACACAGCGACATCATCGCGGGCGTCATTATCACCAAAGACCCTGAACTCAGCAAATTCGGCTGGAACGAACGCACCACCTACGGTTCATGTGTCGACCCGATGAAGGCCTGGCTGCTGACCCGCTCCCTGAGAAGCTTCCCCCTGCGCATGGAGCAGCACTGTAAAAACGGCGTACAGGTCGCCAAGTTCCTCGAGCAGCATCCGATGATCGAACGGGTTTACTATCCGGGACTCGAAAGTGACCCCGGCTACAAACTCGGTAAAAAACAGATGCGCGGCTATACCGGCCTGATGTCCTTTATCGCTAAGGCCCCGAAAGAAAAAGTGCTTCAGGCGCTCAAATCGCTGCAGTACTTTGAAGAAGGCCCGAGTTGGGGCGGCTACGAGAGCTTATTCAACTTCCCGGGTGCGGGCGAACCCGAAAAACTTGCCGAAATCGATATTCCCTCCGGGCTGTTCCGTATCTCGGTCGGCCTTGAGGATGCCGATTCCCTGTGCGCGGATCTTGACAACGCGCTCAATACCCTCAAGTAATCCCAATACCATTTTCAAAGGAGTGTTTTTTATGTCAACCAATTTTTCTCTCAAAGGTAAAGTCGCCATCGTCACCGGCTGTGAAGTCGGTCTCGGTTACGGCATGGCTAAAGGTCTGGCTGAAGCTGGCGCGGACATCTACGGCGCCTCTTATCCCGGCGATTTCGCAGAGATCAAAGCGGCTGTTGAGGCCTGCGGCAGACGGTTTGAAGGCCAAAAAGCCAACCTGATGTCCATCGAGCCGATCGATGACATTGTCAAAGACTGCGTCGCCAAATTCGGCCACGTCGACATCCTCGTCAACAACGCCGGTATCATCCGCCGTGAGGATTCGATCAACTTCTCCGAGAAGGATTGGGACGACGTAATGAACATCAACCTCAAAACCGTCTTTTTCTTCTCCCAGCGCGTCGCCAAGGAATATATGAAACAGGGCGGCGGCAAGATCATCAACATCGCTTCGATGCTCTCCTATCAGGGCGGCATCCGCGTTCCGTCTTACTGCGCATCCAAGAGCGGCGTCAAGGGCATCACGATGGAACTCGCCAACGAATGGGCCAAATTCAACATCAATATCAACGCTATCGCCCCGGGATATATGGCCACCAACAACACCGCACCGATCCGCGCCGACGCCGAACGCGAAGCCAGCATTCTTGCACGCATTCCGGCAGGTCGTTGGGGCACCCCCGATGACGTCGCCGGCGTCGCGGTCTTTTTGGCCTCACCCGCAGCGGACTATGTCAACGGTTTCACGATTGCCTGCGACGGCGGTTGGTTAGCCAGGTAAGTCTTCGACTTACCCAGAAGTTTATCCTTGACAGGCCAAACTTCCCGCTTTAAATGAAAGGAATGTTATAATTATGTTGGATATCAGACAGTGCTCCCATCCCGACGATGCAAAATACCTGACCACCGATGAGCTTCGTGAACGGTTTTTAATTGAAAACTTGTTTGTTGAAGACGAAATTAAAATGGTCTATTCCCATTACGACCGCTATATCATCGGCGGCTGCATTCCGGTGAAAAAGACTTTGAAACTCGAGGAACCGGAACTCAAAACCGAGTATTTCCTCGAACGCCGTGAATTGGCGTTTTTAAACACCGGCGGCGGAAAAGCTGTCGTCACGGTCGAGGGAAAGAAATACGTTCTCAACAACAAAGACGCGCTCTATGTCGGCAAGGGCAACAAAGACGTCACAGTTGCCAGTGAAGATGCAGCCAACCCCTGCCAGCTCTATTTTGTCTCCTGCACGGCGCATATGGCTTATCCGACCGTTCTCATCGACATCACCAAAGCCACTCCGGCGCATATGGGTGACAAGGCCAACTGCAACGAGCGTACAATCTATAAATACATCCACGCCGACGGTATCGCCAAGAGCTGCCAGCTGATGCTGGGCGTCACGATTTTGGAAAAGGGCAGCATCTGGAACACCATGCCGGTGCATACCCACGACCGCCGCATGGAGGCCTATCTCTACTTTGACCTCGGCGCGGACGACGTCGTCTTCCACCTGATGGGCGAACCGACCGAAACCCGCCATCTGGTCATGAAAGACCACGAGGCCGTCATCAGCCCGACCTGGTCGATTCACTCGGCAGCGGGAACTTCGAATTACGCGTTCTGCTGGGCCATGGCCGGTGAGAACTACACCTTTACCGATCAGGACTTTATCAAGCCCGTCGACATGAAATAATCTATAAAGAGAAAACTTTCGCAATCGGAAAGGATGTCATATTTATGAACGATCTGCTTAAACTTATCGGCGAATACGGACTCGTACCCGCCATTGCACTGGATAATGCCGATACCGCAGTACCTGTGGCAAAAGCACTGGTCGCGGGCGGTCTTCCCGTTGCCGAAATCACGTTCCGCACCGCAGCCGCAGCGGATTGCATTCGCCGTATCGCCAAGGAAGTTCCCGAAATCATCCTCGGCGCAGGCACGGTGCTGACCGTTGAACAGGCGAAAGAAGCCGTCGAATGCGGCGCAAAATATATTGTCGCCCCAGGCTTTAACCTCAAGGTCGTCCAATGGTGCCTCGACAACAAAATCCCGGTCATGCCCGGCGTTTCCGGCACCGCAGAAATCGAAGCGGCGCTCGAGATGGGTCTGACTGCGGTCAAGTTCTTCCCCGCCGAACAGATGGGTGGTATTGCGACATTGAAAGCATTCGGAGGCCCGTATGCGCAGATGAAGTTCCTGCCGACCGGCGGCGTGAACGAGAAAAACATCGCCGACTATCTGGCATTGCCCAATGTATTGGCCTGCGGCGGTTCTTTCGTCATTGACAAAGTCGCGATCAAAGAGGGCAACTACGCCAAGATCACCGAACTGACCAAAACCGCCGTCAAAGCGATTCTGGGCTACCAGATCGCCCACGTCGGCATCTATACCAAAGACGACGCGCAGACCGATACGGTCAAGGCGTTCCTTTCGATGGCGTTTGACCTGCCGCAGACAAAGGGTTTTGTCGGCACTGAGTTTGAGGTCATGACGCCCTATCTGGCGGAAAAAGGCCACGTCGCCATCGCGACCAACAGCACCGAGCGCGGCGTGCGCTACATGACCGACAAGGGCATCAAGTTCAACCCGGATGGCATGAAATACAACGACAAAGGCAAGCTGAATGCCGCTTATCTCGATATCGATCTGAACGGCTTCACCCTGCATCTGCTGCAAAAAAAGTTTTAATTAGGAGCGATTGACATGGCTAAAATCGTCTGTTTCGGCGAGATCATGCTTCGGCTCTCGCCCCCGAACTACCAGCGGTTCGTCCAATGCGACAGCTTTGACGTCTATTATGCGGGCGGCGAGGCCAATGTCAGCGTCAGTTTGGCCAACTACGGCCTCGACGCGGCGTTTGTGACCAAAGTTCCGGCGCATGAGATCGGCCAGGCAGCCGTCAACGAGCTGCGCCGTTTCGGCGTCGATACTTCGATGATTGTACGCGGCGGGGAACGGCTGGGCATCTATTATTGCGAAAAAGGCGCTTCCCAGCGTCCTTCTAAGGTCATCTACGACCGCAAATACGCCTCGATCGCGGCGGCGGATCCGTCCGAGTTCGACTGGGAAAAAATTTTTACGGGCTGTGCGTGGTTCCATTTTACCGGCATCACCCCCGCCCTGTCCGACAACTGCGCTGCGGCCTGCCTCGATGCGGTGAAAACCGCAAGAAAACTCGGCGTTAAGGTCAGCTGCGATTTGAATTACCGCAAAAACCTCTGGTCGACCGAGAAGGCCGGCAAGGTCATGGGCGAACTGATGAAGTACGTTGACCTGTGCATCGCCAACGAAGAGGATGCGGACAAGGTCTTCGGCATTAAGGCCCCGAACACCGATGTCGGCGGCGGTAAGCTGAGCCACGAGGGTTACAAGTTCGTCGCGGCGGAACTCTCCAAGCGGTTCGGCTGCGAAAAGGTGGCTATCACGCTGCGCAGCTCCAAATCGGCCAACGACAACAACTGGGCCGGTATGCTTTATGACGGCAAGGACTATTATTTCTCCAAGAACTACGATGTGCACATCGTCGATCGGGTCGGCGGCGGAGACAGCTTCGGCGGCGGCCTGATCTACGGCATACTGACCGGCATGAGCAGTGCCGATGCGCTCGAATTCGCGGTTGCGGCCTCTTGCCTGAAGCATGCGGTCGAAGGCGACTTCAACCACGTCTCGGTCGCAGAGGTCAAAGCCCTCGCGGGCGGCGACGGCAGCGGTAGAGTCCAGCGGTAAAATTGCGATTTAAAAAGGCGGGGAATTCCCCGCCTTTTATTTTTCGTTTTTATCAGCCCGAGATTCTTCGACTGCGCCCAGAATGACAAACCGATCTCCGCCTTTTTATTTTTTGCTTTCATCAGTCCGAGATTCTTCGACTGCGCTCAGAATGACAAACCGGATCCCGCTTTTTTATTTCCGATTTTTTCACTTGCGATTTTTCGGAATGGTCAAGACCATTCCCTACATGTCCCGATTACCCACTGCGGCGGTACCAGTTTTTGCTTTTGATTTTCTTCTTTTTCCTGCGGTACACGTCGCGTCAGGGATGCCCCGCCCTACAAAAATAATCCCCCTGCCCTCTCTTCTCTGTCTCTCGCAGGGGCTTGCACGGTATGCAAAAATAGCGTATAATATTACACATCATGGCAATCGCGGCAAAGACGAAAGGAAGATCACAAATATGGAACGAGTATTTAACTTCTCTGCGGGTCCCTCCATGCTCCCGCTCGAAGTACTGCAAAAAGCACAGAGCGAACTGGTCAACTACGGCACTTGCGGCATGTCGGTGATGGAGATGAGCCACCGCTCCAAGGATTACGAAGCCATCATTGAAGCGGCCGAAGCCGACCTGCGTACGCTGATGGCGATCCCCGACAACTATACCGTATTATTTTTACAGGGCGGCGCTTCGCTGCAGTTCGATATGATCCCGATGAATCTTTTAACCGGCAGTAAAAAAGCTGATTTCGTTATAACCGGGCAATGGTCCAAACGTGCGGTCGCCGAGGCCTCCAAATTCGGCACGGCAAACGTCGTTGCAAGTTCCGCAGACAAAGTTTTCAACTACATCCCCGACCTTGACCCGAACACCTTCTCCAAGGACGCGGATTATTTTCATATCACTCTGAACAATACTATTTACGGCACCCGGTTCACAAAACTGCCCGACGTCGGGAATGTACCGTTGATTGCGGATATGTCTTCATCAATTCTCTCCGAACAGATTGACATTACCAAATTCGGAATGATTTATGCCGGTGCGCAGAAAAATCTCGGGCCGGCGGGCGTTACGGTCGTGATTATTCGAAACGACCTGATCGGGCACGAGCCGGCGAACACCCCGACCATGCTCTCTTATGCGATTCACGCCAAGGAAAAATCGATGTTCAACACCCCGCCGACTTATGCGATCTACGTCATGGGTTTGGTGTTCAAATGGATGCTGGAACGCGGCGGTGTGTCTGAAATGCAGAAAATCAACGAGAAAAAAGCCGCGATTTTATATAATTTCCTCGACAACTCAAAACTGTTTAAAGGCACGGTCGTTAAAAATGATCGCTCTCTGATGAACATCCCATTCATTCTGCCTACCGAGGAACTCAACGATATGTTTATCAAAACGGCGAAACAAGCGGGTTTTGTCAATCTCAAAGGCCACCGCACTGTCGGCGGTATGCGCGCAAGCATCTACAACGCAATGCCGGTCGAGGGTGTTGAAGCTTTGGTGGAATTTATGGCCAAGTTCGAGGGGGAAAGCTTGAAAAATTAATTTTTCAAGCCAAAAGTTTTGATTCTTCCGAACTAAACTTCCCATATTAATATAAGGATGGTAATCTTATGTATAAGATTCAAACGTTAAACGCCATTTCCGACTCCGGCCTGTCCCTGCTGACGCCGCCTGAATTCACAGTCTGTTCCGATTGTACAGAACCGGATGGAATTATTCTGCGAAGCTTCAATATGAACGATATGGAGCTGCCCAAATCGCTGCTGGCAGTCGCCAGAGCGGGCGCAGGCGTGAATAATATTCCGATTGACGCCTGTTCCGACCGCGGCATCGTGGTCTTTAACACGCCGGGTGCGAACGCCAATGCCGTCAAAGAACTCGTCGTCGCGGCCTTGTTGCTGTCATCACGCAAGATCGCCGAGGGTATTGCCTGGGCAAAAACGCTGACGGATGCGGAAGATGTTGCTAAGACGGTTGAAAAAGGCAAATCGCAGTTTATCGGCCCGGAGATCAGAGGCAAAAAACTGGGCGTCATCGGACTAGGCGCCATCGGCGCGCAGGTCGCCAACACGGGTTACGCACTCGATATGCAGGTCTGCGGTCACGATCCGTTTTTGAGCGTCGACGCGGCCTGGAGCTTATCGCGTGCCGTCAAAAAAGCCTGTTCCATTGAGGAACTTGTCGCCACCAGCGACTATATTTCACTGCATGTGCCCTACACCGAAAAAACCAAAGGATTGTACGGAAAAGAACTGTTTCAAGCCACCAAAAAGGGGGCGCGGCTTTTAAACTTTTCACGCGGGGAACTCGTCGACACCGCCGCGCTGGCCGATGCCATCGCAGACGGTACGATTGCCTGTTATGCCACCGATTTCCCGTCCAAAGAAGTGCTTGCGCTGCCCAACACGCTCTGCATCCCCCACCTCGGCGCTTCGACCCCCGAGTCCGAGGACAACTGCGCCGAGATGGCCGCCGAAGAGATGATCAATTATCTCAAATACGGCATCATCCGCAACTCGGTCAATTTCCCGGCCTGCAATGTGCCCTACGGCGGCAAGCCCCGTGTTACTGTTTTGCATAAAAACATTCCCAACATGGTCAGCTCCATTACGTCGATCATCTCCGGCGGCGGACATAATATCGAATACATGTCCAACCAGAGCCGCGGCAACTGGGCTTATACGCTGATTGATTTGGATAATGAACTCACCGACACCCGTCCTTTACTCGAGCGAATTTTGGGAATTATGGGCGTGACCGGCGCAAGGATTATTTAATAAGGTTTCAAAATATTCGAAAATTGACTTTAGCAAGGGAGGAGTAATATGCCGGAAATAGTCAGGTGTTATCGCCAAAAGGTTCCCGCGTCAAGGTTTATCGGCATTCGGTACGGCGAAAAGGATCGTGTAAACCTCGGTTACAGCTTTCAATGGCACGAGTGGTTAAATACAAATCGGTTTGCATCTCTCACAGCGCTTTACACGCCGGAATTTCTCTCTGTATATGAAGACGGCGGCGCTCATGTCGGATTGATGCGTTGGAAAAAGAACGAGCCGTTTGAGTATTGGATCGGTATGTTCCTACCGGCTGAAACAGTTGTTCCCGATGGCTTTGATTCTCATGACTTCCCCGCTGCCGACCTCGGCGTTTGCTGGGTCAGGGGCAGTGAGGCAAATGTCTATTTTCAAGAAGAAAATTGCAACAAACAGCTTCAGGCCGACGGCATGAGAATCGTTACCGATGAACAAGGAGCATACTGGTTCTTTGAACGCTATGCTTATCCGCGCTTTATAGAACCCGACGAGAACGGCGAGATCATCCTCGACATCTGCCACTTTATCGCTGAGTAATGCATTATAAACAATACAAATCCATTCTTTCTGCCAAAAACGGCATGAATATTTATCGCGGCTGTCAGCACGGGTGTATCTACTGCGACAGCCGCAGTTTGTGTTATCAGTTTTTGCACGATTTTGAAGATATCGAGGTTAAGACCGGCGCACCCGAACAGTTGGAAAGCGAATTGCTTCGAAAGCGCAGCCGCGTCATGGTCGGAACCGGCTCAATGTGCGATCCGTATATCCCGCTTGAAAAGGAAATCGAATACACCCGCCGCTGCCTTGAAGTGATTGACCGATTGGAATTCGGACTTGCGATTTTGACGAAATCCGATTTGATTCTGCGCGGCCTCGATCTGCTGAAAAGCATTAATGAAAAAGCCAAATGTGTGGTACAGATCACGCTGACAACTTATGACGAGGATTTATGTAAAATTCTCGAGCCGAACGTCTGCACAACCAAAAGGCGGTTTGAGGTCTTGAAAACTTTGCGTGATAACGGCATTCCGACGGTGGTCTGGATGTGTCCGATACTGCCATTTATAAACGACACCGAAGAAAACCTGCGCGGGATTTTATCTTATTGTTTCGAGGCCGGGGTGAAAGGCATTATCTGCTGGGATATGGGGGTAACCTTGCGCGACGGTGACCGCGAGTATTTTTATGCCGCGCTCAACCGGCATTTCCCGGGCATAATGCAAAAATACATTCAAAAATACGGGCTTGCCTACTCGTGCATCAGCGACAACAGCCCGAAACTGATGAAAATTTTCCACAATGAATGTGAAAAACACGGCGTGATGCACGATGTGGGTCAGATTTTTCGCTATATGAACATGCTGGAAGAAAAGAATGAACAGCTGACGCTGATTTGATATTGAATTTAACGTCATTGCGAGGGGCTTTAGCCCCGCGGCAATCCAGACATTGCGGTCGAATTAGATCACCGTTTAATCCGGACACGGTACTCTGGATTGCTTCGTCGGGCGCAGTATCAAGTCCCGCGCCTCTCCTCGCAAAGACAAAACCGAATTTTCTTCCAAACACAAAAGGGGTAGCTTTTAAGCGCATTATTAAAAAGAAGAAAAGGCCGTAAAGCCTTTTCTTCCCAAACACAAAAGGGGTAGCTTTTAAGCTACCCCTTTTGTGTTATCTCCCTTTAGGTATGGCCGTCGGACCGGAGGCGGATGCTCACGCCTCCGGTCCGCTTATATGACCACACTTTTCACCCTTTTGTTACAGAGATCTTTATTTTTTTATTTTAAAACTATATAATAGCTTTGAGGTGATTTGATGACCGATTTAAAAACCGTCATGACCTGTGAAAACAACTTGCTGTGCCACTGCGCGAATCTTATAAAGACCTCTTTTGCCCACTTTTTCTATTCCGACACCAATAAAAATTCGCACGACTGCAACCACGCCGTGATCTCTGATTTGTCTGACTCGGAATCGGCGCTGGAGATGGTCGAAGCGTTTTATTATACCAAAGCCGTCACACCGCGCATCTTCTTCGGCGGTTTTGAAAACGAACGTGAGCTGCTGACTCCGGCGCTCCGAAAACGCGGTTGGACGATTGAGGTCGCTGACCGAAAACTGATGTTATGGGGCGGCGGTTCACTCAAGGAATACACCTCTCCGAAGCTGCAGATTATTCGTAAAGAACGCTTTGACGATGAGATTTATAATATGTTCTTCGCCCACGACGGCGGCGACTGGTGCGCGCTGGCCACACGCGATTGCATGAATTACGGCAGTATCGACGTATTTGTTGGGCGTGAAAACAGCTGCGGCGCTGCCTCGGTCAGCATTGAACACGACAATATCACCCATCTTGCACTGGTACAGGACGTCTTTACCCTGCCGCAGTTTCGGGGAAAAGGGTATGCCCGGGCGATGATGAGCGCGGCGATGCGCTTTCAGCTCGAGCATTATAACAATAAAGATATTTATTTATGGGTCGAAAATCCGGTCGCCATGCGTGTCTATGAGGACATTGGATTTGTTTATTCCGATTGGAATGTAGACACTTGGTTTGCATTTAAACAATAATTCTCTTGACGCGCAGGCGTTTATGAAGATATCGGATTTGTTTATTCCGATCAAAAACCGGATGGGTGGTTTGCGTTCAAGAACGCTTGAAAAGGGATTTTTTCTCTTCTGCTGCCTTGAGCCAAGAGATGATTTTCGGCGCTAATAGGCTCATTGCATCCCGATATCCGAGTTCGTATTTATCGCGCAGATAAGAATGCGTAAAATTCATGGCCGAAATGCCCCTGACCGGCTCGATGGAACGGGTCGGGACAATATCGATGACCTCCCGTTCCGGCGTCGAAGGGATCGTTTTAACCTGTGACGGCTCCCGAAGATGCACGCCGATGAGGATATCCAAGTCTTTTTCTAAAAGGGGCTTGAAAGGCGTTCCGTCAGCATTTTCATCCGGAGACCCGGGGGCAGCGATTCCGCCGTCGCAATACCGGATGCCGTCCATTACAATCGGCTCGAACAGATACGGGATCGCAGCCGAGGCCAACGTACAGTCGACGGCGCGTTTATAATCGCATTCGTTCAGATGAAAATATTCCGGTTCAAACCGCTCACAGTTATAGGCACAGACATAATAATCCCGTCCGTCACGCCACAGTGGCGCGATGTCGCAGGACTGGATGAACTGCCGAACGCCCTCAAGCGTAAAGGCCGACTGGTTTCCGGCGGCTATGTAGGAGATCGCCGAGTGGAAATCGGGAAAACCGCGCCCGGTATTGACGAATTTTAAAAATTCTTTTCTCCTTTCCGACGGCACTCTGCCGTTTTTAAACATAAATCCCGCGACGTCCTTCTCATTCCAAAGCTCTCGGCAGAGTTTTTGATCCCCGGTGGCAAACAGCATCGTATTCAACGCGCCGATGGATGTACCCGAAACCGCTTTGACTTTATCGCGCAGATCGAGATCATAAAGCGCCGCAATCACACCGCCCTCATAGGCGCCTTTTGCACCGCCGCCCGACATCACAAGGCCGATTTTCAGTTCGTTAAACGCTTTGATTTTAGATTTGTCCAGCATCCGACCGCCTCCTTAACGAATCAAGGTCAGAACAGCTGCCTCCCCGGTCGCCAGCTTTTTGCGGAAACTATAATACTCGCCGTTATGCTCCGGGTCTTCACAGCCGTCTAAAATGATTTTTCGATATTGTTCGGGTCTCGGGATGAACACGGTGATGTCGTCGGTTTCGTCCGGCGAAAAATTTACAATCAACAGAATGTCCTTGTCTTCTTGGGAAAACAGCGCCGGAAACAGGTAGGTTCCGCCGACCGCGCAGGGCATCGCTGATTTGCACGAGGCAATCACGCCGAACAGAATATCGCGGTGAATCGGCGTCAGTAAAGCGGAAGGCATATCCGGTGAGGAAAACGGGAAAATGAGGCATTTCGACCCGGTCAGCGCAATGCCGTTTCCGACTGCCTCGCCCATGTAGTTTTTAGCCTCGGTGATCAGATAAGGCGCTTCACTGTATCGGATGTTGAAATAACAATCGCCGACGCCGACTCTGGCCTCGGGGATTGCGGTATATTCGACGCCGTTGACGACTTGGTGCCAGATCGCAGGACCCGCGTCGCCGGTCTGCCGTTCACAGCCTGAGATCAACGCCAATTCGCCGAGTCCCATCTCGAACAGGGTATTCGCGGCCTCACCATCCAATAAAACAATATTGTGCGTAAACAGCTTTTTGATCATGTCTTCAGTCAACGAACGGAAATACTGCCCCGAGACCGCGACGATTTCACCGCTAAAATCGGTAGTTTTCACAAAGCGGCACGGGATACCGTGAGCGGACAAAAATGAGAACCAAAAGCTCTCGTCGGGATAGAGTTCCTCCATGCGCTCACCTTTTATGGTGTGTAGTGAATAGGAGGCCTTTTCATTGATCGGAACGCAGACGCCTTTGCGCTGCATATTCTTCAAACCAAGCGCTGTAATGCGTTCCAAAACGGGTTTAGCCTGAGATAAAACCTTGTCGTAGCCGTATTCTTTGATGATGACGTCACCCATCATGTCAAAAAGATTTAACGTCATGCCGTCGGCGGGCAGCAAAACCGAAGTCAGCAGCTGCGCACGGATCATGGCTTTGGACTTGACGAAACGCCCGAACGGATAACCCTCTAGTTCGGGATAAATCAACGTCTCGGACGGACAATCGGCAGCGGTTTGGCAGGAGTGCGCGGCAAAATTCCACTCGTACTGCGCCATTGTCACATCTTGATAAGACGGCAGATGCGGACGGCTGACAGGATCGTTTTCACCGGCGAGGCCGCGTAAAATACCGCTCCAATCACGTCCCTCGGCGCAATGGACTTTGGGGGAAGAACTCATCAGGCCGACTTTGGTCTCAGGTGATACCGCATGCACTGCGGCACCGATTTTTTTCGCCAGTCCCCGCATGGTTTCACGCGAAACGTCAAGCCAGATTTTACGATAGGGATGCGGTTCGCCGGGCATCAAAACACCTTTGACAAATTCTTCGCGGGAAAGCGGCTTTCCCGCTCTCTCTGAATAAATTGCCATATGCCGTTCGCAGAAGCACCCGCCCCATTTAAGCGGTGCGTGGTTATGCAGACGGAAATCGTCTTCGACCCAGATCGTATCGGGTTGTATGGTAGCGTAATAGGCGTACATCTCGCAGAGGTATTTCTGAAATTCGGGATCGGCGGGACAGACGACCGCAGTGGCTTTTTGCCCCCAAGGGTCGACCATCGTACCGAACTTGTTAAAATCCCACAGTTTGCGTCCCCGGTCGGCATGCAGCGTCGTGATCCAGGGATTGATCGAGGTCTTTACCCCGATTTCGGCAAGCTGTTCCCCCGCCCTTTTGATCGTCTCAAGCCACGGCGTTGTCTGTTCAATCGAGATATGGCCCCGGTTGAGCTGTTCGCAGTTGAGATGGAACATCACATTGTCGATTTGGGCGCTTTGGCAGAATTCCAACAGCCCCGAGACAGCCTCCTCCTCATGGAAGCCGGGGGCGATTCCATAGCGTAAAATGTACTGATAGCTCATGTTATTCCTTATTTGATTTCGATCATCTGATGGCAGGTGAATTTTTCAACGGTATACAGCAAAACACCGTTTTGATATTCAAACGGAATCGCTTTGCCCTGCGGCTGTAAAACGATTGATTTCGGGGCTTTTTTCAACTTAATTTCGACAGTGGTGTCATAAATCGGCAGCAGGTCCTCGATGACCTCGGTGTTGGCGCCCCGAACGGTGGTGTGCGCGAACAACAGGTGGTTGATGAGCACATCGCCCTTTTTACGCAGCGTGACGATGCCACGGTCGGGCAGATTGGTTTGGAGTGTCTTTTCACTGCCGATCAGCTTTTCGATCAGTGCGGTGACCAGTTCTTTGCACTGCAGCGCGCCTTCGGTGGCGTAATCGGAGAAGATCTCCCAACCGATATAAGCCGTGTTCTTGGTCAAAGCCGCACCGGGTCCGACGTCGGTCGGGTCATTAGGCGCATGGGCATGCGAGCAGAAGTGTGCGGCGGTACGGTTGAAATAGGGATTCTGGACGGCTGCGAATTCCGTCGCGCCCGCTGTCTCGAAACGATGATTTTTCCCGTACATCAGCAAAACGCCGTTATTGGTCTTGAGACGGTCTTGACTGTTCAGATAAGTCGGAGAAAATTCGTTCTCACCGAGGTATTTTACCCCCAGATCGACCGCGAATTCGTCTTTATCTATCGCTAAGCAGCTTGTGCCGGATGCCAGCAATTTGCCGCCGTTTTTGAGATAGCTGTTCAGTTTTGCGGCAACTGCCGGAGTCACCCGGCCGCAGTCGGGCATGACAAGCAGCTTGAATTTCGAAAAATCCTCTTCGGTATCGATGACGCTGTAGAGGTATTTCCCCTCGAGCAGCATCCGGTTAGCGCCGATATCGGCGGTTCTTTTGATTTCTTTCCCTGCGGCGACGCCGACGGCCTCGGACGACAGCAACGCAATATCAGCCACCGCGCGGGTATCCTTAACCCACGGCTCTTTCTCTTTGAGTTCGCTGTAAGCGGCGCCGATGAGTTTATAAGTGGACATGTCCATTTTTGCGAGCGGATGCAGCTGATCGCCGACCGAACTTCCGGCGCCGAGCGCCGCTGAAAGAGAGGTCTCATAACGCAGGGCGTTCGGATGCTTAAATCCACCGAACTCGCCCCAGCTCTTGTGGAATTTCCCGGTCATGCCGAGGTATTCTTTTCCTAACGTCTCGGCATAGAGCGCGGAGAACGGGAAGTCGTCATATCCCCAGCCGCCGGTGGGCAGCGATTCGAGCTCGAGATGGGTCTGAAAATCGGCCAGATCGCGCCGCCCGCAATGCAGATGGCCGAAATTGTGAAAGACAGCGATATTTTTATCGACCGAATCAATGGCCTCACGCACGCTGCGGGCATAGTTGGCGTAGACGTCCTCGGCTTGTTTCATCACGTCGTCGGGATTCGCGGCGTCAAGCCCCTTTTTCTTCATATCCGCGCGGCAGCGGCTGCAATAACAGGGCTTGGGCGCACAGATGTCCAAAAAGATCTCAACCGGATGATATAACTCGGCCACTTCGCGTATCTGCGCAAGCAGCACGTCCAGATAACCGGTGTTAAAGCAGAGCCAATGATAACCCGGTTCGTCGAAATTTTTAGTGACAAGAGTACTCTCGTCGGCATTGCGCGCCAGCCACTCGGGATGACGGCCTACCTCTTTTTCATCTAATCCCGCAGAAATATAAATCGGCGTGCGCACGCCGAGTTCTTTGCAGGCCTCAAGCTGCGCACCGAGCAGGTCAAACTTCAATTTCGGGTGCATTACATTGGCTTTGGTAGGATGATAACACCAGCCGTGATGGCCCTTGGAAAACAGCGTGATTGAATCGACGCAGCCGACTTTCAGCGCTTCCTGAAACTGTTTCTTGTCGAACTTGCCTCCGACATCCGGAACACATTCGGACGTGTGAAAATCGAGGTGAATCTGGCGAAATCTCATAACGAACACCTTTCCGTTTTTTGTTTTATTGTTATCGTAAAAATAATTTTTTTATTAAATCTTTTTTCTCCGGTAAGCCATTTTAAACATCGTGGTTGGAAGCGCGCGCTATGTGGCAAACGGAACACGGATTTTATGACGCGTTTGAATGCAGCATCATGCTGCTATTTTGCAGTATAGTATCCATGCTCCAGACAGAGCATCGCGGCTGCTTTGGTCCTCTCGTCGCCTTCAAGGGATTTCGTGATGAAATCGGGATGCTCACGTACAAAGTCCAACATGGATTTGATCGGATCGGCGATATAGGCCAGCACGAAATCCAGCTGACCCTGATCGATGAGATTATAATCAAAGGCCTCGCGGAAAAAGGTTGCATCGGTATCGCACAGCGAAAACGGCGGAATGCCCAGCGTCACCAGCCGGTCGCTCCCACCCTGCCGGCGGTCGATGATGTTATATACAACCGCAGCCGAACCGCCTGTCTCATTGATTGCAGGCAGCCAAACCCGGTTATAGGTGTTGCCGCCGCCGATGATATCGCCTACTAATAAAAACTTTTTTCCGAGTGCGTCGTTCAGTTCACTGCTTCGGCCTTCATGATAGAGTACAATCTTTTTATCGTCAAAAATCATCGCGTGCGGCAGCTCAAGACGCTGTGCAATCGGAATGGAAAACAACCAGCCGTTGTGCGGACTTCCCGCAACCGCATTGGCTCTTTGACAGGTCGGTTCAGACATGAGAAACTCGACGGAACGCTCGATGACTGTCCGATAGGACTGTGACCGATCCATCATCTGTTTGCACAAGGTTCCCAATGTTCTCGTAATGAGCATCGGGCTGTCGGAGGCCGTATCGGCCAGTGCTGTCGCAGAAGCGGACGTATCGTCATTTTCCAAAATACGCTGTGTGCGAATTTTTACCGCAGCAAGACGCCCTGTTGAACGCCAGAACGGTTGATCCGGTTGGGCGACACTGACGACTCCGCTTTCGAATAAAGTTGTAATAATTTCTTTTTTACGCGCCATCAGACCTGATTAATCCTCTCTGCGGGTATTGCGAAGGGACGCACGCGACTGACGAAGGTCGTTGAGCCCCTTGGTAAATTCATCTTCGGTTCGCTTTAAAATGTTGTCGGCAAAAACAACGGCGCCCTGCTTGACTTCCCCGGCTTTGTACTCGGCGTCACTGACAATATTCTGAGCCAGTTCCTTTGCATCATGCACGATTCGCTCTTCGGAAATGAGTTTTTTCGCACGTTCCTCGGCAGCTGCGATGATTGACTCTGCCTCCCGTTTGGCGGATGTGATGATGTCGCTGCGGTCGGCAACGATTTTCTGCGCCTGCCCGATCTCATCAGGCAGACCACCGCGGATTTCCTCCAGCAGATCGCGCATTTTCGCCGCATCAACAACACTGTGCCCTCTGGACAGCGGCAAATCCCACGCTTTGTCAAGTAAATCATGGATCTCGTCGATGATGTCTTCAATGCTGAGCCGTTTTTCTGACATAAGATATGGTCCCATCCTTTCACAAAGGCCGGAAAATTCCTGCCGAATTGATTTTCATCTTTTATGTAAGATATTTATTTGTTTTTTCCCCGGTTTTTAAAAGCGGCACTGACACAGGGAGGAACAAATTCGGTCGTATCGCCGCCGAAACCCGCTAACTGCCGAACCATCGAGGACGACATATACAGGTTTTCGAGCTTCGTGGTCAAAAACACGGTATCGCCGTCGGGATAAAGCTTTTTATTGGTCAACGCCAATTGGAATTCATTCTCGAAATCGGTCATCGCGCGCAGACCTCTGACAATGGCGGCGGCACCGACCTTTCGGGCGTATTCGGCGGTCAGGCCGTCCCAAACGTCAACCGACACATTTGAGATATCGGACAGGGACTCTTTTAAAAACTCCAACCGCTGCTGCGCCGTAAAATGCCGTTTCTTATCCGGATTGTTGGCAACCACGACAATGACCTCATCAAACAGCGAGGCTGCCCGCCGTATGATATCGATATGTCCGTAAGTCACGGGGTCGAAACTCCCGGGACAAATTGCAATTTTCTTCATACACCATCATTCCTTCCGTAAAACCGGCGGCCATCAATCTTCTTCCTCATGATAGTCCTTATGCCGATAATAAGTCGTCTTGATATAGCCGTATTTAATCTGGGAATCCATCACAAAATCTCCGGCGATCTCCGGCAGACGCTCTTTGTCGCTGGTCTCGCAATAGATGATTCCGCTCTTCTCCACATGCTTTGCCACAAGCGGCAGCATCTTATCCAAAATCCCGTGTTTAAACGGCGGATCGAGCAAAACAATGTCGTAATTTTCGTTGACGGACTTGATAAAACCGAACGCGTCCGTGCTGTAAATTCCTGCGCGATCGGTGAAGCCACAGGACTCCACATTCTTTTTTACGCAACTGAGCGAGGCTTTGGAGTTGTCCACAAAATCACAATGCGCCGCTCCGCGGCTGAGCGCCTCGATTCCGAGCTGCCCTGAACCGGCGAAGAGGTCAAGCACCCGCCTGCCCTCCAATTCGAAATGCAGTTTTGAAAAAACCGCTTCCTTGACCCGTTCTATGGTGGGCTGCATCTCGGGTTCTTCGGTGCTTTTCAACGGTTTGCGCTTTGCGCTTCCGGCGATTACGCGCATACGTTCCCCACCCCTTTCACATGGGTTTATTATACGCTATGAAACGGTTTTAGTCAATACGCGGGCTTTTACAGCGCCTATTATCGCACGGCGGCATACATTTATTAACCAAAATGACGTCCTCGCCGATTAAAGTGATCTCATTCCATGCGATTGTGATGTCATCTTCACGGCCGAAAAGCCCCAGACAGCGGCATTTTCCCGGTAATATCAGCGCACATACCCGTGCTGTCTCCAGATCAATGTCGATATCGCAGATGCGTCCCAACCGTTCCCCGTTGTTGACATTGACAACGTCCTTATCGCGCAACTCGTAAAAACTGCTGATCATATCCGATCCCTCCCCGCAACCTGTATAGTCATTGTATGCGGGAAAGATACGATTTGTTACAGTAAGCTGCAGTTTCGGATCTGCCGTATTCGTCGGTTAACCCTCGGTCGATTCCGGCCTGTATGTGGAATTTTGTCCTGCCCGGCACAGATCGGCATAATGCCCGCCCTCGGCGATCAACTGGGTATGGGTGCCGCGTTGAATGATCTCACCATACCGCATGACCAATATCATATCACTGGACATGATGGTACTGATGCGGTGGGCGATGACGATGCTCGTTCGCTTGCTTGAGGCCTCGGTCAGTGCGTCCTGCAAGGCCGCCTCGGTAGCGGAGTCGATGTTCGCGGTCGCCTCGTCCAAAACCAGAATGCGCGGTTCAAACGCCACGGCTCTGGCAAAGGCGATCAACTGCCGCTGTCCGGCGGAGAAAGTACAGCCGCGCTCCGATACCGAGCTTTGAATGCCGCACGGCAGCGATTGGATGAAATCATTGGCGTGAACCGTCCGAACCGCCCTGTCGACATCCTCATCAGAAATGCTCTCCTCATTAAGGCGGATGTTATAGCCGATATCGCCGGAGAACAGGAAAACATCCTGCATCACAACCGCAACCAACCGCCGCAGCGATGAGAGATTGATGGTCTCGATGTTCTTGCCGTCGATCAGAATTTCGCCTTTTTGAATCTTATAAAACCGCGCAAGCAATGAGATTACGGTGGTTTTGCCGCTGCCCGTATCGCCGACAATGGCCAGCGTCTGGCCCGGAAACACCTTGAAGGAGACGTCTTTCAGCACCCAATTTTCCTCGTCATAGGCAAACCAGACGTGTTTAAATTCGATCTCTCCCCGAACCTCGGTCACTTTATCGCCCGACTCGATATCTTCAACATCGTCCCTATTGTCCATGATATCGAAAATACGTTCCGCCGAGATCAATGAAGACTGGATATTGGTGAACTGTTCGGCGATGCGGGAGATCGGATTGATAAACTGTTTAATATAAGAAGTAAACGCGTGCAGAACACCGACGAGCAAAACCCCCGCAAACACATCCTTTGCATACAGGATGATCAAAATGCCGATTGAAATATTGCCGATCAGTCCGAGCAGCGGGTTCGACAGCGAGCGCAGCAGCATATCCATCATGCTGAGTTTGTAATATCCTTTGGCGAGCCCGTCATATTGTTCATATTTTTTGCTCTGGCTGCCGAACATCTGTACAATACGCATACCGATGATGTTCTCGGCCAAAAATCCGTTCATTCGTGAGAGTTGGGCTTTGATGCGAATAAAGATTCTGCGTGCAATGAATCGGTAAAGCAGGGCGATGGCGAGTACGAGCGGTAAAATGACCAAACTTGAAAAAGCCAGTTTCACATCCATCAGAAACATCATGACCAAGACATTGACCACCAACAGAAAATCACTCACCAAACTGATGATGACGTTGGAAAACAGGTCGGACAGCGACTCAACGTCGGAGGAAACGCGCGTCAGGATACTGCCCGAAGCATTTTTATCGAAAAAGCGCATTGACATGTTTTGAATCTTATCGAACAGCGAAACACGCATCTTATGCATAATGCGCTGCCCGAGTGATGCTAACGCGATGGACTGGACATAGGAGATCCCAAAGCCGAGCACGATCACAGCAAAATACAGCCCCGCCCATTTTATCAGCGCGTTATAATCGTTCAGACCCGTCATCAGGTTTTGGTCGATGACACGTTCGAGAATAAAGGGCTTTAACGTGACGGTGATGTTGGAGACGACGGCAAGCAGCAATGCGCCCACTGTGAGCCAGGGAGAATATTTAAAATACCTCAACAGCCGTCGGAGCGTATGGCGTCGTTTTTTCTTCTCGTATTCGCTCATGCGGCCTTTCGGAAGGTGTTCACCGACAGTGGGCTTCATCGGATATCACCTCCCCGCTCTCGGGATTTGATCAGTTCGATCAGGTCGTTATAGGCCTTATTTGTGCGTAAAAGCTGTTCGTGGCTGCCGATGCCGGCCACGCTGCCGTCCTTGTTGAACAGCAGAATGTTGTCGGCGGCCATTGCCGCACTGATACGGTGTGTGATGAACACGGTGATCCGCTCGCCGCGCGCATCGGTCAGATTTTTTAAAATTGCCTGTTCGGTGGCTGCATCCACGGCTGAAAGGCAGTCGTCGAGCAACAGCAGCCGCGGGTTGCGAACCAACGCCCGCGCAATCGAGATACGCTGTTTCTGACCGCCCGAAAGCGTCATACCGCGTTCGCCGACGACGGTGTCATAACCGTCCGGCTGCGCCATAATATTTTCATCCACACAGGCCAGTTTGGCCGCCTCCCGCACCTGCTCGTCGGTCACATCCTCGTCAAAGAACGCGATGTTTTCGGCGATCGTGTCAGAGAACAAGAAACTGTCCTGCGGGACAAAAGCGGCGTATTTACGCATCGTCAAAATCGGAATTTGATTGATATCGATGCCGTCAAGGAAGACCTTGCCGTCCTCAAGCGGCCACAGACGTAAAATCAAATTGGCCAGTGTGGTTTTCCCGCTGCCGGTTACGCCCATTACCGCCAAAAGTTGGCCCTGCCTGACACTGAAATTGACGTCTTTAAGCGAAGATTTATCGGTATTGGGATAACTAAAAGTGAGATCGCGAACTTCAAGCTGCCCGGCTTCCAATTCCGTGATGGTCTTGTCTGCTTTCTCGTCGTTGACACTGGGTTTTTCATTGAACAGCTGATCAAGCCGGCCCATCGAGACCCGGCCTCTCTGCCAAACCGTCATAATCCGGCTGATCATATTCATCGGCTCCACGACCAACGCCAGATAACCGTTAAACGCCACATACTGACCCAAATTCATCGTGCCGTCGATGACCATTCTCCCGCCGACCATTAAAAACACCGAGAACACGATGCCGAATACCAACGCGGTCGAAGGACCGATCAACGCCGAAACGCGCACCATCGCCATTTCGCTGGCCCACTTGCGTTTACTCAATCGGGAAAAGGTCTCGGTCTCGCTTTTTTCCTGTGCATAGGCCTTGACCACCCGGATGCCGGTGATATTCTCCTGGGTCTTTGCGTTCAGGTCGGAGACCGCCTCCTGTGCCCTTTTAAAACGTTTGCGGATGGTAAAGCGCAATTTGGTCAATCCGAATGCCAAAATCGGCAGCGGCACCACCGCCGCAAGCGTCAGTGTCCAATCCACCGCATTGACCATGTATGTAACAGATACGACGGTGGTGACAGCAGTGTTGATAATTCCAACAAGTCCGACACCGAACATCATGCGAACGGCGTTGATATCCGAAATGGAGCGCGTGATAATATCACCGGTGTTATATTTGACGTAAAAGTCGCCAGACTGGCTTTGGAGATGTCCGAACAACCCCATACGCAGATTCAATTCGATTTTTCGCGTGGTCCCGATGATCAAAAACCGCCAAATGAACCGTGCGGCAAAAGCCCCGGATGCTGCTGCGATCATCAGAATCGCTGCGGTTTTAACGGCGTTAAAATCGTTATTTCCGTCCGAAAGCGCATTGACGGCATCACCTAAAAGGCCGGGTATCTGGGCACTCAGATAGGACGTACCGCCCGCCAAAACGATGCCGATAAAATAGGATATCCAATTTTTTTGAAATACGCTTTTTATAATTGATTTACTGTTCACTGATCTTACCAATGATTTCTTGCAAATTCCGCAAACGAATACAAATTGTCTATCACAATCTTTTGCCCGTCGTTTAACACAACGCTTCCGGCAAACTTACCGAACATCTGATGGCATTCGTTGTCGATCCAGAGCATTTTTGTCTTTGTTGTGCGGTCATAGGACGGCGTCAGGGTCAAATCCACCCTATCCTCCCGGTCGTGCAGCCGCCAGGGCTGCATATATTTCTCTCCGAGTTCAAAAGCCACGGGGCCGATTTTATGGGCTTCTCCTGCGTAAAACAGGATGTTTTCGGTTGCTGCGGAGGTATTGCCGAACCCGCAGCCGAGATTGAATCCAAAGATCTCGCCGTTGACAATCCCGGTGCCGCTGCTCCAATACCATTCGTTTGAAAACGGCCATACACCCCTGCCCCAGTCGAGCAATCCGAACGCCCGGTCTCCGAATTGATATTCTTTTCCGCTATATGTAAAACCACCCTCGGCGGTCATACAATTGATCTTGTGATTATAATAAAACTCCGTCGGCTTTTCCGAAAAGGGGATATTGATGACGAGTGCGTTGGGATTTTTCCGGGTGAGCTTGACGTCGGCGCGCACATCGTCCCAGACGCAGTGCAGTGTACGCACATCGTTCTTCGTCTCAAAACTCATGACGCGGCTGCCCTTTCCCCAGGATAAAACGGCGTCTTTCTCCGCGTCAGGCGGCATATTCAGGGAACCGAACGGCAGCGGCAGCAGCGTTCCGCATTCAAACAGCTTTTCGCCTTTAGAGAAGTCGAAAGCCATGAGCAACACCTGACCGGCATAGGAGGCGTGGCCGATGGTAAACTGCAGGCAAATTTGATCATCGGTGATCTGGTAAAAATCCCACTCCTTGATTCGCCACGGCGGGGCTTTGATGGCCTTTCGGTCATAACGAAGCACACTCTTCGTGCTGTAACCCGGAACGGGTCTTCCGTCCTTGTCGAGGACGGGACCGATGTCGGTCAAATGTCTTTCCATACCATTCCTCCTTTTTGTAAAGCCATAGTGAAAATTATAAGTTTTTTTGCCTCTGCTGTCAAGCCGGTTTCGGGTTGAAATATGAGGGATTTCGTTATATAATGATTCTTAACTCACACCGCCGCAGCGCATTCGCCGTGACTCGCGAGAACGGAGTATTGTTTTGTCTTGTAAATCCTTTGTAAAACGGTTGTTTGATCCGAAATGTATGGTAAAGCCGGAACTCGTTGAGGGTGAACTTCCGGATACAAAAACCGCCTATTCAACTTTTATAAAACTCGCCCTGCCCGCAGTGGTCGAATTGATGTTGATTTCGTTGATTTCGGTCATCGACACCGCAATGGTCAGTTCTCTGGGTGAGGCAGCTATCACCGCTGTCGGACTCACGACACAGCCCACGTTTGTTTTACTGGCACTGTTTATCGCCCTGAACGTCGGTGTCACCGCCGTCATCGCAAGGCGAAAAGGCGAACAGCGTCAAGAAGATGCCAACACGGTTTTACGGATGGCGCTGCTGCTTGCGTTGGTTTTGGGCGCGGTTATGTCGATGGTCGCAATCTTTTTCGGCCGTTGGTTTATGGAACTGTCCGGTGCCAAGGCGGATACCATTGAAAACAGCACGATTTATTTTCAAATTATCAATTCGGTCTTGATGTTCCGGGCGCTCACTCTGGCAATCACTTCGGCACAGCGCGGTATCGGTAATACAAAAATTTCAATGCGCATCAACCTGACCGCCAACGTAGTCAACGTCATTTTTAACTTTTTGCTCATCAACGGGCATCTGGGCTTTCCGGCACTCGGCGTCAAAGGCGCTGCAATCGCAACTTCAATCGGCAATATGGTCGGATTTGTTCTTGCCGTCATCTCTCTGCTGCCAAAAGACGGCTATCTGCGTCTGAGATGGCATCAGAGCTGGAGAATCAATAAAGACGCCCTTTCCGCCATCGGCAAAGTCAGCGGAAATGCGGTGCTAGAGCAGATGGTGCTGCGATTTGGATTTTTTATGTTTGCACGCGTCGTCGCCGAACTCGGCACAATGGTATTTGCAACCCACCAGATCGGCATGCAGGCACTCAACCTCTCCTTTACGTTTGCAGACGGCCTCGGGGTCGGCGCAACAACGCTGGTCGGCCAATACCTAGGGGCAAAACGGGCGGATATTGCCGCGGTTTACGGACGGGTCGCCCAACGCATCGCCATGGCCGGTTCGCTGCTGATCATGATTCTGTTCGCTTCACTGGGTAAGTTCTGGGTGATGTTGTTTTCCCAAGATCCCGAAGTCATCGCGCTCGGCGCTATCATTATGATTATCGCGGGGGTCTCGGTGCCGCTTCAGACCTCGACGGTGGTCTCGGCGGGCAGTTTACGCGGTGCGGGCGACACCAAATACGTCGCTTACGTCATGCTGTTCTCGGTGGGTATCATCCGTCCGCTGCTCGGTTATGTCTTCGCATTGGCACTCGGTTGGGGCTTAATCGGCGCATGGATGTCGCTGCTGATTGATCTGAGCATCCGCCTGACACTGACCTATCGGCGGTTTTCGAGCGGAAAATGGTCGACGATCAAAGTATAAATCTATTTCACATATAACAGGAGGTTTTATCATGTATTTCAGAATCGGCGTACGCGGTCACGATTACGGCCGCAGCACCCCGCGCGAACTCGCGCAGGCCATCAAGAACGCGGGCTTTTGCAGCACCCAACTGGCGATTTCGAAGGGAATCACCGGCATGGAGCAGGATATCGGACGCCTAACGCCCGGACTCTGTTATGAGATCAATCAGGCTTTTTCAGAGGCAAACGTCGAGCTTGCTGTCATCGGCTGCTACATCGAACCGGTACACCCTGACGAGGACACACGCCGTCTGCATCTGCACCGCTTTAAGGAGCACCTGCTGTATGCCCGTGCGATGGGCGGACTGGTGGTCGGAACCGAGACCACGCTTTACAGAGCCGAGGAGAGCGGCCGTGAAAAGGCTTTCCAGACATTATTGAAAAGCATCGGCGAACTCGTGGAGGAGGCCGAGAAATGCGGTGCGATTGTCGGCGTTGAGCCGGTTGCCGCACATACGTTGAATTCCCCCGAATTGGCGGCACGACTGCTCGAAATCATCGGCAGCAATCATCTGCAGATCATCTTTGATCCGGTCAATCTGATTAACACGCCCGAATTGGTACGCAATCACGACGACCTGCTGGACCGCTGTTTTGACGCATTCGGCGAACGCATTATGGCGCTTCATTGCAAGGATATCACAGTCGACCAAGACGGGAATATGAAAGAGACCCTGCTTGGCAAAGGCATGGTCAACTATGATAAGCTTTCGGGTTACCTGAAAGCCCGCCGCCCCGGTCTTGGGCTGCTGCGCGAAGGCGCGGATCCGGCGACCGCGGATATTGACATCGCCTTTTTGAAATCGAAGTTCGAGACTGTGTAAAAAATCCCTTTGAATAGATAATAACGGAGAAAGGAGGCGGCAAAAAGCCGCCTCCCTTTTCCTTTTGTGTTCTCAGTGTTTGGTTACCGACGTATATTCGGGTTTCATAAACAATGTCAAATCGGAAAACTTAACGCTGACTCGGACAGTGTTCCCGTTCTGGTCGTTGAATAAAACCGTTAAAACGCCAATTTCATCGTCCGCGAAATAGGACATTGCGCCGATACTTTTCATCTTTTTCAATACCCATTGCGATTCGGGTTCACCGCGCTCGCGTACTTCACGTCCGAAAATCTCCAGGACAGCTTCTCGCTTTGCGCCGTCTTTGATAAAGAGATCCCAAAAACCGAGCTGTTTCCCGCTGCTTGTGTCCAAACAGAGATAACGCGTTGAATCATAGCGCGTTCCGCTGCCGTCAATCGCATCGGTTTGAAAGCAAAAACAGATCATGTTTCCGCTGTTGCAGGTATTTTCCACAATGACTTCGCCTGTCGCTCTTTCATTGCTCGACATCGCACGATAGCGAACCTCAAGATATGCTCGTTGTCCTTCCTCTTTCAGAAGCTGGTTGAGTATCTTCATGGTTTCGGTGTCATAAAGTCCGTATATGCGGGGATGACGCCAAACAAACGAAACCGATTCGTCCTCGACTTTATCCTCTCGGACAGTAAACGACACGCCGGTGCTCGCTGATGCGGTGAAACCTGCGCCTTGCAAAAGAATCAAACAGCAAAGGATCATCAGTGCCTTTTTCATGGCAATGCATCGTTTCTGCTGAAATTGTACAAGATGCTTTTGCATCTTCGGATGCTTTCGCATCTTTAGATGTTTCACATCCGGTACGCGTTTATTATGCCCCGAAGCTTTAAAATTTTCATGCAATTTGTGGCATTACGTTTCGAAATTCCACCAAGTCACGGTTTGGCTTGTGTCGATTTGCATACCCGCTTTGCGCTGCAGCGCCATTGAAGCCGTGTTTCCGAGGATCACTTCACCGACGGGAAGATTTCCCTCCGCAAGCACTTTTCGAATCAAAAATTTTTCCAATTTCAAACCGAGTCCCTTTTTACGGTACGGTTCGAAAACCTCCAGAAATCCCATCTCGCCGCTGTCATGCCGACCGATGAATCCCGCAGGGCTGCCGTCAATATAGATGCCGTACATAAACCCGCCCGCAAGTCGCTCGGTGAAGTATTCCTCGTCGGTGTACAGGTGATAATACTCTATCATCATCGGCAGATCGACAACGGTTAATTGGCGGATATCGTCATCGACTGCCTCGGGCGGCTCTTTTTTCAAGTAAGCGGCTGTATTGCACCTCGTGATCCCACTTGGGTTTTTCGCACGCAGAATATCGTCATAGAATTCCTCATGCGCCAATATTGTATCCGTTTCAGGTACTCTTTTAATCAGTTTCCCCGCCGACCTATGATCTTTTGCCGACAGCAAATAATGGCCCGCGTTTTCTTCGTGTATCAAAATGCCGTCTTCGCCGCAGTACAAAATTTGAGCCGCGCCGCTTTTGAGGCAATACAGCAGCAAAGCGCGGTGCGGCAGATCATTTTCGGCGTATGCAATGCAAAACTCTAAATCGGTCATTTATGTTTCAGCTTTCTCTTATTGCCGTCTTTGTCGACCAGCGTAATGGCGTCGAGCTGTCCGCGCAGACTGTCGCGGAATGCCGCGACATATAATGCACGCAGATGGGTCTGCTCTTTCTTTTCATCCTCGGTCAGACCGCCCTCGCGCTGCTTTTTGGCGAGTTCGTTGATCCGGTCGATTTCTTTTTGTGTCACCATAATTCAAGTCCTTTTCCTTTGGGGTTTGCCCTTATAGCCGCCCCATTTGTCCCAATATTCGGCACTGTCGGAATAGCCGGTGAATTTTCTTAACTCCGCTCTCGGCATGCCGTCTTCCAGTAATTTCTGCACTTTTTGCGCGGTGTCGCGGAAGATGTGCATCTTTTCGACTGTCTCCGGACCGAGGGTATCTCCGCAGATATAGGTATGCACATTACTTGCGCCGTCCGCAGCCGCCAGATAGACGAAATCCGCCGTATCCTGTTTGCTCATCTGCGGGAAATGGAACGAACCGACCCGCCACATGAACGGCACACGGCAGGTTTTTTCGATGATCGGCGGCGTCAGCATCGGCGAAATCGAGGAGTCGTAGCGCTCGATACGTGCCTGTTCGAGAAATTTTAGTTGATTCGGAAGCAGTCCTTCAATGTGAATGTTGCGCTTGCCTGTGGTGCGGAATCGGTAATATTTTTCCCAAAACGGAAGCACAAATTCCGGCCAGATGGAGTCGGGAATCAAACTGGCGATGTCGTCAGCCATATAACCGCCCTCCATGTCCGGATACGGCGTATCATGATTGATACGGCAGGCAGCGGCGGAATAGTCGTTGATGCTGTCGGAGAGCAAATCAAAGAATTCGAGCGTCGCCTCCGGCTCGTCGTAGATCTCGGTGAAAATATGATCGCCGAGCAGTTCATAAGCCGTTGTGATGATGCCCTCGACACCGAACGCAAATCTCACCGAACGATTCGGGAAGGCTGCCCGGAGTTTTTCGGCAAATTCCATATAAAGCGGGAACATACCTTCTTTTGAAAAGTCAATGCCCTGTTTGGATTTCAACAGCTCGATGCCCTCTTTAACCGATGAGCAGATATGACGCAAACCGACTTCACCGTCCTCGGGAAAAAACAATTCGGCGCCCAGGCAATTCACATGCCCGTAACTGATTGCAGGTGTGATCATCTGAGGCATCGGAAAGCCCTGATATAACTCGGCCAGCTTTTTCTCGCCCTCTTGATACATCCGGACATTTTTCTCGACATCGAGAAAATATTCCCGATAACTGATCCCCGACAATTTGATCAGCGCCGTGACGGTCGATCCGGTACTCCAAGTGAACGGCGTATTCTCACGCAGCGTGGAATAATCGACCGTTCGCGGTTCAGGGTTCACTGTCAGCTTGTCCATATCGGTGTTCCGCCTTTCAAAATTTTGTTCAAGTGGCTCCCGAGACCTTTTTCAATGCCTGCTTGACCTCGGCGCGATAGGCCGGCGGAGAGGCCGCGACTACGACGTCATCTCTTAAAAGCACGACGCTGCCGCGCGGGACAATCATCTTTCCCTCACGCAGAATCGAAACCAAAATGCAATTTTGCGGCAGATCGAGTTCTTTGATCATACGGTTTTCGAGCGGCGAACCCTTGGTGACCGTGACCTCGTTGATCGAGACCTGACCCGCTGTGACCGTGGATAAAAACCGGCTGTCGGCATCGTCAAGCTGACGTTCGATTAAGTTTGCAATATAACCGGTGCTGCTGACCGCAATATCCACGCCCAATTTCTGCACCACCTGAAGATTCTTCGGATTGTTGACTCTGGAGACCGTCTTTTTGACGCCGAAGCGGATTTTGGCCAGCTGACAGGAGATCAAATTGATCTCGTCCTTACCGGTAACTGCAATAAAGGCATCCGCCTTATCGGTCTCTGCCGCAGTTTGTTCTTCAATTTTGCTGCCGTCACCGCAGATGACCGACCGGTGCAGATCGTTTGCGACTTTGGTGCAGATCTCGGGCCGCAGCTCGATCATTTTGACTTTGTGCCCGCCCTCAATCAGGGTCTTGGCGAGGTTATATCCGACCTTTCCCAGGCCGACGATAACAACTGTCATCCGATCCATCCCTCCTAATCCACTTTATGTGAGACAACCAGCCGGTCGCTGGCGCCGAGTTTACGCTCGGGATGCTCCACGACCATGGTCATATCGCCGCTGGCATGCATCGCTCCGAATAACAGCACACCTTCCTGCGCGTAAACCTTTGCAAGTTCAGCCAGGGTCATTCCGGTCTCATGTTCGTCGGGGTTTTCAATGGTAAACGAGAGCGTACTCATACCGAAGTGCAGGGTCTTGTGCGCCATTTCCGCCTCTACCGTCGCCGAATAGACCGCGTCGATGGTCAGCTTGGTCGGGCAGATGGTCTGCAGACCAAAGCGGTTGTAAGCATCTTCACGCTCGGGGTCATAAATTCGTGTGACCACCCGCCGGACATTGAATACATTATGTGCGATCTGAGCCGCCATAATGTTGATGTTGTCGTCGTGCGTGACGACCGCCACAATGTCGCAGGCGGCAATACCGGCTCTTTGTAAAACGTCCTGATCGCATTCGAAGCCCTCGAAAGTCATTCCCGCGAAATCGCTTGACAACTGCAAAAAATTGCGCGCATCGCTGTCGACGACCGAGATATCATGCCCCGCCTCCGACAGACGCGACGCCAGCGCCGAGCCGACTTTTCCGCATCCGATGATCAAAATATTCATACCATGACCGTCCTTTCGCTCAAAGACATCTAAATTATCCGACGATGATCTTGCCCTCCGGCAGAATCTCGTTTTTATTGCGGGTTGCACGGTGCGTTGTTACCGCTAATGCAAACGTCACAAGCCCCACGCGGCCTAAAAACATGTTCGCCATTAAAATATATTTCGAACTGTCCAACAGCGTCGGCGTCAGATCGCAGCTCAAGCCGACCGTGCCCGCCGCGGAAAACACCTCGAACAGCGTGTCCATGGGACTGATCTCCTGCACCACAATCTCATTGGAGAAGATGATAGCTGCCGAAGTGAAAACCATTGCCAGCATCAAAATCATAATCGTAAGAGCGCGGTAGACCACATCACTGCGAATCTTTTTGCCGCCGATCACCGTGTCCTGCCTGCCGCGCAAAAAACTCCAGATCGTCATGACGACCACCCAGAAGGTTGTGATCTTGATACCGCCGCCGGTGGAACCCGGTGCCGCGCCGATGAACATCAGCAGGCAGAACAGCACTTTTGTGCGCGTAAATAAGTTTGCGACTCCCACGGTCGAAAAGCCCGCCGTACGGGTCGTGATCGACTGGAAAACCGAATTGAGAATTTTTCCGCCGAGATCCATATTACCGATGGTGCCGGGGTTATAATATTCCGACATGAAGAAGATCACTGCGCCGAACAGGATTAAAGCACCTGTGAGCTTAAAGACCAGTGAAGAATGCAGCATCATGCCGCGCTTTTTAAACGTACCGAACAGATCGTACCAGACCAACACCCCTAAACCGCCGATGACGATCAAAGCCATAACAGTGATTAAAACCACCGGGGAATCCTGAAATGAGATCAAACTGGAAAAGGCGCCTTCGCTGCCCATTAAGTCAAAACCGGCGTTGCAATATGCCGAAATCGAGATAAATATCGCCCGAAAAATACCGCCCGAACCGTATCGATTTACAAATGCCGGCATTAAAATAATGGCACCCATGGCCTCGATGACAAACGAAAACATCACAACCATGCGCAAAATCGTCCAGACTTCGGGCAGAGAATTGTAACTGACCGATTCCGACGCGAGTGAAAGGTCCTTGAGTCCGAATTTACGCTTCAAAAAGCTGCCGACGAAAAGTGTGATCGTAATCAACCCCAGACCGCCGGTCTGCAGCAATACCAGAATGATGGTCTGTCCGAAAACCGACCAGTAATTATATGTATCTTTGACCACCAGTCCAGTTACACAGGTCGCGGAAGTGGCTGTGAACAGGCAATCGGTGAACCCGGTGGCAACACGATGCCGAGTCGCAATCGGCAGCATCAAAAGCAGCGCTCCCAGTAAAATCAAACCGAGAAAGCTGACGACGATCGATACCGCTGGTGAGACCGACGAAAAAATCCCTTTCTTCCTCTTTTTCAGCATGTTTTATATTTACTCCTTCACTCAGCCGGAAACCGCTTCGGAGACTTCCTGCGAGGACTCCGCCTGTTCGGAATTGACGTCGGGCACCGAGACGCTCGGTTTTTCAGGCGCGCTGCTCGTGTCAACGGCAGCCATCGCGTCACCGTGAATCGCATATGCCAACGCATAAAGCATGTCCGTCACCGACGGCGTGTACTTCTCGACAAAGCTGTTGTCGATCTCATAGATTTTCCCCGCCGAAGCCGCGGAGAGCTGCGAAAAATCGCTGTCGTAGATATAGGTAATTGCGGGTGGATTCGAGACGATGATCAGATCGGGGTCCGCTGCTAAAATTTCTTCGAACGACATCGTATAACCCCGTTGATTTGCCGCGATATTGGTCACGCCGGCAAGCTGCATGATCACACCCGCAAGCGTGTCGCCCGTGGCCACCGCACCTTGATTCGAAAGCACGAAGATGCCCGTGGGCTCGTCCACATTTTTGAGTTTGTAAGCGACATAGTCGAGTTTCTGCTCAAAATCGGCCAAATAGTCACGTGCAAGAGCTTCTGCGCGATTGGTTCCGCGCAGCACTTTGGCGATTTCGTTCACCCGCTGTTCGACTTCCTCAATCGAGGTCGGGATCGGCAGTACGCAGATTTGGATATTATTTTCGGCCAATTTAACACTTGCCTCCTGCGGCAGCTCCACGGCCGTAAACACGACCTGCGGGGCAAGTGCGATGATGGCGTCGACATCGGGTTCATTGACCGTACCCATACTCGGCAGCAAGCGCACGTTTCCGTTATAATCGCAGTACTCGCTGCGTCCGACCAGCAGTTGGGATTGATCCAGTCCGTAGATGATTTCGCCGATATAAGGCGAGAGGGTGACGACCGCCATCGGATAATCCGCGATCTCGGCTCCGCCGACTGTGACGGGGTAATTCTTGGGTCTCGAACAGCCCGATATAAGTATCAGAATAACAAGAAGCCCGGCGAACAGTTTTTTCATGGTTTATCTCCCGAAATTCATGGTTTTATTTATTATCTGTCTGTTTGATGGGGTTATTCCGCTCAGAAAAGCTCTTCCTCGACTTTGGCGCAGAGGAAATGATAAATCGGCAGATGGAGTTCCTGAACTTTATAAGTTTCTTTTTCCGGAACCCGGATGCAGAGATCGCTGTGTTCTTTCAACTTACCGCCGCCTTCGCCGGTCAGCCCGATCACGGTCATACCGAGTGCATGCGCCGTCACAGCGGCATAAGCGGTATTTTTGGCATTTCCCGAGGTGGAGATGGCAATTAAAATATCTCCCGCCCGCCCGTAGGCGATCAGTTCCTGTGCATAGATCATATCAGGATCGATGTCGTTTGCAACAGCGGTGGAAAGCGAAAGATTTTCGCACAGATCGTGTGCCGGAAGTCCGCCCTGCAATTTTTCACCGAGTTTTTCACCCAGTTCCGAATCGGCTGCCGCCAGCCGGCATTTCATCGTATCGTCCAGCGGTCGCTTGGACAAAAAGCCCTTGACCAGTTCGCCGACGATGTGGGTGCTGTCGGCTGCGCTGCCGCCGTTGCCGCAGACATAGACGCGTCCGCTGCCCACAAAGCAGGTTTTCAATTCTCTTGCGGCTGCATCAATATCCTCTGCGCAATATAAAAGCTGCGGGTGCCGTTTGATCAAATCCTGAATATCCATATTAAAAATCCTTTCCGGTGTTGTTTTTATCTTAGTACCGATTCACCCGTCGGATCAATTCCGACGATCAGCGGCAGATTTTCTACTTCGAGTTTTCGGATGGCTTCGCATCCGAGATCCGCAAAGGCCACCACTTCGCTGCTCTTGACACAGTCGGCGATTAAAGCGCCGCACCCGCCCAATGCGCAGAGATAATAGGCCTTGTTCTTTTGAATTGCGGAGATTACGCCGGAACTTCTGCGCCCTTTTCCGATGGTCGCGGTGAGACCCAAACCATATAACCGCGGCGTATAAGGATCCATACGTGAGGAGGTTGTGGGACCGCAGGAGCCGATTACCATACCTTCCGGCGCGGGGGTCGGGCCGCAATAATAAATAATTGCGCCATTCAATTCAAACGGCAGCGGCTCTTCTTCCTCTATCAGCTGCGCAAGGCGTTTATGAGCGGCATCGCGCGCGGTGTAGATTGTACCGGTCAGCAAAATATCGTCTCCGGCGTGCAGATCAACCGTCTTTTCGGCGAGCTGTTTTGTCGTCACCTCAGTCACATGAGCCCCTCCTTTGCGTTGTACGAAAACATTATGAATATAAGTTCTCCGTACGCTTTGAATTATACAACACCGGCCTGTTAAAATCAACCGCAGTCAGTCTTATCTCAACGAAAGTCAAAGATCGAACGGTGTTTGGTATTCGGATTCAATCGAGTCTTTTTGCCCGAAAACAGCCGCTTTACCAAAGGACGGTCATCTTCGGCTTCGGTGATTTTGGCCACCGCCACGGTCACATTGTCACCGCCGCCTGCGGCAAGCGCCGCTGTTACCAAATTATCTGCGATTTTAGAAGCGGTGCCGCCGTGTCCGATGATCTCGGCGATGGAAACATCCGAGACCATATCGGTGAGCCCGTCGCTGCAGATCAAATAGATATCGCCCAATTCCGGTGTTTTTGCGGATATTGCGGGCGTCAGGATCATCTCCTCCTCAAACATTCCGAAGTATTGCGTCAGGCGGTGTCTGCTGCTGTCGGTTTCGGCCTGTTCGGGTGTCATCAGCCCCATGTTGATTTTCATCTGCGCCTCAGTGTGGTCGACGCTCACTTGAAATAAACTGCCGTTTTGATAGTGGTAAATTCGGCTGTCGCCGACGTTGACGGAAATCACCGAATCGGTTTTGAAAATCACGACCGCACCGGTTGTGCCGATGCGCTTACCGGTCGCTGTAATCTCTCCGCAGATGCGTGTGTTTGCGGTTTTGGCGAATTCTGCGATTGCTTTTTCGCTGTCGTCTCCGCACAGGGCATCCCGAAACTCCGCAATCGCCTGTGCCGTGATTGCAGATGCGAATTCGCCGTAATCCTGCCCGCCCATGCCGTCGCAAATGCCCAAGACACACGGAAAATCGAAGGCGTCGGCAAACCGTACGCCTTCGTCAAGCTGTATCGCGCTGAACAGTTCCCCGTCGATACAGAGGTTATCCTCGTTGTTGCCGCGCACCTTTCCGGTTTCGGAACGCGCGGCCGCTTCCAAAATTACTTTTTTCCCCACATTGTTCTCCGTTTTGACAATCATTTATTGCGAAACGGCGGGCAGAGCCCGCCGCTTTTTGTCATTTTTTATGTTTGAAGATGTTCATGATGTCGAAGTAATCATCATCGCTTGTGACAGGTGCTTTATCGTTTTTAGCCGTCTGGGGCGTTTGCGGTTTAAACTGCGGCGGCGTCGTTTTGGGCAGCGGCTTTTGTTCGAAGCTGGGTACCGTTTTGGCCGATTCGGTATGCGGCCTCGGGGTGCTCGAGGAGAACAATCCGTTGACCTGTTCGGAGAAGATGTCTTTACCGACCGAATTCACGCCGCTCTGGGCAAACCCCGTGGCAATGACGATAATTTTGATCTCATCCGACATCATCTCGTCGAACGCGGCACCCCAGATGATGTTTGCTTCGGGATGCGCCGATTGGGCGATCATAGTCGATGCCGTTTCGATGTCTTCAAGTCCGATATCCGGCGAAGAGGTGATGTTGATGATAACCGAACGCGCACCCGAAATGGAGGTTTCGAGCAGCGGGCTGGTGATGGCTGCGTTAGCCGCTTCGATGGCTTTGTCTTTGCCGGTGGCTTTTCCGATACCCATATGGGCATATCCGGCGTCCTTCATGACGGCCGAGACATCGGCGAAGTCGAGGTTGACAAGCCCCGGAACGTTAATGAGATCGGAGATGCTCTGAACACCCTGACGGAGCACGTCATCGGCGATTTCAAACGCATTCAGCAGTGTGATTTTTTCTTCGGAGACCAGTTTGAGCCGGTCGTTGGGTACGATAATTAACGCATCGACCGTTTCCTGAAGCATCGCCACGCCTGCTTCCGCGTTTTTCGTTCGCTTGAGGCCTTCCCATGTAAACGGGGTGGTGACGATACCGATGGTAAGGGCGCCGAGTTCTCTGGCGATCGAAGCCACCATCGGCGCCGCACCCGTTCCGGTGCCACCGCCCATTCCGGCGGTGACAAAGACCATGTCGGCCCGCTGCAGCGTCGCAGCGATGTCGTCGCGGCTCTCTTCTGCGGCACGCTGTCCCCGCTCGGGAATCGAACCCGCACCCAGTCCTTTGGTGACTTTATCTCCGATTTGGAGTTTTTGCGTCGCCTGAACAAAATCGAGTGCCTGCTTGTCCGTGTTGACCGCGATAAATTCTGCGCTGGTCATTCCGGATTTGCACATACGGCTGATGGCGTTTCCGCCGCCTCCGCCGACACCCACAACTTTTATATTCACGCCTCTGGTGGTTTCATTATCAAACTCAAACGGCATATGATTTTTCCTCCCCATCATTTTTCCGGCGAATATCTGTCTTGCTATAGATTATAACAGATATTACCGCCGTTTTCAATACTTTCCGGCTCGTTTCACAGTCGGAATTTACATTCTTATTCCGCTGATTCGGGTTCTGAGCCCGTCCATGGACCCGGATCAAAATACAATTGTTTACCGGCACTCACGTCTGCAACCCCGGTTTCGTTTTCACCGAGTTCGTTCTCGATGAAATATTTAGCGAACTTCACTTTTTGCGTAAGATCTTCGTCGGAACCCAGTTGAATCTTTATCCGATCCGCCCAAACAGCATAATTGACAGTGGCGCTCGTGGTTCCGACTGCGGTAATCCCGCCAAAGCCTCCGTCTTCAAAGGCCGCGTTGATGGCGCTTAATCGGGCCAAAACATCAATCTCGGCAGTTGCTATATACCCATTTTCAATCGTCAAATCGGTGAGTCCCTCATATCGGATGCCCGCACCGGAATAACCGTATTCCAACACCCTGCCTTTACCGCTGATCAGCAATAAATTGCTTGCGCCCAATGTGACGACTGCCGTATGTTGCGGCTCGCTGACGGTGATGATCACCTCATTGGGTAATTGTTTTTTAATAGTAACCGTTTCGGCATAACACAGGTTGTCCGTGATGCCCTCGATGATTTGGTCCTTTTTCAGACGCAACAGATTTTCACCCGTCTCTATGCCAGAAGCCGCAATAATTTGGTCGGCGGTATAACGTGTGTTGCCCTCAACCGTGACCATCTCTATTTTAAAAAATACCGTGCAGCATAAAATGGTCCCGACGATCAGTGCAATCAAAAAGATCGGAACCGCATAGAGGCCGCGCTTGCCTTTCCTGCGCCTTTTCGGCGGCTGTGAACCAGTCGGGACTACACGCCTCTTTTTCCTTTTTTTTATATTTCTCACTTCGGCCATTTTCAACTTCCCCTCTGAACTAATCCTCGATATACTCTTTCCATATGCGGCCGCCGATTGCCGCAAAATCCCGTTGGATATCCTCATAGCCGCGGGCGATATACTCTGTGTTATGGATGATGCTCTTGCCCTCGGCGCCCAATGCTGCCGCGACCAGCGCCGCACCGGCTCTCAGATCGCTTGCCGCAACCTCCGCGCCCTGCAAAACCCGCTTGCCCTCGATGATCGCCGTTCGGTCATAGACCCGCATGTTTGCGCCCATCCGATTGAGTTCGTCGGCATATTTAAAGCGGTTTTCAAAAATCGTCTCGATGATCGTCGACGTACCGGTTGCATAGGCCAAAACCGCACCAAGTAAGGGCTGCGCGTCGGTGGGAAAGCCCGGAAACGGCATCGTACGCAGAGTCGGGATTGGTTTCGGCGGCTTTTTAAACCGAAAATAAATGCCGTCCTTTCCGGAAAAAATCCGTCCGCCGCAGGTTTCAAAAGCCGAGAGCACCGAGTCCATATCCGAGGCGACCGCGCCCCTGATGTAGATCTCGCCGCCGCAGATGGCCGTCGCGGCCATAAAAGTCGCCGCTGCAATCCGGTCGGGCATATTCTCGAATTCACAGCCGCTGAGCTTCTTGACGCCGTCAATCGAGATGACACTGCCCCGCAGGTTGATTTTTGCGCCGCAGGTGTTCAGGAATTCAGCCAGTTTTTCGACCTCCGGCTCCTGTGCCGCGTTGATGATCGTCGTATGTCCGACCGCCGTTGAAGCCGCAATCATGATGTTTTGGGTCGCGCCGACGCTCGGAAACGAAAAAGAGATTTTTGCGCCCTTCAAGGGTTTTTCGGCGACGCAGACAATTCTTCCGCCGCTGTCGCTGACGTTTGCACCGAGTTCACGCAGGCCGTGCAGATGGATGTCCAACGGTCTGCAGCCCAATACACAGCCGCCCGGATAGGTGATTTCGGCGCGTCCGGTCTTTGCCAGCATCGCGCCCAGAAAGATTGAGGATGAGCGCATACGCCGCATCAGCGCGTCATCGATGGTATAACCCGGATCGGATGCCGGTTTGATGCTCATGACGCTGTTTTCCAGCGTCGCATCACAGCCCAGTGAGGTCAATATCTCAATGCAGCTGTCGATATCGCTCAGATGCGGGCAATTGGTGAGTTTTACCGGCCCGTCGCATAAGTAAGCCGCAGATATAAGCGGCAATACGCCGTTTTTTGAACCTTGAACCTTAATTTCGCCGATGAGCCGTTTACCGCCGATGACTGCCAAATCCGCCATATAGAGTTCCTTTCGAATATTGTGGGTACAACCCATAATATGCGAAAGGCCGAAGGCTGTTACTGTTTAAAAAGACGCCGAAGTTGTTCGTAGATACGGTCGCAGACGTCGTAGATGGCTAAGGTTTGTTCCCCTTTGCGCATGTTCTCCATGGTCTCCCGATTGGAAATGATGCGTTTGACCGTATCATACAGCAGATTCGCCGTCAGCTCGTTCTCGGTGATCACCACCGCGCCGCCGTTTTGCTCGATCAGTTTGGCGTTGTGATATTGATGGTTTTCAGTGACGTTGGGAGACGGGATCAAAACCGCCGGAGTGGCTGTGACGGCCAACTCCGCAAGTGTCGAAGCCCCCGCCCTGCTGATCATAAGATCGCAGGCAGTCATCAGTGTCGGCATATCGTCAATGAACTCCGTCACCGTGATACGGTCCTCCGGATTGTTAAACCGGACATGCGCTTCGCTGAGTGATTTTGCAAACGGCTCATAATAGCCCCTGCCGGTTCCGTGGACGAATCTGCAGTTTGGCAAGGTCTTTGTCATCCCCAGAAAATCCGCCATAACCTTGTTAAACACTTTAGCGCCCAAAGATCCGCCCGCCGAGACAATTAAAAACTCCTCGGGTTTGATGCCGTATTTTCTGCGTGCGCTCGCCCGTTCGGTATAGATAAACTCATCCCGGATCGGATTGCCGACGACGACTTTATATTTTGCCTTCGGCAGCCGCTCTCCGGCTTTGGAATTCGGCAGCAACACCACATCAACCTTGCCCGAAAGCAGTTTTGTGGTCACACCCGGGAAAGTATTCTGTTCGTGAATCATCGTCTTGATCTTTCGTTTTGCCGCGCGATTGACAATCGGCCAGCTTACAAAACCGCCGACCCCGATCACAAGATCGGGCCGAAAGCGATCGAGAATTTTATCGGCGGCCTTGAGCGCGTGCATAGCGGTTTGAATAGTTTTAAGATTATGACCGATGTTTTTAAACGTCAAACGCCTTGCCAACCCGTCCATCTTAATCGGGTACATCTTGTAACCCGCCGCAGGCACAAGGCGGCCCTCCATCTTATTGGGATCGCCCGCAAAGGCAATATCCCAATCCGGATGTAATTTTCGAATATATCCCGCGATGGCCAACGCCGGGTTGATATGCCCGCCGGTGCCTCCGCCGGTAATCAATATCCGCATCGTTTTACCTCCTATAAAGCATTGTCAATCGTCGTAGATCGGGATATCGACAACACGACGCCCATCTCGGCAAGCAGCATCATCAGTGACGTCCCTCCGTAAGAGAAAAACGGCAGTGAGATACCGGTGTTCGGGATGGTGTTGGTGACAACCGCGATATTCAGGAGCGCCTGCAGGCCGATTTGAACGGTCAGCCCCACGGCCAGCATCGCGCCGAATTTATCCTTGGCCCGGAAGGCAATTTTAAAGCCCCTCCATACCAGCCAAACAAACAATAAAATCACGATAATTGCCCCGATGAAACCGAGTTCTTCGCAGACCACCGAAAAGACAAAGTCATTCTGCGGCTCTGGGATATACAAATGCTTTTGGCGTGAATTGCCGAGACCCACGCCCCATAACCCGCCCGAACCGATCGCATACAGGGACTGGATGGTTTGATATCCCTTATCGAGCGGGTCCGACCATGGATCGAGCCAATAAGACACCCGGTCAAGCATGTACTGGATGTTACCCGACAACACCACTGCGACAAGGCCGACCGCAATCGAGCCGAAAATTCCGACAAAATAGGCCCAATGCGTTCCGCCGACCCACATCATAACCGCTGTGATTGCCACAAACAATACAATACCGGACATGTGCGGTTCTTTATACATCAAAAGTACGACGGGAACCAATAAGATTAAAAACGGCAAAACACCGTTTTTAAAGCTGCGCATCCTGCGCTCAAAATCGGCTTTTTCGGAGAAATCGGAGATGATTTTTGCAAACAGCACGATGATAAAAAATTTCATCAACTCCGACGGCTGGAAGTTGAAGCTGCCGATATAGATCCACCGATGTGCGCCGTTTCTTGCCGGCATGAATAAAACCACAACCAGCAGCGCAAGTCCGATCAGATAAAAAATCCAAGCAAAACGCTTGAGCGCGTTGTAGTTGATATAAGAGATCAACATCATAAACAACACGCCGAAAATGGCGAACCGCAGCTGGCGCATCACATAAAATGCACTGCTTCCCTCGTGTTGGAGCGCATAGACGTTTGAGGCCGAATACAGCATCACCAGTCCCAACGCCAATAAAATGATGATCAGAAAGAAAAAAGGCATGTCAAAATAGCCCCTTGCGGCAATGCCGAAGAAAAACGACTTCTTTTTCGGCGCCTGTATGGTGCGAAGATTTCCCCGCACCGTGTGCGGTTGCCCCGAGGGCGTTCGCACCGAGGGCGTATTCTGACCTGTCCTCTGCATGATTATGAATGACCTTTCACAGATTTTGATTTTTAACTTTACCCATTGATTGCGAGAACCACCCCTACGACTGCGCCGACCAATCCGATGACAGAGAATAAGAGTACGATCTTGTTTTCGCTCCAACCGCTCATCTCATAGCTGTGATGAATCGGGCTCATCTTAAAAATCCGCTTACCGGTGAGTTTGAACGAAGCCACCTGTAAAACGACCGACAGCATATCGATGTAATAGACAATGCCGATCGGAATCAACAGCAGCGGTTTTCCTAAATAAAAAGCCATTGTGATGATTGCGCCGCCTAAAAAGTGATTGCCTAGATCCCCCATAAAGACCTTTGCGGGATTGTGGTTATGTATTAAAAAGCCCAGACAGCAGCCCAAAATGATCGCTGCCCAAACCTGCCCACCGAATGCGTGAAGCACCGAAAAAATCACTAAAAAAGCAGCGGAGGAAATCGCCGTGGTGGTTGAACTGAGGCCGTCGATACCGTCGTGGATGTTGACTGCGTTCACCGTTCCCACGATCAGCACGATCATCAAAGGATAATACCAAAACCCGATGTCGAACCAACCCGCATACGGCACCCAAAGCAAGGTGTCGGAAAGGCCCAGCAATTCCATTGTCGAAAGATAGGCCACCGCCGTAAGTGTCTGTAAAAAGATTTTCTGCCAACCGGAAATCCCCGCGTTATTTTGCTTCGAGACCTTGGCGTAATCATCCAAAAATCCGCAGAATGTAAAGAACAAGGCCATGACCAAGCCGCAGATCAATTTCAAATTGACGCTCTCAACGGCTTCGGCAGATCCGTAAGTATCATTGGCTCCGCCGGTCGCAATCATCGTCACGATCAAAGCGACAATCGCCGCTAAAATGAACATCAGGCCGCCCATCGTCGGCGTTCCGCGCTTCTTTTCGTGCCAGGTCGGACCGATTTCCTTGATCGGCTGGCCGAACTTAATTTTATGCAGCCAGGGAATCATAAAATACCCGGACAGCCAGGTGATGATAAAGGCGATCAGAGCGCCCGTTCCAATTAAAAGTGTATTGTTCATCGGATCTGCCCCTTATTATAATAAACTCAGGAATTGCGCCGCGACTTCACGCTCATCGAAATGCAGCACCGAATCGCCGACTTTTTGATAGGTCTCGTGACCCTTGCCGGCTAAAATCACGACGTCACCGGGCTGATGTTCCAAAATTGCGGTTCTGATGGCCTCGCGCCGGTCACAGATAACCTTGCGCTTTTTGGGTTGTTTCATTCCGTCAATAATTTCCCGGATAATGGCCTCAGGGTCTTCATGGCGCGGATTATCGGAGGTGACATAGACAAAATCGGCCAGTTCCTCTGCGATTTTACCCATCAGCGGGCGTTTGAGCTTATCGCGGTCGCCGCCGCATCCGAACACCACAACTACTCTCCCCGTCGAGAAACTCCGTACGGTTTTGAGGACCTTTTCAAGTGCGTCGGGTTTGTGTGCGTAATCCAGCAAAATTGTAAAATCCCTGCCGGTCGGAATGATCTCAAGCCGTCCGGGTACCGTCGAAACCGCACCGAAGGATCGGCAGACCTCGTCAAATCCAAACCCGCACTGTACCAGCAGCGCCGCCGCCGTCATTGCGTTATAGACCGTAAAACTGCCCAATACCGGAACTTTGATATGCCGCTTTTCGCTGTTGTATTCCAAATTAAACTGCGTACCCTGAATATTGCATTCGACATCGGATGCGTTCATCGCACCTTTTCCCTTTGCCGAGATAAAAAGCGGTTTGCCCGCGAACAATTCCATACCTTCGACACCTTTGGGATCATCCGCGTTTGAAACGGCCGTCTTCGCCAATGCGAACAGCGGCTTTTTGGCATTCAGATAGGCCTGCATGCTGCCATGGTAATCCAGATGATCCTGCGAAAAATTCGTAAACGCCGCCGCTTCAAAACGGCAGCCGTCGATCCGACCCTGCGCAATGCCCTGCGAACTGACCTCCATGACAACATATTCGCAGCCCTCGACCGCCATCAGCTTGAACAGGCGCTGCAGTTCCTCGGGTTCGGGGGTCGTCTGGTCTGCGGGAAATTCCCGGCTGCCGGCCATGCATTTGACCGTTCCGATCAGGCCGGTCTTTTTTCCGAGACGATCCAGCATCGCTTTGACCATGAACGTCGTGCTGGTCTTGCCGCTCGTGCCGGTCACACCGATGAGTTTATATCGTTCACTGGGGTATTCGTAATAAGCGGCGATGAGTTTGTTTAAAGCCGCCCTTGTATCACTGACGATCACCTGATGCGGCAGGCCCAAATCGCGCTCGACGACGACCGCCGCCGCGCCCTTTTGCAGTACCTCGGCACAGGCGTTGTGACCGTCGAAATGGATTCCGCTGATGGCCACAAACAGATCTCCCGGGCAGACTTTGCGTGAATCGCTGACAATGCTGGTGATCTCGCCGTCATCGCAGACCGACAATACATCCACGCGTTCCAATAATTGATACAGCCGCATTCTTATGATCATCCTTTCGCAGGTTCTTTCGGAATTCGTCCTTATTCTATTTTACTCCACACTGTCGGTATAACGCAAGCGAATTTCAACGACTGTTCCGATTTCCACTTCGGTTCCGGCCGCAGGGCTCTGGGAGGCGATAATCGCTTCGGAACTGCCCGCACGCGCACCGACAATTGAAATGTTCAAATCCCGGTTGGTCAGCTTGCTGTTGGCTGTTCCGACCGAATCGCCGGTCAGATCGGGCACAACGACCGTTTTGACCGAGTCGCTGCCGAAGGCCACGACAACCGTGCCGCCCTTCGGAATGGAACTGCCCGCCGCAGGCACCTGATATAACACGGTATCGCCGCTTCCGACCGCCTGCATCTTCAAGCCCTTGTTGGTCAGCGTCTTGTCGGCTGCCGACTTGCTCTTACCGGTGACATCCGGCGTAGTGACGCTGAGATTTGCAAGCTCTTCTTCGGTATAAATCGGCTCGATGCCCAAATACGGCAAAACATCGCCGAGAATGTCAGCCACTAACGGCGCTGCAATCTGACCGCCGAAATTGGAAAAGCTGTGCGGCTGGTCGAGGATGACCAAAATGGCAATCTGCGGGTCATCCGCCGGAGCAAATCCGCAGAACGAGGCGATGACCTCGTTGAGCTTGTTGCCTTCCTCGTCATAAAGGTCAATTTTTTCGGACGTACCGGTTTTACCGGCCACCCGATATCCGGCCACATAGGCGTTTCGCCCGGTGCCCGAGCTGACCACCTGTTCAAGCAATTCACACATGGTATCGGAGGTCTCCTCCGAAATCACCTGGCGCCGAACCGTGGGCGTTGTGGTCTGTTGGACTACGCCGTCTGCGGAGACGACGCTCTTGACAATATAGGGCTGCATCAAATTGCCGCCGTTTGCAACTGCCGAGACGGCCGTGATCATTTGCAGCGGGGTGACTTTAAAGGTCTGACCGAATGACGATACCGCCAATTCCACCGGACCCATTTCTTCAACGTCATGCGCGATGCCGATTTCTTCGCCCGACAGATCAATGCCGGTCTTTTCGGTAAGCCCGAAAGCCTCATAATATTCCATGAACTTGGTTGCCCCGAGTCGTGCGCCGATCTGCATAAACGCGACGTTACAGGAATTCCCCAACGCTTCGCCGAAAGTTTGGACTCCGTGCCCTCCTGCCTTCCAACAGCTGATACGCCGGTCGGCCACCTGAAGATATCCGTTGCAGGTGAATGTATCGTCGAGATCCACCACACCTTCCTCAAGCGCTGACGCTGCGGTGATAATTTTAAAGACAGAGCCCGGTTCATAGACCTCGCTTGTTATTTTGTTGCGCCACTGGTCGTTTTGCGCCACGCTCAAAGCCGCTTTGTATTTATCAGGATCCAGTTTTGTGAGTTCTTCGCGAATTTCTTCGCTGTCGATGGTAAACGGCTCGTTCGGATTATAATCCCCTTTTGTCGCCATCGCCAGAATTGCACCGGTATTGACATCCATGATGATGCCGGCAGCCCGGTTGGTGACGTTGTGATCCTCTACCGCGGCTTCGAGATGCTTTTCGAGATAAAGCTGCACCACCTCGTCGATGGTAAGCACCAAACTGGCGCCGTCCTCCGCATCAATCGTCGTCTCGTATTCAGAGGGCATGTTGACGTTGATACCGTTTTTTAAACTGATAATGCGTCCCGGCGTTCCTTTCAGCAATTCATCATAATATAATTCCACACCGTACAGACCCTGATTGTCCGTACCGGTAAAACCGAGCAGCGTTGCCGCAAAATTGCCGTAGGGATAATAACGTTTGGTATCTGTTGCAAGTGAAATACAACTGAGTTTGTTGTCGGCAATGAATGCACTGATCTGATCGGCCTGCTCTTTTTCGATTTTGCGCTTGACGCAGACATAGCTGACATTTTTTTGAGTATAGTTATATACCGTTTCGCGATCCATATCAAGGATGACCGAGAGGTTGTCTGCCAGAAGATTGCGCAGTGTCTCCGCTTTTTGCGAACCTTCCGCGGTTCCGTCGTCGAGTTTTCGGATCTCCGACGGATACAGGTCCAGCATCCAACAGGTGGCGTTTTGCGCAAGCACTTTGTAATTGCGGTCGTATATCGTTCCGCGTATCGGCGTGATGGTATAGTCCTTCAGTTGGTTTTCAAGAGCAAGCTGTGCATAACTCTTTCCGTTATGGGTGGCGAGAAATTGGATATTAAATAAACTGGCCACCAGCACCGGCGCGATAACCGCACAGATGATGATGCCGAGAATAATCAGCCGCCTTTTCATTTTCGGACTGCTGCCGCTGACCGGTAATTCTGTTTTTGACACTTGTTTTTCGCCGCCCATCCCTTTGGCCGCCTTTCGCAAGAGTTGACGCCTTTCAGGCGTTATTTATTTTATAATAACAGCGACAAGGTTTCAATTCAAATTTTATAGTTTGGTCAAATGAAACTTCTTCCACACAACAAACTTGCCCCTGTTTCTAAAATGAAAGCCGACACTTTCCGATGTCGGCTCCATGTTCAGTTCAATTTTAATTTTATTTCAGTTCCCGCTGATATATGCCGCGACCTGCTCAAAGAACCTGCCGATTGTGGCAAAAATGCCGTTTTCACTGCGCAGTCCGGTTTCAGCTTCTTCAACCGGTAATGTAATGTAATTCACCTGATCGCTGCTGATCGGCGTCATGCCGTATTCGTTTTTGGCTACGTCTTCAGCGGTGCGGATATTGACCCGTTCTTCAAGCTCCCGATTCATTTCCTGATAGTCGGTTTTTAACTGTTGGATCTTCGCGGTTGTACGCGTGATCTCTCGATTGACCTCGTTCAGTTTTGCTTGGTTGTAAACCACTACGCCGAACATGATCATCAACACGATACATGCCGTAAAAACCTTGGCGATCTTCGACATACGCAGCCGGCTGATTGATGCATCCATGCCCCGGATTTCGGAGACCTGCGTTTTCAAGGTGGGTTTTTTGACCGGCTTTAGTGTAATGTCCGCAGCGGACTTTGGCGTAAAGTCCGCTTGAATGGTCTTTTTGGCAGCCTCGGCTTGCCTGCGCTGACGCGCCTCGCGGTCAAACCGCGAAAAGTCGTACGCGAGATTGTCGTATTGTGCCATGGCAGACCATTCCTCTCTTCTTTTAATCCCTTATTTTGTGCCCGTGAATTTTTATCTTTCTTTACTTTATAATCTCTCTATAATTCTCAGCTTTGCGCTCTGCGAACGCGGGTTCTCGTCTAATTCCTTCTGAGACGGCAGCATGGGTTTCTTTGTGATCAATTTGCCTTCTGCCCGGTGATTGCATACGCAAATCGGAAATTCGGGAGGACAGATACAATCGGTGATTTTGTCTTTATAAAACCGCTTTGTCATCCGATCCTCGAGTGAGTGGAAGGTCAAAATGACCATCCGGCCCCCGTGGTTTAATTTTTGCCATCCGGCTTCCATGCCTGCGGCGAGCTCTCCCAACTCGTCGTTGACCTCAATTCTGAGGGCCTGAAAGCACCGTTTGGCGGGATGTCCTTTTTCGCTTCGGGCGGCAGCCGGCATGGCGTTCTTTATAATATCCGCCAGCTCGGTGGTCGTCTTTATCTCCCGCTTGGCCCGAACCTCGCAGATCGCCGCGGCGATCCTTCTTGAATAACGTTCCTCTCCATACTCGTAAAATATCCGCTCGAGATCTTCTTTTTTATAGGTGTTGATAACCTCCCGCGCGGACAAACCCCTCGTTTGATCCATCCTCATGTCAGCTTCTGCTTCGTTTTTGTAAGAAAAACCCCTCCCCGTTTCGTCGAGTTGATGTGACGATACCCCGCAATCGATCAGGATTCCGTCGACGCCGTCTATGTCAAGCTCGGAAAGCAGCCCTGCCATCCGGCTGAAACGGTCATGGTAAACCTTTGCGCTGTTGTATTTTGAAAGCCGCTCACTTGCCGCCTTCACCGCCTCCGGGTCACGATCTATCGCAATCAGGCGACCCGTCGTCAGGTGCTTTGCAATCTGCTCCGAGTGTCCGCCGCCCCCCGCTGTGGCGTCGACGTAGACGCCGTCCGGTTTGATTGCAAGCCCTTCGATGCATTCATCCAGCATCACGCTGTAGTGGTTGAATTCCATTTTTATAACCCGATGTTGCCCGGAATCTTGAACGGTCCCGCTTCGGGCAGTTTGGCTTTGCTCCAGATCTCGATGTAGTTCATCGCGCCGATGATGACGACTTCGCTTTTTTCCTCGAGACCCGCCAATTTGCGCAGTTCCGGGGATATGGTGACGCGTCCCTGCTTGTCCGGTGTGACCTCGATGGCGAAACGAAAGATGTCGCGCATTCCGAGACGCACGTCTCTGGGCATGCTCTCGATGTTCTCTTTTACGCGCTCCCAAGTCACCGCGGAATATCCCGCCAGACACCCGGAGTCGCCGTCCATGAGAATGACGAAGGACTCACCCATCTCCTCGCGAAACTTCGCGGGCACGAACAACCGGCCTTTATCGTCGATATTGTACGTAAAACTGCCGATCAGCAAGGTCCTTCCTCCTCTCGTATAATTTCGACGGCAAAGTGTCCGTTTCGAGCGGTTTTTTCACCACTTTCAACCTCGGCTCACCTATTTAACCCACCGTGACCCTATTATACCGCATTTCGCCCCCATATGCAAGCACGGCAATCAAGATAAAAATAGTAATATCTTAACATTTATTGTGATTATGTGATTTTTGTCACAAAACAGAAAAAGCGAGGTGAAATCCTCGCTTTTTGTGTGACTTTATTGTCGGCTATTGTCGTATCATCCGGCTTTTGCTCGGCGTTTGACGATTAAGAAAACAGCGGCTGCCGAGACTATCATGAGAACCAGTACCACTGTGACGCCTGAATTCTGCGCACCCATCGTCGGCGATGAAACATCGACCATCGAAGTCGTTTGACTCAAAGCCGAGACATCGCTGATCAGCGATGTCTGGGTATCGCTTATGTCCCGGAGATCGCTGTTGACGACCGAAATCTCAGAGCTGGTCAGCGCCGGGGAGGTTATCGAATTATTTTGAACATACACATACACGTTCAGCGAAGCGGTGTTTCCGTCACCGTCGGTCACGGTGTAAGTTATAGTATAGCGCCCGAGTGTTCGGGTGTCGACCGCCTGAATCGTGTCATATACCGCATTTACACCCGATTCCGCCGTGTAAGACGATATGACCTTGACATGTGCTTGAATTTGATCGGTCAGATCACCGTCCTCGGGATCGATCGCGCGCAGATTCAACCCCGGTTCGGATTTCAGGTCAAACGCGGTATCGCGCTGAATAATCGTGAGATTGTTGGCCGTGATGACCGGTGCGCCGCCTTTGTAAAGCGATACTTTCACCGAGAGGTCCGGAGCGGCCCCGGTGAGAAATGTATAAGTGAATTCCGACGGCTCACTGTCAAAGGACAGAATGCCCGTCGCGGTATCCAGCGTCCCGCTGCTGCAGGAGATGATCTTGCTTAGATTATCTTTCCCGACCAAAGTGCCGAGATCGACCGTCCACTTACCGCCCTGTTCAGTCTTCTGCGCGGTGACGATCTGCGAGGATAAAGAAAAGGACTGAAGTTTGCTGTTCGCGCTCAGATCAAGTGCGGAGATGTTGTTTTGAAACGCAGACAAGCGCTGTAATTCTCCCGCCTCCGAGAGATTGAGCTGATCGAGTCGGTTGTTGCTGCATTCGATTTCGGAAAGCGACACGCAGCCCGAGACATTGATCTCACTCAATTGATTATACTCACAATACAAACCCGTCAGCGCTATACATCCCGAGAGATTCAATGACTCAAGGTTGTTATCCGAGCAGTTGACATATAGTAACTGTGTCAACCCAGAGAGATCAAATTCCGTCAGGTTATTGCCATAACACCAAATCCGCTCAAGTTGCATAAAGTTTTTTATCCCCTCAAGCGACATCACCGTTCCGTCCGTAATTTCATTGAGAGAAATCGTCGTGACCGCCGCGCATTCCTTTTCAGAAAGCGTGCCATCCTTGTTGAGGTCGAACTGCTGAACATATTGCCGAAAAACGGGATCCGGAAAATTTGAAGCGTCGATCAGGACTCCGGCGGCAGACAGGGTCAGCGGCAGGATTGCCGACAGCAGTGCAAGGCAAGTCAGAATTGCGAAGAACTTTTTCATGATGTTTCTCCTTTTATTGATTTGATTGGAATCCATTTTATGGGATGAAAAAGGCGCGAAAACACCTTTGGGTGAATCGCTGTAAATATGTAATCTAATTCTCCAGTTCCAAGAACACCTGAGAGAGCATTTCGAGGGTGTTGGTGGCGTCGGCGGCGGTGACGGAGTATTTTTCTGCGGCGTATTCCCCGGCCTTTCCGCAGCACCACGCACCGAGACAGGCTGCGTCAAATGGTTCGACGCCCTGCGCCGCAAATCCGCCGATCACGCCGGCTAACACATCGCCGCTGCCGCCTTTGGCCATCGCCGGACTGCCCGCCGAAACCACGCAGATCCGCTCGCCGTCGGTGATGATCGTATCCGCGCCTTTTAACAGCAGTGTCACATCGTTTTGGCCTGCAAAATCCAGCGCCGCTTCGAGCTTTTTCTCCAGTAACTCGACCAGCGGAATGCCGGTCAGGCGGGAAAATTCGCCGGGATGCGGCGTCAATATCAGACGTTTTCCGTACTGGGCAAGCAATTCGCGGTATTCGGCGATGGAATTGAGTGCGTCGGCATCAAGCACCATCGGAATATCGGTGCGGTCGGCCAGTTCAAAGATGATATCGGCCCGGTCGCTGCCGCTGCCCCATCCGCATCCGGCCACAAGTGCCGTCGCCCGTTTGGCCTGTTCATAGATGCTTTGCGCACCGCGCTCATCGATGTGCCCGTAGCCCATCGTGTCATAAGCATCGGTCGTATAAAAATTTGTCATCTGTATGGTCAGATCAGCGGCAATTGCACCGCCGATACGCTTGTCGGAAAACAATTCAACCAAGCCCGAACCCGCCTTGGATGCGCCTTTTGCGGCCAGTTTCGCCGCACCGCACATCCCCGGCTGACCCGCCAATACAAGCGTGCGCCCGAAATCGCCTTTATGGGTGTATTTTTCACGCAGGGGAAACCGCTCTTTGATATAAGCCGCGTCGGTCAGTTCGATGGTTCCGTACTGTTCGAAAATCTCCGGTTTGATGCCGATATCTGCCAAAACGACTTCGCCGCATTTTTGAGCCGACGGGCAGATATAATGCGCGGGTTTACAGGCCCCGAACGCAATGGTCACATCAGCACGAAAAGCGCTTTTATCGACACTTCCGTCGTCTGCGCGGCAGCCCGACGGGATGTCGAGAGAAAATTTCAGCGCGTGCGAGGAATTCATGATTCCAAGCAGACGCGCCGTCTTTTCATCCGTTTCGCCGTGAAAGCCGATTCCGAACACCGCATCGACAAGTACCTGCGCCGAACAGATCAACTCGGTTGCACCGTCTTCGTCTCCGCGAAAATCCAAAATTTCAAGCCTGTCTCCGATTTTGTCAAATGCCAGCTGAGCGGCCGCTGTTCCCGGATTTCCCCGCCCCAAAATAACCGAACATTCAAATCCCGCCAAAGCAAGGTATAAGGCGCACAAAAAACCGTCTCCGCCGTTGTTGCCGTTTCCGCAGACCACAACTGTTTTACGGGGTTCAACACGCTGATGAATCGATTCTGCAGCTGCCCTTGCCGCATTTTCCATCAGCACGGCTTGAGAGAGCCCCTCGCAGTCGGCGAGCAGCTCCGCGTTTTTCATCTGGGAAGCGGTGAGCAATTTCAACGTGACGACCCCCTTTTTACGGCGTGGTCTCTTTTCCCTTTCCGAACACGGCCAGACGCAGTTGAATCGGCAGCGTCCGTTTGATCAGTTCCAACATCTGTTCATCCGGTTCAAAGATCACCATGTCTCTTCTGCCCCGATCGGCCAAGCAAACCGTATACCAGAGCTCCTTGGTACTGCCGGTATAGGCGCTGAAGACGCGATAGGGTTTGTATTCGCGTTTCTTGGCGGGTGTATATCGCCCGAAAGAGGTGATGCGTGTAAAATCAATTCGTGTTAACGTAGCACGAACGCCTTTTTTTTGAATTTTATCAATGTTGATATTTCCCTCGATGAACTCGTAGCAGAATTCGGGACTCAGCCGTTTAGTGTACAACACCGCGAGCATGATAACCATGAGCATAAAAATCAATGCCAACAATGTGCCGCCGTATTGCGGATATTTGAACACCATCAGATAAAATCCGGCAGCGGCAATAATGACGGCACCGATCCATACAAACACAGCCATTATTCTTTCTCCGGCTGTCGGTTTTCTTTGCACGGTTTGTTCGTAATACTGCTCCATATTGTCCTCCAAAGACATTCATTACAGGTATTCTATCATAGTTCCAAGCAATTTTCAACCTTGACTTTTTTTGCCTTTCATGATATGCTCGTTTACGTTAAAAACGCAAAAAAATTGTTTTTAACAAGCCGTTTTATAAATATATTAATCATTTTTTTGATAAAAGGTGTGGGTCTGTTTGAACAACTCCATCGGGGCGCTTGCGTTCGCAAAATTGAATTTATCGCTTTCGATCCTGTCCAAACGCGCCGACGGTCTCCATGAGTTGCATTCGGTGATGCAAAGCGTTTCGCTTTGTGACCGTGTGACCCTCACCCGCACCAACGACGGCTTGATCACCCCCGGAACGGGAACCTTCGGCGACAGCGACATCACCGTCTCTGCCGCCAACGCGTTTTTCCGAGCTGTCGGTATTATAAATTCGGGATTGCGCATCGATATTGAAAAACACATTCCCGCAGCTGCGGGACTCGGCGGCGGCAGCGCGGACGGTGCGGCGGTATTATGTTGTTTGAATGAATTATTTTGCACGGGGCTTTCGCTGCGGGAACTGTGTGCAATCGGTTTCGGCGTCGGTGCGGACATTCCGTTCTGCATCGTCGGATCTACCGCTCTGGTAACCGGTGCCGGCGAACAGGTTCAACCGCTTTTGCCGATTCCGGACTGTGAATTATTAATATTCTCTAAAGATACCAAATCCGGCACGGCGCAGATGTTTTCTGAATATGATCGCCGGTTTCCGAATGAAAAACCCGAACCCGCAACACCGGATACATCCGACTTTAGATCCCTGCGCCGCAGCGTCCACAATGATTTTCTGCCCCTGTACGGCGGTCTTTTTGATAAAGCTTTTTCAGCCGTAAAACAGTATTTCCCGATCTGCTTCGGACTCTCGGGCAGCGGTCCGTCCGCGTTTGCGATGTTCGAAAAGCCGAATACCCCCTGCGAAAGTGATCTCATATTTCTGGGTTATCACGTTATTCGCACAAAACCGGAACGCAAGGGGGTCAGCATTCTTGGTTAACACCCGTTTTCCTGCAGACATATACTTTGGTATAAATAAAATGTAACCATAGGTTATGTTTGGAGGAATTCTTATGCTGGATTTGAAAAGCGGGGTTTTGATCTCTGTGGGAATTACAGGCGGCGTGATTATCGCAATTATAATTCCGCCGTTTTGGGCGGTTTTGATCTGCGGGGCTTTAATTTTTGTCATCCTTCGGTTTTTGTCCGAAAGACGCTGCCGCAGAAGAAGATAGACCCATACATAAGATTGCAATGAGGATGGAGAAAGCGATTATGGAATTGAAAAAAGTTCCGACGGGAAAACTGATTGTGCACAGCTGTCTCGGAATTCTGGCAGGCGTTACGATCGTACCGGGTCTGGCGCTCGGAAATTTACTCTATAACCATGCGCTCAACCGTAAATATGACCGCATCAATTTTAATAATCAACCCTCAGAGGATTCTGAGACGGTTCCGCAGGAATGCCCGGCGCAGAATGTGTTTGTGCAAGACTCCGACTCTGAATGGGCTGAGATATTCGAAACGCGCAAAGAACGCGAAATCACCTCTTATGACGGTCTGACGCTGCGCGCTTATCAACTCGGAGACAACAGCGCAAAACGACAGGTGATTATGGTGCACGGCTACGGCGGCGATCATCTGATGTACCGGCAGCTGGCAAAGCACTTTTATAAAACCGGATTCTCCATTTTGATGCCCGACTTGCGCGGACACGGCAAGAGCGAGGGCAATGTGATCTGTATGGGCTGGAAAGACCGGCTCGATATCATCAAATGGATTGATCTGCTGGTCTCGGAAAATCCCCGCTGCGAAATCGTGCTGTACGGGATCAGCATGGGCGCTGCAACCGTGATGATGACCTCCGGCGAAAAACTGCCCGACAACGTCAAGGCAATTATTGAGGACTGCGGCTATACCTCGGCGGCAGAACAGTTCGGCTATTGCATGAAGACGTTCTTCAACATCGTCCCCTTCCCGATTCTGCAATACTCAAATCTCGTCTGCCGAATCCGCGGAGGATGGGGATTTTGGCAGGCCAGCGCCGTCAAACAGTTAAATAAGAATTATCTTCCGATGTTGTTTATCCACGGGGCTGATGACGATTTTGTCCCCGCATTTATGATCGATAAGGTCTATGCCGCAACGATGGGGCCCAAAGAAAAATTGATCGTCCCGGGCGCAAAACACGCCGAAGCCTGCTGCGTCGACCCCGAGGGCTACGGCAGAGCGGTCGAAGGATTTTTGAAAAAATATATTGATTAGAGGAACATCATAATGGATTATCTGCAAAAAGCCAAGGACTTTTTTAAAGCCGACATCTACGCCGTCGAGACAACCGGCATCGAAATACTCGAGGCCGCACCCAATTATGCCAAATGCCGCCTTGACGTCACAGAAAAACACCTGAACGCGGCAAACACGGTCATGGGCGGTGCGATCTTCACACTGGCCGATTTCACGTTTGCAGTCGCCGCCAATATCGGAGGGGTGATGACTCAGTCGCTGACTTCACAGATCGCCTATCTGAACGTCGCCAAAGGCAAGACCTTGTTCGCAGAAGCGAACTGCATCAAAGACGGCAAGAGCACCTGTTATTTTATTGTCGAGATCACGGACGAGCTGGGCACCAAAGTCGCCTCGGTTTCGGCAACCGGATTCAGAAAAGTTTGTAAAACAATGTAGGGGCGGATAATATCCGCCCGAAAACAAATCCGCGCATACTCAATATTCAGAATAAGTATACATGCGGGCGGATGATATCCGCCCCTACAAATACATGCCTCGGACGGCGTCGTATAGCCCTCTGGTGGTGATGCGCAATTCGGGGATCACCGGCAGCGATAAAAACGACAAAGTCACCAGCGGATCGATGTCCGCATTTACGCCCATTTGATGGGCGTTTTTTTTCAATCGGGCAATTTCATTCTGCACAAAATCCGCATCTGCCATCGGCATCAGGCCCATAATCTCAAGCCCGACCGCGTTGATGACTTTGCCGTTTTTTACGAGTACATACCCGCCCTGCTTCTCGATCAGCATCGATACCGCAAGCAGCATATCGCGGTCATTATCTCCGGCGACGATCAGGTTATGGGAATCGTGTGCCACAGTCGAGGCGATTGCGCCGTTCTCAATGCCAAAGCCTTTTAGTGCGGCAACTCCGACTTTTCCCGTGGCCTTATGCCGTTCGAACACAGCGACTTTATTATAAATTCGGTCAGGGATAAAAATGCCGTCGTTACAAGGCAAAACGACATCTTCGCGCTCGGTCAGAATCTGACCCGGAACGAGGCAAATGACCGGCACCTTTTGTTCCGAACCCTCAAGACGAAGCTGCGAAGCGCTGACTTTGGCGATATTGATTGTCTTTTTCAATGCCGTCGGCACCTGCTTATTTTTCGCTGAGGTATCTGAAATGTGCTCTCCATGATAATAAACGTCCCGGATTTTAAAATCTTTTAAGTCCTCGACGACGATAAAATTGGCTTTCCTGCCCGGTGCGATTGCGCCGATCTCTTTCAGTCCGTAACAGGCCGCAGGATTGATCGTAGCCATTTTAACTGCCGTAACCGGATCCATGCCCAGCGCAACCGCTTTTCGGATATTGGCGATGATATGGCCTTCGCGCTTGATATCGGCGATGTGCTTATCGTCCGTGCAGAAGCAAAACCGCTCCGTCGGCAGATTCTTATCGAGAATTCCCTTTACAATTGCCTCGAGATTATGCGCCGCGCTGCCCTCCCGAATCAACACCCAAAAACCCGTGCGCAGCTGGCGGATGGCTGAGTCGATATCACAGCACTCGTGGTCGGTCTCAATGCCCGCCACCCGGCAGGCGGCAATCTCTTTATCGTCCTTTTCCCCGGCATGTCCGTCAATAATACGGTTCGAAAACAGTTTCAGTTTGTCGGCCATGGCCTTATCCCCATTGATAACGGCCGGAATATCCATCACCTCGGCAAGCCCCAAAACGCGCGGATTGTCGAAATATTTTTTCATCATCTCGGCGTCGAGAATACCGCCGTTATCTTCGGACGGGATGGATGGTACGCAGGATGGGATCATCATAAACACGTCTGCGGGCAAGTTGGCGGTCGCGTCAAGCATATAGTCGATGCCCACGCAGCCGGAGACGTTTGCGGCTTCATGCGGATCGGCGATAAACCCGAGTGTCCCGCTCTTCATACATAGCAATATGGTCTCTTCGGGCCTGGCCGCTGCGGATTCGAGGTGCAGATGCGCGTCAATCAGCCCCGGGATGACAATTTTACCGCCGAGATCAATCTCGGTTTCACCTTTATAAGCACCGACGCCCACAATCGTATCACCGCAAACCGCGATATCGGCCTTCAGAATCTCGCCGGAAAAAACGTTGACCGCCCGCGCATTCTTGAATACCTTGTCCGCTTTTTGTTTTCCTGCTGCCTCATTGATTGATCTTTTCCGAATTGTATTATTCATAGAGTCCTTCCTTTTTGAAAAGTCCATTCTCTTATCCATGTTATTGATAGAATTTTTCGGATTATAACATATAATCGAAAATATTGCAAGAGCAAAGACATCGGGACAGCAAATAACCCCGCCGTTTGCAATTTGCAAACGGCGGGAGTTTTATTCTTATTTCTATTCCCCGGAATCCGGGTGAATATATTCGGATGTGCCTTTCCTTATGATAAATCCATCATACCACATCCCCGTTTTATTTTCAATATTTTTACATTATAAAGAAGCTCATCTGTCCGGATGGCACTTCTGACAGGCGCGGTATCCTGCGGCGACGGCCTCCTGATATGTCTGGAAATAGACGCGGTTTTGTTCATCGGGCAGAAAGGAACAAGTCGGCAAATGTACCACTTTGGTGTTTTTATTTCCGATAAAGACGGTCTGCCCGGTGTTGATCACCGGCGTCTCCGAAGAAGAAGTTTTTGCGCTGCTTTGCGCCGATGCAGCCGTATCGGGAAGACAATTCCCGCAGGGTGTATATCCCTGTGCCAGTGCCGCTTCGAGCGTCGCAAAATATACTCGGTTCTCCGGAGCGGGCAGATTGCCGCACGAGGCCAGATGCACCACTTTGGTATTGATATTGCCGATATAACCGCCGGTCTCGGCTGCTGAGGAGGTCTTTCCAACCGAAACCGCCGCAAGGGACGATCCTGTGGTGTTCTTTGCCGCGGATATGTGCAGCGTTTTCCCGTCGCTCTCAACAAGGATATCACCGTTTTGATCGGTACGAAATACTTTGACATCGGCGTCGTACAGGCGGCTCAACACCGCTTCATCCGGGTGACCGTAGGAATTGTCCTTGCCGACGGAGATGACGGCATATTGGGGCATCACCTCGCGCAAAAACACATATGAGGTCGAGGTTTCGCTGCCATGGTGTCCGATCTTGATGAAATCAGACTCGAGCGTAAATCCCCTGTCGAGAATATCCGCTTCAGCTTCCCGCTCGGCGTCGCCCATGAATAAAAATGAGGTATCTTGATAAACCAACCGAAACACGATGGAGTTATTGTTTTCATCCTCATATTGCTTCGATGGGGATAAAATCGTGAATACCGCATCAGCAAGCGCATATTCGTCTCCGACTTCGGGGATCGTAATTTGAGCGCCTGCCTGTTCAACATATTTTAAAAAATTGCGGAAAGCTTCGGAATCGTAATTTTTGCACGACGACAGAACGGTTTGAACCCCGCAGGCGTTGAGAGCGCCCGAAAGTCCGCCGACATGATCCTCGTGACCGTGTGTACAGATGATATAGTCCAGCGTCTCAACGCCTTCATCCTTCAGGCAAGCATAGATCAAATTACTGTCCGCGGCATTCCCGCCGTCAATCAGCATATATTTTCCGCCGCACATGACCAGTGCACTGTCAGCCTGTCCGACATCTAAAAAACGAATCCAAAAACCGCTCTCGGTTGACCCTATATCCGTCTGTGTGGACTGCGAGTTTGAATCGTGAGACGTCCGGCTTTGCGCAAGTGAATTTTCGGAAGGAAGCACACTTTCCGGCACTGATGACATGACCTGTTTATTCGAAAACGTTGTATTTTGAGATTGTGACGATGCAGCCTGAACACATCCCGAAAGCAACAGGCATAAAATCAGAAATACCGTTATGGCTTTTTTCATCCCGATAATCCCCCTATTTCGTCATACCACCGCCGCAGCGCTCATTTTGTCGCCGTGAGTCGGATGAAGCAAATTTTGATGACGGGATTAAGAGTACCACGGGAGGTGGGCGATAAAACGGACTTCACTTTATAAATCGGACTTGAAAAAGAAATATAGGGTTGTTATAATGAGCTTAAGATGTTCAAAAACACAGGAGGGATTTTTTTTGTACCGGACCCATCAAAATCAAGTCGCAGAAATCACTTTGCAATCCGCGAGAACATATCAAGGCCCTTTTAATGAAATCTCTTTGTTTGCCGTATTTACCGCACCCGACGGCAGCATGAAAAAGGTTTCGGCTTTTTGGGCGGGCAGCGACATCTGGCGCATCCGGTACAGCTCGACGATGATCGGGATACATCGGTTTGTCACGGAATGCAGCGACGGTGGAAATACCGGCTTAAACGGCGTGACGGGTGAAGTTGAAGTAACGCCCTACATCGGTAAGAATCCGCTCTATCTGCACGGTGCAATTCGAAAGAACAACGGCAACAAATACCTCGAACACGCGGACGGTACGCCTTTTTTCTGGCTCGGAGACACTTGGTGGATGGCCTTCACGACCCGTCTCGACTGGCCCGACGGTTTTAAAACACTGACTGCCGACCGCGTCGAAAAGGGATTTTCGGTGGTTCAAATTATCGCGGGGCTTTATCCCGACATGGAGCCGTTCGACGAGCGCGGCGCGAACGAAGCGGGTTTCCCGTGGGACCCGGAATTTAATGCGATCAATCCGGCCTACTTTGATGCAGCTGATAAAAAGATTCAATATCTGATCGAACAAGGCATCGTACCCTGTATCGTGGGCTGCTGGGGCTTTTTCACGGGCTTCGCGGGCGTTGAGAACATCCGCAGGCACTGGGATTACCTGATTGCGCGCTGGGCGGCCTATCCGGTCGTCTGGTGCCTCGCCGGCGAAGCCAACATGGCGTTTTATGACGACCCTGATCTAGTCTCGGGCAAGATCACCTATGAGCAATATATTCAAAAAGCCCGCCGTGAATGGACCGAATTGACGCGCCATGTCAAAGAAAACGACCCGTTTAAGCGGCTGATTACGATTCACCCGACCCAAAACGGGCATGAGCAATTAGAGGATGAGACCCTGCTCGATTTAGATATGCTCCAGACCGGACACGCCGGGCCGCTCTCCCTGCTGCCGACCATCAAACAGGTCAAAGCAGCAGTCGACCGCAAGAAAATGCCGGTCATTGACGCCGAAGTCAACTACGAGGGCATTTGCGGTTCGAGCGGGCCCGATATCCAGAGATACTGTTTTTGGGCCAATGTGCTCACGGGCTGCTGCGGTCACACCTACGGCGCAAACGGCATCTGGCAGCTGAACAGCATCGGTAAACCCTATGGCCCGTCTCCGCACGGTGCCACCTGGGGCGATACCCCGTGGCAGGAGGCCTATCAACTGCCCGGTTCCAAGCAGGTCGGTGAAAGCAAGAAATTTTTGACGCAGTTTCCGTGGCACAAGTTTGAACGGCATCCCGAGTGGGTTAAAAAGCCCTGCTCCTATACCGATCTCGACGGGATGTTCTGCGCGGGTATTCCCGGGGAAATCCGTGTAATTTTCTGCCCATTTTTCGGCGGTGATTTCTGGGGTGAGAACACGATTACCAACATCGAGCCGAATGTGAAATACAAAGCCATGCGTTATTATCCGATCTCCGGGGTAACTGAGGACTACGGTGTAATCACCCCGCAAGCGGACGGCAGCTGGACACCGCCGCGCAACCGCTGGTTCGGCGACCATGTGATTGTGCTGCAAAGAGCGGACTAAACGTCCGGCGGACACGTGTCCGTTATATAGGACATTGACTGCATTATAATAAATTCGTAATTTGATCTTCAGTAAAAATTACCCTTCCATGAATCATAAGAGGCCTTGCTCCGTCTTTGCAGAGGAAAAGCGCGAGTCAGAGCCTCGCGCTCAGACGAAGCAATCCAGAGAATAAGCGTATGGATGAACCAGCGAACTAGATTAACGAGCGATCCGGATTAACCGCGCGGTCTGGATTGCCACGGGACTGAAGCCCCTCGCAATGACGAAGGAGGTGAAAAACGATGGGTGATCGGGTGATTCTGCACTGCGACTGCAATGCGTTTTTCGCCTCCGTCGAATGTCTGCACAATCCGCAGTACCGCGACGTTCCCATGGCGGTTGCGGGTGACGAACAAACCCGCTCGGGCATTATTCTGGCAAAAAATGAATTGGCTAAAAAAAGCGGCGTTGTTACGGCCGAGACCATCTGGCAGGCACGAAAAAAATGCCCCGGGCTGGTGCTCGTTCCGCCCAGACACGGAGAATATCACAAATACTATTTGAAAATCAACGACATCTACCAGCAATACACCGAACAGGTCGAACCGTTCGGCGTCGATGAATCGTGGCTTGACGTCACCGGCAGCCAAAAGCTCTTCGGCTCCGGTCCGGATATCGCAGAAACCCTGCGAAAACGGATCAAATCCGAGATTGGGCTGACTATCTCGGTGGGTGTTTCGTTTAATAAGATTTTTGCAAAACTCGGCAGCGATTATAAAAAGCCGGACGCGGTCACGGTGATCACTCGGGAAAATTTTCGCAACATCGTCTGGAAGTTGCCGGTCGATGCTATGATTTATATCGGGGGAAATGCTGCGGAAGCGCTGCGCAGAATCGGCATCCGCACGATCGGACAACTCGCACTGGCTGACCGTGAGTTATTATATAAAACGCTTGGAAAAGGCGGTCCGGCTGCCTGCGACTTTGCCAACGGCCTTGATGACAGCCCCGTGCTTCCGTTTGAACATGCGCACGAGGTCAAATCGGTCGGTAACGGCACCACCCTGCCCCATGATTTATCCAAGACGCAGGAGCTGCGAAACTGCGTTACGGAACTCTGTGAACTGGTCGCCGGACGCCTGCGGGCCTGTGGAATGCGCTGCACAACCGTTAATGTTGCGCTCAAGGATCCGCAGTTTCATACGATCTCCCGGCAAAAACCGACCAAAAACCCCACCGATATTACCAAGGAACTGATCGAGATCGCCATGGAGATCATCACGGCAAATTACCGCGACGGAAAATTGATCCGGTCAATCACCGTGACCGCCCATAATCTCGTCCCCTGTGATGCCAAAGAACAGCTTTCCCTGTTTTCCCAAGCTGATTATAAACGGGAAAAAATGCATGAACTGGAGGAAACAAAAGACCGTATCCGAAAAAAATACGGCCGTGATGCGCTCCGATATGCCAACACCCTCGACACTGATTGATTGTATCCCTTTCTACTGCGTTCACATATGATATAGCGGCAGGCCTGCCAAATATTTTGGGAGAGATATTTGTATGGCTAATTGCTGCAATCAAAACCGCACTGTCTGCTGCGGAGGTATGCCGATTTTCCGCGAACCCACCGTTTGCTGCGGAGGAATGCCGATTATCAGCCAAGGCATCCAATGCAGAGATAGAAGGCCCAACGATCCTTGCTGCTGCAAAGACAAGAGACCGAATCCCTGCCATCATCACCATCACTACTGTTTCCCGCGCTGCTGCTACTGTTGCTGCTGTTGCTGCTGCCGCAGGTTCAACCCTTGGGGTCCTTTCGGCCCTAATGACCCCGATGGTCCCGGAGGTCCTGACGGCCCTGGCGGTCCCGGAGGCCCTGGCGGTCCCGGAGGCCCTGGCGGCCCTGGCGGCCCCGGAGGCCCCGGAGGCCCCGGAGGTCATGGAGGCTCCGGAGGTCATGGAGACCCAGACGATAACGATGAACCCGGTGAAGAAATGGGCGGAAACGGATTCCCGCCGATCTACAGCGGCTGGTCTTGTCCGCTTTTCCGGTAAAACCGAAAACCCCCGGAGCAAAATGCTCCGGGGGTTTATTTGATATGGCTTCAGATTATTTATCGTTGACATCAACGCGGTCGAGTTTCAGTCCGAAACGCTCGACGACATCATAAGCGTGCGAGGTGCCCTCCGGTTCCTTCTCGATCCGGTGATAGGTCGGGACATTATATTGATTGCTCTCGTGGCGTTTGATCTGAACGACCAAGCTCTTGAGCGGCGCACCGCTGAGGATGGAATTGAGGCGGTGGATATCCTTGGCCAATTTGTGCAAGTGGGTAACCCAGATACCGCGCGCACCGAGCAGTTTGATTGTGCTGGTGATTTCGCGGGAGATGATCAGGGTTTCTGCGGTACCGGTTCCGGTCAACGGCTCGTTGAACAGAACCATCGAATTGCAGGTGATGTAGTTCATCATGTTGCCGACGCGGGCGATTTCCTGGTCGAACTTGCCCTTCTTGGTGGTGGAAACCTCTTCTTTGAGCGCAAAGACCGTGAAGATGTTGTCGACAAGACCCATCTTGGCCTCTTTCGCGCCTACCGGCATACCGAGCTGGAACATCAGCTGGCCGACGCCGACCGAACGTAGGAAGGTCGTCTTACCACCCTGGTTAGCACCAGTAAGCAGTGCGAACTGTCCCTCGGGAACGAAGTCGATGTCGTTAGGAATGACAGGACGGCTGCCTTTGAGGACCAACAGCAGCAGCGGCAGGTAGAGCTCTTTGGCATAATATCTCTTGTCGTCGTAGATCTCAGGGAAGCAATAGGCGCCGCCGAGGGCTTCGATCTTAGAGAGATAATTGAAGACGCCGATGTAGAATGTAAGGGACTGTTTGAGGTTCAAAATCCATCTTGTGGACTGTTTCAAGAAGTCACGCACGCGCAGGCCGGCTTCACCGACGCAGGCGCCGAGTGCGCCGCGCACGAAGTTGGACATTCTCACACCCTCACTGGCATGGGTTGCGCTCTGAGAGCTGGCGGTTTGTTTGGTCATATCACCCATGCTGAAGCCCGAATGGTTTGCAAGGTCGTCCTTGAGACGATAAGAATCAGTCAGACCACGTTTAAACGGAGCGCCGTTTTTCGGCTCACGTTCGCGGGAATCAATATAGCAATATTCATTGACCGAGAGCAGTTTGACATGGGTGATTTCGAAACTCTCGTTGAAGTTGAAGCCCAGCGTAATGCTCTTCGGTTCATCCAGAGCCGGCAGGCGTTCTTTCCAGGCCTCGATGATCTTTTTATAGCCGTCGCTCTCATAAGACTCTTTGACGTATGCGTAAAACTGTTTGAGTCCATAACCGAGTTCTTCTTCATCCTGATATTTGCCCAAGGTGGTATAGAGTTTTTCGAGGATTTCGAAATAGGTCTCCGCAAAAGCGTATTTGTTCATTGCAAAGAACGCTTCAAGATCGCTGGTGGAATCATCCATGTTCGGGATTGAGAAGAAATCCTGCCAATCGCCGATTGTTTTGAGGAGATCTTTGAACAGCTGCAGCAAATCGGGATGACGCTGCAAACTCTTGATGAGGTTCTGGCGCTCACGGACAATATTCGCGTCCAACGCAAACAGATTGCACAAATGCAGTGCATTGATCTTGCTGTCCATGCCTTCAAACATGGCTTCGACCAGGAAGTTGAGGTCGAGGTTTTCGATGAACAGATCATCGAAGCTTGGTACGCGGTTTACAACAGGATCTTCCGTCATCCAAAGTAAATCAAACATCTTGTTGTGCCCCCTTTAATTCATGTCGGCGTCGCCGTCTTCATGCAGTTCCATGATAGTCGGTTTATCGATGCCGAGTTTGATGTCTCTGTCTTCGAATCTGTGCATGATCTGACGCAGAGTGATACCGTGGGATGCCGCAACTTCGAGCGCGTAGCTCTTCTTCTGCGGGGCGCCCCCTTTGATCTTATAAGTACGGATTGCGATGTCGCTGTCCGGATTGGGTTTAGTCAGCGTGATCAAGCTGCCGGTTTTGCCCGGATGCGCTTTTTCAATCGCCGGAAGGAAGTCGTACAACTCGTAGAAGTGAGTCGCCACAATACCGGAAACGCCGCTGTCAAGCAGTGTTTTGATTAAGTCGGCGCAGATCTGGGAACCTTCCATCGGGCTGGTGGATGTCAGCGGCTCGTTCATGATGACGATCGAGTTCGAAGTGACATTCGGCAGCATCTCTGTGATCTGACGGACTTCTTCACCCATTCGGGAGTCCTCGTAGTTGTCGGTCTCACCGCCGGAGAAGATCGTAAAGATCGACTGAACCGGAGAAATCTGGACTTCATCAGCCGGCAGATAGAACCCCAACTGGAACAGCCAAATCAACTGGCCGGTAGCGGTCATGTAGGTGCTCTTGCCGGAACTGTTAGCACCTGTGAGTAAATAAAACTTACCTTCGACCGGGAAGTTGATGTCATTTTTAATGGTATCGTTATCGGGGTCAAGCGCCAACAGGATCGGATACATCTCTGTGGCATGAAGCAGGAATTTGTCGGAATCGATCACTTTGGGCTGGCACATCGTGAAGCCCTGATCGCGCAGGCGGCGAACCAGATTGAGCGCGCCGGCGTAGAAGGAGAAAGCCTCGTCGACGTTCTGAAATTCCTGAAGGCCCTGCGGCTTGTATTTGGAACAAATGCTCTTGATCTCTTTAACCGATCCCTTGTAATATTCGTGGATCATGTTCAGCGCCTCGTTCTGGAACAGACCGAGATTGGAGATGTTCGGCATTGATTTCAAGTTCGAAACGCCTTTGATGGGTTCGTCTTTCCAATAGACGAAAATCGAGCTCTTGTCATACTGTTCGGGTGAGAACTCGTCAACAGTCATCGACTGCAGAATCAAACCGTTTTTCAGGTTTGCACCTAAAGCAAAACCGCGGATATCGAGCCAGGATGTATCAACCTTTGAGAAATCGCTAAGCATGGGATCGATTTCGTCTCTGTCATAATAGTCGTTGACCATCTTCTTGAGCACTTCGATCGCTTCGGAAGAGGTTTTTACCTCGGGATCCGCAAACGCTTCACGCAGCGCGTTCATCAGATTGGCATACAGCGACAGACGGCGATATTTCAAAGCGATCTGGCAGATAATGTTGTCACGGTGCTCCATCTTGCGGGTGAATTCCTTCAGATAGGCCAAAGAAGACGGAATCAGGAAGAAGGCCTTTTCCAGCTTCGGGTTGGCAATGAGGTCGGCGATCATGCCGTTGCGGAATGCGATCGTATCGGCATCGTTCGTCGTCAGGTCGTACAGCTGTTCAATCGACAGCGTAAATCCGGTGCCGAGGAACATATTCTCGACCAATGCCTCCAATCTGAGGTTTTGAATGTTCTTATCCCGTCTGACAACGTCAAATGTGACTTGTTCTTTGCTCGCGGGATAGAGCAAGGGGTTTTTCATTGGTTGATCATCCTTTCCAATTGTGTGTATATGTCATCGGTACCGATCAGTACCGCAGGATCGATGTTGACGCCATTTACTTTGATATTGAAATGCAGATGAGGACCGGTGGCGTATCCCGTGGAGCCGACTTCTCCGATTTTTTCACCCGTTGAGACCGTCTGCCCCGTCTCGACGGATATAACCGATAAATGATTATAATAGCTAAATATGTTGAAACCGTGAGCAATGATCACTGTATTGCCATAAAATTTTAAATTTCCCGCATATGCAATGCGTCCTGCTCCGGCGGCAATGACCGGATCGCCTTCATCGGCGGCGATGTCGTATCCCGAATGTGCCGAACTGTACTCTTCGTTGGTATAGCGGCGCATCCCGTATTGGGTGGAGATTCGCCCCTGGGCCGGCATGACGAATCCGCCGGTAAAGAGCAGCTCCTGTGGGGAAGTTTTCGTCGCCTGTTCGATGATTTCCTTATCGTCGCTGAGATTTGAACTGCTGCCCGCATTCGCTGTCGACGAACCGGAAACAACCGTTAAATCCTGTCTGTCAAAGGTTCTGTCAATAAATTGGATGGCTTTGTGTGCGATGACCTCGTATTCTCCGTCTTCCGACCGAAGGATCTCAACATCCCCGGTCTTGGTGGTCGTGCTCGACAGTGGCACGAAACCGATGAAAAATCCGTCTTCCTGAATCAGCGGAAAAACCTTTGAGGTCACTTCGCTGAACCGTGCCCAAAGGGCATTTTCGCCGCTTCCTCCCACCCGTATGATCAAAAATTCTCCGGGGCGGATTTCTTCCGAGGAAACCTCCAGCGTGACGGGAGCCGTTGTGTCGGAAGAAATATTTTGGGACGACTGGCTTTGAATTTCCGATTCCGAGGATACCGGATAACTCGATTTGGTCTGCGTCTCCGAGGCCGGTAAAATCACGGGATTTCCGGTTTGGGAAGAAGTTGTCCCGCTTGCTGTACAGCCGCAGAAGAACAGCATACAGGCTACGGCCGCAAAGACAAAACGTCTCATTTCTTTAGCAGCTCTTTTTGATCTTTCAGCAAATCGCGGATCTCGGTGAGAAGGACTTCTTCTTTGGATGGTACTGCCGGTGCGGGTGGTTCCGCCTTCTTTTCTTCCTCTTTCCTCGCCTCGGCCAGCTTCCGCATACCGTTGACAGCCTTTACGACAAAGAACAGGCACAGGGCAATGATGATGAAATCGACAATCGTCTGAATGAAGTTGCCGTAATTCAGTGTTACTGCAGGCGTATCGCCTACGGCTTCTTTGAGTACGAGATTCAATTCGGAGAAATTTACGCCGTCCAAAAGCACACCGATCGGAGGTGTAATGATGTCTGCGACAAAGGAAGAGACAATTTTCCCGAACGCAGCGCCGACGACGACACCGATGGCCATGTCGAATACGTTGCCTTTGACCGCAAACTCTTTGAATTCTCCGAAAAACTTCTTCATCGGATCAAGCCCTTTCCGGTGAGATGAAAACCGCACGCGCGCACACGCGTGTGTCGCATACGCATACGCATACAAGCGTAAAATTATTATATAATGTTTCAAGACCGCTTGTCAACCACAAATATGGCAAAATCGACAAAAATGTTTTCCATTCCGAACGATTTTTTGCCCTTCGTATTACAGAATATTGATCGCAACCTCTGCCCACTTGATCGTGAACGGCTCGCGCATCGCTGCGATCTCGGCGATGTGTGCAACGGGCATACCGGGCTTGTTGATGATTTCGAACGCGTGATATTCCAAACCCGGATAATACGGCGCCGGTAAAGCGACCTTTCCGATATAACTTAATTTTTCGGAGTCGAGGAAGACGTCGAAATCCTCTGCTGCAAGGCCCCTGCCCTCATCAACGCCCAGCACGAGGCGCATTTTCGCATCCGAAGAAACCTTGCCGACCGGAATGCGCAAGGTCTTGTATTCGGGCTTTCCGACATAAGCCGGATTTCCGCTGCCTCTGCGCGCGCATTCCACCGGCAGCGGATTTTTATGCGGCACGCCGGGCGCTTTTACATCGCAATAAGTCACGATATGACGGCGCGGTTTACCCATGAGCATTTCTTCGGAACCGAGTTCGCAGAGCAGCTGCTTATATTGTTCTCCCTTGAACAAAGGTTTTTGTCCGGAGAGGTCGTCCATGTAGTTGAACAAATATACGCTGTCGGCGCCCATCGCCAAATTGGCTGCGGCTGTCCCCCGTGCGGTCTCAACGCTGTTGACCATAATGGACTTTTTGGGCTCGGTGAACATGGCATCAATCAGAAATTCCTGTCCGGCGGCAAGTTTTACCGATTTTCCGGCCAGAATCTTTTTCCACAGATCAAGCGGCATATCGTTGTCAGAAGTCGCCCAACGAGGGGTGATCGTGATCAGATTGACAAGACCTTCATCTGCCCAAGTGAAGAAATCAAACCCGAGCCGCAAAGCGAGCAGCGGGTCGGCCGGCAGCCGCGTGGCAATTTGAATCGGATGGCCCCACTTTTTCTCGGCTTTATCGGCTTCTTTGCGGATGCGTTCCATCAGCTCGGTGATCAATTTTGCGCCCTGTTCCTCACAACCGATGCGCAGCGAATAAATCTCGCGCATCCAGTCCATCTCAAGACCGTACATATCGAATTTTCGGAGTACTTCCGCCACGAGCGCAAACAGGTGGTCCCGAACCTCGGGGTAGCAAAAATCGAGCGCGTTGTCGTAATAATCGCAGGCGCCGACGCTATGGTGCTGTCCGCGGCGTTTTTCTTTGTTCTCGCGGAAAAAGCTCGAATGCAGGAAATTATCCTCGTCGTCATTGTTATGGATGTCGTTGGTGCGGAGGGATATCCACGGATTGATGCCGATCTCACGCAGTCTGGCGAGCCAGATCGTATACATATCCAGACCCTGGCCGTAATAAATATCCTTGAGTGTCTCGATGTAGCCGCCGTTTGCGTCAGGATATTCCCCGCTGAGATCACCGCCGGCTTTTTTAATCCGCTCATAATTCCCGATGGCGTTATCGCGGCTTTCACTGGGGAACCAGCCGATGCTGCCGTTCACGTTGAAGAAAAAATCGGTGATGCCGGTATCTTTATATTGATCAACAAATTCGTGCAGTTCCTTCAAACCCACTTTGATGTGGCTGCGAAACCGGCTGTATACAAAGTGATTGCAGTCCTCGTTGAAAATAATTCCGCTCATAATGGCACTCCTTTACTTAATTGAAAATCCGCAAATCAACCTCGTCAAAGAGAAAGGCAAGCCGAAAAGGCCTGCCGTTTACTGTGGTTGATATCAGCTCCGTCGGCATGCCTTTTTAATCAGCAAGATAAGATTTTATCAATGCCGTCATCAGCTCGTCCCTGTCGATCTTTCGAATCAAAGAACGAGCGTTTTTATAGGTGGTGATGTAGGTGGGGTCTTCCGACAGGATATAGCCGACGATCTGATTAATCGGGTTATATCCCTTTTCCGCCATCGCGTCAAAAACAGCGGTCAGAATCTGTTTCATCTCGCCGTCCTTATCGCCGGGGATTAAAAAGGGCTTGGTCGGCTCGGACGGGGTCTGAGGAGCCGTATTGTTTTCATTCATGCATCGCACCTCCCAGAGACATTTGCTATTATGAATAATGTTATTATACCTTATGCCCGCCCGAATTGCAATATACCGATTTAATTTTTGGCACAATCATCCAATTCAAGACAATAGAATATCCGAACGATCAAACCGCCCGGATATCCATGAAGAGGGTTATACTTTTTTTCTCACCGCAAACCAGAGTTCGACAGTTCCCTTTTTCTCATCGCCGCCGTAAACCTCGAGATTGAGCCCGTCTGCTTGTTCGTATTCCGCCGTCGCAAGCCATCCCGAAAAGAAGTTTTTATACAGCGTATTGATGACGCTGCCAACATCGTTCCAGTCAAACAGCTTCGACGGAAATATGGCCCAGGTGTACGCGGGGATATCAGCGACCGTGTAGCCGCTCATATCGCTGTCCTTGCCCCGGAATGCGCAGAGCATATACGGGAACGTGTCGGCGGGGGTTTTGCGGTAGTCACAGATACCATGCACCCTACAGCGATTTTTGCCGACAAATTCGGGCACCTCTCCTGCGTTTTTGACCAGCCGGTCATATTCTCCGTCCGACTGACATTGATCCCAGAGTTCGTGCGGGGTTTTGGGCGGTTCTCCTGTTCCGTCAAAACGGAACATGCCGTCGGATCGAAATACCTCTTCGATGCCGAAGACCTGAAAGGCCTCTTTTGTCTCAATACGATAATCCATTTCGGTTTCTCCTTTAATCGTAATTTGAAAGGAGATTCTCGGGAAGGCTTTCAGGGTGACGCCTTCGGCGCGCGCTGCCGTCGGAGTGACCCCGTGCATCGCCGCAAACGCCCGCGAAAAGGATACCGGTGATTCATAGCCGTATTTGAGCGCAAGATCGATAACTTTGACGTCGCTGCTTTGCAATTCGACCGCAGCTTGTGTCAACCGCCGTTTGCGGATATAGTCTGCCAGCGAGAGGTCGGTGATGTAGGAAAAAATACGTTGAAAATTGGAAGATGAGCAGCAGGCCTTCTTCGCAACAATCTCACTGTCAATTTCCCCGGCCAGATTTGCCTCGATATATTCAAGCGCCGCGTTCATTCGGGTCAGCCAATCCAAGATCGTCCCTCCTTTCGATCAAAGTATAGCGAAAACCCGGGGATAAGTCGCAACTTTTACCGCCGGGTTTTGTGGGTATCAATTCGCTATGCCCAACGCGGATTTCATCGCCGCGCAGATGACCTTGGCTTCTTCAACCGAGGAGGCGTATATCTCATAAATAACATTGCGCTTTTCGGGGATTTTTCCGGCCAGAATCGGCGCGACCCGCTCGGGGTTCATGTACGGCAGCAGTGCGACCCGCTCGGGCGTGCGCTTTGCGAGTTCCCAAATGCTGTGGTGCGCACCGTCAAAGTCGACGCCATAGAGATTCGGAATCGAGAAAAACGAGGCCATCTGCCCGTTGTCGTGCGTGCCGCAGTAATGGATGCGCCCTTCGGTGAACGCATCCAGCAGCATGCGGTCGTATTTCTTGATATAGGTCTCATAAAATTCGGTCGAGACGTTGTGCAGTGTGCAGTTGCAAATGCGCAGATTCCCCCGCCAAATGCCGCCCCAGTCGTATAAAATCCCCTTGCCGATGCCGCACAGTTCATGATAATGCCGGGTCATTAAAATTTGATATTGCGTCACTTTTTCCAACAAAATTTCGATGGATTCCGGCTCGTCGTAAAAATCGGTGAAAATATCGTTGCCGCGCAGCAGATGGGCGTTGTTGAACGGCCCCTGCAGATCGGGCAGCATAAAACCGACGCCGTAGGGCAGATTCTCGAGATAAAACTCATAGTGTCGGTCAATTTCGGGGAAACTGCCGCTTTTTTCATCGGGAATCTCTAGCGCGTCAATCTCCTCAGCGTTGTTGACGACGATGCTCTCGGTGCACGGTTGTTCGTTTTCGCGCCGATAGATCTCGCAGCCGAAGGACTCGGCAATCGGCACAGTACCGAAATTGGCACGCAAGGCCGGATAATAATCATCGCCGACCTCGGCGTGATATTTGAAAATGTCAATCTGATTCTCCATCGACGCCGCCGGATCGCGCACGCATTCACCGATGGTGTATTTTAACGCAAGAGGCGCGTGCGTGATAATTTTGGGCTCCGCTTTTTCGTAATCAAAACAAAAATCTTGCCATTTTTGAAACAGCGTGTCTAACCGTGCCTTTTCTGCATCGGTTTTATAAACACTGTTGCGGAAATCTTTCATTTCGGTGATCCCTTCTTTTCGAGATTGTTTTATTATCATAACACAAAACCCATTGCCGGACAATATGATTAATATGACTCGGAAAGTACTCCGGTGTCCTGTTCTTGTTGGAACAGCCCGGTCTTGAAAGCACCTTTCGGGTCTTTTGTTTTAATGTTGTAAATACGGCGATAATATGTTAAAATGGTTGCGTTCCAAGATCGGAGGTACTTTATGCCCCTGCAGGACTATCACACCCACACAAATATCTCTTTCGACTCCGACTGCCCGCTCGAGACGCTGATCGAAAGCCGCAGGACGGCCGGAATTGATTACATGGCTGTCACTGATCACGCCGACTTCAGCGCCGACGACCCCGAAATTAACCGGCTCGACAATTTTTTGACGCAGTTTTCCGAACAGCAGCGATTTTTAGAGACCCAAAAGGGCAACGGCATTGACATCGCGTTCGGCATTGAGATCGGCCAGCCGGTCTTTTGTCCCGAAAACGCCTCCGAACTGATATCCGCCCTGCCCTTCGACGTGGTATTGGCCAGCCAGCATGAAGTTCCCCATAAAGAGGATTTTTACTTTGTGGACTTTACCGGCGGAAAAAACCTGTTGCTTTTAGATGAATATTTCAATCTGCTGTGCGACGTGATCGCATGGGGCGATTTCGATGTTTTGGCACATATGACTTATCCGTTTCGCCAGATGTACCGGCAGGGTCTGCAGGTAGACGAGACCCGCTGGTCCGATGCGGTCAAAGACGTTTTAAAACTGGTGATTAAGGCCAACAAAGCATTGGAGATCAACCTCTCCCCTGTCCCCGAGGGTTTTGAGCCGATGCCGACCAAAAAGATTTTAGCCGCTTATAAAGACCTCGGCGGAAAATTGATCACCATCGGTACCGACGACCACAAGGCGCAGTACGCCGATCATTGCCGCGTAGGAGCGGAACTCGCCAAATCCCTCGGTTTCGAATCTTTTACCGTTTATCACAAAAGAGAACCGCATCAAGTACGGTTTGATTAAAAATAAGGAGTTGACTTGACATGGCAATGAACATTCTCTCTCTGCTCGAACAAAACGCGCGCCTGACCGTAGCTCAGCTGGCGCTGATGACCGGCGAAACCGAAGACGCCGTCGCGAAAAAAATCGACGAATATACCGCGAAGGGCGTTATCTGCGGCTATCGTGCTGTCATCGATTGGGAAAAGGCAGGCAAGGAGTTTATTCAGGCGTTTATCCGGATTAAGGTCACTCCTCAGCCCGACCAGGGCTTTGAAGCCGTCGCCCGTCAGATTATGGCGATGCCCGAGGTGGACAGCGTTTATCTTGTCTCCGGCAGCTATGATATGACCCTGTCGATGTCGGCAAAAAATTTACGTGATGTGGCGCATTTTGTCTCGGCACGCCTCTCTCCGCTCGGTGCAGTGACCTCGACCGATACCACCTTTGTGCTTCAGCGCTACAAAGAGAGCAGCGTCTGTTTCCTCACAGACAGTGATTCGGAAGAGAAAAGAGAGGTCATCCTGTGATCGATTATCAAAAACTGCTCAACCCGACGGTGCAATCGTTGAAACCCTCGGGTATTCGAAAGTTTTTCGACCTTGCCGAGGCAATGGACGACGTAATTTCTCTGGGCGTCGGCGAACCCGACTTCCAAACCCCGTGGCACATTCGGCAGGCGGGCATCAACTCCCTGCAACAGGGCAAGACCAAATATACCGCCAACAAGGGCATGACCGAACTGCGCGGTGAAATTTCCAAGTACTTAAAGCGCCGATTTGATCTTACATACGACCCGGATACCGAAGTGGTCGTCACTGTCGGCGGCTCTGAGGCTATCGACATTACCCTGCGCGCCTTTATCAATCCGGGCGACGAGGTCTTGCTGGCCGAACCGTGCTTTGTCTGCTATGAACCGCTGGCCAGAATGTGCGGCGCAAAGGTCGTCACTCTGCCCTGCAAAATGGAAAACAATTTTAAACTTTCCCCGGAGACGCTCAAAGCCGCGATTACGCCGAAATCAAAACTGCTGATTCTGCCATTCCCCAATAACCCCACCGGCGCAATTATGACTGAAGACGAATTAAAACAGATCGCCGAGGTGCTGAAAGACACAAACATCATCGTACTCTCGGATGAAATTTATGCCGAACTGACTTACGGGCATAAACACGTCAGTTTTGCCGCGCTACCGGGAATGCGGGAACGCACCGTCGTGGTCAACGGATTTTCCAAGGCTTTTGCCATGACAGGCTGGCGGTTGGGTTATACTGCTGCGCCCAAAGAAATTGCTTTACAGCTGGCCAAGCTGCACCAATTCGCCATCATGTGCGCGCCCACAACAGCTCAGTATGCCGCCATCGAGGCTCTACGCAACGGCGACGCCGACATCGAGGACATGCGCGGTCAATATGATATGCGCCGCCGTCTGGTCGTCGGCACACTGCGTTCGATGGGCTTCCCCTGTTTTGAACCTGAGGGCGCGTTTTATGTCTTTCCGAAAATCGACGCATTCGGACTCTCGGGTGAGGACTTCTGCGGGGAGCTGCTCAAACAGCAGCACGTCGCCATCGTCCCGGGCGAAGCGTTCGGGGAAAGCGGCAGAGGGTTCGCACGTATTTCCTGTTCGTATTCGATCAGCCATCTCGCTACGGCGCTCGGCCGCATTGAGGCCTTTATCAAAACACTGTAATTCATATATCCGAAAAGGACGGTTTTTTACATGAAACTTTGGGGTGCGCGCTTTGAACGCGATGAAGACGGCATCGCCGATGATTTTAATTCCTCGATCCGCTTTGACCAACGGCTTTGGAAAGCGGATATCGAGGGCAGCATCGCCCATGCCAGAATGCTGTCTGCCCGCGGCATCATCCCGTCGGAAATCGGCGAAAAGATCGTCGCGGAACTTTATGAGATTAAAAACGGCCTCGAATGCGGTACGCTTTCGATTGATCCGAAGGCCGAAGATATTCACATGTTCGTCGAACAGGTGCTGACCGAACGCATCGGCGACGCAGGCAAATATCTGCACACCGCTAGAAGCCGCAACGATCAGGTCGCACTTGACCTGCGGTTGTGGCAGCGTGATTCCATCGACAAGATCACCGGTCTGCTGAAAACGCTGGTTTCCGTAATTGCCGACAAAGCCGAAGAAAACATCAACACCGTCATGCCGGGATATACCCATCTGCAGCCCGCGCAGCCGGTGACTTTCGCACACCATATACTCACTTATGCACAGGCGTTTTTACGGGATATCGACCGGCTTTCCGACTGCCGCAAACGCACCTGCGTTTCGCCGATCGGAAGCTGCGCGCTGGCTGGAACGACTTATTCCACCGACCGTTTTTATGAAGCCGAACTGCTGGAACTGCCAGCGGTCTGCGAAAACTCGATGGACGGCGTCTCCGACCGCGATTTTGCGCTGGAGTTTTGCTTCTGCCTGTCGGCGGTCATGACCCATCTGTCGCGTTTTTGCGAGGAGATCATCCTCTGGTCGGGGGTTGCCTACGGCTTTTTGACGCTTGACGACGCCTGGTGTACCGGTTCATCGATTATGCCCCAAAAGAAAAATCCCGATATCGCCGAACTCTGCCGCGGTAAAAGCGGACGGGTATTCGGTGATCTGACCGCGCTGCTTACCGTGATGAAAGGGCTGCCGATGGCCTACAACAAGGACATGCAGGAGGACAAAGAGGCGATATTCGACGCCACCGACACGGTCTGCGCCTGCCTGACCGCGTTCACACCGATGTTTTCGACCGCAAAAGTCAACGCCGACAAGATGCGTGCCGCAGCCGCCGACGGCTTTATCAATGCCACCGACTGCGCCGATTATCTGGTCGGAAAAGGCCTGCCCTTCCGCGACGCCTACCACGTTACGGGCGAGCTGGTCAAGCACTGCGTCAAAACCGGAAAACGGCTTGAAGACCTCTCTTTGAAAGAATACCAAACCTTCTCTCCGAAATTCGAAAAGGACGTTTTTGAAGCAATCAAACTTGATACCTGCGTGAGTAAACGCAAGAGTTACGGCGGTCCCGCTCCGGAAGCCGTCGCCGTTCAGTTGAAAAACCTGCGCGACAAGCTGAACGGATATTCCGACTCGTCTTGCTGACAAGGGAAAAATGCACGAAAAAAGCGCCGTAATGGCGCTTTTTTGTTTGATTTTCAAATGCCGATCAACTTTTTGCAATCCGCACGCTATAATCATCATATCGAAAATCCATTTCATATCCCAAAACGCGGCATAATTCAATACAAAACAACATATCTCCGATATATTTCCCATTTACATAACTAGCGCCGCCCTCACCATCCGCATATTCGCTATCATCTTTAAATATCTCCACACTATACGCACCACCACTGTATTCTTTTATTTGTAAGGTTACTTCATTTGAGCTGATTATATTATTATCCTTGTCATAAGTATATTGAACACTCAACGCATCTAAAAATTCAAACAGATCCATTTCAAGGTAAGCGTAACCCAATAAAGGTGTCGTTAAAAATGTTATTTCTTGTTCATTTATAAAAACTTTTGCAGGCCGTGGACCAAAAATTTTCAAAAACTCATCCTGTGTATAGACCTTTTGAAATATATAATCCCCGTATTTCTCATTCGATAAAGGTACTGTCATAAAATACACTTGCATTTCTGTGATCGCTGTTATGGCATAACCCACTTCATTACCCATACCATCTAAATTTAAAATGATAATCTCTTGGATGTTCTCAACGCCGTTTTCCCGGAAACACTCTTTGATAGTGTCTTCATCACACAGAAATATAATCGCCCGTTGGCAGTACTCGCTTGAATTGAACTTTTGCCATATATTGTCCGGGTCATCGAGAGCAAGAAACGGCCCTTGCTTTTCAAATCCACTTGAGATACCTGTTATTAATAACTGCCCGTTTTGCTCCTCAAATCGAAAAATAATGTGCATATCCTCATATAACGGATTGTCCCGGGGATTATTAATAAAATCAATGACATCGTCGCTGCTCTCACCGCCAACAGAATCTAAGCTCATATCTATTGCTTCGGATTCTTCAGTATTTTCAGAACTTGCGGAACTTGCATTTTCGGAACTTAAAGAACTTTTAGAACTTGCATTTGTGGAATCTGCGGAACTTGAAGAACTTGTCGAACTTGTAGAATTCTCAGAACTAGATACGGAATTTGTCGCCGCGCATCCGCAAAGAAATATAAGTATCAGCAATATACAGAATGCTTTTTTCATCAAATATCCCCTACTCCGCAAATTCGCAACAATGAAAAGGCACTAACTCTTGCCTGTAGTATAGCATAATTTTCCCATATTGTAAATGACGCCGAAGCAAAATGCTCCGGCGTCATTCGTGGTTTTCTTTAAGAAAAATCCCTTTATTTAATAAATCCCCGTCAAAGTAATCCTGTATTGTTCACCGCCTACCGTATCTTCTTCCGCCATTATAAAAGAAAATGTTTTTTCAATAGGCGTTCCGGTTTCCGGAGTAAAACGCAGCGTCAAAGTATATTCCATTTTCTCAGCGTCGCCTGAAAACGCCAACACCTCGGTCTGCACCTCCGAAAACTCCTTCGGGTAATACCAAATCCCCTTTTGCTGCTCTGAATAACCCGTAATTTTCGAAAAATCGGGTTCGATTCCAAAGAATATCGTATAATTTGCAATAAACTTCCTATCATTTTCAAAAAAAACACCCGACGTTCCTTTTTCATCCTCGTCTTCAATTTCTTCAGTTGATCTTGTATAGATCGTAAAGATCGCCAACTTATCAAGATAATCAGAATCCGCATTTTCGATATCCGCCGGGTCGAAATCTGTGATTCCGCATTGATAAAGCAATGTTGCTGTCTTTGTTAGTTTTGCTTTAATCGTTTCATCGGTCAATTCTTCATTGTACCAAAAGTTAATATATTCGTTTGAAACATAAACATCGAACATATTTAAATAAGCATTCGTATTGTTACGCCTCTTAACCAGGTTATAGTCCTCCTGACTGATTCCTTGATCCTCTTCGTCATTCAGTGGTTCTCCATTCACCAATTCCACCGCCAGAACCGGATCATATTCATCTATTTGAAAACACAAAATGTTGTGTTCTTCCGCATATTGCGGAACGAGTGAATTGTTGTCGTATAGCAGAATCAATTCCCTCGGACACTCATCAAAAGCATAATCGCTGATTGAAATGACACTGTCAGGGATAAATATCTCAGTAATTTTCGTCTCTGCAAATGCTCCTCCGATCACTTCAACATTTTCGGGTAATGTGACTGTTTCCAAATCCGATAGATAAAATGTTCCGTTTCCTATTTCCTTGATTTTTTGCGGAAATTTAAAATTCTTTATACCTGATTGTGAAAAGACTCCTGTGCCAATACTTTCTACACTTTCCGGTAAATCAAGAGTTGTAAGCTTATCACAACTAGAAAAAGCTGAATCTTTTATCACTCTCAAATTATTATTTACAATAACCTGCTTTAGATTTTGACAGGCCGAAAAGCTACCTTCGCCTATCTCTTCAACACTTTCCCCAAATTGAACGCTTTCCAACTCTGTACATTTGCGAAAAGCGGCTTTATCAATTAGGATAACATTGTCCGAAATTACCACACTTTTTAAGGTTTCATTTTCTTTGAATGCGCCCTCTCCAATCACGGTCACCGAAAGCCCGTCCATCGTATCAGGAATTACAAGCTCCTCATCGTCACCATTGTATTTCACAATAGTAATGCTGTCACCAACAATTTCATATTCATAATCACCGTATTCAAAAACAGCAGTATTCGATTCTGGAATAATGCTTGACTCTTTTGAAACTGTCGATTCCTGAGCAATGGATGACTCCTCCGAAACTGTCGATTCCGAAGAAATTGTTTCCGCCTGACTTGACGAAGAGACAAAAGAAATTTCGGAAATCTCCGAAACCGGCTGCTGCGCGCAGCCGGTTATCATGAATAGGCAAAGCCCGACCAGAAAAAAACTCTTCTTCAAACTTATATTTCCCCTTCCATTTTAATTGACATTAATAAGTTCTATAATCTCCCCGTTTGTTTGCATGACGATTAGCGGATCGAAAAACATTACAT
>ERZ795048.57-NODE-57-length-111692-cov-11.729767_pt1 | contig 111692 bp, 95 predicted proteins | sample MGYA00375132_ERZ795048 | MGnify/ENA primary metagenome ERZ795048 (study PRJEB30177, sample SAMN05720225) | activated sludge metagenome | isolation source: Anaerobic digester | place: Hong Kong | collected 2014-12-17 ...
GCATGCATTCTGATCATATATCTATATCAATACTTCCCTGGGCTTGCTTCCCTGCTGCGGCCCGATATATCCCCGGTCTTCCATCGTCTCAATTATCCGTGCGGCGCGATTGTAGCCGATACTCAGCCGCCGCTGCAGATATGACGCCGAGGCCTTTCTTGTTTCTTCAACGATTTTTAACGCTTCAACAAAAAGCTCATCCCCCTGGCCGTCACTGTCAAGATCGGCGTCAGCGTTAAAAAGGCTTTCCTCGATATCAATGTATTCAGGCTCGCCGAGAACGCTCAGGTGATCAACCACGGTCATTATTTCATCCTCTGAAACGAAGGCGCCCTGTATTCGAACCGGATACGAGCCGTTTGGCGATTGAAAAAGCATATCGCCCTTTCCGAGAAGTTTTTCAGCGCCGTTCTGGTCAATGATCGTGCGTGAATCGGTTTTCTGCGCGACCTGAAACGCGATGCGCGCGGGGAAATTCGCCTTGATAATCCCGGTGATAATATCAACAGAAGGGCGCTGGGTCGCGAGCACCAGGTGAATGCCGACCGCCCGGGCCTTCTGGGCGATCCGTGTTATGAAACCCTCGATTTCCTTGCAGGCAACCATCATCAAATCGGCAAGCTCATCGATTATTATCACAATGTACGGAAGATGTTCATGCCTGTTCCCCGTACCCCGTATTTTCTCGTTATACCTTTCCATATCACGGGTATTCATTTCGGAAAGCAGGCGGTAGCGCCGCTCCATTTCATACACTGCCCACTTGAGCACGTTCGGGGCAACAAACGGTTCGGTAATGACCGGTGTGAGCAGATGCGGAAGACCGTTGTAAAGCTGCAGTTCAACCATTTTCGGGTCAACAAGAATAAAACGGACATAGTTGGGATCATAATTGTAAACGAGGCTGCATATGATGGTGTTGACGCAAACGGATTTTCCGGAACCCGTTGCTCCGGCGATAAGCAGGTGCGGAAGTTTTTTCAGGTCAAGGGTTATCGGCTTGCCCAAAATGTCCTTGCCCAGAGCGACTTTGAGACATCCTTCTTTTTTGATATATTGCTCGGTATGAATAATGTCACCAAGGGTCACTTTTTCCCTCATGCGGTTTGGTATCTCAACACCGATTGCCGACTTCCCGGGAATAGGCGCAACAATACGAACCCTGTATGCCGCAAGCGCCATGGCTATATCATCCGCGAGCCCGACGATCCGGTTGACCTTGATTCCCGGGGCGATCTGCAGTTCAAAAAGCGTGATAACCGGGCCCCTGTTTACATTGACGACCCTGGACTCAATGCCGAAATCAGCCAGCGTGTTGACCAGCAGCGCCGAGTTCTTTTTTACCTCGCTCAGCCAGCTTTCAGAATCGGATGGATTTGAAATTTTAAGAAAATCCGTGGGAATAATATAGTCCCGGTTCAGCCTGATTTCGGAAAAAACCAGTGGTTCCGACCGGGCGAGATCATCATCCCCCCTGTTTGTCTTATTCGAGAGTTCAACAGAACCCGTTTTTTTCACTGTACCTGCAACAAACGGTTCTTCCGGTTTCGAGACTGCCCTCTCTTCATCGTCAATACTTTTTATCCTGTTGCACACGATTTCCTGGCTGCCGGCATCCAGTTCCTGGTTCGGGTAGTCCAGATCATCATCAGCATAAAATTCATATTCATCATCTTCAGAAAAAGGGGCCCCTTCAATCTGTTCAGTCTCCCGGTCGCTGATATATTCAGCGCGATTCCTGCCATTAATGGAAACAGGACTTTCATTATTTTCTTTCATAAATTTCATGTCATCACGTTCGCTATTACCCGGAACAGGAAAAGTCACTTCGTCCGGCTCATAATAACGGGAAGGGCTGGCCTCCCGGTTCTTCACCGCGATAGGGACCTGCATTTCAAGGTATTTCAGCGGCCGTCTTTCATGTCCTGTTTCGCCGGCGGGAATAATTATTGTTTTCCTGGTGATCCAGGGAAGGCGCGTTCCGGTGTTATATTTCATTTTCTTGATAAAAAAACTTTTCTCTTCAACCGTGGGATTCTCATCAAGGGAAATACTATTTAATGGAATTTTTTTCTTCATTTTTTTTTCTTGCGCCTTAACCCGAAAATGTTTAATCGCCTCTGCAAAATTTCTCCCCCTGGCCGCATCAATGATCATGGACAGTGAAACGATACCCAGAAGAATCATGCCGACGATGTTCATGATGACGATGATCAGACCGCCGCCGATCGTGCCCGCAACCGTTGTCAGAAAGTGGTGCTGGTATACACCGACATAACCGCCGGAAAACCGGGGAGGATTATCACTGAGCAGCGACATCAATGCCGAAAAGACGATAGTTAAAAAAAAGATGGAAAATATTTTTTCAGCGGCCTGGCGGAGTGTTCCCTTTTGAATGACAGAAAGTCCCGCGACAATGAACATCGGGATAACAAGGTATGATGCGATTCCAAAGGCGATGCGGAGTATATGACTGATCAGGGAACCCAGCGGGCCGATGATATTTTTAACCATCCCCCCTGTCAGCAGCGCAGCATAATCACCGGAATGATAACTCACAAGAGAAAGCAGGATGAGAAGCGAAACAAGAAAAAAAACCGTGCCTGTGATCTCCTGATACCGTTTATCCTTAAACACCCGTTCCCTCCTGGACTCAAGGGCTCAGATGTCATCATCATAAGCCCTGAAAAACACATGGCCGTCAGAAAAAATAAATCTTAACCAGACCTCCTATTCCCAGTGCCATGCTGTAATAACCGAAATAATCCAGTTTGATCTGCTTCACCAGGATGAAAAGCACCCTGATTGATATAATAGAAAAGCAGAACGTTACAAGCATGGACACTGCCAGGGGAAGCATTATTTCACCGGATATCGGCCCTTGACCCAGTTTAACTCCTTCCACCAGACCGGCTCCCGCAATTATTGGGATAGCCATAAGGAAAGAGAATCGGGCCGTTTCTTCGGGCTTTATTCCGTTAAGAAGCCCCCCGACAATAGTTATGCCTGACCTGGAAATTCCCGGCACAATAGCCAGTGCCTGGAAAAAACCAATTATCAGAGATCTGACAAAACCAGTCTCATATAATTGTCGGCTTTTCAAGGGTATTTTTTTAGTGGATATCAGAATAATGCCATTAATTATCAGCATCGCAAAGACCGGGGTTGAAGAGGAATAAAGGTTCTCAAAAAAATCATTAAATAAAAGGCCAATACACACTGCGGGAACGGCAGCAACGGCGATATAAACTATTATTTTACTCTCATTAGTAAAATAATCTCCATTTCTGATCCCTTTTACCGAGCCTGAAATAAGATAAAAAATGTCTTTCCTTAAATAAACGATGACCGCGAGCAGAGTTGCGACATGAAGGGCGACATTAACCAGTAAATTACTGCCGCCGCCTTCTAAAAGGATATTCTGCATAAATGGAATCTGTTCAACAATGACCAGGTGGCCTGATGAAGAAATAGGCAGAAATTCAGCTATACCCTGGACGAGCCCCAGGGCCATAAGAGCAAGAAAAAGATTGTGCATATTATACCTCAATGATATGAACCACAACGAGAGGGTTGCGGTGTGTAAGCTTATACAGGGTTGCTTTAAGGCTTTTTTTCAAACCGGTTTTCACTTCAGTGCATGAATGACCCTGGGTTAAATGCCGGTTCAAGCGTTCCTCTGTTTCTTTTTTAATCTGTTCAAGGAGATGCTCGGCTTTATTGCCCAGGAATCCCCGCGAAGCGACCTCGGGCCCTGACACAAGAAGGCCATTGCTGATTACGGCGCTGACGAAGAACACCCCTTCGGTTGACATGACCTGCCGTTCCCTGATCGTGCTGCTTTCAATGTCGCCGATATCATTCCCGTCAACATAAATCTGTGACAGTGATATCCTTCCGATCTTCCGGAAGTTCTTTTTTGACAGTTCAAGAATATCCCCGTTTTCGGGAATAAGAATGCGTGAAGGCTTGATGCTGAGCGATTCCGCAATATCGGTATGAGCTTTCAAATGTTTATATTCTCCGTGTACCGGCATAAAAAATTTCGGCTTGGTCATGGTAATCATCAGCTTCAATTCTTCTGCGGAAGCGTGGCCCGAGACATGAATGTCCCGTGATTGCTCGTGGTAGACATCCGCCCCTAATTTCATGAGCGAGTTTACAACCATGGTAACGGTCCGTTCATTCCCGGGGATAACAGACGCGGTTATAATGACCGTGTCGCCCCTCTGGGCCTGAAAATGCCGGTGCGTTCCCGTTGCCATGCGGTACAGAGCCGACATGGGCTCACCCTGCGAGCCGGTCCCGATAATCACGATCTTTTTGCCCGGCAAAGACCCCGCCTTGTTAACGTCAATGATGAGGTCCTTTTTAAAACTCAGGTATCCCAGTGAATTCGCGATTTCAATATTTTTCTGCATGGTAAGACCGGAGATGACCACATGCCTGTTATATTTCTGTGCCACATCCATGACCTGCTGAATCCGGTGAATATTTGAAGCGAATGTGGCGACAATAATCCTTCCCTTGGAAGATGCGAATATTTCAGCGAGTTTCTGGCTGAGCAAAGACTCGGACGGCGTATAACCGGGCCGCTCGGCATTGGTGCTGTCAGACATTAAAAGGAGCACGCCTTGCTCGCCATACTCCGCAAAACGGGCCAGGTCAGTAACCATCGCATCAACCGGTGAAAAATCAATTTTAAAATCACCGGTGTGTACTATGGTTCCGATCTCGGTCTGTATGGCCAGGGCGACACCGTCGATGATGGAGTGATTTACTTTTATAAATTCGATAAAAAAACTTCCGACATGAACCTTGTCCCGCGGTAAAATCTCAACGAATTCAGGCTCTTTAGCCGGCGGACGTTCCTGAAGCCTGCTTTGTATTAGACCGATTGTCAGCTTCGTCGCATAAATAGGAGCGCTGATTTCCTGAAGCAGAAAGGGCACGGCGCCTATGTGGTCCTCATGACCATGGGTGATGATAATTCCCCTGACCTTCTCGCTGTGTTTCTTAATGTAGGTAAAATCGGGAATAATAAAATCGATCCCGGGCTGTTCATCAGTGGGGAACATGATCCCGCAATCGACAATGATTATTTCGTTATTATATTCAAAAAGAGTTATGTTTTTACCAACCGCACCAAGACCGCCAAGGGGGATGATTTTAAGCGAACCCTCTGTTTGTTTATCAGTCATTTTACCCCCGAATGGCCAAATCCGCCATGGTTTCTTTCTGTTTCCTGCAATTCGGCTGTTGCAATAAAATGCCCGCGATATATTTTGTTGAACACGATCTGGGCTATTCTCATTCCATTCTGTACCACAAAGGGCTCCCTTCCCAGGTTTGTTGTTATGATCTTTAGCTCTCCCCGGTAATCCGCATCTATGGTCCCCGGCGAATTCAACAGGGTTATGCCGTGATTCAGGGCCAGGCCGCTTCTCGGCCTGATCTGCGCTTCGTATCCCTCAGGTATTTCGATAAAAAGCCCCGTGGGGACCAGAACAGTCTCGCCGGGATTGATGATGATGTCTCTGTCAACAAGGGCACACAGGTCTGCCCCGGCTGATCCTGAAGTTTTATAATCGGGCATTATAGCGCCGGGCAATAATTTTATTTTTACCGGGATCATTTTTCTTCCTTAAAAATATAATATGCAATTTATCATCAACATGAATAAACTTACTGATACTATTGCACCATCCGTAATCCCTTGTCAAGACAAGGAAATTGATTTTTCCAATAATTTACGTCATCTTCATTTCATAAATCATTCATGCTAAATAGTAATTGTAAAATTTACCATATATCCGATAATGAATTAAATGAACCACCTTCAAATGGATTGCCATATGGACGAGCACTATATCAGCGAAAATGACCGATCGCGGGAAGAGAACAATCTTGGTATGTATGAAAAACGGATTGCCAAGCATGAACGTAAAATTTATGACTTGAAAAACCTGATAAGTCTCGGCATCAGCCTTTCATCCAACCTCAATTTTGAAAGTCTTGTCGAATCAATACTTTTCAGCTGCATGGGCCAGATGTTTGTCGAAAAAGTCGCCATACTCCTGCAGGTTGATATCGACGAGCCGAATTATTATATCCATATGGCTAAGGGCTATGACGATAACTTTGAAGATAAAAAAATTATATTAAGAGAAGATTCCCCCCTGGTGCATTATCTGGCAAGCAAGCCGGACCCTCATGTGTTTTCGGATCTTATAAAGACCAGATCTGTTGCTGATAATTGTGAAGCGCTCAAACTCCTGGAGCCTGAACTCATCGTTCCCATGAAATCAAAAAATATGCTGAACGGGATGATCGTACTCGGGAAAAAAATGACCGGGGAGCCATACGGGCAGAGTGATAAAGAATTTATGCATGACCTGGCTAAATTCGCCGCAATAGCTGTTGAAAACTCACGGCTTTATTTAATGGCAACACTCGACAGAATGACCCGGCTCTACATCCACCATTACTTTCAGGAACGCCTTCTTGAAGCAATGAGAAGGAGCAGGAGAAGAAAAACATCCCTGTGCCTGATAATGTCTGATATCGACCATTTTAAAAAATTCAACGATACTTACGGCCATCAGCAGGGGGACCTGGTCTTAAAAGAAGTAGCGGCACTTATAAAAAACAATATACGAAATATAGATATACCTGCCCGCTACGGAGGTGAAGAATTTGCCATAATTCTGCCTGAAACCGAACTCTCTGATGCGATTACCGTTGCGTCCAGGCTTCGAAAAGAAGTTGAAAAACATCAATTTCCGGGGCAGGATCTCCCTCTGCATGTGACTATCAGCCTGGGCGTATCACAATATAATCCCGAGATTGATCATGAGAAGAAAAGTTTTATCGGCCGTGCGGATAGTGCGTTATATAAAGCAAAAAATTCAGGCAGGAACAAAGTGGTGGCACACAAGTAAAAGGCCGGGAAGTTATGATGGATGATAAAACAAACCTGCATGAAAAATTTAATCGTGCGATCACTATGGAGCGCCAGGGAAATTATCTCCACGCCCTGGATGAATACATAAAAATCATCAGTGAAAACAAAAATTTCAGAGAAGCGTATTTAAACCTCGGCTCACTTTACGCTCGAATGAAAAGATATAAAGAAGCCATGCAATGCTATTCCATGGCGCAGGAACTTCGTGAAGATTATCTCACCTATTTCAACATCGGCAGTATTTTTTATACGCAGGGCCTTTTTAAAAAGGCCATATTCAATCTTCAAAAGGCGAGAAATATGCATCCGGGATTTACCCTTTCAATCCTCGTGACGGGACTCTGCTACAGCCGGCTGAAAAATATCAAGGCTGCTGAATCCAATTTCATACAGGTTCTTAATTCATCCCCCAATAATCGGGTCGCCCTCACGGCACTTGCGATGATTTACTACAATAATAAAAAATATGATGAGGCAGTCATTCTGCTGAACAGGCTTCTGAATATCAATTCAGCCAACCATGTGATCCGTGAATTAAAATCAGAAATACTGTTTAAAAGCGGCAGGATTGACGATTCAATCGTTGAATTAAAAACCCTAAAAAAGAAAAAAATCGGATATACCATGTACGATGAATTTATTAAATCCGTACCGGTCGAGGCCTATACTGACCGGTATGGGACCATGGATGAAAAGATAAACACTCTCAAAGAAAAAGCCGGCACTGACAATCAAAGCCTGATTTCATTAAGCCTGTGCCATCTTTTTAAAGGTGAAACTGATACGGCTATTGAATATCTGATAAAAGCACGAAAAAAAACATTAAATTAAAAAATTTTTTTTATTAATCTTGACAATTTTTTGGCCATGGATTTTATTGTAATCCTGGTGGTTAAAGAGAGAGGGAAACACCTGTTCCCATTCCGAACACAGAAGTTAAGCCTCTCATCGCCGATGGTACTGCATGGGGCACTATGTGGGAGAGTAGGACGCTGCCAGGTTGCTATCATAAATATATCAATAAAAAAGGCACTTTTAAAAGTGCCTTTTTTTAGTTTTCATTGAAGTAGCTGTTATTTAATATCAGTAGATTCCACTTTCTTTTTCAATCCCCGGGCTTCAACTTTTACCACCGCAACACAGTCCTGAGTATCCTTGTCCCAGGTCACCTGGTCTTTATAAATTGACGCGCCTTTGATTGCCCCTTCAATTTCTTTCGCAGCGGCAAAACCGGTAAGCCTGAAATTATTGACTCCGGCAGCCCCTTTTACTTTTGCACCAATGAATTTTTCGATTATCTTCACCTGGGCATCAATAATGGCCGCTTCTTTTGCCATTGCCTTACGGACAAACGGGTCTGTTTCATCAACAGGAGCGGCCCCCATCCCAGCTATAAGAAAGGTATTATCATCAAGCCACCCTTCCATCATTGCACTTTCACCATTTTTAATTATTCCGCCACCGACTTTTTTACTGCATGATACCACGGTGAGCGATATAATTGTTACCAGAGAAAAAATTATGATCCTTTTCATGATAAGAATCCTCCTCTATAAGAAAATGTTCCCCCCGGGAAAAAATATTATTGAAATGACCTCTTCAAAGCCAGAATATTAGCTATGATAGATAATAAAGTGTTAAGCGTCAAATAAAGTTTACAATAAATCAATTTTTTTATTAATCAGTATATTACATCAATCGAAGACAAATCTGATTCTTTGATAAGCATATTTAAATTCTTATTCCGAACTCTGTAGGTTATTTCACAGTTATCATTCCTGTCATACTGTTCGGATAAAACTTTTCCATTTTTAATAATAGTGGTAATTTTTACAGCAGTTTTTGAACGGACAGCTGCAGCAGCCACATCCTTTCCTGTTGATTTATTACTCAATTTTTTAAACTTCTTTAATATTTTGAAGTGTGCATTCATCAGTGCTGCACGTTTGGCGCTTTCTTTTCTTTCCCTTGTGCTGGTGAGTTTGCGGACAGGTTTGCCTATTGCCATGATAACGAAGGTATGATCATCAATCCACCCGGTTTTATTCCGGCTGGCATTAGAATTAACACCTGAAGTACTGCATGAAGAATATAAAAAAAAGGATAATAAAAGGACAGGAAGGCTGATACACCGTTCATTTTTTTTTATAAACACCATTATTTAATCCATACCTCGTTAAAAGAACAAGCATACTACAGCTTAATTGAAAGTCAATAGAAAATAACAATGTGTTATATTAAAATATTTCTTTTAAAAAAGCTAGTGCTGGATGGATTGTCTCACTTTAATCTCGATCAGGACAACAACAATCACAATATTCAATAAAAACCAGATGAAGTGGATTTGCCGTAACCCGCCCCATGAATAGAGCAGTGCGGCGCCCGTGCCGAACCCAAAGCCAATAATAATTAAATCGTGATATTTCATTACAATACTGGCCATTAAATCATAAAAACTTCCGCCATCAGTCACTCTTGATTTTTCAAAATTTCCAGAAATCACCGGAAGAAGAAAATAAACGACGAGGAATAAAATAGAGGAGTTTAAAATCATACTCGACGAAACAAGGATTAATAGAATGCCTATAAATGAACTGATAAACAGGATCGTGATTAAATTAAAAAGAGAATATTTCTGAACGGCATTTTCCCACAGCATGCCGAAATAGGGTACAATATTTTTTAAATCATCCCTGGTATATTCTTCTTTTTTAATAATAAGATCAGCATAATAGCTGATCACCACAACAACTAAGACAAAAAGCACATAAATTACTAATATACTAAGCAACATATGTAACTCCATAATGTTGTATATGCTAAATATTAATATGTACGTTCAACTGTTGTCAAACACAATTTCGATAAATTAAAAAGAAATATTTTTTAACCTTCAAAAAATTTATCTGAATTCTTCTTGATCATCACATCAGGATACGATTGAATATCTGTAACGTGGAAACAGATTATCTGATCAGAACAATATCTCTGTAACTGTTATCAGGCAGAAGACAAACCATCTCAAGCACAAAGGAGATTATCATGAAAAAAGTAATTATTTTTTTCTGTACTGTCCTCGTTTATTCATGTTCAACCCAGAAACAAGCTGTAACTGATAATGCCCCCCGTGAACAGGAAACCAGCCAGTATCAGGAAAACGTGCATGAAGGATGGGCGGGGGATGACACTTACACCGTTCATGTAACGGCAGAAGACATGGATGCGGCGGTCAGCATGGCGCGCCACCAGATCTTAAAGGATATCGTCAATGTGCGCATGAGAAACAACAGCCGGTACACGGACATCACCAAAATCCAGGATGAGTTTAAAAAACCCCTGGAAAACGGTAAAATTCTAAATCCCGGCACAAGACCGGATGGAGTTGAAATCTGGTTTCAGATTTACGATGTGGGTTTACGCGAAAAGTTTGAACGCAAATAGAAATAATCAATCCTGAATATAAACCTTTCTTCCTTTAACGGTCAGCTTCCCTTCGCAAAAGAGCCTGACTGATTCAGGGAGGATGCGGTGTTCTTCCTTGAGAATTCTCGCGGCAAGCCTGTCCTCAGTGTCAGTCCCCAGCACCGGCACGTACGCCTGCATAATAATCGGCCCGGTATCAGTGCCCTCATCGATGAAATGGGCCGTGCATCCGGTTATTTTTACCCCGTAGTCAAAGGCCTGCTGCTGCGCATGAACCCCCGGAAAAGAAGGAAGCAGCGCCGGATGAATATTGATAATGCGGTGTTTGTATCTATTTACAAAATATGAGGATAAAATTCTCATATATCCTGCAGCAACGATCAGGTCAGTGCCGGCCTCATCCAAAAGGCGGGAAATTTCCTCTTCATGAGCCATCCGCGAAGGATAATTTTTAGGTGAAACATGAAAAGATTTCATGCCGAAATCCCTCGCTATATCAAGGGCCTTCGCTCCTGCCTGGTCAGAGACCAGAATCCCGAGTTTCCCGGGAATATTCCCATTCAGAATATGGTTCGCAACAACAGTAAAGTTCGAGCCCCTTCCTGAGGCAAGGAATGAAACGATTTTTTTTCTCATAACATTGTACCGGTTTTATATGCGAATATCATCCAGCTCTTCATCGGTTATCCGGGCGGTGATTTCCATGGTATCCATCTGTTTGCCCCGGTGAAAAACATTCACCCGCGCATCCGTCAGCGGAGCTTTCGAATATCTCGCCATGATCGCGCATGCCCGGATCATGACGTCCCTGCCCGGATCCCCCTTGAGAGCAACCAGAGGCCCCTGAAAGAGCGGCATGAACACATAATCAATCGCGCTTATGTATTTTTCAAGTTCAATATTTTCCTGCTCATTTCTTGAAGCAATAGCTTTTACTCCCGGTGAAAGCCTGAAATGCCTCCCCAGAGTCAAAAGATAAAGATCAAGCGCATCACAGTCATGGTGATGGTCAAAAAGGTCGCGCACCCTTCGGGAGATATTTACGTCAGTAAAAAGGCAGCCGCCTGCCGGGGAGGAGTACTCGGTTATGCCAAACTCATCCGCCATTTGCATCTGAACTTTCCGTGAGCGCCCGTTGAGTCCGAGAAGCCTTCCCCTGTCCAGCATTCCCTGCTCTTCAGGCAGTGTCGGTTTCAAAATACGGGCCGAAAGGGGCCTGACCAGCCTTTCTTCGATGCCGGATTCCTTGGCAATATGATTGAGCATGTGCTTCATCTGCGACATCGGCCGCTGCCCCACGACCTCGCCTGTTGCGACAAAATCGGCCCCGGTCTCTTTCATGCAGGCGGCAGCTTTGCGGATGAAATGTATCTTGCAGTCAATACAGGGGTTCATGTGCTTGCCGTATCCATGCGGCGGGTTTCTGACCAGGTCGATGTAATCCCTTCCAAGGCGGTGGTATACAACAGGCAGCCCGATCCGGCGAGCGACTGCCGCTGAAGGAAGAGTTCCGGTGTCGAAGTCCGGGGGAACAAAGGGAAGCAGGCACTGAAAAGCGGTAAGGTCAACATCCTGCATCATTAAAACCTTTGCCGCGATGATGCTGTCCAGACCTCCTGAATAAAGAAGTATCCCCCTGGCTTTCGCCATCAAATTTCCTCGTGATGTATCAACTGGATAGCCACGGTCTTGCCTGCCTGGTAATACGTGACCCCTTCACGCAGAATAATGAAACAATTGGCATGGCTCATTGACGTAAGTATTCCCGACCCCTGTGCTCCGGTCGGCGATACATAAAATTTACCGTTCTCTATGGTAAAAAAACCCCTGGCGAAATGCCTTCGTTCAGGCTTTTTATGAATATCTTCCCGCAAGAGAGCATTAATCACCGGCTTATGAATACGGCTGGCTCCCATTGATTTTAAAATTGCCGGCCTCACAAACTGGACAAAGGAAACCAGGCTTGAAACCGGGTTTCCCGGCAGCCCGAAAATAAGCTTGCTTCCTTTCATCCCGAACACAAGAGGCTTGCCCGGTTTCATCAATATTTTATCCACAATGATATCAATGCCCAGTTCAGCCATCACATCCTTCACAAAATCATATTTGCCCATGGAAACGCCCCCGGTGGTGAGCACAATATCACATTCCAGGGCCCTGGTGAATTTTTCCTTTGTATCACTGAAAGAATCGCGCGCGATGCCGAGATATACGGGCCTGGCATTGTATTTCAGAACTTCCGCATACAGCGCATACGCGCTGCTGTTGCGTATCTGCCCGGGTGCGAGTTCCTTTCCGGGATTAACGAGCTCGTCTCCGGTTGAAATAATGGCAACCGAAGGGCTGCGGAACACGGGGATGTCGGTGTAGTTAAGCGACGCGAGTAAACCGATATCGGCAGGCTTAAGGCGGTGGCCTTTCTCGAGAACCGTAGATCCCGAGAGGATGTCTTCACCTGCTCGGCGGATGTTGTCCCCTTCTTCCAGGGGACGGGAGAGAAGCACCGAACCGCCCCGCTCTTCAGTGTCTTCAACGGGAATTACCGCATCGGCACCCGGGGGGATGGCCGCACCGGTCATGATGCGGACCGCAAATCCCGGTTCAAGAGCTGCGCCGTCGAATGCGGTGCCGGCCTTTGACTCTCCTTTGATTATGAGTTCGGCGGGCCTTTCACGGGAAGCGCCGGCAGCTGACTCATGCCTCAAAGCATATCCGTCCATGCCTGAATTATCAACAGGGGGGATGTTGATATCCGCAATGATATCTCGCTCAAGGACCCTGCCCGCGGCTTCGAAAAGAGCAACGGTTTCACCGGCGGTTTCGGCAACCGATGAAAGCACGATATCGACCGCTTCATCAACAGAAATCAGTGAATTCTTTTTCATGATCCGACAATCCCTGCAAGAGAAGAATCCCTGAGGATCAGCTCATTATCCTCATCAGCGAGGCCAAGGCCGAAACCCCCGCTGGCCGGTTTTTCACAAAATTTTTTTGTCATCAGGGCATTCTGAAACAGCAAAAAGGAACATCCCTCAATATACTTTAAATCAGGCGTTGTCATGGCAAAGGCCCTTCCCGCCTCGCCGAGGATCACGGTTTCTCCCACATGGGCGCCCATCTGGCAGCCAAGGCCGTGAGCATAAGCGAATGCGGCCATTTTTTTTGATCTCAGTATGCCGCCGCATTTCGAAAGCTTAATATTAATTATATCACAGGCTTCGTGTTCAACAATCATTTTTAAATCCGCCATGCTGCACAGGGACTCATCGGCGATAACCGGAACATCAACTTTTTTTCGAAAGCGTTTCATCCCCTTGATGTCATCCTTTGGCACCGGCTGCTCAATAGCGCTGATATTGTATTTCATGAGGTTGCGAACGTTCTTAAGACAGGTTTCGGGCGGAAGGGTCCCGTTCGCCTCGATGCGAATATCGACATCATCGCCCATCAATGATCGGATTTTTTTTACGCGCGCGACATTTTCATCCTCGAAAGGACTTATGAGTATCTTGATGAACCTGAATTGGAAGTCCTTCATCTGAACAAACAGTTTTTCGATTTTGTCAAGAGGCATAAAAGGTAGAGTCACTGAATATTGGATTTCATCTCTGACCTTTGGCCCTAAACATTCAGATGCAGATTTTCCGAGGTGCTTGCCCACCGCGTCGATCAGCGCGATATCAACGGCCCCCAGCGCGGAATTATACGGGCCCCTGGCTGTTTTCGCGCATTCGCTTTCGACTTTATCCAGAAGAGCACCGGCATCGTTTAAAGAATCAACGTTCTTCCCGATCAATAAAGGAGCAAAGGTATTGCGGATGCAGTCAACGACACTGTCACAGGTCTCTCCGGTAACATAATCTCTGGGCGTGCTTTCGCCAAAACCGCGAACCCCGTTGTCAAAATCAACGCAGAGTATTACCGATTCAGGATTTGTCCTGTTTGTGTGTGAAGACCGAAAAGATATTTGAAATTTTCTTTCATATTTTAAAATTGAAATTTTTTGTATGTTCATTCCTGAAACCGCCCGGAAGCCCTGCCTTTTTCCCGCCGTCACTCCCTGGAACAATTAATTTTTACCCGACTAAAATTATCAAGTATTATTAGTATGAAGTGATATTTAGCAGATCATTAATAATTCTGAAATAATAGTCTGAATAAGCGGTTTTCAATACCCAGAGGTTGTACGTTTTAGCATAATCAAGATCATTCTGTTCCCCGGCCGATGAAGGATAAATCATCAGAGGGATGTTGACCTTGTTATAACGGTTGTATAAAGTCTTGACAAGCTGCGCCATTATTCCTTCTGACATCAGGTCTTCATTCAAAACGATTATTGACACGGCATTCGTCAGGTCGGAAAGATTCAATGCAAAATCAGTGATATTGACCACTATAATGGCCACGGCTTCATTGTTCTTTCTGAGCACAAGAGAATGGCGTTCCAGCATAAAACCCCAGTGATCAAATTCCTCTTTAAGACCGGAATAACCCGATATCTCAGTGTTAAGATCCAGGGCCTGCAGCATAAGGCCCCCGGATCTGGCCGAATAAAAATCTTCCAGGGCCTGATAATCAGTTTGAGCGCAATCTTCAAGCGCCCACTCCCCTGAAAGAGGCGTGACATCGCTTAAATCTCCTCTGTAATGGCAGTAAGCAAATGAATCGATCGAGCAGGCCTGTACATTATTCATGTTTGCCGTTGCTCCCCCGAAAACATAAGCGGGAAAACTGTTTTCAGGCCTGAAATAACAAAAAAGATATTTCATGTGCCCGGAGTTGATCCGGTGCAGATCAAAGGTAAATCGTCCGATCTGCTGCAGAACGGCAAGCCCGGCTTTAACCATGGATGTCTTGCGCGCTGCATGGTGATGAATCATCCAGCTTTCTGAATAAAATCTGAGCATCGACATGTGCCCCAGGATCACGCCGTTGTTCTGATAGATAAAATGTTTCGCTATGGTCGGGCTCTGCATATAAAGCCGCTCATAGGTTTTTTTAATGTCATCCTTGCGGCTTTTAATGCACTTGTATTTTCCGGGATAGACGAAACCGGTTTCAAAGAAAAAATTCCAGAGCTCATCCATGTCAACCTGGTTGCACACATAGGAATTTTTATTCCTCGCCTGGTGAAGGATGGACGACATTTCAGTGTGTGAATTTATGTCCATATCAAGAATGACGAAGCCGAATCTTATCCGTGAAATGTCACCGTCGGTCCTGATGAATTTTCGGTAAACGACCTGCGCCCTGCAGGGGAACCGGATGCTGTTGGCGAAACATATTTCAATCGTCGGTATGATCATTCCCGGCAGAAGAACCGCGTTGTCGAAATCTTCTTCCACGGAAAAACCAGTTCCCGAAAGATCAAGAACGGAAAGATTGGCCGTTTTATCGGTAAGGGGATGTTTGAATACAATATTGGGCTGCGGGACCAGTTCCTGCCTCATGCTCCGGTATTCTTTCGGTTCAAAAAGGCTCATCTGGTTGCTCAGTGGTTCGAGCACGAATTCCCGGACTGCATCCCCGCAGCCTTCTTTTATAATGGCACATTCGCCTGAAAAAAGCACCTCATTCCCGTTAGAAAAAACAACATTGACGCTCTGATTTTTATTGAGCCATGAAAACTCCTGGGGAGGGACAGCGGTGATCTCAACCCGGAAAGACACTGCGCTGTAATCAATCAGGCGCCCGTTAAAAGCAACTTTTTCCTGTATAACCTGAACATTAAGCCCGCGGCAGGTATTTCGCCTTACCTTTCGCGACGAAATTTCCCAGCAATTTTCAGGAAGTGAAAAAAGAATCCCCTTTTCATTGATCTCCTTTGCTGTGGGCTCCGCATATATTGTTTTTCGGCCATCTGATACATACAGAGAAATCTGGATGTAATCCTGAACGGCATGATTAATGTCAGCAGGCCCTTCCCAGCTGCAAAACAATTCATCGTCAATACAGGGATGAGGATATGCCTTTTTTGATATCAGCGCATCACTCTCACGATGTTTCAGGTTTATAAGAACCGGCTGCTCCTGAAAGTTCAGATAGTTTAGTTTGTTGATAAGAAATTTTTTTGATGATGGGATTTTTTCTTCATGAAAAAAATCCGAAGAACTTGAATCATTATTATCCAGGTTGGAAGGGAGAGCATCGGGATCCTGTGAATTTAATGAATTATTCATCCGATAAACATTTCCCATGGCGGGGCCTCTCATGTATTGCTGTAAGAAAAGATACCTCCGGCACTACCCTCCTCGTTATAGAAAACCTGAATTTTACAGCAATAGTTGACTGGCACTGGTAATTCTTGGCGTGAATACGTGTTGAAGAATAATATTGTAAACAGATTTGTCAAATATTATTTAACAAAAATATATAAATAATCAGTAAAGGAAAAATAAACACAACAGAGGCCCCGCATTTCGGGAAACGTATGACGTCGATAACCGAAGAATCAAAATACCAGTGAAAAATTAAGCCCCAGTTCATAAGAAAAAATTTCGCGGTTAACCGAGTTATTATGTCGGCTGCGGTACTGCTCAATGGCAAAACGCGAATAGAAACTTCCCTGAATGTACTTATGCAGGTCAAGGGTCAGGGAGCTGTCGATCAGATGAAGATCATAGGGGTCGGGAGAGACTGTTTTATTATAATCATACCGGTTCAGTTTCATTGAATATTCCAGTTTATAGATAGGGAAAGCGGTAAGCCGGTAAAATTTCGCAAATATATTGTATACCCATTTCACATCCGTCTCATAGGCAAATGAAAGATTATATCCCTCGTCCTGCTCATGAAAGTTAACATATTCAGACATATTTTCATAGTAAATATCATCTTCTGCCGCCCTGCCAGAATCATCGACCTCGATAAACTGCTTACTGTTCTTTCTTCTGAAATCAACACTGAAGTTTACCCCGATACTGGCACGATCCCATTTAAACGTTATGCCCACCAGCGGAGAATGAACATGCTCATCGATATTAGACGTTATAATCATGTTGTTCTCATACGTATAACCAAGCTGAAACGTTGACGCATGATAGGCGATCCCTTCCCTGTTTGGCCTGAAAAAACCGAATTTGAAAAGTTTCATTAAATCAAAATTGAGATTAATATTAACGTTCCAGGAAACGGTCTGCTGCGGGACTCCCAGAATATTCTGCCGCTCACAGATCTGGTCCAGACCGCCTCCTGAATCGATGATGACCTTGTCAAGGTCAAGGGTCCAGTTAAGCGCAAAATTTTCAATCAGGCGAAGCTGGTTGTCATAATCTGAAACAACGTCCTTGTCAGGATACAGGATTGATTTATTCAGGGTCCGGTAAACATAATCCCTGCCATTGCCGAAATTTCCTCTCCCGAGGAAACTGAAAAAAGGATAATACTCAAAGATATTCATGCCCGCACCGAGCAGTTTTCTTATAGACCGTTTCGGCCCGAATCTCTCTTCATAAAAATCAAGCGATTCACCTTCATACGGGACATTGCTTTCATAACAATAAACCGATCTTCCATAAGAAAGACTTATATTTTTCAAATACTTGATTTTTTCAATGGCATAAAAATTGACCGGGAAAACCAGCTGGGTTGAAATTGTGCTTCTTGAGTCCCTTTCCCGCGTAAAACGCCCCGCGTCATCACTGCTGGTATAGTCACTGAATTTATTTTCCTGGTACTGAATGTTAAAAATATAGGAGGGAGTAAAATATTTCCAGTAATTGGTCCCGAGAACAATGCTCCCTTTTTTGTCCCTTTCGACAAATTTAAAATCGCCGGTATAATCATAGGGGAAATGATAATCCCCACCGACATTACCGTTTATCTCAGTATCATTTACCGTACTTTTGCCGTCAAGCGTGACGATCTCCTGTGAGCCGAATGAGATCTGCGGCTTCAGATAAAAAGCTTTGCACTGGTAATCAAGGCTTATGTCCGTGCTGGTTTTCTGCCTCTTTTCATTTTCCTCAAGGGATACCAGTGAAGCGAGGTCATCATCGTCAAGCTCGCTTGATTTCCTGCTTATAGTTTCATTCTTATAAACCATATCAAGGAGGACCTTGATATTGATTTTCCCCCAGAGAAAATTATCGATGGATTCGGTTATGCCGATCGAAAGAGCGTGATTGTCCTGTACCGTGTTCCTCCTCACCAGGTAATCGGTAATTGAATCATTGAGATCGTTGTCGTAATCATCGTACTTATAGGAAAGATGAACCACAGGAACCGCGCTCCGGTCAGAAGCATAATCGGTAACACAGTATACGCTGTTTTTCAGGGTCTCGCCCCTCATTGATTCACTGACATCTTCATTTAAACTGTCCGTTCTGGTTTTCTCGCGGATGTAGCTGACCGAAGTCGACCACCTGGGAAGAACATTAAACGAGGTGTAGACTTCATCATATTCCTCGGACATATCGGAAACAGTCTTCGCTACCGTACTGAACTGGGACCCGTGGGCTTTCCTGAGATATTTCAGGTATAAATCCGAAAAAACCGGTGTTCCCTTTTTTGTTTTAAACAGCGGTTCCGTCACCTTAATCTCACTTTCGACCCAGTAAGCATCATCTTCAAGCGTTTCAGGATCTGACAGATAGATGTCATTGAGCCAGAACGTGCCGCTGCCTCCCGGGTCAAAAACAACGACCTTAATATAGCTTATTCTTTTCATGTCAACATTGCCGGTTTCCGAATACACACCCACTGATCCCGAGGAGCCGCTTTTAAGCTTGAGCCTGACCTCCTTCCAGACCTGCTGCTGGTCTATGGTAAAACGGTAAAGCCGGTAGTCACTGTCTGACGAACCGATAATGATTCCCATATCGCCGGACGGGGCAGAACGGTAGTTTAACCAGAGATTCATTGTCTTATAAAAACGAAGATCCATGGGTTGACTGAAATTTTGCGTGAATGACGCGTTGGGATTTGAAGCGGGAATATTATAATCGACTTTAAGTGAACACTCCGTCTCTTTTTTAAGTTCGTCATTATCCTTATCGCCGTACAGGGATTTATAAAGCTTTTTCTGTGAAAAAAGAAACGCGCTGCTCCGGTAATCACTGTCACTGAGGCTGCTCACGATCGTCACTGACAAGTTGTCCGGACCAGTCGACACACCTGCCGTGGGGTCATCAACGTCCGTGCCGAGAAACAGGTTTGACCACCGGGAAGAAACGAATTTAATCGTATCGATGAAAAGCCTTCCGCCCGTGCCGACATTCGCCGCGTTTCTTCGAACCGTAAGTCGCACGGCCTCAGCGTCTTTAAGCGTTTCAATTTCAGATAACGACAGCGAGGAGGGGTCTATGTATATACGCGCTCTCTGCCAGGTGGAACCGGTTGCGCCCAGCGACAATGACGCGGGTGACGTGTTGGTTCCCGGGACCGAGTAGGCATTTTCAGAGGCATCGAGCACGCCGTTTTTATTGATGTCCTCGCTGTTGAGAATCCCGTCCCCCCTGGTTGCGCTGCTTAATTTCGGCCCTGAACCGACCCTTGTGGTATTATTGCCGTTAAATTCGTAGCCCCTGTCCTCGGAATACCCGCTGTCCGGATCAGAGTCTATATAGCCGTTATAATTGCTGTCCTCGGTGTCCAGGCTCCCGTCACCGTCAGAATCCTCGTTAATACTGCCGATATCCAGAAAGAAGTCGAGCGAATCGGTTGTGGCTTCTCCTTCATAGCGGTACCAGATTTCAACATACTGCAGGCCGGAAAGATCAACTGAAGTACTGGTCAGTTTTCGAGTCACGATCGACGCGTAGTCACCGCTTGAAAAATCAAAATCCATCACCATGGAAATCTGTGATGACGAGCTGAGCAGGGACGTATCGACATGCCCGGTGGCCACGTTAAAAGGGCCCGGCTTCACCGAGTAGCTGATCTGTTTCGGGCTGAAACTCAGGCCGTAGAGTTTTTCGGGATCGGACGGATTGCGATAATAATAATAGTTAAGCATCGCGCGGTCAGCCTGGGTCGCCCCTGAAGGCATAGAAGCAAGGATCCAGTCCTTCTCGGACATTGAAAGCGATACCGAGTCATCAGAAGTATCCATGCTGTCTATCAGGGCCTTGCCGAACGTGTTCACGTCCTTGTAGCTCCTCGCATATTCGCCGTAAGCCTTAAATTCAATCGGAACCCTTTTGGTTTCCTTTTTGGTTAAAAATTTGCCGATCTTCTTAAAGGCCTTTTCATCCAGTGAAAGAAGTGCGTCCCCTTCAAGAAGCGTTGTCTGGGTCGGGGCGTTGTCGACATCGGGAATCGTTTCACCAGTGGAAGACTTCGCGTAAAGCACGCTTCCGCCGAGGTTGAGGTTTTCGGTGACCGCGTAATCCGCACGGATCCCGCCCACGAACGAATTGGTCTGTCCGTCAAGAGGTAGATATTCATATCTGATCTCAATATCGGTTTCAGAATTGATGTAGGGATTATTCGGATCTGAAAAAACGAGGTAGCCCGAAGTGTAATCCACGCTGTAAAGGGTTTTGCTCAACTCGGCCCCGTTTATTTTAACGGTCACGCTGTCGGGGATGATATTGAAATGTTTCAACTGGAACGTCCGCGCATCGCGGTAATAGTCAACCCTGATTCTGTATTTTGAATATTCGTAAATATTGTCCTGCTGGTTCTCACAGTAGACCCTTCCGGCTTCAGCGGTTCCCATCTGCGTGAGAAGATATTTAAACGGTTCACGCAGGTTAAAAATGATCAGGCCCTTGGTGTAATTCACGGTATAGGGCCCTATGCTGTCGAGCTCTCTTTTTCCGCTGACGTCCCGCGATGACATCACGCTGTTCTCGTGAAAGAAGGTCAACGTGAAATTGTCCGAGAGGATGTTGACATCGCCGATGTAGTAATATGAACGGACCTCGTATATGTCGAGGTTGCACACGCCGTCACCGTTAAGATCGGAAACCGGCTGAAAAGGAAAACTCGCATAGGAGCTGACCGATTCTTCCATCGACGCGCCGTATTTCAAAAACACGAAAAGCCTGCCGGGAAACTCTGCGACATCCGTCCTCGCCGACGGGTCTGACGTTGTGGTCCCGCTGTCGGTATTGTACACGGCGAAGATGCGCGCCTTTTCGGGGATGTCCCGAATGAATGAAATCAGTCCTGTCGCATAATTAATGGAATAATCCCTTCCCGACTGGAGCTTGGTATAGTAGCCGCCGTCAACCGAAAGTTGAATAGCGTTATAATTGTTATAACCGTCCTGGTCATCAAGGTATAGTTCGAACCCGGACGAGCTTATGTTGACCGCGTTGGGGGAATACTGGGCGGATGAAGTTGGCGACGAGGTGAAGGTCACCAGATTATAAAAGGCCGTTTCATTGTCCGGAAGAGCCGCCCTGTTAATAATGCCGTCATAACGCCTGAAAGGCTCAAGCTGGTAATGCCGCTTTGAGAGATACTGGTATTCCATCAACTTATACGATCCCGGGGAGGAATTGCCTTTGAAGTATTCGACCTCGCTCTCCCCGCGCATGATACTCGCGAAAGCCTTGATCTGAAAATTCTTTTTCTTCAGGGTCATGTCAAGGCCCATGCCCTTTGCCGTGGAGTTGTCATACACGGCATAGTGGGAATGGTTGAACTTGATGTCAATCATCCCCGCATTGATCTCGCGGATCACCTCGTCGTCCCGTATCGCCCGGTACTGCATCAGGTACTGGTTGTCTTCTTTCCTGCTGTCATGATCGATGTAAACCGTGAGCCTTCTGCCGATATTGCCTTCCATGTGAAGAAGCAGCTCCTGTTCCGGAACGAAACCCGAACGGAGGACCTGCGATGCCGGCCTGTCTTCATCGTAGCTTTTATATTTATTGTCAGTGAACACCGAATCCCCGTAGCTGAGATTGAATTTCATCGACCCATAGGAAAGGATGTTCACGTCATCATTCCTCTCGCCGTACAGCATCACCCCCTTTCGCTCTTCAAAGGAACGGTAATCCGGGTAAAGAACATGCCGGTTCCAGTCGCCGCTGCTGTAATTAATTGAATCTTCTTTTTCAGAAAAATAGCCACTGCGGTCATAATAGCGATCAAGGATTGATCCGGAAGGGGCAGTATCAATGACAACGGTCGTTTCTTCTGGAGCAGAATACTGCCTGATGAAATCATCGACACGCTGTTTAAATCCCTTGTCTTGAGGAAGCGCGACTGTTAACGCGTAAACCAGCCCACCCACTGACAGGAAAATAATATAAAGAGGCAGTTTTTTGATCATACCAGAAGGTGTCTACAGGAATTAATTCAGGGCCGCCGGTCCTGTTTTCCATGTATATGAGGCATTACCAGATACGGCTCATGTAGGGATAGGGATTTATGGGAATCCCGCCAAGCCTGATCTCATAGTGGCAGTGATTTCCGGTGGCGTTACCGGTCTGTCCCACATAACCGATAATCTGTCCTTTGGCTATCTTCATCCCGGGGCTGACCGTTACGCTCTTGCAATGGCCGTAAATCGTCTCAAAACCGTATTTATGCCTGACCCGTATCATCTTGCCATAACCGCCGCCCCAGCCGGAGGAGATCACCTGGCCGGGAGCAGTCGCCCTGATAATAGTCCCGCTTGCCGCTGCAATATCGATGCCGGTATGAAAATCGCGGCCGTGCCCGAACGGAGACCGTCTCCACCCGAAAAGCGAGGTTATGTGTCCCTGGTTTGAAACAATCGACGGCGTGTCTTTTACGACTTTGCTCCTGACATCCACGAAATTCTTTATGGTCTTTATCGTATTCGTCGTGCAGACAATATCCTTCTGAATTTCCTTGATGGTAAAGATCTCTTCGGGAAGGATGTTTTTCATTTTATTCAGTTCTTCCGTCCCTTCACGGTCAAAATCTTCAATGTCCCAGAGCTCTTCAGTTTCACTGGTCCCCGCGGCAAGGCCGTACAGCTCTTCGATCTCGGGTTTGAGGTCATCCACCGTTTCAGCTATGGAGTTGGTCATCTTTTCAAACCGTATCAGATGCGACCTGATGTCGCGGTATGTCAGTAAAAGCCGCTGCTCTTCCCTCTTCACCGCTGCGTTCCGGATAAAGGCGTATGAAGAAGTCACCACAATTACGACAAAGAGGAAAACAAAAAATGTAATCGTAAATTTTGAAATCTGAAAATTAAAGATGCGCTTCTCGTTATGGGGGATAAACATGATGGTCATTTTTTCATGACCCTTTTCAACAAACTGCTCCCAGGACGCGCCGAACCGTTTTCTGAAAATATAATATTTTTCAGCAAAGCGAAGCCTGAGCCTGTTCTGGTAATGTTTAAGCCGGAATTTCATGCATAATACCTGATATTTACATTATCGTTATAATGTAATTTTTTTATCAAGAAAAAAACACGGTGCCCCTGCAGCAGGGGCCCGGACGTGACAGTTTGAATCGCCATACCAGATGATCACATGTTTTATTCACCGGTAAAACGCGGCTTTCTTTTTTCCATCATGGCCTTTGCCGCCTCCATCAGGTCTTTTGAGGGGACAATATTGGCACTGATGGACGCGACATACTTAAGCCCGTCATCGATGGTTTTGCCAATACCGAAATTAAGAACCTCCTTTGAAGCCTGGACCGCTATTGGCGAATTCTCACAAATTTCAAGGGCAAGTGCTTCCGCGGCTTTGATCAGCGCGTCATAGTCTTTGTAAACTTCATTGACCAGAAGGACTTCCTTTGCCCGCTGCGCGGTGATGTACTTCGCGGTATAGGCCAGCTCCCGGGTAATCCCCTGGCCCACAATATGGGGCAAGCGCTGAAGCACGCCGACATCAGCGACAAAAGCCACGCCCGCTTCACGAAGGGAGAAAGTAGCGTCCTCAGTAGCGATCCTGATGTCACAGGCTGTTGCCATATCCAGCCCGGCCCCGATACAATATCCGTGAATTGCAGCGATTACCGGCTTTCGGCACCTCTCGATGCAGGTATTGGTTTCCTGCATGTCTTTGATTTTAGGCAGGAACCGCCACTTTATCCCGCCGGTCTGGTCCTTGTTCATGATCTCAGGCACGGATCCGGCCATTGAAATAAGGTCAATGCCCGCTGAAAAACATTTTCCCCTTCCTGATATTATGATGACTTTGATATCGTTGTCTTTATCCAGGTCATCAAAGATGGGAACGGATTCCTTCCACGCGGGAAGATTCATCGCATTAAACTTGTCAGGCCTGTTCAGGTAGACCCACGCAAGGGGAGGTTTCTTTTCGACTTCATAAAATTCGTAAGCCATGATATACTCCTTATTAAAATCAAGGAACGAGCATCCTGATTTGATTTAATACAATGCTATACATCCATGACCGAATCGGTCAATAAATTATTATTTATCCACAAAGTTATCCACAATATCCACAGTTAAAATTTTAAAGTTCATTAATTTACTCAATTAATTTCACAATATTGTGCCATTAAAGATCAAAACATGAAAAAACCGCCAAACATGCGACATAAAATCATAAGTTTTCGATTTTCCAGAACTTAGTAAAAACATTTTATAAAAAAAAATCAAGATGAGCGAATATCAACAAAAAAAAAGAAATTCACCAGCCCCTGAATATCAGGAAATTGTTTAATTGTGAATTATTGTTAATAATTTCTTTACATCATTCAAACCTGACAAAATCACGCAGTTCACGCCGGTAAGCCCTGGGGAGCAGATGCCTGCCTTTCGCGGGATACCCTGCCGCGATGAGAACAGGGATGATTTTTTCAGGTTCAATGGCAAACGCATCCTTTATCTTCTCCTCATTAAATCCGTCCATGGGATGAGTTTCAAGCCCCAGGCCCCTGGCCGCGGCCATAATACTCATCGCAAAAAACGCGGCGTTCTTCACCGCAAAAAGTTTTCGTTTCAGGCTGTCCCTTTCCCCATACAGTTTAAAAGGGGCCTGACGCGATCCCGCGACATCCTTTTCGCTGATATAGCCCAGTTCAACCTGTTTCTGCAAAACAGGGTCTATATGTTTTTCAACAGCCCCGGGATCAGCGACAATAATGAGCACTGCCGATGCTTCTTCAACCTTTGCCTGATTAAACGCGCAGGCCCTGAGTATTTTTTTCTTTTCAGGACTGGCAACGGCAATCACCTCCCACGGCTGAAGATTATATGATGACGGAGAAAGATTTGCCGTGGAAATCAGCTCTTCCAGCAATGATGGCTTGATTTCTCTTCCCGGTTCAAAAAAAGAAATGGATCTTCTTTCGCGAAGTGCCGTTAAAACTTCCATGGTACCCTCCTGTTTGTTCATGATGATAATTATACTTTACATATTACGATCTGCATTATAATAGTTAAGAAAAAATAAATCATTAAGGTGTTACATTCATAATGAAAATAGCAATTGGATCCGATCATGCCGGGCTGCGTCTCAAAAAACTGATAATGGAACACTTCAAAGAAATTCAATTTGAGGATGTCGGCACCTTCAGTGAGGACTCCTGTGATTACCCCGATTATGCTGCCGCCGTAGCCGCCAGGGTTGTCTCAAGGGCCGTTGACAGCGGCATCGTTGTGTGCGGGTCAGGAATCGGGGTATCCATATCGGCGAACAAAATACAGGGAATTCGGGCCGCGCTGTGCGTAAACTGCTACATGGCTGAAATGTCGCGCCGCCACAATGACGCGAATGTCCTGGCACTGGGCGCGAGAGTCATCGGCGACGATGTGGCGCTGCGCATTGTTGACATCTGGGTCAAAACCGCTTTCGAAGGCGGACGGCACCAGAGAAGAATCGATAAAATAGCCGAAATTGAAAAGCGCTGAAGCGGATCTTGCTGTTTAAGAATCAGCGGTAGCAAATTATTTTTGGGAGCAACCGTTTCATAACACATTTTGTTGTCATCCCGGTTTACCGAAGGTAATACCGGGATCTCATAGACAATATTCATAAATTTATCGCATGAGATTCCGGTATTTGCAAGCTCGGAAGATGTCAAACCGGAATGACAAAACTATGTTACCCTAAAAATTATACTGCTACCAGAATCAGCGTCCCCGATGATATATTATAGTAAAACCAGGAGTGTTTTTATCCGATAAAAAGACATACCATCATATCAAACATGAACTATGATAAAAAATTTCTACAGAATATGCGCCTATTCACTCTGTCTGTTCTGCTTTATCGTCTGCCCGAAAGCGGAAAGCGACAGCATCATGACCTTCAACGACATCCCTGAAGAGTGCCTGAGCAATATTACCGTTCACCGGAACGGCCCCGGCGAACGCAGTTATACCATTACGGACCTGAGCTATGCGAACAGCTCCCGCCAGGTTGAGGCGGACTGTGTCCTCTCGTTCAACAGGGAAGCGTCATCCCTCTGGAAAGACGACACCGGGAAATACACGATCGTAAAAGCCGATTACGACTTCATTCCCGAATCCGGGTCCATGGGCGGCGGGTGCGCGTACTTTTATAAAAACGACCACGAAGTCGACATAGAAACCGAAAAAAACCTCTGGCTTGGCTCATGCAATGACCTCGGCTCATTTTCGATAGAATTCAGGTTTAAACCCGATTCGACATCCCTGAACGCCGTGCTTTTTTCCCGGCTGGGTTTTTACTCCGGAGAAAAAAAGGGCTTTGAAATCAAACTTAAAAACGGCATTATCTCAGTTGCCTTTTTCAAGGTTTTTGAAAAAAACGGCGCGCGGCGATATGATGTATACCTGAACAGGGGTCAACAGATCAGGGAGGGAGAATGGAACCATCTGCTCGTCACCTATAACCGGATGTCAGGGAAGCTCGCGAAGTTCATCAACGGGACCGAAGATGAAGTCGTGTTCGTCACTGACGGGGGCGAACCGTACAACAACGTCTATATGCCCTCTTTCGGATACCGCGACAGCAGCGGCATGCTCAAGGGGATCGATGCCCCCCGTGCCGTGATCGGCAAGGGATACTCTGGATACATTGACGAGTTCAGGATAAGCTACGTGAGCCATGAAGACGACATTCACGGGGACGATCTGGTCACTGCGCCGCACCGCGGAGTCGCTATTAACGCCAGGAAACCGGCGAATACCGAAGGCATGATCACCAGCCCGGTCTACAGCTTCGGCCAGACCGGGACCATGATAAAGGAAATAAAATGGACCGAAGAATTAAAAAAGGACACCTTTATATGGATGGAATTCAGGATCGCCGATTATCTTTTTGACAAGGATGACACCGCCCTTCCCTGGTACCGGGCAACGAATAAACAGAGAAACATTTTCCTCACAAAAGACCGTTCGGGAACCTTTCTCAGGGGAAAATATTTTCAGTGGAAATTTCATCTTGTCGCCTCGCCGCGGGGAAATTTTTCACCGGTGTTGAAAAACATCCAGGTTGACTATCAACTCGACACCAGCCCGTCGCAGCCGAAATTTCTCGAGGTCGTTGAATCCGGCGACCGCTATATCACGCTGAGATGGGTTAAAAACGTCGACGCGGACATTATGGGCTACAGGATCTATTATGGACTGCGCGAAGGCATGTATGACGGCATCATTTCCCTTATCAATGAAAAAATGATCGCCAACGATATGACACGAAAAAACCATATTGAAATAACACTGACAAATGAAATTATTGAAGAAAACATGAAGCTCGACAAAAAGGGGATTCTGACCTTTCCCTTATTTGAAAATACCGTTCTTTACTACTTCGCCATTTCAGCTTATGATACCTATAAGCCCGGCACATCATTCAATCATGAATCTTCCCTTTCAAACAGGGTAAGCGCGCGCCCCTATGCCGGATCGGAAATTGATTGAAAAAAAGATGATGCCTGACAGAATTGTCCATCATCATGCCTCAATAAATTGCTTATAGCTCATGATAATTGAAAAAAAACTCCCGATACCCAAAAAGCTTTCTGACACGATGAAATTAATCGTCAGAAATTTTAACGAAAACGGCTTCCAGTGCTACCTGATCGGAGGCTCGGTCAGGGACCTCATCCTTGAAAAAAAAGTCTACGACTACGATTTCGCGACCGATGCCCATCCCGAACAGGTAAAACAGATCTTTAAACGGGTGATTCCAACCGGAATCAAGCACGGCACTGTGACCATACTGAAAAGCGGCCGCTCATTCGAGGTGACGACTTACCGCGCCGACGGCAAATATATAGACGGCAGAAGGCCCGAAACCGTGAGTTTTTCAAAAACACTTGAAGAGGACGTGCTCAGAAGGGACTTCACCATCAACGGCCTCGCATTTGACCTGGCAAAGGAGCATATCATTGATTACGTCGACGGGATGAAAGATCTCGAGAACGGGATCATCCGCACGATTGGCGCCCCCCTCGACCGCTTCAACGAAGACGGGCTGCGGCCTTACCGCGCATGCCGCTTCGCCGCGAAACTCGATTTCACCATTGAGGATGATACTTTCAGCGCGATAGGAAGCACCCTTGATATAGCAAAAAAAGTTTCAGTCGAAAGGGTGCGCGATGAATTCAAAAAGCTTCTGGGATCGGCCAAGCCGTCAGTCGGCATTGAATACCTGCGCAAATCAGGGCTTCTGGCGCTGTTCCTTCCCGAACTGGCCGACTGTTTTGAGGTGAGCCAGAACAAATTCCATATATTCGATGTTTATTACCACAGCATCTATTCCTGTGACGCAGCGCCCCGGAACAACCTCAATGTCCGCATCGCCGCGCTTCTCCACGATATCGGCAAGGTCCCGACAAGACGCCTCGGGGATGACGGTGACTATACGTTTTACAATCATGAAGTCATCAGCGCAAAGATGACCAGGAAAATCCTTAAACGCATGAAATTTTCCAATGAGGAAATTTCACGAATAAACAATCTGGTTTTGAACCACATGTTCCACTTCACCGATGACTGGACCGACGGCGCCGTGAGGCGCTTCATGCGGAAAGTGGGAATCGAAAACATGGAGGAACTCTTCATACTCAGACAGGCTGACAGAAAAGGCAATGGTTCCCGCAACGGCCTCCCGGCGCCCATTCTCAGGCTCCAGGAAAGAATTGACCGCATCATCGAAGACGAAAACGCCATGACCGTCAAGGACCTTGACATAAACGGAACGGTTCTTATGGAAGAGTTTGGGCTGGAGCCCGGCCCGGTTATCGGGAAAATACTCAATCAGCTCCTGGAAATGGTTCTGGACGATCCCGCGATGAACAAAAAAGAGGTCCTCATTGAAAAAGCGAGGGAAATCATCGAAAAAATTTAAACCGCAGTCAGTATATCTTCAGGCAAATCTCCGCCGATTCCGATATCTTTTTCCGAAACGATCCTGTTCTGGTCCCTCATGAAGCCGATCATATTGTTTTCCTTCGCGTTAGCGCAATTGAGGATTATATCAGTAATTTTTATATTGTTCAGATAGTCGGTTCCGGACCATTCCTGATACACGCCGGCCCGGATGCTGATGATACCAATATCATTGTTGTTATCATCTTCCATGTCAAGGCCATTGACCTCTTTTCTGATGTTCACCAGCATATCAACCGCAGAGGAAAGAGTCCTGTTATTGAGATACCCGAGAATGGCGCCCCCTTCATACTTGATCAAGAGGTCGCCGGGATCGCGTTGATCACTATTGGCGTGCTTTAAAATGATCTGTGATATTTTCACCAGTATACGGTCTCCGACACTGTGGCCCCATAGTTCATTGATCTTTTTCAGACCGTCAATCTCAAGAAGAAAAACGATACGAGTGTCTTTCATCTGATACCTGGCCTGGTCATCATAAACTTTGGGCGCGACCTGTTCCTGAAAATATTGAAAGTTCCAGAAACCGGTAAGATTGTCCCGATATATCTGATCGAGCTCCTCAAGAAATTTATTGCCGAGTACATCTTTATTGTCCGGAAATTCATAAGTATCACCGGTTTCTGAAACGGGCACCTCGCCTTCTTTGAGCTTCTTTTCCAGAATTTCCCTTTCTTTCAGCGATGCTTCTATGCCTTCGTGGTTCAGGAGATCAGAAATATGAAACGCAATTGAACACCCGCGTTCCAGAAATTCCGCAAGGGTCAAATTCTCCTTTCTTATAATCGCAAATACTTTACCCGCGCCCCTGAGCCTGATCGCTGCACCGATAAAAAAATCATAGTTTGCGGTTACATCCTGCTGGATGAATTTTTTGTTGTTATAATATTTTTTTATAAAATCATTCAGTATCAGGGCAAGCTGGTAACTCGCATTCGCTATCTTTTGAAGGATCGACTGGGCAAGCACCATTCTGGAATCATAAGAAGCTTTCGGTATTTCAAGCCTGGTCAGCGTAAAAATAAGCTGTTTTGCGGTGCTGTTCTGCGGGAGAGGGAGGGCGGTAAAATCTTTCTCCTTTGTCCCGACGAGATCAAAATCCATAAGTGAAAAATTTTTAAGGACACTTTTTAGCTGGCCGATTTTTTCAAAATAATCGGGATATTCCCTGTTGTCGTAAAACGGAACGACTGAATTGGCCGCGAGGGGCTCTACAAAAAAATGAATAAAGTCATCAACGATTTTCTTGATACGAAGCATGGGCTTTGTTTCACATTCCTGCGCCCACTGCTGCAGCGGCATTTTTAAATCATACTTGATAAGCCTTTCAGCAATCTCCGCGCCCTTGGGGATATACAGGGAAATAATTCTGTCCAGTTCCTCGAACCTGTTCGTTACATTTTCATCCGATGAAGCTTTCTGTTTTGAACCTGAATCGGCATTCTGTATCGCCCCGCGGGTCAGCCTTTTCCTTGAGCTTTCAAGGACACCGGAGACCTTACTGATAAATGCCGCCTGATTTATCGTCCTGACAATAACGCCGGACTGCGACGTATAATACGAAAACAGAACCCCGCCGACCGTTTTTGTTATCCGATCATACTCCGGCAGTTTAACCGGCCGGGAATGATGAAGGGGGCTTCCCAGAAATTCATAAAAATCCCCCCAGAAGCCATGCGGCGCCTTAACTTTTTTGAAGCCCTTCTTCAGCGCCCTTTCAGTCATTGCAGCATTATTGACCAGGGTCACATAGGCATTGGTAAAATCATCCATCTCGGCAAGAATGTCCGGGGATGAATAAAGCTCTCTCTGAGGGATTGCCCTGATCTGCTCAAGGCTGTTGTGCACCTGAAGCAGTAACTCGATGGAATTGTATTCCAGAACGCTGAGCAGGTAGTATTCCTGGTCAAGAACAGGCCTTATGCCTTTAACCAGGGAACAGATAAGCTCATACGCTCTTTTCTGAAGATAATTGAGCGACGACCGTTTCAATTTATGCGAGAAGAGAGAAATGGTGCCGTAATCAAGCGCCCACTTGGTCACCCTGAACCAGTCAATAATCCTCAGTTTGGCATTGTTCAGTTCTTTAATCTCATTCTCAAGAGCCTCTCGTTCCTTCCTCAGGGAAATTTCTCTCTCGGCCCTCTGCTTGATGCGATAAATGACATCTTCAATCTTTGTCTTGGACAACGCCGGGGACAATTTGGAACCGGCGATTGCGCTGATTTCATTCTCCTCTTCGGCATTAAGGTTCACATCGTTTTTTAAAAGAAATGAATTCAAATCCCTTATCAAAGTCCCTATTTCAACAAAGGCCTTTCTGTCTTCGCTGCTTTTCTGAACATCCTGCATGTTGTCAAGAAGACGATTAAACCTCGCAATATCATGCATATGTTCCGATGAATAAGGCGTAACCTCAGAAAAATAATCCTTTAAAAAATAATTAATTGGGGGATGAGAGCCTTTACTTTTCATCAAACAGCATATTCCTTGATCAGTTACAATATAATGATTTACAGAATTTATATTATATTTGAAACAGGTAAAATTCAGTAAAATAACTTTCAATATTTAATACTTCAAATAAATTAAGCAATACAATTTATTATTCATATTAATTAAATTTTCTCTTTATCGGGGATACGGCAATGGAGAATAAAAAACGAAACCAGGAAAAAAAATCCATAATTTTCTCTTTTGTGGACCGCATTTCATTCCTTAAAAAACTCGTTCGCAAGGGTGGAATCCGTTTTAAATGGGGGATGGTTATCTTCTTCACCATACTCAGCGTTATACTGGTGTTCAGCGCGATACTGATGTTCATGTCAACGAGGGCGCTCCTGGCGGCAAACGACAAGTTATGCCAGACCATCGCGGGGAATATTTCATCAACTGAACCGATCCTGACCGGGGAAAAAAAACCGATGAAGCGGTCCCTGATTCTGCAGGATGTTGTCTCAAGCCTTTCCAGAAACAACATCACCGGGCTGAAATACGCTGCCGTTTACGATCTTGACGGGCAACTCTCTGAACGAAAGGGGACGTACGCCGCTCACAGCGACAGCTACAAGAGAGGAAAATGGATCCCCCGCATGACCTTCAGCGAAATACAGGAGATCACCGAATTCACCAAGGACAAAATTTACCTTGAAGAAAAAGGATCCTCATCAATCCCCTGCTACCGGTATCGAATGCCGTTCACTTTCTTCAGCGTGCCGGTCGGGATCATTGAAATCGTATTCACCGAAAAATCAATTCTTGACCCGGTCAGAAAAACAGCGCTGTACATACTGATATTCAGCGCCTTTCTCATGGTTCTGGGCCTGTACATGTCCACAAAAATTTCCGGCGGTCTGGTGAGACCGATCCGGAAATTAACCGCGGGAATGCACCGCGTGAGAGATGGTGATCTGGACACGGAGATTAATATTTTCCGCCATGACGAGCTTGGCGACCTGAGCATCGAGTTTAACACCATGACCTCCCACCTGAAGGAAAAGCTGATCATGCAGAAATTCGTCTCCAATTCGACGATTTCAATGATCAAGGAAAAGTCAAAAACCAATAATAAAGAGGACCTCGACCTCGGAGGCGCCAGGCAGAACCTCGCTTTTCTTTTTTCGGATGTCAGGGGCTTTACCGCGATGTCTGAAAAACTCCAGCCCGAGGACGTGGTGACAATCCTGAACGAATACCTGGACAAGCAGGCGCAGATCATAAAAAAACACGGGGGCGATATCGATAAATTCGTGGGCGATGAAATAATGGCCGTTTTCTCCGGCGAAGAAAGAGCGGATAACGCCCTGAAATCGGCGTTGGACATTATCAAGGCATTGAAGCTGCTCAACGAGGAGCGGGAAGAAAATGGCCTGATCACCGTGGACGTGGGCATAGGCCTGAACATGGGAGACGTTGTTCACGGACGGATGGGCTCGCGGGACAGGATGGACAACACCTCGATCGGCGACGCGGTCAACCTCGCGGCGCGGCTGTGTTCAAAAGCGGAAAGCGGGCAGATACTCTCGTCGCATGAGCTGATGTCACACGCCGAAAAAGGGCGCTACAAGGCCAAAAAACTCGAGCCCATACGGGTGAAAGGCAAGGCAAAACCCATTCAGATCTACTCGGTAACGGGCATAAAAAAAGACTGATCCGCGCCCGCCGTCCCCTCAAGGGGAAGAGCCGGCGCGGAACCCTGTTTTATTCGTAGACTTTTTCCTCAACCTGGTCAGCGTTGCGTGCATCCTGCTCGACATCACGGACCTTTTCAGCAGACAGAACCTTGAGGTACTCCTTGTACCATTCGTTCTGAATGATCATCTGCATTATTTCATTGGTACCGACCCATATCATCGAGAGCCTGATGTCCCTGACGATCCTTTCAAGAGGGAATACATCGGTGTAGCCGATCCCGCCTACGACCTGCATGCTCTTGTTCGCCACGTCCCAGGCCGCTTCAGTGATAAACTTTTTACACTCTGAAACCATCCTTCTTATCCTGCCCGGATGTACTGTTCCTGAGTCGACGGCGCGGGCGGTCGTGTAAACCAGCGAACGCGCGGCGTCAAGCTGCATCACGCAATCAGCGACCTTGAACCCGACCGCTTCATAATTCATAATGGGCTGGCCGAACGCCTTCCTCCTCGAGGTATACTTCGTGGCGATTTCAACCGCAGGCCTGACCGAACCGATCGTCATGGCTGCGGTACCGAGCCTTTCGGGGATCATCATGCGGACAAAAACGTCGAACCCGCCATTGATGCCGTTCAGGGCGTAGCGCTCCGGAACACGGACATCAGTCATAATAAGCCTGCCCGCGCCGCCCCCGCGGACGCCCATGAGATTGTAGATATATTTGGTTTCCACCCCTTTGCCCCTGGGGACCATGAAAGCGGTCATGCGCTTGTGGGCCGGGCCGTCGGGATTGGTCACCGCGTAAACAAGAAACCAGTCAGCGCCCTCCGCGCCGACGATAAACCGTTTCTGCCCGGTTAAAATCCAGTCGTCGCCGTCTTTGTACGCCTTTGTCGTTGCGCCGAAAAAGTCAGAGCCTCCCCTGGGCTCGGTCAGTCCCTCTGCCGCGAAGACATCCCCCCTGAGAAGGGGAACCACGACTTCCTGCTTCAGCTCTTCATTGCCGAAGAGCACGATGGCCTCGCAAACGATATCCGCGCCAACGCCCCACAGGCAGGCGAGAGAATAGCTGGCAACCCCGATTTCTTCGGCTACCATCGTGTCTTCCACCCAGCCGAGCCCGCGTCCCCCGTATTCCCGGGGAAGCCTTATGCCCAGAAGATTTCTTCTGCCGCATTCTTTCAGGTATTCATGGGGAAACTGTATCTTCTCTGCATCCATGTCCAGGATCATTTCCTTGGGGACCCATCTGGTGAATTCTCTCGCTTCGTCACGCAGTTTCTTTTGCTCTTCGGTCATAATAAAATCAAACATCACATTCCTCCCTGTTTTAAATTTTTTAATCTCTTTGTTAAAAGGGATTTAAGGTTCTGGAGATCCTCTTCAAGAAGCTTCAGTTCTTTACTGTGCTCCTCGATCTCCCTGAATTTATTTTCAATGTACGAAAGGCTGATCTCTATCTGGCTCACTTCATTGATCTCACCGTCAGCCATGCCGATCATTTCAGCGATCTCCTGAAGGGACGCGCCGAAACGCTTGCCCCTCATGATCAGCTTGAGCCGGGCACGGTCTTTTTTCGTGTAAATGCGCTGATTACCGGAACTTCTTAAGGGAGAAATCAGGCCTTTATCTTCATAGAATCTGATGGTGGAAGGGCTCATTTCGAGCTGTGCCGCGAGATCGGAAATGGTAAACGTCTCAGTGTTCGGGTTTCGTGATTTTTTGTCTGTCATGGCAGAGCCTTAAACTTAAAGTTAACTTTAAGTTTAAGGCTTTTTGTGTCAATACTTTTTTTAATTAAGACTACCTCAAAACTGGTACCCGGCCAGAATTTCCGCCTGATGGCTCAAAATACAAAAATCGGCACTATGTATCTGGTGCCTGCCGGTAAGCGTGAAACCCTTTATGTCCAGACGGAGCTGATAAGCGGCGATATGTGAATCCTGCCGCACCGTAATTCCGGGCGACACCGCCCCGGGCACGGGCAATATCCTGGAATAGATCGTGTTTTTCCCGCAAATGAAATAGGGCGCATACAGCAGTGAACATCTCACCAGCTTTTTATGTTTTACGGTGATCTTCAGCGTAGCCGAACCTGAATCACCCGTGTCATGGTACTGATATACCCCTGCCGCCGCAAGATCAACATAAGCTGAAAGCGTCATTTTTAAACTCATCCGGGCCTGTATTTTCTGTTCAGTTCCCCTGCCTGATTCTTCTTCAAGGTTCTTTCCGGAACAATACACTGAAACTCTTTTTGTGAACCGGTAATCAAGAAAAACCCCTTCACGAATGGTGCTTCGGGGCATGAGATCAGTCCTGCCTGCAGCGTTTCTCTTTTCCGAGGAAAACTTCAGGCCGGTCTTGAGTCCCTTTGCCGGCTTCAACGTGAAACCTGTCTGCCATGACCTTCCCGGTGTGATAGCAGGGGACCCATGATAAGAAAAAAACGAAGGCCCGCACCAGGTAGCGGTAAAATACAGTTCAGCGCGGGAATAATTAAAATCAATGCCGGCGACAAACCCGGGATCAGCAGTCCGTATCCCGGCCTGGTTCCGGTAAAAAGGGAGATCCAGTTCAAAAAAAATCCTGGTAAACCGGTCACGGTACTGCATAAAAACACCCCAGCCATAATACTCCTTCAGGGTTAACGGCGTGTAATAATGCGGATGCCGAAGATACAGCGCACAGCCGGTCTCATTGCTTAGTTCAGTGCAAACAAAATAGGTCTGAACGCAAAGCGGTCCCATGAGCACTGAAGCGCAGGCGCCGGCATCAGTTACCGCAACCGGCTCCAGCCGGTTATAGCTCTGTTCAGGATGATTGAGTATATTCTCAAATGATTTTTCAATGACCCGGTTCGCCTCTTCGTCCCAGGAGACATAACGGTCGCGCAGTGAAAAAAAAGGCATGAGAGAAAGGTTCACGTCATTGAATTCACCGGACAGAAGGACAAGCCCTCCATGGAATGCCTGTTCAGGAAATCCGCCCTGGCACAGGCGATATGACTGGCCTCCCCGGCTGATCCTGCTTATGACGAAAGGGTCTGTTTCGCGCCGGTCGCTGTATCCGACCAGGAGACCGGTTCCGAAACAGAGGTGATAATGGCCGAGGATGACGTCTGCGTGGGAAATCAGGTCTCCGGTTCGGATGTTCCAGGTATACCGGTGTGAATCATCATCCTGAATATAAATATGGCTGAAGGAAAGCGTGGATGTTCTGGCAAGAAACACACTCGCCCTGTCCCTGATAAAATGTTTTCGAATATCAGAATAATCAAGCGCGTCAAAACGGTACTCGGCCTGAATGCCGGCTGAAGGGAAGTTCTCCCGGGCGCGAAGAAACATCATCCCCGCAAGCACAACCGTGAGCATCACTGAAAAAAACGTCCGCATAGATCAACAACCTCATTCTTGGTTGATTCAGGGATTTTTTTGTCTGAATCAAGTATACGGCGGAGCTCCTTTTCCCCAGCGCTGTTCGATTTTTCAGCAACGATAAACGCTGTTTCAGGGCCGAGCCCCTTTTGAAGAAGAAGGGCGAAGAGTTCCTTTTTTTTCGAGTTCACCGTGATCCGGGTGTCGCGCCTGGCCCGCGGTTTTTCTTCAGCAAGGCCGCACACATAGTGCAGCAGCAGATCTATCTCGGATTCGGACAGGCCGATCTGGCCCAGCGACTTCCTGGTTACCGGCCCGAATAACTCGCGGTATTTTATTATGCGAAGAGCCATGCTTTCTGGCAGTCCCGGAAGCGATGCCATATCCTCTTTAGCGCACCGGTTGATGTCCACTTTTTCAGTGATTGTACGGTCGGCCCTCCCCCCTCCATAATGAATACCGTCAACTTCCATTGACCTCAGTGAAAAAGAAAAACTCACGGAATGAGTGAGCCCCAGATGGGTGTGATACCTGATGCCGTATGACGCTGACAGGTAGCGATAAACAAGCGTAAGGGCCGCGGCGTATGAATCTGTTTCGCGTGAATATCCGGCTGAAAAAATGAAATACCGGAGCAGGTCAGCGGAAAAAGCGAGCGTGTTTACATAACCGAAGGCGGTGCTGGTAATGTTCCAGTTGATCTCAATCCCCCTGACAGGAATGAGCGCCGCGCCCAGGGACCACTCAGGGAACTGATAGTTGCGGTATTTGGCAACGCAGTATGAAAGAAGATTGTCATGCTCAAAAGAAAAAGCGAGCCATTTTAGAGGGATGACGCGGAGGCCCAGCCTTAGATTACACAGGTGCCGATCAGCCTTATATCCGTCACAGTCAATAGAAACATTGAAATACTGCACGCCGGCACCGAATGAAACATACTTGACCGGCATAACGCCGGCGTCAACACCGGCGGCCTGCTCAGCATACCCCAGGATGCCGGTCCTTTTCCAGAACGCCTGCATGCCCCACAGGCCGGTGCCGTGCCCGATCGCGACACCGCTCGAAAAAAGCCCCTTCATGGTATACGGATTTGAACCGGACAGGATACAGTATGAATTCTGCAAACAGGGTAAAACCGCGGGATTGGTCAGGGTCTCCGGGACCGATATATGCACTGACGCAGTTGTGTAAGGGAAAAGCAGGGCGGGAGCGTATTCGCGGTATTCAAAGGCTTTGAACTGCGTCTGCAGCAACAACAGGCCGGCGAGAACAAAGGCCATTATTTCCCTGCCAGGATCACATACGCAGTGTCATCTTCAGACAACCGGGCCTCTTTGGAAGAAGCCTCAATGCTGCAGATATACAGGCCCAGTGGATACGACTTTTTTTTGAAAATTTTAGACACATCAAGACGGTGGCTCCCGGGAGCGAGGTCTTTTATCAGCGAAGAGCGGTGCAGGCATATCCCGGTAAGCGAAAAAATCCTGTAGCGCAGGGAACACGCCTTAAAAACAAAAACGGGAATTGCCAGCTCTCCTGTTTTCAGGCTTTTTTTACTGATTACGATCTTTTTCTTCAGGGCCCGGAACAGCTTTCGTCCTTTCTTTTCAGCTGAAAAGACATTGTCCCTGCCCGGCGTGACATACCGGGTCACGGAAAAATCATCGCTGCTGTTGCTGTCAGGAGAATTTTTACGCGCGATGCTCGCCCACTGAGAGAGGCCGTCCTCGCCGGTGTAAACGGAACATTCCTGGATCGACCGGCCGGCACACGATTCCCAGTGACCGTGCTCCTGTGCGCTCGCAACGTACTGTTCGATAACGCTGTTTGGCGTCTGGTCCCTGTTTGAATACGCGATGAAGTCAATCATCCCCCCTGTTGAAGGATCATCGTCAGTGTCAATGGCGATCACGCCGTCACTGTTCCAGAGGCTGTTGGAATAATTATTGCAGTAAACATCAAGATAGCCGTTCCCGTTACTGTCTCCGGTTTCGTCTGTCTCATCATCCTTCCCCGGTTCTGTAAGGTGTACCACAATATAGCGGTCGTCATAAGGGGTATCCATATTATCATAACTGCAGATAGTGACCGGGGTATCGGCGAGCTTTTCATTGGTGCCGTAATACATGGTCACATACAGGCCCGAGACATCCCTGCATTCATCACCGCTTTCTCTCAGGGTGATTTCAACCCAGTCACTTTCGGTTTCGGTAACCGCCTCGTTGATGAGCAGGCCCGCCACAGCAGTGCCGCTCAGAATCATTGTTAAAATCATTACCAGCAGTTTCATCTCTCCCTCTCGGGAGTTATACGAACAGGGTGCGCAAAAATGAAAAAAACCGCTAAAAATATTACGAAACCGAAACAAAAAGAGAAAAAATATTCTCGACAGAAAAAAGGGTATTTATAAGATGACCAATCCGATTTAAAACAGAAATTGAACCGTTTGCATAATGAACAATGATCATAAATCTCCGGTAACAGACCAGCATCTCACTGATCTGGCATATCATTGCCTGTCATTTATTAAGATGACACCGTTAAAAGAATCCGCTTTGCGGCTGATCTCTGATTATGTGACGAACACGATCGGGGAATACTTCGCGCCGGACATCCTGGCTGAGCCGAACACGATTTCAATTCATTTTATCGAGCTTCTTGACCAGATTGCTTTTGAAATTTCACAAAACAAAAACCGGGAAGAAAGCATAAACGAATACATTATTGAAGACCTGTTCTCCAGGCTTAACATTTTTCTTGATGTGTATCAGGGCGTTGACCTTTACCGGAAGAACCTGATAAAAAGAAATCTGCACTACGAAGATACAGTCATAATACGTTACTTTAAGATCGACGAGGCGGTCCAGCGCCTGCTATCAGACTTTAATGAGCATCCGGACCTTCAAAAAGATATTCTCCGCACCCTGATTTCCTTCGAGTCAGACGAGCTGTTACACTTCTTTTACCGCACTTTTAAAGAAGAGATATCCATAGAACTTAAAATTCTTGCTCTGGCCGGTCTTAAGACCATGTGCACCCCTTTCAGCAACTGGTCACAGCTTAAAAAAGAATTTTCTGACCTGAAAGAAATAATTGATGAAATACGGAGCTTCAATTGTGCGGATATCAGCAAAAACAAAATTCCTTCTAATATCGACTCCTGCTACTTTGTCTCAAGCTATATAGAATCGAATGCGGCAGCTCTGGTTAAGGGGGGGAATACGGCCTGGATTTTTACCTTCTTCAGCCAGATACTGGGTCTGGATGAAAAATCAAATTTTTATTATGCTGAAATGTGTAAAAGCGCGACTTATGTAATCCTTTCGATTAAACCGGAGATCATGAAAGAAGCGCTCGAAAATATGGCCGTGCTGACGAATTTTATCTCAATCATAGACAGATTGCCGCTTGACCAGTTCAACAGGATAAAATCCAAAATCTCATTCATCTTTAACGAATATTCCCCGAATATTAAAAAACTTTTTTCGTCGGGAAGCATCGTTTCTGACCCGAATCAATCCAATACAATAAATTTCTTCTTCATCAACCCCGGAAACATCTTTTAACAGAAATTAACGGTCCCGATTAATTGTTTTTTTCACCACAGCACCGGAAAAATACATAAGTGTAGCCAGAGTAACGACCGTAGCCCCCGCAGGAGTATCGATGTAATATGACAGAACAAGGCCCCCGGTCATGACAAAAACCGCATAAAGAACCCCGCCGGAGATAACGATCCTGAAATCGCGTGAAAGCAGCATGCCGAAACTCGCGGGCAGCACTACCAGTGCGGAAACCAGTATTATGCCGATGATTTTTATGCTTACGACGATTATGGAAGCGAGAAAAACAAGAAGCACCGTGTCAAGGACACCGGTTCTGACACCACTGACCGCGGCAACTTCTTCATCAAACGCAAGAAAAAGAATCCTGAAAAAAAACAGGGCCACGAATGGAACAAATATCAGGATAACCGCAATGGTGATTATGTTATCGGTAAACGTGATTCCCAGGATATTGCCGAAAAGGTAGCCCATGAGATCAAAGGTATACTCTTTTTTCAGGGCAATCAGCAGCGCGCCCATTGCCATTGAAAAGGAAAAAAATATGCCGATGCTCGTATCATACGATATTTTGCCGTAACGCACGAGCTTCCCCATGAGCAGGGCAACGGTAACGCAAAAAAACAGCGACGTCACAAAGGGATCGATACCCAGAAAAACGCCGAGAGCGACACCTCCGAAGGCCGAATGCGATATCCCTGCTCCGAGAAAAGACATTTTTCTCGTTACCACGAAAAAAGAAAGTATCCCGTAAATCATCGCGACCAGTATCCCCATGACCAGCGCATTAACAAAAAACGACATATGCAGCAGTTCCATCATTCCCTGCCCCTCCTGCAGGTTTCACAGTCAACATCGTGATTGACGAAATAAACATCCTTCCCGAACACCCGGGCAAGAGCGTCGGATGGAACACATTCCCTGGGGCTCCCGTGAAAATGAATTTTTTGTTTAATGCACGCCAGCTTGTCTACTACAGCTGAAACGGTTCCGATATCATGCGAGACCATGATGATAGTAAGGCTTTCCTCATCCCTGAGCCTTTTCAGGAGCTGATAAAATGAATCCTGTGCTACGGCGTCAAGGCCGGTGGACGGCTCGTCAAGGAGAAGAAGTTTGGGTTTCACCGCAAGGGCGCGCGCTATAAGGACCCGCTGTTTCTGGCCGCCGGAAAGGTTTCCGAAATAGCTGTTTTTCAGGTCTTTCATTTCAACCAGCTCGAGGCAGGAGCGAATAATGGCATGGTCCTTTTCATCAAGTCGTTCAAAAAATTTTTTGCCTGCATAGCGCGCCATGGCAACAACATCAAAAACCCGTACCGGAAAGGAATGGTCATACGTTACGTCCTGGGGCAGATAGCCGATGAGGCCGCTCTTATGTACCCTGGCCGCAGGAACACCGAATACCGTTACCTCCCCCCTCGCGGGCTTTTTCAGGCCCATTATGCATTTGAGAAGAGTGCTTTTCCCGCTTCCGTTCGGACCGACAATAGACATGATCTCTCCCCTGGCAACCGAGAGGGAAATATCTTCAAGAACCGTGTTGCCATCATACCGGACCAGAACGTCTTTCATTAATACCGCAGGATCAGTCATGGCTTCTTGCATACGTTCACTCACTTCAACGCGCGGGAAAGCGCCTGCGCATTATAGAGCATTAAATCAAGATAGGAAGAACGGTCAGAGGAGGAAGGATCGCCGATTGTATCCAGCCGTGCGATGATGCCATTTATTTCTTTGGTAAATGATTCGGCCGCAGTATTCCTGGCACTCAGGCCAAGAACGACGACCCTGACATTTTCCCTTTTTGCTTTAACCGCGAGGTCCCTGAACTGCTTGACCGAAATTTCTTTCCCGTGGCCTCCCTCAATCGTGCCGAAAACGGAAAGCCCGTAATCAGCGGCAAAGCCATCCCACGCATCATGCCACTGAATAAACCGTTTATCAGAAATATTCTTAAAAAACATCGATGCTTTCTCATCCGCCTCTTTGATCTTTGCGTGGTAAAATTTCAGATTCTTTTTATAAACAGACTCCCCTTCCGGGTCCTGTTGAATGAATATCTCGGCTATCCTTCCGGCCAGCACCGGTGCATTTTTCAGAGAAAGCCACAGGTGAGGGTTCTCCCCTTCACGGGCAAGAAAAGTCTTTATTGCGGCTGATGGCAAAAATTTTATTATCCAGCCGTCAAAATGGTCATCCACCCCGATGAAAACGTCTGCCCGGGAGAGCAGCGTAACCGCTGAAGGGGCCGGTTCATAGACATGCGGATTGGCGCCTGCAGGGACGATGAATGAAACATCAGCGCGGCCTCCGGCAATATTGGCGGCGATATCACAGAGAGGGAAAATTGAGGTAACCGCCTGTATTTTACCGGGAGCTTCCTGCTTCTGTGAACATCCCGCCAGGACAGCCACAGCAATACAAAAAGCGACGATGCTCTTTCTGTGCATGGGTTTCCTCCTTATGCAATCCATGAAAAAATATGAATATGACCTTCCTGTCAAGCACTCTTTCTATTGAAACACGCCACCAGGAACCATTGTTTCACTTCATTGAATTATTATCTTTATTTAGTGTATCAGACGGCAAAGGGGGAAGAAAGGATAAAACCGAATCAGGGATAAGGAAAAAACCGGAATGCAAAATCACTTCTCAGTGACAATCTCTCAAATCTATTTTTAATAACGCAGGGGCCGTTGGCAGGGAATTCCTCGAATAAGCTATCATTCCTCTGAACTGTCATTACAGAAATGGGCGACATCCTCGTTATTGTTCCCCTGCACCTTCAATTGCCTGATTTTTTTATCCAGAACAATCTGTTTATTTTTTATTTCATCAATTGACAGCTCATTCCGTGATATATGCTTCATGATGATTACTCCACTGAATGATGTGCAAACAGTAAATAATTCAAACACCGATGCGTTTTTATGTCAACTTTATTTATTATAAAATCCAAAAATAGAGTTTTTTAAAAAAGCCTTGAACTGTCAAGAAGGATGGTAACCGGCCCGTTATTGACAAGCGAAACGTGCATATCCGCGCCAAAAATGCCTTCAGCAACGTTAACGTACCTTTTTTTCAAAGTATCAAGAAAGGACCGGTAAAATTCTTCTGCTTCTAAAGGGGGCATCGCATCCGAATACGAAGGGCGTTTACCCTTTCTGGCGTCACCATACAGGGTAAACTGGGATATTATCAGCAATTCGCCGGAAATATCCTCAATTGAACGGTTCATCACGCCGTTTTCATCATCAAAAATCCTGAGGCCAAGAATTTTATTGATGATGTAATCAGTATCCCGGTCAGTGTCATCCTTATATAATCCGAGTAAAACCATTAATCCGGTGTTAATGGAACCCACCTCATTTTCATTAACGGACACCGAAGCCCGGGATACCCTTTGTACTACCGCCCTCATGAATTTATCAGGAAAGGGAGGTAATTTTATTTATTAATACCGACTCGGGTTGCAGGCCGATAAACTTGTCAACTTCCTTGCCGTTCTTGAAAAGAATCAGTGTCGGTATTGATGATATATTCATTTTTTGCGCCAGATCCGGATTTTCATCGGTGTTGACCTTGACAACCGTGACGTCAACAGCATCCGACTGGACAATTTTTTCCAGTATCGGGGTCTGCATTTTGCATGGTCCGCACCACGGTGCCCAGAAATCAACCAGGACCAGATTTTCCTTTTGGAGCACATCATCAAAAGATGCTGTTTCACCGTTTATTATTTTACTCATGGCATACCTCATAAAAAAAGATTCAATAATCCAAATCCTTATCTGAATATTTTGCAATTATTTTTTAAGTGCACTCTTAAAAATCAGGTTTTTCGTCCTCTCTTTGATTCTCCCCTCGCAGGGGGAGATCGTGGGGGTATAACATATGATTATGCCGGTTCACAAATACCATGAAGGACCACCAAATTTTACTCATCTTAACGAATTATTATCATTATGCACGGGCAATAATGCCGATATTTTTATAGAAACATATGCTTCCATGGTTCATTAACTGAAATCCTGAGGTAGTATCGATGAAAAAAAGTTTGGTGATATTAATAATTCTGATTTCAATAAATCTCTCAGCCCAGGAGAAAAAAGAAACAAAATCAATTCCCGAGGGGTACGGCTCGGTAACCTGGGGTGCGCTGCTCAGCGCCGTACGCGACAATATCAGGGGGAAGCTCGTCTTTACTGACGAAAAAAGCGTGATTGTATCAAAGGAAAACGAGCTTAAATACACCTACGGGTTTTTCTATGTTGACCCTGAAAAATCAGCTGCCGCGAAACCCGCAGAGGAGAAGGATGCCGCTGAAAAACAAAAAACTGACGAGGGAAAGCTTTTTTTCGTCATCCTTTCTTTTCCGTACCTTTCGCTCAGCGACGTACAAAAAAAATATGAAGAAAAATACGGCACGCCTTCAATCGAGAACATCGAAAAAAACCAGGGGGCGATCGCCTGGAACGATGCCAAGTCAATCATAGTCATCTGGGTGGATGATTACGAAGGCAAACCCTACTGCCGCAGGGTGTCTTACGTCAGTAAAGACATCGCGAAGGAAGTAAACGATTACACATTCACCATGTTCAACAAAACCGAAATTGAACTGATAAAAGCCCTGATGCCGTAACCGGATTAGAGGTGCACAATATAAACAGGGATGACGCCGATCCCGCCTTCAAGGCCGTCAAGAGCCTTGCCGATGACGGTTCCTATCTGTTCAAATGAATTAATCGCGCCGGACATCCCGCAGCCGGGAGTATCAGAAGTTACGATCAGGTCACCCGGGACCACCGGCTTCTCCCTCGCATCCACCTTGCACAGGGCCCTGCCCGCCAGAGCTACCGGATAAACTTTTTTCTCAGTCATGCTGTTATTGATGACCAGGACCGGGTTCCCTGAGATTATTCCTATCACTGATCGGTTATATTTTCTCCTTGAGCGTGAAAGGATGTTTTTCCCTGATTCGCTCACGACAAGAAGGTCTCCCGGGGAAAGGAACTCTTCATCATCCACTTCGAACAGCTCAACAATATTCATCGGGGATGACTGGGCATCGCTTTTTGGGCCTTTTAAAATTTCAACAGGGCCATGAAACTCGGATTTTCCTTTAACGAGAAGGGCCTCTCCGTTCCCCATCAGGTTCACGGATTTATCGAATGATTCGAGGGCCCCGTACCCGTCAGCTATGAGCGAATAGGCATTCTCACTGGCGAAAACCCCTCCTGCCCCGAACCGTGAAATGCCCATGACCCCGCACCCACGCAGGTCATTGCTTCCCGATGACTGGCCCCTGACCCCGATATGGCTGCTGTGTCCCACGACGCCATAGGTGTGAACAGGTTCCCTGTTCCCCAGGCCGGCAACGCCGGCAATCCCTATCGAACCGGATTCTTTTGATTCATTCTGGCCGTATATCACTGAAGTATTGTCCGAAGGAGGGGTGATCTCCCTGAACACTTCATTCCTGGATTGTTTTACACTGATAGCCCCCGTATGGCTGTTATAATCATGAACCAGTGGCGCGTAGTCATGGGTATGCGGCAGAGGATTACGGTCGTTGCTGAGCCTCTCATCATCGGCCTGAACCGCGATTCCGGGCTTTTCTTCTTTATTCTTAGCGAGCTTTACTATGCCGGTATTTTCTTCCGTTGAGCGCTTAAGCCTGCGATCATTGCCCTGGACCGCAACACCTTCGCTGTCCTCACCGTCTTCCGCGAGCTCCACGATCCCTTTTGAGGTTGTCGTCGCGTCTTTTAATCTGCGGTCACTGCCCTGGACAACAACACCTTCTTTCTGCTCACCGTCTTCCGCGAGCTCCACGATCCCTTTTGAGGTTGTCGTCGCGTCTTTTAATCTGCGGTCACCGCCCTGGACCGCGGCAGAAGGGGCGACCTCTCCGTCAGCCGCGAACCGCATTATGCCTTTGATTTTTTCCGAAGCCTCTTTCAATCTGCGGTCATTGCCCTGGACCGCGACACCGGGACGGTCTTCTCCGTCCTCCGCAAGCTCCACAATGCCCTTGTTTTTTGTCGTCGCGTCTTTTAATCTGCGGTCATTGCCCTGGACCGCGACAGCCGGGGAGTCTTCCCCGTCCTCCGCAAGCTCCACAATGCCTTTGCTTATTGTTGTGGCATTTTTCAATCTGCAATCGTTTCCCTGTACAGCGCACAGGGGGGATTCTTCGCCATTCTTCGCCAATCGCACAATGCCTTCCGTGGATTCAGTCGCTTTCTTGAGCCTTCGGTCATTCCCCTGCACCACGACACCATATCGGTCTTCGCCGTCATCCGCGAGTTCAACAATACCTTTAGACGCAACAGTCGCATCCTTAAGTCTTCTATCATTACCCTGAACCACGACTCCGGGACGGTCTTCGCCATTTTCGGCCAGTTCAGCAATTCCTTTACTTGTTGTTGTCGCGTCCCTCAGCCTCCGATCATGGCCCTGGACCACAACACCGGGAGAGTCCTCGCCGTCTTCCGCGAGTTCAACGATCCCCCTGCTCATGGTAGTGGCATCTTTAAGCCTGCGGTCAGATGACTGAACTGCCTTGTTCTCGATGCATTCCCCATCCTCTGCAAACTGCATTATTCCTTTATAATGTACTGTCGCATCCCTTAAACGCCGGTCGTTCGCCTGCACTACTTTCCCTGTATCGCTTCCGCCATCCTCGGATAAAATACAGATACCGGATGATTCAGTTGAAGCGTGCTCAAGGCGGGGATCATTCCCGAGAACAACGCTGTTTTCACTGTACAATCCAGGAGGGCAGAGCCTCACAATACCAAAACTGTTCAGGGTGGCCTCGCGAAGACGCGAATCATTTGACTGGACAACCGCCCCGGCAGAAACCTCTCTGTCGTAAGCAAGTCGGGCAATCCCGTGCTGTGATTCAGTGGCCTCCTTGAGCCGTGAATCAGATGCCTGAACCGCAACGAGATCCTTGTCGTCGCCGTCCTCAGCGAATTGAACGATTCCCTTAAAAACCGTCGTGGCGTCTCTCAGCCTCCTGTCACTTCCCTGAACAGCAGTCCCGGGGCGTTCATCTCCATCTCGCGCCAGCTTCACGATTCCGGCCTGAAAAACCGAAGCATGCTGGGTAAGCTCGCCATAATTATGGGTGTGCAGCAGATTTGCCGGCGCGGCAAAAATTTCAACGCCGGAAATGCGCACCGCATACTGGCCCTCAAAATATTTCACTCCCCTAACTTCAAGCCTGATATAACGGGCCGGTCTGATATCACTGTTCCAGTAATACTTTTTATAGGGTTCAGATTTGAATGAGCGGCAATCAAAAAGAGGCATCCACAATTCATTATCAGTGCTTACCAGAACAGTAAAATCTTCAGGAAATCCTTTAATTGAAGAGCAGAGAACAAGCCTGTTTATATTGAAGACCTGGCCCAGGTCAAAGGAAAAGAATTCCATTGAACTGACTGTTTTAATTTGCGATTCCCAAAAAGCATCGATTTGAGTGCTTAATAAATTTTGAACATCGCTTCCTGATGAAGTGCTTGAGCAGTCAAGACCAACAACTCCGGAAATGCCACAGATACAGCTTCCCAGTTCAACCCAGTACTGGGAATCAATCACCGGAAATTCCATGATAACAACCTTAAGATATTGAAGCTGCGTCAAATGCAGATCCAGATGAAAATAGTCTGACTCAAGCAGATGTTCCCGTTCTGAATGAACGACTTCCCAGGTTTCTCCGTCAAGGCTGGTCTCAATTCTGAATGACCGGGGAAAATTTTTTTCTCCACCCGGAGAGGGGTCAAGTCTGATGAAGTTGATTGTTATGAGTTTATGATAATCGATGATAAAATATTCACTTATCGCAGCACTTCTCTTCTGGCTGCTCCAGTATCCCTGGTCAACAAGAAGGTATTTTGCTGAATATGCCTCAGAAAGCTCACTCGAACATTTATGGATACTACCTTCCATTATTTTATTATGGCTTATATTAATGAATTCCATTATAACCCCTGGATTGAATTATTAAATTCTCTGAAAGGATCCTCACGATAATCCGTAAAAGCACGGCATGTCAAATATTTTTAACTGCCTTAACTCCCCGCAGACCCGCATGAAGCAACGATAAAAAGCACACCGGTTAATATTCTGATAACCGCTTCAAAATAGACAATCCTTTTTATACCCTGTTCATTCATTTCCGCACTGACTGAATGGAACATCTCATTAATCTTTTCAGGATACAATAAAATAAAAGGCCCGGTTAAAACGACTATACATCCGATCACAAAAACAAGCCCTGACAGAAAGCCATCGAACAGGGTAATTGGCAAACCGGCAGCGATAAGAAAAATCCCGTGAAAGAAGAAAAGCCGGTGCGAGCTCCACATTTTCCAGGTATTGAATGCTTTAACAGGAAATCCTGACTCAAGACATCCCAGAACAATGAGAAAAACACCGACACTCAGTATATAATAATCGAGCAAAGGAGACCTCAACGAATACAAAAACTCAGAAGGCATTTAACCATTCTGAAATTTCTTTTTTTATTAATTCGAGTTCAGCGTCCTGCGTAAGGTTGTGATCACCATTTTCAATAAAAAGCGTTTTATACGGCGCATGCAGGTTATCAATAAACAAACCGGTGTTGCCGAAAGAAACAATCGCATCTTTTTTACCATGAATAATCAGGACCGGGCACCGGATCGAATGTATCACCTCGGTCATATCAACTCCGCTGATCTCTTTAAAAAAGGAATTTTTTATCGCAATCCCGTCCAGGACGGAAAAACCATCATCTGGAAGTGATGAAACATCCTTAATCTGCATATTATCAGCATAAAGCGCTTTCAGATCAAGCGGTGTAGCTATTGATATAAGAGAGGCGGGGACGCGGGGATGCTTTCCCGCATAGAGGGTTGAAACAGCTCCACCCATACTTGACCCCATGAGATGAATTTCCTTATAGCCGAGACCGCGGAAAAAATCAACGGCGCTTTCAAGATCTTCAAGTGATTTCAAAATCGAAATATCTGCCAGGGTTCCTCCTGATTCACCTGCATAAGAAAAATCATAGGTCAATAAATCATAACCCGCTTCTACGATAGTGTCTGCCATGCGGGTAATTTTATACCCGTCTTTTGTCGAAAACAGACCGTGTGAAAAGATTAATCCTTTCCCTGTCTTTTTTTCTCCGCTGAACATCCTGCCGCAGAGCCGAAACCCGCTTTGACTGTTAAAAAAAATTTTTTCGGATCCCATCACTTACCACTATAGTTTAACTTTATAAGAGGCTCAAAATATCCATCAGAATCATTTCCATCAATCCTGATTTTTACCGGGATAATTTTTAGTATCTTCTTCCCGTTTTTCTTATGAAGCGAGGCTTTAAATATAAAGGATGACGAATTTGCTTTCTGGAATCCCCTGTAATAATTGACTGCGGGGAGGTTCTTTTCGCGTTTCATTTCATAAATATTAATAACGATGTTGCCTGCGTCAATGGAATGGACACCTTTAAAAACAAGAGCCTCATTTCCCAGATAAAGGGTTACCAGCGTTTTATAATTCTTTTGGAAGCTGAAATAATATCCGTAATTCCCACTATATAACAGCTTCCACTTTCCCAGGAGGGACGTATAATTAATTTCCATTCCTTCATCGTTAATATCCGAACCATTCACTCCTGTGGCTTCTTCGCTGGGGTCATGCACGGTCACGGCGGGATTTACTGCGGTTTCGTTGCCTTTGTCATCCGTGCATGCAAAAAAAACGGTGAAATTAATTAAAAGAATAACGAAAAAAAACTTTGTCCTTTTCACTGAGATTGCCCTGTGAATAATATTTATTTTCGCACCATATGGCGTAATTATGTCTTTGTAAAGATAATTTTTTGGTTTAAATAAATGTATAACTTTCATGATTTATCAAAACTATTGACGAATAATATCTTTTACCGTACCTTGGTTCCAGGGGGACGATTTTGGATTCGACTGTAATAACGGGTTTTCAGTTGCATGCCGAGCGTGCTGTCATCTCGTCAAAATGGCAGGTTTAAACACAATCGCAAACGACAACTTTGCACTAGCAGCTTAATAAACTGCTACGCTTGCAGGCCCTCCGCTCCTCTGGGAGACCTGTCAGGCGTCATAACTCAGGGGATAGCCCGATTTCCCGCTCCCGGTTTGAAGGCGAAACACTATGGGAGCCCGGATCATTAAGACGGTGCCTTTTCCCGGCTTGAGATCCTGAAGGAAAAGAAAAGGATAAGCATGTAGAAGCTGGGGATTTGTGTTGCAGGACGCGGGTTCGAATCCCGCCGTCTCCAATTTACATTTTTATAAAATTATAATCAGCAAGCAGCTGCAACAGCCGGTCGTTCATTTTGTCCATCAAGTGTTTTTTAATGATGTCAGGGTCCCACTCAACTATATCAAACGATTTATTCTGGTAATCGAGAAAACATATTCTTAACTGTGAATCAATGATTACAACCGATGAATTAAAATTAATAAACTGCATTGTCTCGGAATAACCCGCATCAATTTCATAAATTAAAAGACTATCCAGTTGATTATCTGAAAGAATTTTCTTGATTGATTCTTCATTATTTCTCAGGTAAAGCGTGATAACTCCCACCGTCTTATACTTCATGAACGAGTTTTTACTCGACAGCTGATAAAACCGGTCCAGATCCGATTCAACGACATCAACGGGATCATCAACATCCCTCAGGATAACAACTTCTTTATTTTTAACACAGGAAGAAAGCCAGGCATCAAGATTTTTTTCCATCTGTGCATGCTGAATCTCATTGGTACTTGGAATTCTGAATACTATACCGGTTTTTTGAAATGATTTTATGGCAGATGAATCACTTATTTCTTTTTTAACATTGTATGTTGAACACTGGACAATTAACAAAATAACAGAAAAGGCGAATAAAACCTTTTTCATATTCCCAACCCCGATTAAAATATTAATGAACTAGTGAAAAACGGATAAATATATAATTCCACCGGCTACACTATCCCGTATTTCAGGATACCCTGTCGAGTATTTTTCCTTAAAAAAAAGTTAATATTTTTCTTCCGGCTGGTGTTAGAGAAATTGAAACAGTCGAGTCAGGACCGCTATGGCAGTAACGGATTATTCCGAAATGTTTTAACCAGGTGAAAAAGTAAAAATCGAGAAAAGATATCATTAAAAGATCATTTTTCCGGCAAAACCCGGTGAGTTCAAAAAACTCATTGGAAATTCTTTCAATTTCCGCGCTCTCTCCAGAGGCAAGCAGGATATCTTTTAACAGAGACCTGTTTTTTTTCAGTTCACGTGCCGCAGAAGGATAGGAAGGGAAGAGACTCCCCCATGAAGATTTATTCCAGAAGGTTTTAAAAATCTTCATATATAGTTTATATGAATGATCAATGGAGTTCACTATCCTCACCGATGTCTCAGACAGAATTATCAATCGTGCCCGGTGAAGCAGTAAAACCATCTGCTTGATATAAATAATCATCAATTCCGTGTCATTAATCGAATGTATAAGCCCGCTCTGCATCGATCTTTCCAGGCATACCTTGTAAAATTCGCCTGTCAGTGTTCCCTGAGTGGTTAAAAAATAATTATTTTCACTGATGACTGACAGAATCATTTTTGCCAGGAGAAGAGCAAAGCAGTCACAGTCAATATGCGGAGGGAGGCATCCCAGATTAAAAAGAGATACATAATAACTTTCGATACCATGAACATTAGTTGATTTAGAAAACTTACCGGGATTTTTCTCTTTCCGATAGTGGCGTAGTCCTGGATAGGGTAAGTAAGAGTCGGGCTTGGTGTCTGTGTTATTTCTTTTTTTCATCATTCCCGAATAATACTGACTTATACTGGCACTGAAAGTATAACCATTTAATCCATTAATTAGCAATACACCATGCCTCACGCACTGATCTATCAAATATAAATAATGGTATTATTAAATGGAATTCATCTACGACAATGATACTTATAGACTTAAATTAATTTTAAGTCAAGATAATTCTCTTTTTTATGCCGGTTATTTAAAAAAAAACTCGCGTCAAATTAAGAATTGAGAATCCTATATACATCATTTGAAGGAATATTACCCTGTGCTGTTATTGAGGAAACAGGATTCTGTAATATCATGTCCCGGTAATTGGAATTCCCCTTTGTTCCGGGTAATATCAATGCAGCATAATCTTTTCCGAGGTTGTTCATTTGTTCGGAAACTGTTCTGATGTATGTCTCATATACCGCTGATTTATTCGTTATTGACTGTATCAGCGTATCAATCGTTTCAATTCTCGGCGGCTGCTCGTTTTGAAACATTTCCGCAGTTGAAGCGATTTCATTTAATTCTGGTCCGATCGAGGGCATTTGCGGGAGCTCCGGGACTGGCTGGATGTAAGCATTAACCGGCGCGACAATTCCACTGCCGGCAGAATTCAGTGAAGAATTAATATCCGAAAGAACAATACCGAGATCAGATGAATTTACTTTCCCGGTAGCAGCTGCCTGGACAGCCATGTTCCTCAATTGTGACGATATAATCATGGCCTTCTGCAGCAATGAATGGGAAGCCTGGGCGATGCTCAGTGCCTCACCGAGGCTTCGCTCGGCATTGATACGGGAAGCAATTGACTGGATGATCTGCGGATCCGGAGAAACTGAAACATCCCGACCGGAACCTTTCGCAGAACTGCTTACGGCACTTTTAACGTTTTTCTGCGGGGTATACACCACCTCATTGACATCTGTTCTGATTTTCATCAGCATCCCCTCCCTGGTTATTCTGATGTAAGGTTAATCTCCTTTGCCCTTATAATTAACACTGCGTATTACGTTTCTATTCTTTATCCTTAATTTCCATTTGTCAAATATAATATATTAACCCTTAACAAAGGAAACGCTTCTATTTTACCCTGAAAAAATATCTTTTACTTACTTTATAGCTCCCCTGTGCCCAGTGCAGGTAAACCCGTACTTCATACTCGCCCTGGGGAAGGCCCTTTTTAAAATTGAGCTCACCTTCAACTCCTCTATTCGTGTAATAATATAATTCATAATTGTCATCAGGGGAGTCCTTTTTCGCCAGAGAAATCCAGTCATAACGTCCCCCGGGCATATTTGAATAATAAACAACAATTTTTTCATTGGGAGCATATACTTTTTTATCGGTCCTGACATCAAGACCGGGAAATTCCGATGGATCAGACGATTCTGCTGCAGTGTTATCCTCTGGCTCATCTTTTTTAATTGCGCTTTCGTCCTTCAGAATTCCATTGATCTTTTTTTTATTAAGCCTGAGTTCCTTTGTCGAGCTGAGATACTTTCTCACTATATAATAATTCTTGCCTTCTTCAACAACATAACCTTTAATGATTCTGCCATCCATAAGCACCACATTGACCCTGGTTTTATAATCATTATTATAAACAGTGCGGATGATTTCACTTCTCTTGATGTTTTTCTTGCCGCTATTGGATTTTATTGTTAAAAAATTATCATTTTCCGTTAAAATGGTCCCTTCGACAATAGATCCATCTTTAAGAAACACCGATTGAGAAAAAGCATTATTTGTGTAAACAATCAGGGTAACGAACAACGCAATAAAAAAAACAACAAACCTCGTCTTCATCAAAATATGCTCCTTTATCATCAGTTATTATATTACAAAAATAATATTTTTCAGAGTAATTTCAAGACGCGAGAAGACATAAGACCCTGTAATTTCAAAATAACCCGTTATTCCATGAGAATTCACGCCTGTTCCCCTCATCCATGAAACATAATTCGTGCCTCATCAGCCGAATTCTCCGAGTTCATCCAGCAGAGCTTTTATGTCATCTTTTTTCAGCGGGATCTCGACCCTGCCGCCACCGGGATGTGCAACCTTAAGTACAACACCATTATTATTTTTTTCAAGTAAAAACTTCTTTCCTTCAGGCATTTTTGAATGAGGGCTGATCCAGTCATCAGGATTAAACTCGGCTATCTGAATAAGCACGCCGAAAGCATCACGCGGATGTATAAAAAGCTCCTTCCAGATCGGCCCCAGCCGAGCGTACCCGAAATAGGGAACGCCCATCTCGTCAAGACGCTCACGTGCTTTTTCTATATCCGGCGTATGCATTGTGATATGATGGACCCCGCCCTGCTTTTCTGACAGAAAATTGTCCAGGAAGCTCTCATCCCCTCGTGGCGTGAGCAGCTCGAGCCGCGAGAGATTTCCCAGCGATAAATTCTGCCATAGATAACCCATTCCGGGATCAGTTGCGCAAGTTCCCGGAATTGCGCCGAAAATTCCGGTAAAAAATCGATAAGCAGCCTCATAATCCTTCACTGCTATTGCAATATGGTCAATAAATGATATCATGAGCTTACTCCTCCTTTTGGCAGACAGATCCTGAATAAAAGATGCAATGAATATTCATCGCGGGCTAAAATTACTTGAATTATTTCCAGCACAGTAGTAATTACATTACAGGGGATGATTCTTTCTGTAATATGTCCAAGCGAAAAGCAAATTATACAGTGAACCGGATATTTTCCGGTCATGCGGTGTAAACAAAATATGAAAATACGCAATAAAATAATTCACTATCTGGCGTTCCCTTTTCTGTTCATTGCAGCTTCCCTGCTGTTTCCCTGCTGCAGTGAAAAAATCGAGACGAACAATGTTGACATGGATCAGATCAACTACGATAATTCAACCAATTACGACGCAATATTCAAGGAAAAATTACAAAAAGAAAAAGAAAGAAACGATCGGTATAAAAAAGATAATTTCTAAGGAGGATTTATGAAAAAAATAATCTCGATATTCGTACCATTAGCGACGGTCCTGGTGATTATTTTCTTTATTCCCTTTTCCTGCTCGCGAAATGACACCTCCTCATACCGCCTGTTCGGAAATCTCGAAAAATCTCCCCTCGCAGAGGAAAGCGAAACCACCCGGGCCTGTGAAATCCAGGGCACGTTCAGAAAAATATTCGAGCTCTATAAGGACAGGGTCGTTTTTATCACCACAGAGCAGATCGTTAAAGTAAGGCCCCATCCTTTTTTTGACGATCCCTTCATGAGGGAGTTTTTCGGGAGGAGCCAGCCCCAGTACCAGAAAAGAAAAGGGCTCGGTACCGGTTTCATTATATCAGAAGACGGATACATCTGCACCAATCACCACGTGATAGCCCAGGTCGACAGTGTATATGTTAATATAGACAGCAAAACATACAAAGCCGAAATAATCGGGTCAGATGAAAGGACGGACATTGCTCTGCTGAAAATAAAATCATCAGCAAAACTCGAGCCGGTATATTTCGGGGATTCTGACAAGGTCGCGGTGGGCGACTGGGCCATTGCTATCGGCAACCCCTTCGGACTTGACCGGACGTTTACCGTTGGCGTCATCAGCGCGACCGGGAGAAAAGACGTTGACCTCATGGGCGGGTCGCATATCCAGACTGACGCTTCGATCAACCCAGGAAACTCGGGCGGGCCGCTGATCAACATCTATGGTGAAGTTATCGGGATTAACAGAATGATCTACTCTCAGAGCGGCGGGTACATGGGAATCGGCTTTGCCATCCCCGTCAATACCGCGCGTTCGATTCTCGAACAGCTGAAGCAGTACAAAAAAATCAAGCGCGGCTTCATCGGCGTGAGCATCGTTCAACTCACTGAAGAATACGCCCGCGACCTGGGGCTTAAAAACACGGACGGCGCTTTTATCGGCGAGGTAATCAACGGAGGGCCCGCACAGAAAGGCGGGGTAAAAGTCGGAGATGTGATAACCAAAATTGAAGACAGCCCGATCAAGGACTTCAATGACCTTCTCCGTGTTGTCAGCGACGCGCCCATAGGAAAAACTCTCAAGCTTACCGTGTGGAGGAACGGGAAAACAATTGTCCTGTATGTAAAGGTCGCGGAAAGGCCTGAGTAAGAATACAGCCGCGGCAGGTGGAGTTACTTTTTCGTTTCAGAAAAAGGCAGGTTAAAATTTCTTTTCTTGCTGAAGCGTTTTACCAGTTCAACGCCGTTTCTCCCGCTTGTATTGTCGACTGACGATGGAAGGGGGACGATCTTCCACATCCCCGCGTCCTGCCCGGTAATATCAAGAAAGCGGGGAAACGAAAGCATGCGGTAATAGGATATTACCATCTCATCACCGGTGAATTCAAGGTCAGTGAACCCCCAGGAAAGCTCGCCGTAAACGTGATACAGTGAAGCATGCGGATCGCTCTGGTACAGGCCGCCCTGAGCATCGCGGTCATGGAACCAATCGGTCCACCGGTTCTTTTTTCTGGTCATGATATAACTGTCAAGCCGCGACCCGCCCGTGCCGCACACAAGATACCAGGTGCCGCCCCACGATTCATCCCGGTCAACATGAAACGAATCAAACATATGGTCATGGCCGCTGAGCACCAGGTCAACCCTGTTCTTCCTGAAAAGGGAAAAGTACTGGCTGATCAGCATGCGGTTCATGCCGAAGTCGCCGGTGCTGAGCAGGGGGATGTGGATCGCGACCACGATCCATTTTCTGTCCCTGTTTTTTTCCAGGTCACTTTTTGCGAATTGATACTGCCGCAGACTGCTCACCACAAGGGGGCCGTTCTCGGAAAAGGCCAGGCCGTCAAAGGGATGAAGCACCAGCACGTGGACGTCGTTCAGGTCATACGAACAATACCGGGGAGCGGAAAAAAAATAATCGAAGTGCGCGCCGTTGTCCCCTTTGAGTTCGTGGTTCCCCAGCACGGGAACAAAAGGAACCCGGGGGGCATAATCGTTCATGTCGGAAAAAAAATCGTTCCAGCCCCTGTGGTCATAGCCGAACTTGACCATGTCGCCCAGGTGCAGCATGCAGTGCGGCACTTTTTCCCTGCCGTAGAACAACCGGGCGCTCTGGAGCACTTCGCTGAAATACGACAGGGTCTCCCGGTCCGAGGCCGTATTTTCCGTATCACCCATGCAGAGAATTCTCACCGGGACGCCGCCTTCCGGGAGCGCGTTAAAAGAATAGACCGCGTCAGAAAATCCCGTGATGCGGTAGTAGCAGCGGCCGCCCTTTTCGATATTGTTTACTATAACGCGATGCTTCAGGCCGTCTCCGCCCGGCAATTCAGGGACCCGGGCCATGGATTCCCTGTCGGGCGAGCTGCCGTGGCAAAGGACGGCATCTGCCGCGGGAGCAGGATCGAACCACCAGACCTCGTATGAGGCGGTTCTGCCGCCCTTGTCCGCGCCGGTGTTTTCCACCAGCTGCACGAACGGGCCGGCCCTGAAGGGGAAGGTCTCCGGGTGCAGCTTCCCGGCGGGATAGAAACGCGATGAGCGCGAACAGGAAACAAATCCCGCGAGCAGAACAGCGGCGGCAAGGAGCGCTGCACCGTAATTAATCCTGCTGCTGTTCATGTGCTCCTTTCTTCCGGTTTTCCAGCATATCTCTGATATTCCGTGAATGATTGATCATGATACATAATACCGTACACAGGCTGCCCGCAACGGCAGGCGGTTCAGACGAAAAAAACATCACCGTTCCGGCAGCGAGCACGGCGAGCATAATGAAAGACGCGACAAAGGGGACGCGCACAACAGCGTACACCGCGACCCACACCGCGCACGAGGCCGCTGCCGCCGCAGGAGAGAGAAAAGCGGTAAACCCGAGATAGTTCGCCACGCCCTTGCCGCCCCTGAACCCGTGAAAGACCGGGAAGCGGTTCCCGGCAACGAGGGCCAGGCCGGCCCATACCGCGGCCGGTGCGGAAAGAAGACAAACCGCCAGAAAAGCGACCGCCGCGGACCTCCCCATGTCAAGGGCCAGGACAAGCGCGGCCCACCCCATGCCGGCCTGGCGGTACACGTTGGTCACGCCGGCGTTGCCGCTGAACCTGGTGCGCGGGTCGTCCTTTTTCATCACCCTGAAAAGAAGTATCGAAAAATTGACCGAGCCCGCCAGGTAGCCGATCAGGTATACCAGTAATTCATTCAATAATCAGCACCGTAAAAAGATGATCATCAACCGTGTCATGCACGGCTTCACGGGCGATGCCGTCAATGACGACCTCGCTCGATTGTTCGCCGATGCGCGTCACCTCGCTTCGCCTCCAGGCATCATACAGCTTGAGATCAAAGGCCTTGGCGACACACTCCTTGACCGACCACACCCTGAGGCTGGCCGAGACACTCCCCAGGGAGGATCCCTTCGCGAGCCCGGCCTCGGCCTGGTTCATGTAAAAGCGCTGCCCTTTGAGCACCCGGTCAGCCAGGCGCTCCACGTCCACGCCGATCGCGCCCGGGGCTGACGCCGCGAATGCGAAGCGGCTGTCATGCGAAACCGAGCAGGGAAACTCCCGCGTTCCGTCGGTTGAGGGGCAGCGCGGACGGATCATTTCTTGATCAATGGTGGTTATCCGCTCCGGGGGCGTGAGATCATCCCCTCCTGACAGGGCCCTGCTCATCCTCTTGCAGCAGAGCCGGGCCGCGATGAACCCTTCGGAGCGGCGCGGCCCCATGCCCTCGTGCCGCTGCGACTCCAGGGGAGAAAGGCTCCGGTGCGCGAACGGGGCCACGGCCTTTCGTTCAATCACGGAAAACCGCCGGCAGGACCGGGCAAGAGCTTCCAGCTGTCCGTCACCGGCTCCCCTGCCGATCCAGTCAGGGGGACGGTTCGTGCCGCCGCTCACGTCCTTCATGAGCAGGCCCGTAACGGTTTCGCAGGGTTCGCCGCTATGCCGAAAAAGATGCAGGTTAAAGACAAGGGGCTCTTCGGCTGTTTTCACGGGCACGATCCGGCACAGGAGACGCTCGCCGGGCCTGACCGGTGAGTGGACCACCCGCGACGAGAAGCCAACGGGAAAGGCGACGATGCCGGTAAAGCGCTGCGACCAGGCACACGCGGCATGAAAGGCAGCGTCAAGGGCAAAGGGCGAGCCCAGAGTCCACGCGCGTGAAACATCCCCCCCCGTGACCGAGCCCAGCGCGCCCTCTTCTGAAAGATACAGCGCGCCCTGGAGATTGCGAAAAGCAGGGCCGAACGGCACCAGGTCGCGGTAGAGGTCTTCACTGCTCACCTCGAAGACCGCTCCCTGCAGGGAGCAGGCCAGGTCAAGAGGCAGGGCCGCCGGGGTTTCCGAACGGCCGAAAACCATGGTGGCGTGCTCGACCTTCCGGGAAATGCCGCTTTTCAGAACGGCCCGGGTCATCAGCGTTGCCGCGAGCGTGCCGTCATCCCCCTGCTCGAGGGAACAGAGGGCCTCGATAACGTTCATTGAAGCGTCAAGCTGGATGAAGCGGTCAAAGCGGGCCCGGGATATGACGTTAACCGGAATATCTTTTCCCGACGTTGCCACGGCGGAAGCCATCGCGTCCATTATTTCAACTGCGGGAAAAAGCACGGCGCCGCGCGAATGGTGATCCCTGACATAGGCCGGGACCTCTATGGCAAAGGGGAACTCCTGCCTGCGGGTTACTGCGGAAAGGTCTTCCATATCTGCACCGTTTTGCCGTCAACAGCAACGGGCCTGCCCGCGAGGTTCAGGGCGCAGTGCCGGGTGAAGCCCCTGCATATGAGATCGCCTGTTTCGGCGTGGGTTATGGCGTAATCGAAGCTGAGCTTCACGCGCGCGAGCTCAGCGGGCCGCGTATGGATGAACACCGGGTCGTCATAGTACAGCGACCGGAAAAAATCTATGCCCAGGTTGATGATCGGGTAAACGTAGCCGCTGTGCTCGATCTCCTTGTAGGGGTAGCCGACGTCCCGCATAAGCGAAGAGCGGCCGAGCTCGTAGTAGCGGAGGTAGTTCGCGTGGTACACGACCTCGGAGCGGTCAGTATCGGCGTAAAGGATGCGGTGCGCGCAGCGGTGCCACACCTGTCCCGTGGTTTCGTCCCTGAAAAAAGGGGATCCCGCATTTATTTCTTTTGGTACAAAGGGCCGGGGCTTCATGTCACACTCCCCTGAAAACAACGCAGCAGTTGGTCCCGCCGAAGCCGAAGGCGTTCGAGAGAAGAAGCTCATGGGGATGTTTTCGCGCCTGGCCCGGAACAAAATCAAGGCCGTCAAAGGCCGGGTCGGGAAGGTAATTGATCGTGGGGAGCACCACTCCCTGGCGCATCGCTTCGATGGAAAGGGCAGCCTCGATCGCCGCGGCAGCGCCGATCGTGTGCCCGATCTGCGACTTGTTGGACGATACCGGTATCGAGGAAAGACTGTCGCCGAAGACCTCGCGCAGGCAGGCGACCTCGGTCTCGTCACCGGCCCTGGTGGACGTGCCGTGCGCGTTCACATACCCGATGTCACCCGGGGCGATCCCGGCGTCGTCAAGGGTCTGGCGCATGGCGACCACGATCGTATCTTTGTTCGGGCGGGTTATGTGGTACGAGTCGGACGTCCATCCGACGCCGAGCACTTCGGCCTTCGCCTCAAGGCCGTGCGCCTTTATCATCTCTTCAGCCGCGAGCACCACCACTCCGCACCCTTCAGACAGGACAAAGCCCCTCCGGTCTTTGCTGAAAGGGCGCGACGCCTTTGCCGGGTCGTCGTAGGCGCGGTCGCCGGGCCGTATCTTTATCGTGGCGTTCATGTTCTCAAAACCGTGAATTATCTCCGGTATGATACAGGTGTCCACGCCGCCGGCAAGAACAAAATCACAGTCCCCGTCGCGTATCATGCGCGCGCCGATGCCGATCGCGTGGTTCCCGGACGCGCACGCCCCTTCAGGCGAAAAAACCGGCCCGGTAAACCCCAGGATCATGCCCGCCTTGCCCGAGGGCAGGTTGGCGCAGAGGTTCGGCAGCAGGTAGGGGCTCACTTTCAGCGGCCCCCGGTTCATTAAATTTTCCATGGCGATCCGGTATGAATCCGAGCCGTTCAGCGCGGAACCGATCAGGCAGGCCGTCCGGGGGCCGGTTTCGGGGCTCATTTCAAGGCCCGAGCGCTCCAGGGCCTCCTTGCATACCGCCATGGTCAGGAGCACGAAATCCGCGTTCCAGTTATATACTTCCTTCTCATCGGCGAAATCAAGCTCATGGGGGTTCCAGCCGGGGATCTCTCCCACCACGGAGCACTGGGTGTTCAGGTCAAACCGGCCAAGTTTGCAAAACCCGGCCTCGCCCCGGACGGCGCGTTCCCAGGTAAGCGGGAAGGTCTTTCCCAGCGGGGTCGCGGCCCCGTATCCGATGACAAAAACCCGTCTGTTCAAAGGCGCTTTCATATCATGTCCAGTATTCTTATTTTACCCGCTGAAAAACAATGCAGGTGTTGCATCCGCCGAACCCGAAAGAATTCTTCAGCACGAATTCCTGTTCAACTGATTCCGGCTCCACAGCGACTTCGGCAAGGTTTATTTCAGGGTCGGGCTCGTAATTTATCGTGGGCGGCACCGTGTTTCTCAGCATGCCTTCCATCGCGAGTATCGATTCTATGGCGCTTGACGCGCCCATCGCGTGCCCGGTGAGCGACTTGTTCGCGGTGACCGGCGGGACGTCAGAAAAAATATCGCGTATGACATCGGCCTCGACCCGGTCTCCCACCTTCGTTGATGTGGCGTGGGCGTTGATCGAGTCGATGTCTTCTGGCTTGAGACCCGCTGCTTCCAGGGCGTTGCAGGAGCAGCGCCTCACGGTTTCATACCGCGGCGCGACAAAGTGCTCGGCGTCCGAGGTCATCCCCCAGCCCGCTATCGCAATGGAATAGTCCAGCCCGTGCGCCCGGGCGAATTCTTCAGTGGCGATGATTATCGCGCCCGCCCCTTCTGAAATCACGAAGCCTTTCCTGTTCAGGGAAAAGGGCATGCTCGTCTTTTCAGGGGAGGGTTCTTCTGCGCCGCGGGTCTTATACGCGCCGTTCATGGTGGCGAAGCCCGCGACAATCGGCTCGACCAGGCAGAAATCGACCGCGCCGCAGATGACCACGTCAGCAAGGCCCTGCTTCATCATCATCATGCCCACGGTCATCGAAGTGCACCCGGTCGCGCATGCCGTGATCACCGAGGTGATCGGGCCGGTTGCGCCGGTCAGAATGGAAACCTTCCCCCCAACCATGTTGATGCATGAATTGGGATTGGTGAAGGGATGAGGAAGTCTCCCCTTCTCGATCATGAGCCTGTCCGCGCCGAGCACGGCGTCAAGGCCGCCGACCGCGGTGCTGAAGGTTATGCCCACGCGCGGCGCCAGATCAGGAGTTATTTCAAGTCCGGCGCGCCGGAGCGCCCGGTGCACCACAAGCAGGGCATAAGGGTAAATGGGGGAAGTCCAGTGGGCCATCTCTCTCGGCTTGAGAAAGGGATACGGGCTTGAATCAAACGCGCCGACCTGTCCCGCGACTTTAACGGGAAAATCATCATTGTAATCGAAGCGGGTCAGTCTCCCTATTCCGCTTTCGCCCCTTTCAGCGCGATTCCACTGTTCCCCGAGCTCAGTGCCCAGAGGAGAAACCATGTCATACCCGATTATTACAGCGTCTCTTTTGGCCATTATATTCATGCCGGGAGAAAATCCCTGATAACGTGAATTTTCCGGCGGCAACTACTCTCTCTACCAGGGAATAAATTTATACAGCTTGGCGAACATTTCATACACTTCGATCCAGTTCTGCAGGTCCTCAGTTGACTGCATATGGGCCCGCTTGTTGACCATCACCCAGCTCATGTGTGCAGCGCCGTCCTTGCACGTTTTGCAATCGCGCGTTTCGGACGTGCAGCAGCGGTGCTTCGTGGAAAGGTCAGCGCCCCACCTGATAAAGTTGATCAGCCTTTTAGGCTGGGGATTGCGCCGGTCAAAATCTATGGTCACCGAGGGGCATTCAGTCCATCCGAATTTACGGCCCAGCATCTCCCCTGTGGTAATGATTTTATGATAGTATCTGGACGATATCACGGTGTCCGGATAGCGGTCAAGCATATCATCCATTTCCCGCCTGATGTCCTCAAGCTCGCCCGGCTGCCAGCTGAACCCGTCAACGCCTTCATCGTTCGAAAGCAGCTGCATGTGGACCTTCAGGCCCGCGTCCCTGATCTTCCTGATAATTCGCCCGGTTTTCCCGATCTGTTTCGGCGTGATGGTGTAAAGATAGTAGGTATAAGAATCGCCTTCGTAGTTTTTGCTGGAAATCGAAAACGTGTCCTTGCCCCTGAGCACCTTTTCATCCTCTTCATCTCCCCAGAGGGATATGCCGACCATCATGTCCGGGAACCGGTCCCTGGGGACCTTGATGATGCCGTTGGTCGCGCAATAGGTGGGAACCCTTTTATAAAACGCCTCAACCCGGTCAAGAAACAGGGTCGGTTCGCCGCCGATCAGAATGGCGAGATTTACCCCGCGCTCCTTTTCCCTGTCGACGAAATCCTCCCACGCGTGAACGTCGGTCTCCTCGTTGCTCTTGAGGTGTTCGCCTGATGAAAAGAAAAAACATCCCTTGCACCTGAGATTGCACTTGTTCGTCACATCATATATGGAGCTCCTGATGTTCAGCTTCGAGATGGCCTTATACCGCTCATGCCACGAGCTGTCCAATAAAGAGCTGACAGTCTTCATATCTGTTCTCCTTTCTGCGTCCCGGGATCAGGTGAAAACTCAGTGAAAAAAGCCTCCTTAAAGTCCGGGTCTTTTAATATAGTTCTAATAGATTTATCGATCATTTTAAAAGCGCGCTGTTCAAGGGCCGCATTGTCTTCGATCTCCGGAAGGTCCATGGGTATGATAAACTTTCTCTGGAACACGATGCTCCCCCTGTCACAGAGGGTCACAATAAAACGGTATTCGGTATCAGTCATTGAAGAAAACTGGAGCCTGAATTCTTTGAGCCCTTCCTTAAGCCTGTCTTCAACACTGACTCCCTGACCGGGATATCCTGATTCATAAACAAAAATCCCGACATGAAGAAAAGCGTCCTGAAAGCAGTTCCAGAAAAACTGTTCAAGATTGTTCATCAGGTACTTTCTTTTTTTATCAAGGCTGTAATAATACCATACTGTCGTGTTTTCAGCCCTGTTGACGAATGAAGGAAGATAAATGCTTTTACCCTTATATTCACTGAATTCTTCAGCATTAAATGAAGGGATATAGGTATCCTGTCTCAATTTAACGTTTGAAGAAAGACACCCTGCTGCAATGACCAGAAGCGATATCAGCGGAATATAAAATTTTTTTACCGGGTTTTTTTGTGCGTTCATAGTGTTCCTGCCTCTCGCCGAGTTATGGCGTACTCCCGCTCATTCAGGATCCGGCGGGGATATAATGTTGTTGCTGAGGTTTTTCCCTTTTTCGTAGCCCGTTACCCATACCGCAAGATATGTGTCAACATAGTCGAGCCAGCCTTTGAAACTCTCCGGGTCAACCGCGTGCCGGTACAATCGGGCGGTGACAACGGCACTGCCCGCAGCGTAATGCCTGCAGTCCGGGCAATCAGTGTCAGGAACGCAGCATGCCGCGCTTCGGTCCCAGGTCAGGTCAGTGCGGTACTGCCTGAACGAGCGGCCAAGCCCGAGATCGGTTGAAGGATTCATTCTGGGGTAAGGGCATGAATACAGGTCGTGAAGTCCGAGGCGGTGAGTATGGGCCACGGCGTTGTAGCACGAAAAGAGGACCGCGTCAGGATACTCATCGAGCAGGCGAATCATCATGTTTCTTGTCTGCTGCAGGGATTCTGCCGTGTGCCTCAGTTCCCCGGTGTAGCCAACCGGCGAAGAGAACATATTGAAAGTCGCCCTGCACCCGTTCTTTGCCAGTATCTCCAACACTTCAGGCGCTTCATCGATATTGAGGCGGGTAAAGGTGTACACGAAAACCGCGCGGTCGTCACCGCTGTAATTTTCAATCTGCCTGAGCAGGAGATTTTTCGCTTTCCTGACCTTTTCGCTGGTGCGGTCGTTTCCCCAGACTGAAACGTGTATTTTGTACCCGACTGATTCGGGAATCTTTTTAAACCCGTTGCTTGCAATACAGCCGAGCGGCATTTCCTCGTAGCAGACCCGGCACAGACCAGGGACCAGGGACGGCTCGGCCCCCGCCAGCACAACATACGTTATGCCGCGCTCCTTCTCTTCGCGCATGAGCCGGCGCCATGCCTCGGGATCATTGTTCTCCCTGGCAAACTGCTTGTCACCTTCATAATAGTAACACCCGTCACAGCGGATATTGCACCGGTTGGTCATGTCATAGGTCGATTCACGCAGAAAAAAATACTTCCGCACCTTTTCCCAGCGCTCCCTGACAACGGGGTCGGCAATAAGCTCGGAGAACTTGTATTTCTTTTTTTCTGAGCTTTTACGGTGCCTTTTTATTTTATCGTCGTTTAATGCGTTCATAAGTTCACTCCCGGGATGTCAGTTTAATTCCAGGGAAATCATTTCTCGTTAAGCTTTTCTTCAATGTATTGCGAAATCTTCCTGAGCGTCGAAAGCTTGGGATAATCGTCCTCGTCTATGACGATATCATACTCGTCCTGGAGCACCAGAACAACCGTGGTCAGGTCCATGCTGTCTATGCCAAGTTCATCGACCAGGTCAAGATCCGGGCCAAAAGTCTCGGGAGTAACATCCTCAAGTTTCAATTCGTCAATAATGATTTCAGCTACATGAAACATTATTTCTTTAGATTTTATATCCTCAGACATAGTCCCTCCTCATTAGTTTCCATATATGTTTCCGTTCCAGTACCGTATCCGCTTGAAAGCTCACACTGTAACGATAAGGCCGTTACAGGCGAGATCTCCCCTAACCGTAATTTTAAAAGAGTATGAACCGGCCTTTTTGCCATCCGGAACGATCGTGACAGACATCACTTCGTCAGGCCGAATGATCTGCCTGAACCGGAGGCGTTTAACATCCGTAATTGCCGCGTCAGCGCTGTTCCCGCAATGGGCCTTTATCGTGTCCCATACAATTGATATCTGAGCAATGCCGGGAAGAATCGGTTCTCCGGGGAAATGGCCGTCAAACCACGGAGATGAAGCGGCAGCCGTTGCCTGAAAATGTATTTCTCCCGATGCGCTCTTATTCAACGATAAAATGGAATACCACGGATCATTCATCACTTGTAATTCTGCGGCCATGACAGATAAAACAGGCTGACGTTTATACCCTGAAAAAATTCTCCACGGTGATCAACGTTTTTACACATCAGCAAAACAGTACTATAAAATTTTAATCTAAAATTGAAGGAATTAGTATACTTGAACCATCATGTCAAGAATATTTTACACTAAATTCCGACTCTTACCCATGCATCAGCATAGCACAAAATTAATCAATTATTAATACTCAATAAAATAAAACATAGTTAAAAAAATGGAAACTTTTTCAGGCATGTTCCGTTCACCCGCCCGGCTTTACGGCAAGAATTTCCACAATAAGGCCCCCTATCACAGGGATTTTACAGCCATGAGTATGTATTTTGAGAGGTTCCAGACCTGCTTTGAGCAGGGAGTGACAGAGTTTCCTTTTTGTTCTTGCATGAAGCCACAATCCCTGGCGCATGGCATTGCCAATCTGCGCGAAAAATTTAATGAATGACGCGTGGGACGTGGTTATGTAAACGATCCCTCCCGGCTTGAGCAGGCCTTGAAGTGACCGGAAAAATGAATCCAGGTCAGTGACATATTCGAGCGCTGAAAACGAGCAGACCGCGTCAAAAATCCTCTCAGAAGCGAAATCCTGAAAATCGGCCCGAACAGTGGTAATGTTCGAGATCCCTTTTTCCGCGGCCTTTTGCTCAAGAATCTTAAGCATGTCTCCGGAGATATCGACCGCGGTGACGTCCCTGCACAGCCGCGCGATCTCACCGGTAAAAAGGCCGGTCCCCGCGCCGAGTTCCAGCACGCTCATGTCCGGGCCGAAAAGTTCATCCCGGTTCTGTTGGAAAAGGCGCAGTTCTGTATCACGCACGATCGATACCGCGGTATCAGCCTGTTCGCGGTCATACGTGCGGGCAAGAGAGTCATAAAAGGATGATATCGCTTCGGGAGCGCACGAATCATATCTGCACACGGGCCGTTCACACAGCACATCAGGGGGGATGAGGCTGTAGCCCCGGCTCCGGGCGCCGGTGATGATCTTTTCGATCTCGTCAAGCCAGGACCGCGTCCCCTGCTCGTCGCCGGGACAGCGGTCATGCAGCAGGATGAGGTCCCCGGGAGCGAGCTTTCTCATGACCCTGCGCGCGAGGCCCGTTATTCTCCTGTTGCCGAAGTCCGCGGGCCTGTTACTGAAGTTCATGCAGTACATCCCCATATCCAGCAGCACGCGCCAGAGCCTCGGCGTGGTGATGCCCACGGGCGGACGGAAGGCGAGCGGTGTTACCCCGAACCCGCAGAGAATTTCCTGCGCGGAGCGGATCTCGTCCCTGAGCCTGGCCGTTCCCCTGAGCATCAGAAACGGGTCGTGGCTGTATGAATGGTTCCCGACCGGGTGGCCCCTTCGGACTATCTCCCTGACCAGTTCGGGATGCCGGGCGGCGCGCCTTCCGGTGAGAAAGAAAGCGGCCTTCACCCCGTGCCGGTCGAGCAGGTGAAGCAGGGGCACGGTGGAGCGCGGGTCAGGCCCGTCGTCAAAGGTCAGGGACGCGAGCTTTTCTTTCGTCTTGCCTTTGCTCACGATGGGGAGAAAATATGAAAACCGGGGAAGAAAGGGCGCGGCGAACGTGATAAGCAGAAAAATTCCCAGCGGAACAGCGGCGAGAGCGGCATCGTACACCAGGGCGGCAAGCGAGAGCTGGACCGCGCCGGCCCAGGCAAGGTGGGCCGGGGCAAGGGGGATGATGCGCGGGCCTTTTTTCATCCAGGCCCCTACCCCAGGATTTCAACTGCCGAAATGAATTTACCCAGCGAGAGAAGCAGGATGCCCTTTCCCCTGAGGTCATGTTCCGGACCGCCCTTGATCCCCGGAACGGTTCCTGTTTTAACGAAATTGCAGGCGAGCACCGTCGCTGAAGCAGAGACCGTCGCGTATTCGCCCAGGAATGAACGGTAATCAAGCACCGGGCCGGTAAAGCCCGAAGCAGAGATAAAATTTTCGAGCTGTTCTTTCGCGCGGCGCCCGCAGGCCGCGGGCATGCCCGCGAACACAAGGGCGAAGTCGCTGTTGATGCGCCCGCTTCCCCCGAGGGCCGAGACCATGCGCTCCATGTTTTCTTCGGTACCACCGGAATAAAAGGGCACGCGAAGTCGCAGGCCCGAACCCGCGTTATCGCGCTGAAGGAACAGCGCGCCGCCGCCGTCGGACATTACTCCGGTCATGCATACCGACCGGTCAAACAGGCCCGAAAGCGCCTGATGGTATTCGTCAGCGCCGATCGCGAGGAGCGATTCATTGTCCCTGCAGGTCATGCCTGCCGTAACCAGGGCCTGCTCGAAGGAATAATCGCCGCCGGTGACCGTCATGTTGGGCCCGGTCGATTTGAACCAGATCGCGACCTGGCCCGCCGGCGCGTTGTGCACTGACCCGACAAAATCAGTGGGGCTGGTGAACTCTTCATCAGTTTCATAAAGCTTCATGAGGAAATCATAGGTCTCTGAAAGCGCCCCCCAGGCAGTGCCGAAGCTGATGCAGTCAGGGCCGGTTTCACACGCCGCGCTTTCCCGGGCGGCCACGGCAAGCGACAGGGCAAGGCGGGGCAGACGTTTGAGCCTTCGAACCGAGCGCTGCGGCAGTTTTTCCGATATTTCGTCAAGGGGAAGAATTCCGGCGACTGAGGCGCCTGAAGCAAGCGCCGAAAGGGTTTTTTCGATGCCGCCCGCGCCGGTGAAACACGACAGGCCTTTTACTGAAAAAACCGGGGCCACGTCAGACCGCGAAGGGTTCCCTTCTCCTGAAGCAGAAGAAAGCACGGCAACCGCGTTGTTGCCGCCGAAGCCGAACGAATTTGACAGCACGCTTTTTACCGTTGTGTTTCGGGATTGCACGGTGGGTACAAGGGAAAGCTCCGGGTCATGATTGGCAAACCCGATATTGCCGGGCACGAAGCCGTCGCGGATACAGAGGCAGGAAACAATGGCCTCTATCGCACCCGCTGCCGCCAGGGAATGCCCGGTAGCGCCCTTTATGGATGAAAGCAGGGGCGGACCGTCAAGGTACAGGCAGGCCACCGCCTTTGCTTCAGATGAATCGTTTTCCCTGGTGCCGGTGCCGTGCAGGCTGATATAATCGATATCCTGCGCGCTTAACCCCGCGTCATTCAAAGCCGCCATCATCGCGCGGAACGCGCCGTCACCTTCGGGGTGCGGGGCTGCGGGATGATGCGCGTCACAGGAAAGCCCGGCCCCGAGCAGCTCTGCCACGGCAGATACGGGAACGGTTTCACCGCCCTGGAGCAGGAGCATGCCCGCGGCCTCGGCGACCGACATCCCCCTTCGGTCTTTATCAAAGGGCCGGGCGCCTTCAGGGTCAATGAGCTGCAGAGAGTTAAACCCGTGGTAGGTAAGCTTGCACAGCGAGTCAACCCCGCCCGCGAGCACGCTGCGGGCCCTGCCGCTCCTGATCAGATCAAGGGCGAGCTTCAGAACCGCGGTTCCCGAGGAACAGGCGGTTGAAACGGTTATAACCGGCCCGGAACAGCCTGTTTTCTGCGCGAGGTATTCGCCGATTGACCCGGTCGCGTGATATGAATATGATCGCGGGTCGCTGTTTTTCTCCTTGAGCAGCTCCTCGGTACGGAGCATGCCGCCCGTGGTGCTCCCGATAATAATGGCGTCCGGAGGCGACGGTGAGCCTTCCAGCGCTTCGTTTGCCGCGGCAAGGGCCAGGCGGTGGGAACGGGGAAGAATGATTCCACTCTCCTCTGAAGCAGCGACATCCCCCCCGGTTCTGTCAGGCACTTCGCCCACCGGGAGCGGGGCCCCGTGTAATACCGGGAACAGAGACAGAGGCCGTATCCCCTTTTTCCGGGACACGAGACTTTTCATGGTTTCCGACACGCCGTTGCCCAGAGGGCTGACCATGCCCATGCCGGTTATAAAAACACGCACGCCTTTCATTTTTTCAGCCTGGGCGAATTTTCCAGTATATAGGAGGCAAGAGCGCGCAGAGAGGCAAAGACCTTCTCGCCGATCTCCCTGCTCTCGATATGAACACCGTATTCTTTTTCAATCATGACCACAAGCTCAAGCACGTCTATTGAATCGATTCCCAGATCGCCGCCGACCAGGTGATGATCAGGATCGATGTCGCTCTCGGTGACATCAACAAGATCAAGCGTTTCAATGATCCTGGTCCGCAATTCCTGCAATAATTCTTCCATCAGGTTACCTCAGATAAGATTGTGAGCGTAACAACCCTGCGCCCCTGAAAAGGCGGATGTCAAGATATTTTTTCCCGGGCCGCTCCAGGGGCCATTCAAGCCGCCCCGGCGCCCGGTGATTTTTTATCTTGACTCATGCGCGTCTTTCATGCTGTAGTAGCAGCACTTTACACCGGGAGAGGCCCGTGGACGAATACCGCATTGATGACATCATCCCCCACAGGGGAAGAATGAAGCTTATAGAAGAGATTCTTTCCTGTGACGAAACCACGGCCGAGACCGCCGCCACGGTCAGGGAAAGCTGGCCCCTTGTCCGGGAAGGCAGGGTCGGGCCCGTGATCATGATCGAACTCATCGCGCAGACCGGCGGGATCAGCGTGGGCATGGAAGCGATGAGAAAAGACAGAGAAAAAAAGGCCGGCAAAGGATGGATCGTGGGAGTGAAGACCGCCCGGTTCTTCACTGACGGCATCCCGCTGGGGACCAGGCTTGTGTGCAGGGCGACAAAAACATACGAGCATGATTTCTACTCCCTTCTTGACGGGGAAATCCGGGATGAGGAAAAAATTCTCGGCCAGGTATCGATCCAGGTGCTGCGCTCCGAATCGTCGATCCCGGCTGACCTGTAGGAATTACACACATTGAGGAGAAACGTCATGGCTGATGCGACCGAAAAGAAAACCGCACTCGTAACCGGGGGAAGCAGGGGAATAGGAAGGGCGATATGCCTTGACCTCGCGCGTGACGGATTTTATATTATCATCAATTACAAGTCAAACCGGGAAGCCGCCGAAGAGACCCTTTCCATGATCACTGATGAAAGGGGAGAAGGGGAAATCTGCTGCTTCGATGTCGGCAATGCCGAAGCATGCGCCGAAGCGGTCAAAGACATCACCGCGCGGATGGGAGGCGTTGACGTTCTGGTGAACAACGCCGGCATCACCGCTGACGGCCTCTTTGCCATGATGCCGGAGCGCGACTGGAACGCGGTGATCAACACGACCCTTAACGGATTTTTCAACGTGACCAAGCCGGTGCTGAAAAAGATGATCCGCAAAAGAAAAGGCTCGATCGTTTCCATCTCATCGGTCGCGGGCCTGACCGGCAACAAGGGGCAGACGAATTACGCGGCGGCCAAGGCCGGCCTCATCGGCGCGAGCAAGTCCCTTGCGATGGAGCTTGCCCGCATCGGCATCAGGGTGAACGTGGTCGCGCCCGGCCTGATCGAGACCGACATGATACACGACCTTCCCCTTGAGGTGATGAAACAGATCATCCCCATGCAGCGCATCGGGCGCCCCGAAGAGGTTGCGAAGGCAGTGCGCTTTCTCTGCTCGGACGACGCGTCATACATCACCGGGCAGGTGCTTGCGGTCAACGGGGGGATGATTTAGGCCCCGCATATGATAACTGCAATAAAAAAAATAATGGTCATCGCCGCCGCGCTTGTCCTTGTTTCATGGGCCGACAACCGGGGGGACGTCGAACAGGCCGCGCAGAAAATAACATCCATAAACGCTGAATTCACCCAGACAAAAAAGATGGAGCTCCTGGCGCGGCCGCTCGTGTCCACCGGAAAATTTTATTACCGGCAACCGGGGTCGCTGCGCTGGGAATACACCTCGCCGGTGCAGAGCGTGCTCATGCTTCACAGCGGGTCGCTGCACCGGTATATTAAGACCCGGCAGGGGTTCGTTGAGGACGACACCGCAAAGCTCAAGTCCATGGCGGTCGTGCTCACCGAGATAACCTCCTGGTTCAGGGGGACGTTTGACGCCAATCCCGACTTTGAAGCCCGGCTGCAGGCCTCTCCGTCTAAAGCGATTATATTGACACCTAAAAGCCCGGGCCTGAAAAAAATAATTTCATCAATAGAACTCCAGCTTTCAGACAGGCCCGGAGTGATACACCGGGTGGTGATCCGCGAAGGAGAAAAAAACCTCACCATTCTGGAGTTCAGAAATATCGGCATAAACGCCGAAATCCAGGAAGAACTATTCACGCAACTGTAATGGGCCGGCTTGCATTCATACCACTATTGCTACTGCTCATCATCTCCTGCACGGGAATGCCTTCTATCAGGGATGAATCACCGGAGCGGAGAGAAAGAATTCTGGCCCGCTGCCGCGAAACATCCATCAGCCGCTCGTGCCGGTTCGTTCACTCCATTGAGGCAGACCTTCAGGGAAACAGAAAGGGCTTCGTGATCGGGATAAGCGTTGCCGATCCTGCGTCGCGGACCCTGGAAAGCGCGATCATGAGCCTTGAAGGGATTGTGCTCTTTCAGGCCCGCTATGCGCGGACGGTTTCCGTAAGCCGGGCCATTGACCTTTTCAGTTCGCCGTCATTCGCGCAGTCCATGATGAAAGACATCGCCCTTATCTTTTTCGCGCCTGAAAACCCGCCGACCGCGATCGGCTCATCCGCGGAAGGCAGTACATGCCGTTTCGCAACAGGGGAAGAGACCCTGGACATCATATGGCACCCTGACGGATCATGGAAAAAAATTCTGTACCGGAACGGAAAGAGGGTCCGATCAATAAGCGCGTTATCGATCAATGAGCGGGGCTTTCCCGCTGAGATTGAACTTGAAGCGCGGGGTGATTACCGGTATACGCTGTATTTAAAGCTGATAAGCGCTGAGTATACCACTGCCGGGGCATCTGCCGGAAAAAAACCATTGTCAAATAACAGCAGGATGTTGTATAGTATCCATGCCGGCTGAATAATCAGAAAAAATGAATTAATTCCTTGAAATAATAATGGTAAATTATTCCATCATACCCTGGCAGTCAGAGAACACGGGGAAACCCTGATGAAAAGCAAACGTTTCCCTGACCGCCTCCGGAACACGACCCGTAAATAACACAGGAGAAACCATGAAAATAAAACTTATATACCCCAGATGGGAAAAACTTGAAGGCCAGACCACGTTCAACCTTCCTCCCCACGGGCCCGCGGTTTTCGCGGCTGCCCTTCCCGAAGACATCGAAATCGAATTCATCGATGAAAACGTCGAAAACCTTGAGTTCACGGATGACGCGGACCTCGTCGCCATTTCCATGATGCTGACCACGCAGGTAAAAAGAGGCTGGGCAATCGCGGACCGGTTCAGGGCCATGGGCAAAAAGGTGGTGTTCGGCGGCATATCAACCATGCTCCACGCTGAAGAAACCATGGAACACGCCGACTCGGTCTTCCTCGGAGAAGCTGAAGGGAACATCAGTGTGCTGTTGAAAGATTTCCATGAGAACAGCCTGAAGCCGGTTTACAATTTCATGAACGCACATCCCCCGATTGAGATGGTCGGCCCGGCCAAAAGAAGCATATACAAGCGCGACCTCTATTACCACCGGGGAGTGCAGATGGTTGATCTGGTGCACGCATCACGGGGATGCAAGTTCAACTGTTACCCCTGCGCGGTGGCCTACCTCGGCGGCAGAAAATTCAGGCCGCGGCCCATTGACAAAGCGATTGAAGAAATGGCGCTCACCGACAACAACCGCATGTTCCTGGTGGACAACTCACTGGCGCAGGACAAGGAATGGCTGATGACCCTGTTCAGGGAGATGATCCCGCTGAAAAAAAGCTGGTGCAGCCACACCATCATGGACGACCCCGAGGTGCTTGACCTTGCCGCACAGGCAGGCTCCTGGTTCGTGTACCAGGCTGTTTTCGACACCTCGGACTATATCAGGGAGCGGGTCAAGCGCTACCACGATTACGGGATCGGCGTCGAAGGGACCATCCTTCTCGGGCTTGACGACCACACCGAAGATTCGATCAAGCGGCTGATTGATTTCCTGCTGGAGATCAATCTTGATCTGGCCGAATTCACCGTGCTCGCGCCGTTCCCTCACACCAAAGCATGGGACGACCTGCGCAAGCAGAAGAGGATATTCAACTACGACTGGAACGACTACAACGCGGGCAAAGTTGTGTATCAGCCTAAAAACATGACACCCGAGCGGCTCCAGGAGCTCTATCACTACGCCTGGGATACGTTTTATAAAGACGAAACGCAGTCATTTAAAATGTCGCAGCTCTTTATGAAAATTGCCCAGAGGGAAGTATCCCTGGGGACCTACAGGCCCAGAAGAAGGGACCTGCGCAATATAAGTTTTGGCAACGAAATAGCGCGGCCGGCAAAAACGGGAAACAAAACAGCATGATATCAGAAGTTCTGATATTCCAGGAACGAGGCACTGGTTAATGAAAAAATTAAAGGTAAGCACTGACTTTATCAACGAAATATACGAATTCAAGGGCAAATGGGATGTCCCCTCAAAATGCGGCCTTATGGTCGTTAACAAGGGCGATGAACACATAATAATCGCTTCAGAGCTCTATGACGAAAACCCCGGAACGTCGGTAAACAACTGGAATTGCGAGCTCGCGGAAACCATCTGCAGGGAAAGAGGCATAGAACCCGCCACGCTTGTTTTTATCGAGCACACCCCTGACAAGGGGTCCAAACTGGAAAATTACCGCGAGACCTTTGACCGGGTCATTTTTAAAATAGAAGACGGAAAATTCACCGACCCTGACTGGGAGCCGCTCACACGGGAAGAGGTTCAAAAACTCATCGGAGACTGACAATGAACCCTGTTGCGATCCTGGAACAATACCGCTCTTTAAGGCTTTCATTTTTCACATGGCGCTCTTCCTCCGGCATTGCCGTCAACACGGCCCTTGCTCTGCTGTTTACGTTCCTGACCGCCCTGTGCGCGCGCATCTCCTTCCCCCTCCCCTGGACACCGGTACCGGTGACGGGGCAGACCTTTGCCGTACTCCTGGCCGGAGCGGTTCTGGGAAGATGGGGGGCCGCGAGCCAGGCATTATACATGGGCCTGGGTCTTGCCGGTCTGCCCTGGTTCGCTTCCTGTTCAGGCGGTTCTCCCGGCCCCACTGCGGGTTATCTCGCTGGCTTTATCATCGCGCCCCTGGTCATAGGCTACGCCATTGACAGGCATCCCCCCATGAGGGGCATCAAACAGCTCATCATCCTCATGGCTGCGACTGATATCATTATTATTCACGGACTGGGGACCGCGTGGCTGTATATCTGGTTAACGTTCATTCTGCATGGCAATATTTCGATTCCCGTGGCTTTAAGTATGGGCTCGATTCCCTTCATCCCCGGAGACGCCATCAAGGCACTTCTCGCAGCTGTCTGCGCTTATATGGCAGTACCAAAAAATTCATGAATTCCAGAAAAAAGACGATAAATTGACCAGAGAAATGATAATCCCGTTGATTATGATTCAAATAGTACTTATAATTGATAGATAAAAATTTTTATTAAAAAAAGCCAGAAGCGGCTGCATTGTGCAAAAATAATTTTTTTACCAGAGGAGCGATTTATCATGAAAAAAATTCTGATACTCATTGCGTCAACGGCGTTTATCATTACCCTGCTGAACAGCCCTGCCCGAGCAGTCGGCATCGGGGTTTACGGCGGATTCTCCTATAGTGAGGCAGAATTTCAGGGGATAGAATATTCGAATCTTTTCAACAGCGCGATCTTTTACTGGGGCGGCGCGGGCCTGGTGGTCGACACCGCAGTTGCAAAAAAGAAGATCCTCAATTACCGCCTGAACCTGGGCATAGGACAGGTTTTTCAGGAACGCCCCTCTGGCTCGTACGGATTTGATATCTCGGGAATCAAGGCAGAGCTGATGAGCTCTTTCGGTTTCGGCATTGTCAAACTCTCGTTCATGAGAATGTGGCTCGGCCCTCAACTGGGCATCCGCTTCTCACACATCGAAGTAGACCAGTGGGATCTGGATTATGACTGCCTTTTGCTTTCCGGCGGCGCTGTCCTGGGCTTCAACTTCAATATCGGAAGCTACTTCACGATCAGTGTTGACGGCGGCTTCAGGTATAATGCCGGCTTAAATTTCGCGACTGTTCAGCACAGCAGCCAGATACTTGACTATGAAACTGATTTCACCCACGGCCCTGAAGGGTTCGTGAACCTCTCGGTGATGTTCAGGATTGGTGACACCTACGGAAACGGGGAGCAGAGGCCGCGGCGCGAACGCGAAGAAACGCAAACAAAAGAAGAAGCTAAAACCGAGAAAAAAAGCGACAAGGAAAAAATTTCCAGCGATGAAGATTACTGGTTTGGAGATTAAATATCTTCCCAGTGATGGCCAAATGCTTCGCGGCACCTCTGAAATGCGCGGTTCATCCCCCTTATGAGGTGCTGCCGCAGCTCGGCAATATCGTGAATAAGCCAGTCAACCAGGCCCGTCGCAAGAGCGTCATTTGAAGCGCGGGCCCTGGAAAGATAGCCCTCGATAAAATCAGCACGAACCTTTTCGGCCTCGTCCTTTTTATCTGCCTCGCACAAACGAGCGTACTTCTTCCCGAAAATCAGTTCAAACGCGGCATCGGAACCGATAACCGCCATCACGGCACGGTCAAGAGCGAGATAAACAATGCCGGGGCGAAGGAACTTGTTGAACGCGTGAATGAGCCTGCCGCCGTAATTCTGATTCAACACCACTGAAACGACCGGAATTTCACCGAGTATGTTCGCGTCAAGCGACTCAGCGCCAATGGCCTGGATGCGGTAACGCTCCTGCTGCGATCCGGGAACAAAGCCCGATGAGTTCGACAGCATGACAAGGGGGATGGCGTTGCTGTTTAAAAATTCAGTGAACACCCTGAATTTCTCCGTGCCGAACGCATCAGCGCCCCCGCCTTTTACCAGGGGCTGGTCAGCAATGACCCCCACGGTCCTTCCCTTTAAAAGGGCAAGCCCGGTTACCAGGTGGGGGCCATGGACCGGATTGTTCATCTCCCTGAAAAATTCAACGAATGAACCCGCGTCAAAAACCGGCTCAATGACCGAAGCAACAATGTCATAGGGTTCGGCAGAATTCATCGGTATGGAAGGGGTAGTCCCGGCCGCCCTGTCATGTTCACCGCTTATGGGCCCGATAAGCTGTATCAGCCTGCATGCAAGGTCAAAGGCCTCATCCATGGAAGAAACGATGAAAGAGGAGTTCTGCCTTATAAAAGACAGGTCAATGTCTGAAGGTTCCCGGGTAAGAACAAAAATAATCGCGTCGGAGTTTCCCGTAATTTCTGCAAGTTTCAGGCCGTCAACATGGGTTATAATATGAATCCTCACCCCGGACTTTATCTGCATGGTTTTAATAAAATCGAGCCTGGAACGCATACTGATGTTTTCATGATAATCAGGCGTCTGGAGCCATTTTTTCCCATAAACGAAAATCTGGGGCGTGCCGGTGCGTTCCGCCATTTTAACCAGTTCGCGGGCGCGGATTATCGAAGCGATCGAGCGCAGGCCGAAATTGGTACGCGGGCCCATGATAAGCACGCGCCGCCCCCCGAGCTTGGCGAATCCCCCGATCAGAGCCTCTGAAGCATAGTAGTCCTTTTTAAAGGGCCTGAAAAGCTTGTCGTCGACGTTCTGTTTCACGATTGATTCTTTGAAGACAATCAGGTCATCTATTCCGCCCGTATCGTCGCCATTGGTGGCGGATGAACGGCGGATGCAGGGAAGCGTTTCCTCATGGCAGAAAAGCCGCTGCAGGTCCCGGATGATTGATATCATATGCAGTTTGTCCGCGGCAACGACGTCAACAATGCCGGTCCAGGTGCCGAGGATCTTGGCTCCGCCGATATCGTAATTGGTGATGTTTTCGCCTATTACCGTGCGGATAACGTTTGAACCGGTGAGCACCCGGTATGAGTGGTCCGAATCGAGAAGTATCTGCACGGTCGCCTGGCTTGACCCGTAAACGTCAAGTCCTGCCGATGAACCGATGCCCACCGCGGCCAGAATAAAGCTCCGGTTCTTTTTATTTAACGCTTCAACAGAAAGATTGTACCGCGAATTCAGTTCCTGGAACAGGTCCCTGACTTCAGGGTCTTCAATACTCCTGGTGTACTTCCTGAACTTGTCCGCGTCGGCCCTCTGAACAACCAGTGAATTCATCATGAACCCTTCGGCGCCCCGGTTGAGCGAGACCACGCCCTCGCCGATGTTCGCTCCCGCGCTGTCATTCCACACATAAAGCGGCCAGTCCTTCAGGTATGACAGATAAACCGCCGCGATATATTTCAGCCCCTCCCTGCTTCCGGTTGAGCCGCCGCTGACCCGGGAATCCTTCATGTAAAAGCATACCGCTTTCCCGTCAATGGTCCCGTGAAAAATCTTTGCGCCCACGGGCCGCATCCCGGTCATGGGATTAATTCTTGAAGCTATGTCGGTTCCGTCAATGGACTCGATAATTATCTCGTTGATTGAACCGGGGTCGAGACATTCTGCGGCCCAGACCTCAACAGGCCACTTCCCGGTATTGAAAAGCCTCTGGTCCCTGAGGCTGGTTTTCCCGAGATTGAAATAGGGATTGCCGCGGTCAGACTCCTGCAACACATCCAGGCAAAGCTTGGTGCCGCATTTATATAAAAAGGCTGCAGTGCTTTTCATCATGGGAAGCCGGCAGGAGCGGTCAAAATGAAAAAAGGCCCTGGTAATCAGACCCTCATCGAAAAAAAGCTGCATTCCTGAAGCCAGATTTTTCAGGTACTCATGGACCAGAAACATGCCGGGATCACAGCTGTCATGTTCGGGCATGACCCCATACAGGGTCAGGTCTACCCAGTTTCCCGAACCCGGCTGCAACAGGTGATACGCTGAAACCAGCCGCGCCGCCATTTCCATCATTCCCTTTATGTCTTCAAACGAATCCTTCTCTGAAACAGGCCAGGTGAACGCGCAATAACAGGGCGAGTCCTTATTTGTTATTATATAGGGGACGACCTGTTTAAAGGGGGAATACAGGCGGCGGACCGGACGGTGTGCAGAGAGAATTGAAATCCTGTCAATGATTTCATTCGGGATAGCTCCGTGCAGGGAGTCAGGGACGAGAGCCTGTTCAGGAAACTCAAGTGATTTGCGCAGAACATCCACAATACCACGGTCAAAATCATCGCCAAGAAATGCCTGAATATCAGAACTTCCGCTGCCGGGTACCGACTGATTCTCTGAAGCAGAAGCGGAACCGGGCTTAAACCTTTCTTCAATAGTTTTTCTGATAAATTTCAGGAGAGAATCGTCCTTTTCCGATTCTTCCTGGGTGAGAAGTATATTCAGTGTTTCATAAATCTCATCTGCCGGATGTTCAACCGCTGACAACGCGAAGACCAGGTCCTTGATTACATCCGTGCGGTCAAGGCAGAACTGGTATGACCGTTTAAAAAGGACAAAGCTGTGCTGGATGAACATTTTTTTTACATCGGACCTTCCTTCCCAGCGGGAAAGGCCGTAAGCCTCAAGCAGTGAATTCAGGAGAACGCGAAAATCTTCTGAAAATTTTTCTTCACCTTCGGATCTGTTCTGAATGTACTGGCTCAGCTCCTGCGGAAAGGAAAGGCCCTCTCCGATGAGTACCGGTGAAAAAAGGCGCTTAATCCTTCCGTAGTGCCGCGCTGTCGCGTTTATCCTGCTGATCGTTGAGTCGGCCAGCAATGAAAAGTCAATGATTTCCAGAACCTGCCTGAAGGACCTGACCACCCGGTCAATGAGGTGAGCCTGATAAATCATCCCCCTGATCGCCGCGTACAGCAGTTCAAGAAGGCCGTCAAAATACCGCAAGGGGTCCGCGTTAAGATATTCATTATACGCATCACTGAACAGCAGGTCGCCGTAGTCCCTGTTCCCGGGTACATAGGGATTTGCCAGGGCTTCACTTCCTTCCCCCTGCTCGGCGCATCTCGCGCCGGCATCGGTCTCAATCTTCACCAGAAGCTCATTTTCCTGTATGCTTTTCCCGATGATCCTTCCGTCAGGCGTTTTTGCCAGATGCAGCCGTGAGAGATCACCATTTTCAATTACTTCAAGAATCTTCCCGCTGCAGGGAGAGTTGAGCGTTGTTTCCATTTTCATCGACGAAAGAACAATCAACGGCTCATTGCATTCGACCCGTGCCCCGGGAAGCAGGTCGTCCCTGCAGAAACCGATAAACGTCCCCTGGAAAGGAGAGCGTATCGCCTGGATGTTGTGGTCCAGTGCCGCCCTGTCTGACTTCACTGACACGCGGTAATAGTTGATTTTATTGTCATCCCCCCGCATCCTGATATCAATATAATCCGCGTACCGGTTGATCCTGAGGCGGTATGAGCTGTTCCCGAATATTAAAAGAAAATCATCGCTGCGGACGTTTACGGATATCACGATGATCCGGCCGTTATACACGCCGTTTACATATGCGATGAACGTGTCGATCGCTGTCTGGATGAATTCAACCGTGTAGTCGTCCCCCTGGTATTTCAGGATAAAACGCGAGGGCACGTCTGAAACAACGGGCGAATCAATAATGCTTTCAATATTGGCGATCACCAGGAAGCCCCTCACCGAGCGCTGAATCGCGTGGATATATTCGGTGAACGCGCCGAAGATGACCTGCTTCTTTTTTCTCCGGTCATGAATATCACTGCCGCCTTCATCACCGATTGAAAAATTCAGCTCCGCGTGCTCCGCGAGGAGGTTGTTGGTATAATCACCCCGGACAAACGCTTCATGCCTGACGATCCTCAGGAGCTGGTTGATGTTTGTTTTCACTCCCTTGATGTACAGCTCCTGAAGGGCCCGTTCCATGCGGATGATGGCTTCCTTTCTCGTGGCGCCGTGGGCGATTATTTTACCGATCAGGGGATCGTACATGGATAAAACGCTGTCGCCTTCGCTGAAGCCGAAATCACACCTGATACCGTTGAACGTGGGCAGGTCCATAACGGAAATCATGCCCGGCGAGGGAAGATAATTGTTTTCCGGCTCCTCGGCGTATATTCTGCACTCGATTGAATGGTCTCGCTGGGACATCCTGCTCTTTAACACGTCAAGGCCGAATATTTCATTTTCCCTGCCGTCGTAGAAGAGGATCTGCCACTTGGCCAGGTCTATGCCCAGGGACTGGTCGGTCACCGCGTATTCCACCTGGAGGCGCGTGTTCACCTCGATAAATCCCATGCGTCCTGTTTCCTGGTCGATGAGAAACTCAACGGTGCCGGCGCCCCCGCCGCGGTTATAGCCCGAAACCGCGGCGATTTTCTCAGCGGCCGCCAGAAGTGTCAGGGAAACGTAATCATCCAGAAAGGTGTGGCCGCTTTCCTCGATGATCTTCTGGTTTCGTCTCTGTACGGCGCACTTTCTGATGCCTATGGCCCAGCTGTTGAATATCTGCACTTCGATGTGCACCGGTTTTCTGATGTATTCCTCGAGGTAAAAAGAGGTGTCGCGGTACAGCTCACGCCCGATCCGTGATATGGATTCGATCGCGTCCGCAAGCTCGTCCTCATCATTCACGGCCTGCATGCCCTTGCCCCCGCCGCCGGCGCTGAGCTTGATCATAAGGGGAAAACCGATCGCTCTTGCCTGTTCAAAGGCCCGGTCACGCTCGTTTTCCCGCAACAGTTCCGAGCTCATGAAAAGAGGAATTTCCGCTTCCCGTGCCAGGTTGCGCGCGTTGATCTTATCACCCACCATCCTCATGGTGCTGTGGTGGGGGCCCATGAATAGTATTTCCTGGTTAAGGTGCCGTGAGACAAGATCGAGGGTTTCGACAAATTCGGGGCTCTCGGATAAAAACCCGTAGCCCGAATAAAGCGCGTTGGCCTTTGAAAGATACAGCGCAGCGATGATCACCCATTTGTCGGCGTAATTGTCCCTGTTGCCGATAAAAATGACCTCGTCAGCGAATTCATACCAGGACTGGCCCCGGTCGACCTCGGTCACCACCGCCACCGAGGGAATTCCCTCTTCATGAAGCGCGAGAAAAAACCGTTTGGCGATCTCCCCCCGGTTGGCGACCAGCACTTTCTGAAGCCGGAAATCCCGCTTTTTCAGGGCCATGACCCCGTCAGAAGAGCGCCTGCCTGAAATTATGGGATTGATGCCTTTCAGGGCGTCAACAGCGCGGTAAAAATCCTGGAATTTATCCTGTTTAACCATCATGGCTATTTATTCACGCAGATACGCATTTTTCAATAATAATTTCTCCCGTTCTAAAGCGCCGCACACATCAGTCCTGAATAACGGGAATATCGCCGCACAGGGCGACCTCTTTTCCGGCGACAGTATCGCAGACAACGAGGCAGCCCTGCCCGTCAATGGAGAGCACAACCCCTTTCCGCCACATTCCTCCGGTAAAATAGTTCACTGCCGCTCCGGTGAGCGCCGAAGCATTGTTCCATTCATCAATCAGGTGCTGTTCCAGAGGAAGCGTGGTTGACCCGATCAGATCAATAGAAGAAGCGACTATTTCACGCATCAGCTTCAGGATGTCATGCTCCCTGCCGGTAATCATCGCGAGCGACGTTGCCTGCCCCGCGATGTCGCGGGAAAAGGTCCGGGAATTCACATTCATGCCGATTCCGATAATAACATGCGGCCTGTCGCTGTACACCAGTTCGCACAGGATACCCGCAAGTTTTCTTCCGCTATGATACAGGTCATTGGGCCACTTTAAGCCCAGGCCGCCGGCGCAATAGTTCGCCATTACCCGGTACAGGGCGATGCCGGCAATGATGCTGACCGCCGACACCGGGCTTATGTCCGGCCCCGGGGTAACGACAAAAGAAAAAGTCAGGTCAAGGCCCGGGTTCGACGCCCAGGTCCGGTTCAGCCTTCCCCTTCCCTTGATCTGCTCCCTGGCGTGAACGACCGTGTTGCCGTTCCAGAGCTCGTGATGCCGTTTAAGATAGTCGCTCGTTGAGTCAACCGATTCAAGGCTGATGATTGTTGTTTCTCTCATGGCATATCCGCCACTGATCTCAGGTCTTCAGGCCCTGTCAGTATACCACAGTATAATAATTATTATTGAGCAAAAAAATCCTTGAAATGATACCACTGGAAGGGATGTTCCCGCAATCTGGCCGTGAGGACGTCAGCATAGTGCTGGGCCGCGTTCCTGACCGCTTCATCAGCTGCATCACCGCGGGCGCGGGGCAGGCGCAGGGTCTCGCTGATGCTGAACGAATAGCTGCCCGGGCCGTTCCGGAAAGCGAAAAAAAACAAAAGCGGCGCGCCGGCTTTCATGGCCAGAATATAAGGCGCGACCGGGAGCTTTACGGGGCGGCCGAGAAACTGCGCCTCCACTGACCGCTGCGACCTGTTCCAGAGCAGGTCCCCGGTCAGCGCGACAAATCCTCCCCGGCGGACAAAGCTCAGGCCCTCGATGATGTCAAGGGGAGACCCTCCGTCCTTCCCCACGGCAACGATCCTGATGCCCCTTTCAGAGAGGTCGTCCTTTTGCCTTTTTTCAAGCTGTTCCCTGTCTTTGGCGCCCATGAATATCATCAGGGGAATCCCTTCCTTCCTGAGAAGATGGGCGGCCACGTCCCAGTTCCCCATGTGGGACATCACGATGACCCCTCCCCTGCCTTCCTTCCCGGCCCTGACCAGGTGCTCCCAGCCATGCGAAGAAAAATTAATATTTCCGTAATTCAGCAACAACATGCGGTCAAGGATGACCCTGGTAAAGCTCTGGTACTGCCGCCACACGCAGCGGATATGAAAAAGGCGGCTCCTCTCCGGATACAGGGCCCGGTAAACCCTGGACGAAGCAACAACACGGGCGGGGATCAGGCAGAAATAACCGGTCGCGATGAGCCACGCCATAACACTGAAAAACCAGGGCCCGAGCAGGCCTGACACGCGGACAACAAAATCATGAAAAACGGCGATCATGCGCGGCCCTCTTTCCTATCGGCGATTATCCAGAACTCTTCCCTGCCGTTGCCCGAAGGCTCCCGCACAACAGGAAGATAGCCGTTGTTTACAAGCAGACCTTCCATGTCACTGACCGTGCGGTAACAGGGCTTTTTCATGGCAAGACCCAGGCGGAAGATCTCGATCCACCGCATAAGGGGAAATTTTTCCCCGGACGGGACCGTCATCCGCATGATGATCCGGTGAGAAGGTGACGCGACCTCACCGATATTCGTCAGCGTCCGCATCAGCGCCTCCCGGTCAAGGTGATGAACCATGTCGAGCATCAGAACCGTGTCGGCCTTCAGGGGAAAAGCAGGCAGGTCAGGCGCCGCGCCCTGCCGCACTTCTCCGTCCCCGCCCGTAATGATATTCGCGACCCAGGCCCGCTCATGGTCCGGCTCAATGCCGTACACCCGGGTGCCGGGATGCCCGCACAGGATCCAGGCGGCGGGAACGCCGTAGCCGGCACCGATATCGTAAACCACCGAGGGACTGTTCAGGTAGCGGTCGATCTCGCCGAACATGGGGTCCGTCACCATTTTAATGCGGGCAAAGACCCGCGGATAGGCCTCGCGGTGCCGGTAGCGCGCGTTAACGGCTTTCCTTCTCTGCGCGGCAGTGCCGGGAACAGCCGTGCCGGTTGCGGCAGCATCTCTCCCGGCGAAAATCCTGTCAAGCAGGGGGGGAAGGATGGCAAACGCCCCGATCAGCGCATAGCCTATTCCGAAAAAGCACGCGATCCCGGCGCCCCTGAGCAGGGAATGCTCCGCGCACAAAAGGGCCCCGAACCCGATCAGGGTCGATGCTGAAGCCAGGAACACGGTGGTGCTGATCAGGCCGGCGTTCTCGTGTTTCAGGCTGCCGTAGCGCTGGGCCGCCCTGACAAGGTAGAGCGAATAATCGATTCCCATGCCCACAATAACAATCGACAGCATCAGTTCCGGGATGCCGAAGGGGTGGCCCAGAAGGTTCAGCGTTCCCAGGGTCGAAAGCATGGCGAAGACGATCGGCAAAAGGGAAACAATCGCCAGGGCCGGATCAAGAAAAAAGAACACAAGCAGAACAACGACGCTGACGCAGATGACGATCATCATGCGGATGAACGTTCCTGAAAGATGCCGCCCCAGGCGCTGCGAAAAAAACTTCGGGTCAAAAATCTTAAGCGTATCAACGCGTGAGTAGCGCTCAAAAAACGAGGCTGAATCATAATTGCTTCCGGGCCGCAGCGACACAAAGGACATCCATGACCCGGTCTGCGTGTTTCGTGAAATGCCCAGAATCCGGTACAGGTTTTCGGGAATGTCCATGCGGACGCGGTGTGCTCCCGAAAACAGCCTAAAAAAAGGATCAAAGGCGCTGTCCGAAAACCCGGTTTCGCGCGCGCCCGCTTTCAATTCGCCTCGCATCTTCGCCAGCCTGCGCGCGCTCCAGAAACGGCTCCATGCCTCAAGATTGGCTCGCGCCCGGTCTTCGCCGGGGAAAATCATGGACAGTGAAAATGACGGGTTAAGCCTTTCTCCGGATACATCCTCGTCGATCATGGCCGTGACCCGGTCGCTTGACTTTTTCAGCCCCGCCAGGTCGCGGCCTTCGGCCAGCACGTACACGCGGTCAAACACGTTGCCCCATGTTTCTGACAGAAGCTTTTCCGCTTCAAGGGTTTCCCTGCTTACGCTGTTCATGGCGTTCAGGTCGACCGTGAATTCAGGCCTGGCAAAAAAGGCCATGACCGCTGCGAACACCACGGCAAGCGCGAGCTTATATTTCCCTCCAGAGGTAACCACCCTGCTGATGAAACTGATCACCGGAAGCCTGCGGCCTGCCGGGGCTGCGGGTATGCGGGGGAACATCCGGTTGAAGACGGTGTGTATGAAAATAAAGGAATACGCGATGCCCAGGGCCGCGAACAGGCCGATCTGCACCAGGATGGCAAAGCCGCTTATGTATAATGACAGAAAGGCGCCCACGGTCGTCAGCGCCGCGAGCAGGCCAACGGAGCGGACCTCGCGCGCCGCGGCCGACCCGCTGGTGTCATGGGGCCGGTCCAGGAAAAGCATATACGCGATACCGTGGTCAACGGTTATTGATATCACCGCGCCGCCGAAACCCAGGGCCATGACCGATATGCTGTCATAGACCAGCGAAAACGTAAAAAACGCGGCAACGGTCCCGAACAGTGCCGGGACCAGCGCGAGAACGCCCATATAGGGCCGCGGGAACGAAAACAGCAGCAGCAGTAAAATGCCGATTGTCGCGAAGACCACGGCGCGCTGAACATCGGCGCGCGCCGAGCGCTCGTTGTCAAGCGAAGCGCGAAACGCCCCGACCGGGGTCAGGGTGAAAGAACATCCCCGCCCGCTGAACTTCCCGCTTAATTCCTTTTCGGCCCTGACAAAAATGTCCGATATTTCGGCAGCGGCCGCGGTGTCCATGGCGGATTTTACCGGCCGCGCTATGATCAGCACATGCTTTCCGTTCTCGGAAAGAAGGTGGCCCCGGTAAAAACTGTTTTTCATTGACGGCGCAAGAGCGGCGAGTTTTTCAAAGATACAGGCGCTGAACCCCAGAGGGTCGCGCGAGATAAATTCGGCGCTGCCGACCCCTTCCAGGTTCGCCAGGGAATCGAGGTGCGCCCGGAGCTTCTCCCTGATCGAATCAGGCTGCAGCAGGGGTTCAATTCTTTCATGCAGGTCTTTTTCGGTGAACAGGAGCGGCATACCGCCCAGAATGTGGTCCATGAGATCGGGCATGCGGTCCATCATCTCTTCGGTGCCCACGGAGGTGAACAGGCCGCTCTGTTTGAGCATGGTTTCAACCGCGACCGCGCCGTCCACCAGGAGGTCGGGCCCGCCCGAATCCAGCGCGAGATCGACCGCGATCTGGTCCTGTATCGGGTGGTGTTCAAAGATATAGCGCGCGTCGCTGATCGCCCGGTCGCCCGAGGGCAGCGACGAGAGCACGTCCGTATCGATCTTCAGGGAGAAAAGCGCCCAGGCGAGCATGAAAGCCCCTGAAAGAACGACCGCGATGACCAGTTTCCAGCGTATTATCAGTCCATGATTGCTCATTGTTTATTGCCGGCATCAGTGCAGGTGCATCAATGAATCAGCCGATCCCGTGTACACTGACACGATTTCATCCGGTGAATCAAGCCTTTTTATGCCGAATATCCTACATCCTTTTTCGTATAAAGCGCGGAATAAAGATGCGCTGGTTGATAAGCCGGGCGAAGGTCCCGGAGTTTCGCATGAAATCGACAAAGGGCCTGAAATGCGAGACCCGCTCCATGCCGGGACGATAGCTCACGCCCACCAGGGCCTCGAGCACGGGAAGTCCCTTCCACCCGGCCCGGGCGATCACCTCGACCTCGTACTGGAAGCGGTCCGCCCTGACGTTGAGTTCAAGGGTCTCGGGAACAGGGTAAATCCTGAACCCGCTCTGCGTGTCGCGTACCAGCGGGCCGCCCGACACCCACACCCAGAAATTCGAAAACTTCCTCCCGAACGAGCTGGTCCAGGGGACGTCCGGCCCGACCATGTTCTTTCTGACGCCGAGCACGATGGCCCGCCCCTTTCCGTGCAGGGCCCGTATCAGCTCACCGGCCTCTGCGGGGTCGTGCTGGCCGTCAGCGTCAACCGTGATCGCCCAGTCCGCGACCCCGGCGGCCCGGGCCATGCCGGTCTTGAGCGCGGCGCCCTTGCCGCGGTTGGTTTCGTGCCTGATCAGGGTGATGCCCTCGATGCGGCTCAGAGCATCCGCGGTCGCGTCGGTTGAGCCGTCATCAACCACGATCACCGGAATCCCGGTGCTTCGGGCGCGGCTTACCACGTCAGCGATCCGCGCGGCATGATTGTAAACAGGAATAATAAAAACAAAACGGCTGCCTGAGGTATTATAGTTGTTCGCTTTCATATGATCACCGGTCCGGTAAAATTGCCCTTTATCGTTTAAATTCCCCGGGCAGAAACGACACGCCCCAGGTCCCGGGCCCGGTATGGGCGCCGGTCGTCAGCGACAGGGGCCGCATGATACATTCAGCGCCGGGAAACGCGGCGCTGATTTTCGTCTTTATGGTGTCCCTGACCCAGTCAGCGTTATCGGTGTACTGGAGCATCACCAGGGGGGATGATTTTTCCGCCAGGGCCTCTTTCATCTTTTCAATGAGAAAGTCGATCTGCTCGCCGCTGCTGCGCGCGATGCCGACCTTTCTCGCGCCGTCGGCAAAAGGGCTGACCACGGGCCTGACGCTGAACAGGTCCCCGAAAAAGGCCCCGGTGCGCGACATTCTTCCGCCTGCAGCGAGGTAGTGGAGCCGCTCGAGAAACAGGTATTCGGAGCATGCAGCTATCGCTTTTTCAGCGAACAAGGTCACGCGGTCAGCGTCGGTTTCACCCGAAGCGCAACGGGCAGTCGCGAGCACGGCAAGGCCGAGCTTGCCTGAGGCGATGCCCGTGTCTATGACGCGGAACCTGTTTCCGGGGTCGTGGGCCTTCTTCCATTCAACGGCAGTGGCATAATTTCCGGTGTACACCGAACCCACGCACAGGTACAGCACCCGCTCGTGCTCGTTCAGGAGCCGCTCATAGTGCTGGTGCCGCTCGAACACCGAGGCCTGCGAGGTCGACACCCGCACCCCGCGCTTCATCAGGGCGTAAAGATCGTCCCCCGGGAAAAAAGTCTCGGGCACCGAATCCTCCCCTGCGAGAATATAGCTGTCAAGCAGGCTGAACCCGTACCTGGATGCGTCATCCCTGGTCAGCGAGCCCGCCGCGTCGCTCACGATATGGCAGGGGGATGTTTTTTTCGCCGCGCGGAAGTCCCGGACCTGCACCGCGAGGTCATCGCTTGAAACGCGCACGATCTTTCCGACCTCGCCGATTCTTTTCAGAGTGTCCTCCCTGTTCCCGGTGTGAAGATGCACCTTGAGATAGTCGCTGTCGCGGATGACAACGACGCTTTCGCCCATACCGGCGATGCTTTTCACCGCGTCGTCCCGCGCGCCTGAAACGTCGAGCACCATGTCCAGGCAGTAGCCCTCTTCCTCTTCCTCACTGAAGGACGAGGCCACGGAGAGCATGCCCCTGAACCGGTCTGAGACCGGGACAAAGGTTTCCGTCATCCCCGCCATTGTTGAAAAAAACCCTTCAAAAAAAAGAAACATGCCCAGGGCGCCCGAATCAACGACGCCGGCCTTCTCCAGCTTCGGCAGGAGCTTCTGTGTCGACTTCACTGTTCCTTCAAGGTGCCCGATGAGCGCCCCGACCCAGCGACCGTCAGCCCCAAACGGGTTGTCATTCATGAACCCGCACAGAGAGTCAAACAGGGTGAGCATGGTGCCGGGCCGCGGCACGTCAACCGCGCCGAAAGCGGCGTCCCTGCCTCTGCGTGCGGATGGTTCCATGTCATTGAGTGAACCGGCCTCGAGAAAGCACGAAAAAAAACGCGCGGCGATATTGCCCGAATTTCCCCTGGCGGACAGCAGGATCTTTCTTATGACCGAACTTCTCTCTTTTGGCATGAATCGCAGGGGGGCAAGGCTGATAAGAAGGTTCCTTCCGGTGTCTCCGTCAGCGACAGGATACACGTTTATCCTGTCCAGCAGTTCCGACCACGCGGCAAGCCGCTCGTAACCTGCTTTAACGGCTTCATTGAAATTCATCATGTCATTCCCAGGGCCTTTCTGATTTCATCAGGAATTTGAAAAAGCATCTCCATCTGCGGCGCCTGCACCGCCACCTGCTCGGTGCGCCCCCGCGTGCAGACCTTCCCGTCAGCGGCAAGGCGCACCTCAAACTCGACCGCGAGCTTGTTCCGGGCCTCGACAACGGTCGCCCTGCACGTAACAACGTCCCGGTAGCGGAGAGGGAAAATATGTTTCGTCGACGTCCTGATCACGGGAAAGATGATGCCCGTTTTGTCAAAAAAATCATAGAGGTTTATTCCCACCGAGTCAAAAAGCGCGGCCCGGGCTATTTCGAAATAATTCAGGTAATTGCCGTGCCACACGATCTGCATGGGGTCAAGATCGTAAAAGGGGATCGTCAGCGAGACTTCATGGCTTATTGACTGTTCCTTATTCATCAGCGGACATAAATATGTTTTTCTCTTTTATCGCGGCCGCAAGCAGTTCAATGTCGCTGTCCATGGGCCTGTCCTGAAGGTTCGGGCCGGCAATGGAACGGACTTCGTCATACATTTTTTTCAATGAAGGCCTGCATTCCACTTTTCCCCGTATATCGCACGCCTGGGCTGCGGTGAGAAGATGGATCGCGAGCGTGCGCTCAACCAGCTGGCATATCCTCGCCGCGTCGCGCGCCCCGATCGTTCCCATGCTCACCTTGTCCTGGTTGTGCGATTCGGTTGATCGCGAAAAAACCGCGGCGGGCATCGCCGCCTTGAGCGCTTCAGCGGCCAGGGCCGAAGCCGATATCGACATGGCCTTGAAGCCGTGATTGTACAGCCGGTCGTCGCCGGTCACCCGCACCAGGTCAGCGGGAAGGCCGCGGTTGACGTTCGGGTTGACCAGGAGCTGCACCTGCCGGTCGCACATGTCCGCGACTGACGCGAGGGCCGCCTTGAGCGAATCCATCGCGAACACGACATGGCCGCCGTAGAAGTTCCCCCCCATGAGCACCTCGCCCGTTTCAGGGTCGCACAGCGGGTTGTCGTTGTTGCTGTTGGCCTCAATTTCAATCCAGCGCACGATCCAGTCGAGCGCGTCAACGAGCACGCCTAAGATCTGCGGGCAGCAGCGTATCGAATACGGGTCCTGGAGCGTTTCAAGCTCGTCCGCCTCAAGCTCTCCGTGCGGGATCGTCGCGTCCAGGAGGCGGAGGATCCTTCGCGCCACCAGGGCCTGGCCCGGGTGCGGTTTCGCTTTTGATATGGTCGGATGATAATGATGGGCGTTCCCTTTCATCCCGTGTATGGTCAGGCATGTCGCGGCAAGTGCCGCGTTGATGATCCTTCTGGTCCGGTGCAGCACCACGCACGCGATGCCGGTCATGGTCGAGGTCCCGTTGATGATCGCAAGCGGCTCTTTGGGTCCGAACACGTACCGGGGAAGCCCCGCGAGCTTCAGGGCCTCTTCCGCGGGCATGCGGCGGCCGCGGTAAAACACTTCGCGCTCTCCGGCGAGAGCGGCCGCGACATAGGACATCGGGGTCAGGTCGCCGGACGCGCCTACCGAGCCTTCTGAAGGCACAACAGGCGTTATTCCCTCATTGAGAAAAGCGGCCATCTGCGAAATCAGGTCCATTGAAACGCACGAGAAGCCGCGTGAAAAGCAGAGGATTCTGGTCAGGATCGCGGCGCGCGTCTCTTCAATTCCCAGGGGCTCGCCGGTCCCGCACCCGTGAAAGCGGAGAAGATTGCCGCCGTTCTTCAGCGCGACTTCCATGGCCATTCTTTTGCCGCACGATTTGCCGTACCCGGTGGTTACACCATAAACCGGGACCCCGGTTTCCATTGCGTTCAGGAGCAGCTTTTTCGAATGGGCTATTTTTTCAGCAAAGGCAGGGTCGCTGCTTATTTTCACCGACGCCCTCCCCTTGGCAACATCAATGATCTGGTCCAGGGAGAGGTCTCCCTCGCCGATCACCACTACAGGTTGTTTCGTCATATTCATCACGGTACCGATTTCTCTTATATTAATAATAAAATATGGTTGTTTAACCGGAGAAACGATTTGTCAAGATATTTTTGGCCGGTTTTCCGCCCGCCTCAATACAACAGCGGGCAGGCGCAGTAACAGTCCGGCTGTCATCTTTTTTTGCAGGCGAACAGCGTATGGCTGATCCCGACATTATCGACATCATCTTCAACGACAAGGCCGGCTTCCCTGAGGCATTTGATCATGTCTTTCGAATGGTACATCTTGCTGTTGCCGTTCGCCATCGCGGTGAAATAGAGGGACGTGCCGATAACGCAGTAGCGCGCCGCTTCATAGCTCTGCCTGTCCCAGTATGTTTCCATGATGAACAGCACCGCGTTTTCATCCATCGCCTCATGCGCCCTTTTCAGGATCGAAATGATTTCCGTCTCCGAAAAGCAGTCAAGAAACTGGCTCATCCATATCGCGTCATGTCCGCGGGGGAAGGCCTGTGACGGGTCAAGAATATTGATCGCATGGGTCCCGATGCGGCCTTCACGGCCCCGCTCCCTGATGTTCTTTTGCGCCATGGCAAGCTGGCCCGGCAGGTCAAGAATGGTTACAGAAACATCCGGGTTAAAGTCGGTGCACTGAAACGCCCATTTCCCGGTATTGCCGCCGATGTCCATCAGTTTTTTCGGTTTGCGTTTAAATACGAGAGGAAGGGCAGCGGGAAAAGCGTCATCCGAATAGTAATGATCAAACGCGAACCAGCTCTCCTGGGCCTTCGGCGGAAGTGACGAGAGCGCCTGGTAAATCGTTTCCCAGTCGCCGAATTCCCCGAGTCCTGCCGGCCGCGCCTCCGCAATCGCCCTGTCAAGATGAAACATCCCCTTGTAGCACACGTCATGGGCAAAATCCATATTCACCCTGGTCATGCGGTCAGTGAGGACAAAAAACCCGGTCTTGGTAATATAAAACCTGTCGTCCTCAAGCCTGAGCAGGTCCATGGCGAGGCCGGCCTCGGTGAGGACCTTTACGCCGTAAAGAGAGACCCCTGATTTTTCCGCGATCTCTTCCGGGGTCAGGCCGGTGCGGCGGTGTTTTTTTATTATATCAAGAATACCTGAATCGCGAAGCACGCGTGCAGCCTGGAACATCAGCGGGGCAAACGCGATTTTCTGGGCGTCAAATTTCGCCTGCAGGTTTGATTTGTCCTCATCAAAGAGTCTGCTCATTAATTCCTCCCCCAACCGGCTGTCCGGAGGGATCATTGATGGATTTGTTATACGAAGACCGCAGATCAAGCAATTGCGATAAATTAGTGAAATGACCGATTTTGTCAAGGAGTTTGTTTTGTTTACAGTGAAGGCACACCCGGTAGCAAATTATTTTCAGGGGCAACCGTTTCATAACCCATTTTGTTGTCATCCCGGTTTACCGAAGGTAATACCGGGATCTCATAGAAAATATTCATGAATTTATCGCATGAGATTCCGGTATTTGCAAACTCGGAAGATGCAAAACCGGAATGACAAAACTACGTTACCCTCAAAATTATACTGCTACCGCGCGCCCCGGCCGTTTTCCCGGCAAAAAAGGGAAATTACAAAAAAAGCTTGAAATGCGCGCCTGCTGTTGTAAACAGCTTCAGGTTAGACAAGAAATCATCAAAACGAGAGGAACACGATGCAAGATCTGAAAAAGGCCTATATGACGGTCATGGACGACCATTTCCCCGATGAAATGACCATCACCTTTGGAGACCAGAAACTTGTTTATAAAAAGAGGTCATGGAAAATAGACGAGGACGGAACGGTCATCGAAAAAGGGCTGCGCTACGGCGAAAATCCCGGGCAGGAGTCAGCCATGTACCAGCTGGTCAACGGCAACCTGGCCCTGGGCCAGTGTAAATTCATCGAAGCCGGAAACGGGCTGGTCAGCTCAATCGACGAGGAGATGCTCATCCAGCCCGGAAAACACCCCGGCAAAATCAACCTGACCGATATCGACAACTCGCTGAACGTGCTCAAATATCTTTCGGCGACCCCTGCCGCGGTCATCGTAAAGCACAACAACCCGTGCGGCGTGGCAAAAGCGGGCAGCATTGCCGATGCCTTTAACCGGGCCTTCAGGGCAGACCGCATCGCCGCCTTCGGCGGGTGCGCCGCGCTGAACAAGACCGTTGACCGGGAAACCGCGGAGCTCATCGCGGCCCAGTACCTCGAGGTCGTCGTGGCCCCGGAGTATGACGGCGCGGCCCTTGAAATACTGAAAAAGAAAAAAAACCTCCGCATTATCAAAATAGGCCGCATTGACCAGCTCGAAAAATATTCATCAATGCGCTTCGTCGACTTCAAGTCCCTTATCGACGGCGGCATCATTGTCCAGCAGTCGCCCCTGAACATCGTGAAGGCACGGGACGACCTCAAGCCCGCCGAAACCGAATACAAGGGAAAAAAATACAGGATCGACCGGCTCCCCACAGACCGTGAATATGACGACCTGCTCTTCGGCTGGTTCGTCGAGCAGGGGGTCACCTCGAATTCGGTGCTCTATGTGAAAGACGGCGTGACGGTCGGCATCGGCACCGGAGAGCAGGACCGCGTCGGCGTTGCGGAGATCGCGGTATACAAGGCGTATACCAAGTACGCCGACCTTGTCTGCTTCGACACGTTCGGCAAGTCCTACAAGGAGATGGAACTCGCGGTCCAGAACGGCGAGAAGGACGAAAGCATCCTTGACGAAATAGACGACGAAACCGAAGAAGCCTGCGGCGGGCTCATCGGCGCATGCGCGGTCTCGGACGCGTTCTTCCCGTTCAGGGACGGTGTCGATGTCGTGATAAACGAAGGTATATCGGCCATTGTCCAGCCCGGCGGGTCTCTGCGCGACTTCGAATCAATTGAGGCCTGCAATGAAGCGAACCCGAAAGTCTCAATGGTTTATACCGGCCAGAGGGCCTTCAAGCATTAAGCGGATTACAAAAGAGGCTGTCCTAAAAGAAGATCGTTGAGTAAATTCCGCATAAAGTATTCGATTTGCGCTCATTTCGATACAATTTTATCGCACAATGCGATAAAATCACTCAATGAGCGGAGCGGAATTTGTATCGAAACGACTTTTAGGACAGCCTCTTTTTATAGTATATATCAGCGGTTTTTCTTTCGTTCGTATTCCTTCATATATTCATCGATCAGGCTTTTACTCGTTGACTCGGCCTCTTCTTCCCTGACCGGCTTCATCTTTGTCTCGAAAAAATCAAGGAACGCCTTGACCGGCGCGAGGATCAGGCTCCAGAGGCCTGAAAAGAAATTGGGAAAAAACTCCAGAAAGGACTTCAGAAAATTCCGTTTCGCGCCTGAGCCGGAAGGGGCCGTGCGCAGGGAAGTCAGGGGAGCAGGTGCGGACGGGGCTGCCGAAGGCATGGAACCCGACATTTTCCTCCCGCCATACATCGCGGGAATCGGATTGGGCGCGCTGCTCACGGAAACAGAAGGAGCCCGGGAAAAACGCTTGGGAATCTTTCGCGAAAAATACATTGACACGTTGGATTCAACACCGCGGTCCAACGCGAACAAAAAGAAATAATAGACATACATGAACATGTTATAAAAAATAAGGAAAAAAGCGATCCATATTTCCAGAAAACCCCAGAATGTCTCATATAATAATTTTCCAAAATCAACGATCTTGAAGACAAAGGTGTAGGCATTGTCAATTGCCGAGTTGGAAAACTGTTTTACCATGCTGTATTTCATGACTACCTCCGAAGACGACAATACATCTGCATAGAATGGTGTATCCGTCAATTAAAAATCGTACCGATAAGGACGAATCACATCCAGTAAACCTGCATCGCTTCTTTCAGGGATTCGGCCTGGGTTTTTCCTCTTATCATTTCAACAAGCTTCAGGGCAAAAGGGATGGCGCAGCCCGGACCTTTGCCGGTGAGGACCGTCCCGTCAATAATAAAGGGGCTGGGGATGTATTCAGCCCCGGTAAGAAAATCCTGGAACCCCGGATAGCAGGTCGCCCTCTTTCCCTTGAGCACCCCGGCATGGCCCAGGATCATGGGGGCCGCGCACAGGGCAGCGGTGATGCCTCCCCTTCGCTGAATATCCTGTATAAGGCTTATTATCGCGGGTGAATTTTTAAGGTTCTCGCTTCCCGGCATCCCCCCCGGAAGGGCTATAGCATCATACGATGAAAGCCCGGCTGAGTGAATATCCGTATCGGCATAAACCCTGATATCATGTGAGCCGGTAACGGGATTTTCTCCCAGGCAAACCGAGGTTGTTTCAATTTCCGCCCTTCGAAGCACATCTATAATGGTCACCGCTTCGATTTCTTCAAGACCCGGCGCCAGGGGAACCAGCACTTTCATTATAACCTCCTGGAAGCTGAATAAGGCATCATTTCAGAGAAACATGATAACAAAGGGGGCGGTCAAAAACCAGCATATTTTATCAGGGGGGATGAAATTTATTCCGGCCGCGCTGCCATCAGGCGCAAAGCAGCCGCTCTTCGTTCACCGGGAACCCCCTGCCCTCAGGAAACCGTTGAGCTTTCATCGCGGATGATGCCCAGGACCGCTTCCTCCGCGCGCGCCATTTTGTCGCCGAGCAATTCCTTTTCTTCCGGGAAAAAATTCGACAGCACGTAATCAGCGACCGGGATCTGCGGATCGGGCGGCCGTCCGATGCCGAAGCGCACCCGGTAAAAATCGGGTGACCCCAGCTGTTCCATAATGGACCTGAGGCCGTTATGCCCCTTGTGGCCGCCGCCCTTTTTCACCCGTATCTCGCCGAAAGGAAGTTCCAGCTCGTCATGGACAACAATGAGGCGTTCCGGTTCGACATGCAAATAGGAGCACGCTTCAGCCACGGCAAAGCCGCTCCTGTTCATATAGCCCTGCGGAAACATAATGAGGCAGTCTGAACCGGCAAGGGAAAGCTTCCCGGAGAGTGATGAAAACTCTTTTTTTACCGGTCTGCACCCGTTGTTTTCAGCAATAAATGATCCGACCATGAAACCGATATTATGCCGGTTCCCGGCGTATTTCCTGCCCGGGTTTCCCAGGCATGCGATTATAAACATGCTTTTCCTCGCGATTGGGCCAGCGCGGTTTTCCGCACCTGTTTTATTTTAGGCCTGCATGACATTGGACAGTATTATCAAATTTGTTGTCAAGAATTCTTGTTTTCAGAATGATAACCGGGGAAGGAAGTTTTGTTAAAGTTTTTTCATGTCATCAATGGCTTCACTCATGGAATTGAACACTTTAATTTTCTTTGAAACACCGGTAAGATTCAGCATCTGATATATTTCAGGTTTCACATTGACAATAGAGACTTTGAGATTTTTGGCCGCCATCTTCGTATAAAAGATGACGATTACTCCCAGGGTTGAGCTGTCTATAAAAGAAACTTCCGAAAGTTCAAAGAGAACGTTCTTGTTTTCATTAAAACACTGGTTTATTGTTCCCTGAAAAAAAGAAAGATTTTCAACTGAAAGCGACCCTTCAATATGAAGGATGACGGAACCGTTATGATCATTTTTATTGATTTTCATTGTATAAGGAACCCGTTTTATTGATCTAGTACCCTTTCAGTATGGATGAAGCATCATTAGTCATTATTATTAATCGGACAGCAAAGACCAAATCTTGATTTTTCAAAAAGGATATTTCCCCTTTTCATTAAATATAGTTCCACAGAACTTCCAGAATTACATCGTCAAGAGAAGCATCAGAAGCCTTGATTTTCATTCTCATCTGCTCAAGCTCCGGGGAAGGCCTATAATCAGACAGATGGCGGAAACGGCCCAGCCTTCTCCCGATAATGAAAAGCTCCCGGTGTTCCAGCGGCATGTTCATAAAGCCCTCAACCGTCTGTATCATCCGTTCCCTGTCTTCGGGAAACCTGCCTTCAATATCTTCAAGCAGGTTCATTATGTGGTCACTTTTTACCGTGCTGGTAATATCTCCCAGGGATTTCAGAAAAATGCCGATCTCCCTCACGCGGTCCTCTTCAGTGGGGACGGCCCATAATCCGTCATTCATAAGCTGGAACAGGGGAGTATCAGGCAATGGCACAACGCTGCGAAGCCTGATGAAGGTGGGATTGATTTCGGTCAGGACCCTGGCGGATTCACGGGCGTTCTCTTCAAGATGTTCCCTGCCGCCCGCGCCCGGCATGTAATATTCTGAAAGCTCAAAACCCGCCTCCATCGCTTTTTTGCCGGCATTGATGTGTTCTTCAGCGGTCACCCCTTTCCTGATCAGTTTGAGCACCGTGTCAGATCCCGACTCAAGGCCGATGTGAAGGCGGTCCAGTCCCGCCCTGCGGAGTTTGACCAGGTCTTCCATGCTTCTTCTGCTGATCGTTTTTGCCCGGGCATAGGTCGTTATCCGCCTGATCGCGGGAAATTTTTCCCTGATATATATTAAAATTTCAGCGACATCATCGGCCCTGAGCACCAGGGAGTCCGCGTCCTGGAGGAAAAGGCTTTCCATGCCGTGATACAGCCAGAAGGCTGTCTGCCGCACGTATTGTTCATCAATGCCGTCACCAGTAATGACCGAGCTTAACACTTCGCGGTCAATGATCGGCCTGCCCTTTTTCTCCGACTCTTCCCGTATCCTGCCCGCGATATGGGCGATCGCGTCAATATCCGCCCTGACTTCTTCAACACTGCGCCGGGAAAATTTCTGTCCCTTGTAGGAATGGCAGAATGCGCACTGGTTCCACGGGCAGTTCCTGGTCAGCCTGAGAAGAATGCTTCCCGCTTCGCTCGGGGGGCGTATCGGTCCCAGCTCAAAACTCATCCGCCTGTCATCAACATCTGTCATTGCATAAACTCCTGATACTGCGCTTAAATCACCGGCCACCGAGGATGTCATCCGCCATGATCCTGATCTGTGTCCGGATGGTGCCCCGCAACGCCCGGTCGGCCTGGGCCGGTTCATGGCCGCACACAACCGGCATCATCCTGACCGCTTCAAGGGCGCGCGGCGCCTTTCTCCATACCACGGTACCGCTTGCCATATGTATTAATTCCCCGGTGAGGTCAACCTCATAATAACAGGTATCAGACCGGGAATTATAATAATAGCCCCAGGAGTCAACGGAAATAACAAAAAGATACGGGCGCCCGTGCTTTATGAAAGAGCTGTAATCATCAATCGTATTGCTCTTGTCATTCATGCCGCGCTTTTCAGGCAGCGATATATTCTGGAACGCATGATCAACGATACCGACAGCTGCCGCTTTTTCAAATAGAGGGGCGCCCTTTTTCACTTCTTCAACGAGCATGCTCCTGAGCCCGCTCTGTTTCAAAAGCTCTTTCATTTCAGCTTCTTCCTTCCCTGAAGGGATGAGGCTCCTCTGGCCCATATGGAAAGCCCCCCAGTTATAAATAGTGGTGAACGGTTCCGGAACATCCCTGATATACAGAAAGGCCTCAATGCGGCTGTTTTTCATTTCATCTGACAGGCGGACGTTTTGCGGGGAGCAGGAGACCAGTAAAACAGCAGTTATAACAGTCAAAGCCTTGACAGTTTTCATGTTCCGCCTCCATAAACAACATTCAAAAGCCGTGTTACCCTATGGTACAATCCCGAAAAAAAAGTTCCAGAGAAATTTATTACAGCATTTTTACGTGAAACACATGATTGTTACCAACAAATAAAATATAATATTAAATGTTATTTATTTGACAAAAATAACACCAAATAATAAAGACGTTCATACATAAGCATCAATGACCCGATAAAAAAGCAAACAGGGAGGACCATAACCTGGAAAATAAACGGGTTGGCGTGATAGGAATAGTTATCAAGGATTTAAAATCAGCATCCCGCATCAATGAGATCCTGAACGAATATTCTGAGATAATTATTGGAAGGATGGGTGTCCCCTATCGGGAGAAAAAAATTTCGGTTATCGCGCTCATTGTTGACGGAAACACCGATGAGATCGGCGCTTTAACCGGAAAGCTGGGCGCCGTTCCCGAGGTGACCGTAAAAAGCGCCCTAACCAGATAGCCGACCAATATATAACTGAATCTAAATAGCATATTACACCCTGATAATAAGGTTGAGGCTCAATTAAAGGGGAGAGAAATATCACCGTGTATTTTTTTCGCCGCTTACTCTTTCAGGGTAGGCTTTTTTTATTTGAGGGCATATAAAAAAGGGGGAATGATCATGAACAGGGCAAATCATCAGGCCTGGATGGACAGCGTCATCAGGGAAGACGAGATTGAAAAATTCAGAAATAACGGCAGGGATTTTATTGATGATTCATATATCAACGAAATGATCGAGCAGAAAAAGAATCCTGAAAAAAGCCGGATAAGGGAAATAATTGCCCGTTCGCTGGAGCTCAACCGGCTTGAACCTGAAGAAACCGCGTGCCTGCTCAACTGCACGGATGAAGAATTATGGGAAGAGATGTATGCCGCAGGCAGGGCCATTAAAGAAAAAGTGTATGGCAGAAGGATCGTTATCTTTGCTCCTCTGTATATCAGCAATTACTGTGTCAACAGCTGTATTTACTGCGGGTACCGAAAGGAAAACAGTGAAAGCGTGCGCACGCAGCTCTCCATGGATGAACTGCGTGAAGAGATAAAGGCTCTCGTGTCCCAGGGCCAGAAACGCCTGATCATGGTCTACGGTGAACACCCGTCCTCTGATGTGCATTATATTGCAGAAACCCTTAAGGTTGCCTATGAAACAAAGGTGGGCAACGGCGAAATACGCAGGGCCAATGTCAATGCCGCTCCCCTCAGCGTGAATGATTACCGGATTTTGAAGGATGTCGGTATCGGCACTTACCAGGTTTTCCAGGAGACCTACAATCACGATGCATACAGGAAGATGCATCCCGGGGGCCTGAAGGCGCACTATTCCTGGCGTCTGTACGCCCTGCACCGCGCCCTCGAGGCTGAAGTGGATGATGTCGCGATCGGCGCGCTGTTCGGCCTTCATGACTGGAAGTTTGAAGTAATGGGCCTGCTCATGCACGCCATTGACCTGGAACGGCATTTCGGCGGTATCGGCCCCCATACAATTTCTTTCCCCAGGCTGGAGCCGGCGGTGAATACGCCCTTTATTGAAAAAAGCCCGTACCTGGTTGATGACCTTACCTTTAAAAGGCTGGTCACGGTACTGCGCCTTTCCGTTCCTTACACGGGAATGATCTTAACGGCCAGGGAGAGAGCCGAGGTAAGGGAGGACGTTATCCGCGTGGGATGCACCCAGATTGACGCCGGATCAAACATCGCCATTGGCGGGTACAGCAAAAACGACCCTGATTTCAACAAACAGCAGTTTATCCTTGGCGACAACCGAAGCCTGGATGAGGTTATCGGCGCCATGGCCCGGCTTGGATACATCACCTCCTTCTGCACTGCCGGTTACCGCGCCGGGCGCACCGGGGATTATTTTATGCACATTGCCAAAAAAGGGAGGGTGCAGAACTTCTGCATGCCCAATGCCATAACGACCTTCAAGGAATACCTGATGGACTATGCGAGCGAGGAAACAAAAAAGGTTGGGAACCTGCTCATTGAAAAGGAACTGGCTGCCCTTGCCAATGACGCGGTCAGGGAAAAGGTGAGAGATTACTTAAAACAGATTGAATCCGGCACCAGGGACCTTTACCTGTAATGATACCAGGCGGATTTGTATAAAAGAGGGGAAAAAGACAACCTGCTGTAGAAGAATGTTAATGTATAATAACATAGAAATGTACCTGAAAAAATATCCCGAAGGCGAACACCGGGAGGTGTTCGCCTTTCATGATTACATAATAGACAGATATCCCGGCCTGCTTGTCCGGTGGGTCAAAATATACGGCAAGAGATGGGCCTATCTTCACGGCAATTCCACTGAAACCGGTTTTAATGCATTACAATTCAGGTTGAACCGAAAATACGGCCTGTGCATTGATAATCCGGATACTATTCCTTCTGATGAACTCGATGCCCTGATTACCATGATAAGGGAGCACTTTGCTTACTGAATAATTCACTTGACAGGCCCGCCAACGCTCAATTAATGCACTGTATGAAGTGCCGATAAGGCGGTGCAAATCAGCCACAAGAGCAGGTTTTTACTATGGATGATACCAATTCCCTGATCCAGATACGAAAAGACAAGATAAAAGACATCCGCGAACAGATGGGGATAGACCCTTTCCCGTACCGCTACGATGTCACCGCGCATTCACAGTCGATCATCAACGACTTTGACCGCTTTTCCGAGTCACAGGAGGAAGTATCGGTCGCGGGCCGCATCATGGCAATGAGGATCATGGGCAAGGCGAGCTTCTGCACCATCCAGGACAGAGAGGGCCGCATCCAGCTTTATGTTGCGGGAAACGCCGTCAGCGAGGAAAGATATTCCCTGTTCAAGAAGCTTGACCTGGGCGACATTATCGGCGGCCGGGGAACGGTAAAAAAAACCAAAATGGGAGAGATCACCGTATTTCTCACTGACCTGACCCTGCTCACGAAAAGCATCCGCCCCCTGCCCGTTGTAAAAGAAAAGGACGGCGAGACCTTTGACCTCTTCGCGGACAAGGAGCTCCGCTACCGCAACCGCCATGTCGACCTTATCGTGACCCCGGGAGTGAAAGAGACATTCATTAAAAGAATATCGATACTCAGGCAGATCAAACGCATCCTTGACGAAAAAAATTTCTATGAAGTTGAAACACCGATCCTGCAGCCGGTATACGGCGGCGCCGCGGCCCAGCCTTTCACGTCGCACCACAACGCCCTGGACATACGCCTCTACCTGCGCATTTCGCTGGAGCCGTACCTCAAACGGCTGATCGTGGGCGGCTTTGACCGGGTTTACGAGATCGGCAAATGCTTCAGAAACGAAGGGGTCGACCGCACCCACAATCCGGAGTTCACCATGCTCGAGCTCTACCAGGCTTACGGCGATTACCAGGACATGATGGCCATCACCGAAGAAATCTTCGAGCAGACCGCCCTGAAGGTCAACGGCTCGACCATGGCAACTTTCGAAGGGAAGGAAATAGACCTTAAAACTCCCTGGAAAAGGATCAGGGTGACCGACGCGCTCAGGGAACATGCCGGCCTTGACGTGCTGAACATGAGTGACGAAGAGCTCGACGCAGAAGTAGACCGCCACGGGGGGATGATTAAAGGCGGTTTCAACCGGGGCCTTGCGATAGACAAGCTCTTCGAGCTTCTCGTTGAAGAGCACCTGGTGCAGCCGACCTTTATCACGCACCAGCCTGTCGAGACGACCCCCCTGTGCAAGCCTGACAAAGACGACGAGCGTTTTCTTCAGCGGTTCGAACTGTTTATCGGGGGCACGGAATTCGCCAACGCGTACAGCGAATCCAATGACCCGGAATTCCAGCGCAAGACCCTGTACGAGCAATCACTGCGAAGGGACGTTGACAGCGAGGCGCCTCCCATGGACGAAAACTTCGTTCAGGCAATAGAAACAGGCATGCCGCCCACCGGGGGCCTGGGAATCGGCATAGACCGCCTGGTCATGCTGCTTACCGGCCAGTCGTCAATCAGGGACGTGCTGCTCTTCCCGACCATGCGGCCTGAATAGATAGCTCCTGTATTTATTATTCATCAGCCCCCAGATGTGTTTGACAAAAACAGGGCGGCATGGTATCACGATATTAGTTCTCTACCGGAACAGTGACAGCCATGAAATGCATAGCATATTGTCTTGCAAAGACATTCAATTTCGCCGAACTCATCGACTACCTGACCGAAAACGAACGCACCGCCCTGTATCGTGACACGCTCCATATCATGAAAGATGACGGCAATATCATGGTTTTCCCCTATGGCGTGGTTATCGCATGGGGCATCAGCCATGATGACACCAAGCGGCTGTTTGACCAGATACAACCCTATTGCGAGGGGCTGCATGACAAGCCCTTTGTAGATGAATTTTCATTTTCAATGGGCCACGAATCGGTGAAAATCCATGCCGACCAGATTCATCTCACCGAGGGCGAGCCCCTCGAAATCATATCCCTTTCCCACGGAATCGCACAGTCAGTGAAACTTTCAGAGCTGGAACAGTACGTGCAGGAGACGATTGATTCAACCTCCCACATACCCCAGAGCATAGCCAAGAGCGGCCGCACCAACATGAACCGCAAAGAAATCGCACGCCTGCGTGGCGGCCTTTTCCTGGTTGAGGCTGACATCAACATGAACTTCGAACTTCTCGACACCCCCGAGTTTTTCTGGGAATTCCCCGAGTTCGAGGAAATTTATTACGCGGTCACCAAATACCTGGACACCAAATCGCGGATAGAACTGCTCATAAAAAAACTCGCGGTGATACACAATCTGCTCATCATGCTGGCTGACGAACAGAACCACAAGCACATGGCGATCCTGGAATGGATCATCATCTGGCTGATCGCGTTTGAAATAATTATTTTCTTCTATAAAGACATTATCAGTGTTTTAATACATTGACGCGGACAGCAAAAAAATGGAAGACAACAGGGAAGACTTCAGACAGGCCATATTCGATGTTGTGGAAAATCTCACCAAGCACAGGCTTTCCGCCAGAGGCAAAGACCTGATACTCCACTATTTCAATGATTCACAAGAGGCGAGCTCGTTGCTCCGGGCCTTTGACGCAATAGAAAAATATTATCCCGAAAGCATGCCCGCAGAAGAAGACCGTTCACCAAAGCTTGCCCGCCTGATTGAAACGCTGAAACAGCAGGCGCAACTCTGGGACAGTGAATAGATCAATAAATATAAAAACCCCTTTTCGTTTTGACGCCCAGATATCCGCCGGCAACATACTTTCTTAACAGCGGGCAGGGACGGTACTTGGGGTCTGAATATCCCTTGTACATTTCTTCCCCAACTGCGAGAATGATGTCAAGCCCGATCATGTCTGCCAGGGCCAGCGGCCCCATCGGAAGATTCAGGCCGATCCTGGTGACCTTGTCAATCGCTTCAGGCGTTCCCGCTCCCTCGTAAAGGAGATAGACCGATTCATTTATCAGGGGATACAGCATTCTATTAAGGAGAAAACCGGGATAATCTTTTGACTCTACATGCTGTTTCCCGAGCTTTTTGACGATTCCCTTGGCCATCTCAACAGTCTCGCGCGTGGTCTTCAGGCCGGGAATTATTTCAATAAGCTTCATGATCCGTGCGGGGTTAAGGAAATGGATGCCGATCACTGATTCAGGGCAATCAGTCGCCGAAGCAATCTCGGTAATGGAAATTGACGAGGTGTTGCTCGCCAGAACCGTTCCCGCCTTGCATATCTTTGAAAGTTTCCGAAAAACCTCCTTTTTTATCGCCAGGTCCTCGGTCACGCATTCAAGCACAATATCGGCCCTGGCAAGGTCCTCGATCGCCTTGTGGAGTTTGATCCTTGAGGTAATTTCGCCGACCCTGTCGATACTGATTTTACCATCGGCACGGTACCGCTTCAGCCGGTCCTGAATTTTTTCAAAAGCGGCCCGCGAATTGCTCTCATCGCAGTCATACAGTATCACATCAAATCCGGATTGAGCTGCCAGATGGGCGACATCCGAGCCCATAATGCCCGCGCCGACGATACCGAATTTTTTCATGACATCCCCCCTAAAACATAATCACAGAGCGAAGCGGTCGATAAATAATGGAATTACTCAGTAAATATATATTAATGCAACTACAATTTTATGCTTGAAATTTTTATATGACATAATACAGATATCCTATCTGAGCGGCATCAATGCTTATAATTTCTTTCCCGTTTCCTTCGTTCTCCTGTTCAGGCTCTTGACAACATTGGCTGTGCATCGGTAACCGGGACTCTATATATACTATTCCCGGTATTGTGTAAAGATTAATCAACCTGTTGCCGATAATACATGTGGTGAACCAGTATCGTTGAATCATCAATGTTGCAGGGAATGGTCCCGTTACGCAGTCGATTTCCATATCTCTAATTATAAATGATAAAAGCAGAGGTATGACACATGATAAGTCCCCAGATAATGGTCGTTGAAGATGAATGCGTTGTCGCGCAGGATATACAATATACCCTGAAAAGCCTGGGGTATGAAATTCCCGCCATCGCCGTCAGTGGAGAAGAAGCCATCGCTAAAATCAGCGAATTCATTCCTGACCTGGTGCTTATGGACATACGCCTGAAAGGGGCAATGGACGGCATCTCTATAACAGAAAAAATTAATGAGGATTATGACATCCCCGTGGTTTATATCACCGCGTACGCGGACAAAAAGACCCTGGACCGCGCGAAAAAAACCATGCCATATGGATACATCATTAAACCCTTCGAAAAAAGAGACCTGAAGACAGTCATCGAAATTGCCCTTTACCGGCACCGGCGCGAAAAAGAAATCCAGAACAGGGGCAAGCTTGCCAACAAAATATTTGACCAGTCTCCCATGGGAATGGCCATCATTGATACGAATTGCCGCATCCGAAAGGTCAACTGCTCACTGTGCAAAATTCTTCACTGCAGTGAAGAAGAATTAATCCGCAAACCGTTTATCAATCTCATAGAACCGGATTTGCATAAAACCATAAAAAAACAGATGAGCGCCATCAGCGCCAGCAATGACGAAACCATTGTCTTTGAAACCGCGATGGGAAAAGACAGCGCTAAAAAAATCATCGCCTCGGTCACCTTCAGCCTGATACGGGATGATGATAACGAGCCGTGGTATTACCTGGCCATGACCGAAAATATCACCGGGAGAAAGCTGAACGAGCAAAAAATGGAACAGGACAAAAACCGCGCCCAGGAATACACCGAACATTCACTCGCCTTCCTCTCAAACATGTCGCACGAGATCAAGACTCCCCTGAGCACCATAATCGGATATTCCAACCTGATGCTCAATTCGGAGAGCACGGATGAACACCGCGATTATCTTGAAAACATCCGCGAAAGCGGCAACCTTCTGCTGGCGATCATAAACAATATTCTCGACCAGTCAAAAATCGAAGCGGGCCAGATCGAAATCGAACACATCCCGTATTCGCTTGACTCCATCATCAATACCGCGGCGTCCAGCGCCCAGGTGCTTCTTGCCCAGTCAAACAAGGAGAGCGTTGAAATCCGAAAAAGCATGCCGCGGGGGATCAGCGGGATCATTACCGGAGACCCGACCCGCGTGCTTCAGGTTTTGAACAACCTGATGAGCAACGCGGTAAAATTCACCAGTGAGGGGTTCATTGAATTCGGCCTTTCAAAAAAAGACGACATCACTCTCGAATTTTATGTCAGGGACACCGGCATAGGGATCGAACCGGGGTATCACAAAAAAATCTTCGAACCGTTCCAGCAGGCCGAAGCGAGCACCACGAGAAAATATGGCGGCACCGGGCTCGGGCTCGCGATAAGCAAAAAGCTCGTTGAGCTCATGGGCGGCGATATAAACATGACGTCAAAAACCGGGCAGGGTCACGGGTCAACCTTTTATTTCACGATTCCTTTTACTCCCCTCGAGGAATGCGAAGAATCGGATCAGGATGAATCATACCTGAATGATTACCCGCCCACCATACTCATCGCGGAAGACAACAGCACCAATGAAAAAATACTGCGGAAGCTCCTTGAAAAACTCGGCTACGCGGTTGAATGCGCCCATGACGGCCGCGACGCGATCTCGAAATTTAAAACAATACCACGAATTGACGCGGTGCTCCTGGACATCAAAATGCCGGTGCTTGACGGCATGAAAACCGCGGAAATAATCCGGGAAATAGAAAAAAAAGAAGACAAGCCGCGAACACCGATCATCGCGGTTACTGCCGCCGCACTGAAAGACGACCGGGACCGCTGTTTTAAAGCCGGATGCGATTACTACATGAAAAAACCCGTATCTCACGAAAATCTCTCGCATGTATTGAAAAACCTCGTTGAAAAACAAAACCGCCGGCGGGTTTCCCTGGTAAAATAATATTGACATCATCCCGCTTTGGGTATAATCCTTCCCAATTGTTTTAATAATCCAGCTCATCACCGGAGCGAAATGGCGCTGATTCTTACATGCTCCGGTTGATGAGATGAAGAACACGGAACAGGCGGACTGCTTATGAGTCACATTAAAGATTTTCTCAAGGGAATTGTAATCGGAGTTGCCAATATCATCCCCGGGGTTTCCGGGGGGACGATGGCGCTCGTGCTCGGCATTTATGAACGGCTGATTGAGGCCATAAACAATATTTCATTCGAGACAGTAAAGGCCCCGCTGGGACTTCTGCGCTTTAACCGCGCGGGCCGCGAAGCCTTCATTTCCGAGGCGAAAAAAATCGATGCATGGTTTCTCGCGCGCATCGGCGCCGGCGCGGTTGTTGCGATCATTGCGCTGGCCAAGGTGATGACCTTCCTGCTCACCACGTGGCATGACCCCACCTATGGTTTTTTCTTCGGCCTTGTCCTGGTTTCGACCGCGGTCCCCTGGATGCTCATGAAAAAAAAGGGGATAGGCGCCATCATGATCGTGGTCTTTTCAGCGGCCCTCCTGATCGGTATCAATCATTTTTTCTCCGGTGAGAAGCTGGTCGAAAAGACCAGGGTCAAGCAGGAGCTGGCACTGGAAAAGGAAAAAATGTCATCCCCTGACACTGTACTAACGAATGATTTTGACGCAAAAAAAATTTTAATCATGTTCATTATGGGGGCCCTGGCAATATCGGCCATGATCCTTCCGGGGATAAGCGGTTCGTTCATCCTGCTTATCATGGGAGGGTATTTTGATGTGCTCAGGGCGATAGCGGTCCGCGATATCCCCGTGCTCGGGTCTTTCGCCCTGGGCTGCGGCATCGGGCTCATCCTTTTCAGCAGGCTCCTTGAACTGCTGCTGCAAAAATGGCACAACGGGACCATGGCATTTCTGGTCGGGCTCGTGCTCGGCTCACTCTGGGTGATATGGCCGTTCAAAACAACGGTCCAGGTGGGCAGTGAAACCGTTTACGTCAACAACCAGATCCCTGCCGCATTTGGGACCAATGAACTGTATACTGTCGCGGCCTGTGCTGTCGGCGCGGCAATCGTTTTTCTCCTCATCCTGGTCGAACGGAAACAGAACAGGGAGCCGTAGCAATGGACCTGACCGCTGCCGAACTGATCGAGTCCCTGTCCGTCATCAATGATGCTGACAACGATGACGTCAAGGCCCTGTACCTGGCAGCGGCGGAAAACCTTGATCTGGCAGCGGTTGACTTTCTCACCATCCGCGACCTTCTGGACATCAGCGGGTACCGGGACGGGGCCCTTTACGCCCTGCTCCTCTGCATGTTCGACCTCCTGGACCGCGGCGGCATATGCCTGTCCCTTCAAAGCCCTTTGCTTGAGAACAAGCTCTCCCGCTTCACTCAAAACGCTGACGAGCTCGCTTCACAGATACGGAAAAAAATCAGAAACTGGCCTGAATTAATTCAGGTGATCAGTGCCGGGGAAGCAGCGCGCGACGACCAGGAGTTGAGGCCCCTGGTGCTGCTTGCCGAAAAGGGAACGTTATATTTCCAGAAATACTATTACAGCGAGCAGAGAGTGAACTCGGAACTCACCAGGCTCATCAAGGGCCCGGACGTCAAGAAACCGGAAAACCAGATACTGATTTCAGAGCTCTACCATGTGCTCGTGAAAAACCCCCTGTGTTTCCGGGGCGAGCCGTCGGTGCTGAACCCGGGACAGACCATGGCAGTGCTGCTTCCCCTGCTGCGAAAATTCGTCATCGTCTCGGGCGGGCCGGGGACGGGCAAAACTTCCATTGTGGTCAACATACTGCGCCTTTTCGCGAGGATGGGCATCGACCCTTCGCGCATGATGGTCGCTGCGCCGACCGGACGCGCGGCCCAGCGCCTTACCGAATCGATCAGGAAGGGCCTGGGCTCCCTTGAAATTAAGGAGCAGTCCGACTCGGCCCTTGCCGGAATTGAGGCAATGACCGTGCACCGCCTGCTGAAATTCAGCCCTTCATCAAACGATTTCTTTTACAACCGGAGCAACAGGCTCAAAGCAGACCTGGTCATTGTCGACGAAGTGTCCATGGTGGACGTCATTCTCCTGGCCGACCTGTTAAGCGCGGTCGACGATTCAGCCGCGCTGGTCATGCTCGGCGACAAGAACCAGCTCCCGTCAGTGGAAGCGGGCGCGGTGCTGGCTGACCTCATGCCTGAAGAGAGCATGGTCACGTACAGCCCGGAAATTCTTTCGGTTCTGGATGAAGTGCATCAGGAGGCGGCAGTGCGCTTCAGGGAAAAAATCAAGCTCGCGGAAAACCCCTTTACCGACCACTTCGTGATACTTGACCAGGGATACCGTTCTGATAAAAGCATCGTGGAAGCCGCCTCACGGATCATCAAGCAGGAAAGCCCGGTTGTGGATGACATCCCCGTTATCCGGAAAAACGCCGCGATCCCCGAATGGGGCATTTACCGGGTTGACCCCGGAGCGAATGAAGCTGACAGGAGGAAAAGCCTCCAGGCGCTGCTTGAGCAGTGGGCAGCGGTGAATTTCAATCCCGGTGACGGCACAAAGAGCTACCAGGATTTAGTTACGCAGGCCGGCCGGTACTCAACCGAGAACTTTTCCGATGACGAATTCGTCCGCCTGGTCAGGGAGATATATGGCCATATTGAAAACTGCAGGATACTCTCGCCGGTCCGCAAGGGCGACTCGGGAACCGAACAGATCAACCGGCAGATGAACCGGATCATGGCCGCTGCACTTACAAATGCTGGCGGGCCCGGCGGTGTCTGTTCGGGGCAGCCGGTTATCATAACCAGAAACGACTACCCGCAGCAGCTGTACAACGGCGACACCGGCGTTGTGCTCAGGGCCAGCGACGCGAACCTCTATGCTTTTTTCCCTTCAGGCGGGAGATTCCGCTTCTTCCCCCTCATCATGACCCCCGCATCAGAACCGGCCTGGGCAATAACCGTACACAAGAGCCAGGGCTCTGAATACGACCGCGTTCTGCTCGTGCTCGACGAAAAAAGCGAGCGGCTTCTGACCGGGGAAATCGTGTATACGGCTGTTACTAGGGCCAGGTCTTGCGCCGTCATCCACTCAACTAAAGACACCCTGCTTAAAGCGATTTCCACCAGAATGGAACGCGAATCGGGCATTTCGCTCGCTCCGCTGGCTTATTAAAAAAACATTGACAAAAAAGGCCGTTTTATTTTCTTAAAGCGACAGGCGGGCCCGCCTAGCCGGGGCGGTTCAGCCGGGAGGAGACTATGGATTATTCAAAAACCGTTAACTTGCCGACCACGGATTTCCCCATGAAGGCAAATCTGCCCACGCGTGAGCCGGAAATGCTGAAGAAATGGGACCAGGACAAGATCTATGAGAAAATCCTCCAGTCACGGGAAAACGCCGACCTGTATATTCTTCATGACGGCCCTC
>ERZ795048.58-NODE-58-length-111349-cov-7.737084_pt1 | contig 111349 bp, 85 predicted proteins | sample MGYA00375132_ERZ795048 | MGnify/ENA primary metagenome ERZ795048 (study PRJEB30177, sample SAMN05720225) | activated sludge metagenome | isolation source: Anaerobic digester | place: Hong Kong | collected 2014-12-17 ...
TGCGAATATGATTGGTTATACGGCAATGGTCGGCTGTTTATTAATACTTCCTTGAAATACTTACCTATATATGATAAACTCACACGGTTTTAAATAACTAATACTCTGAAAGGGTTCACCGCTAAAATGCCTAAAAGAGAAGATATCAAAAAGGTTTTAATCATTGGATCAGGTCCGATTATTATAGGGCAGGCTTGTGAATTTGATTATTCAGGTACGCAGGCTTGTAAAGCTTTGAGATCTGCCGGATATGAAATTGTACTTGTGAATTCAAATCCTGCCACAATTATGACAGATCCGGGTACTGCTGATTCAACTTATGTTGAACCGCTGACTGTAGAAAGTATAGAAAAAATAATCATCAAGGAAAAGCCTGATGCTGTTCTTCCGAATCTTGGGGGGCAGACGGGATTGAACCTTACGGCTGAGCTATATAAAAAAGGTATCCTGGATAAATACGGAGTAAAAATAATTGGTGTTCAGGCGGACGCGATCGAGCGTGGTGAAGACAGGATAGCTTTTAAGGAAACAATGAATAAGCTTGGCCTTGAAATTCCTATAAGCGAAGCTACAACAAGTGTGGAAGGCGCTGAAGAAATTGCGTCAAGGCTGGGTTATCCTGTTGTTGTCAGACCGGCATATACTTTGGGGGGCACAGGCGGAGGATTCGCATACAATATTGAAGAACTCAGAATCATAGCTGCCAGAGGGATATCGGCAAGTCTTGTCGGACAGGTTCTTATAGAAGAATCGGTTCTCGGATGGGAAGAACTCGAACTCGAAGTAGTGAGAGATTCCAAAAATAATAAGATAACAGTTTGCTTTATAGAAAATGTAGATGCAATGGGTGTTCACACCGGAGACAGTTACTGCACTGCGCCGATGTTGACGGTTGATAAAGAATTGCAGGAGAGATTACAGGAATATTCATATCGAATTGTAGATGCGATAGGTGTGATCGGCGGTACAAATGTTCAATTTGCTCATGATCCCAAAACAGATAGAGTTGTAGTCATAGAGATTAATCCGAGAACATCAAGATCGTCGGCGCTTGCTTCAAAAGCAACAGGCTTCCCGATAGCATTTATTTCGTCAAAACTGGCTGCAGGATACAATCTTGATGAGATTGAATACTGGAGAGATGGAACGCTCGATAAATACACACCATCAGGTGATTATGTGGTTGTGAAATTCGCGCGATGGGCGTTCGAGAAGTTCCCGGGTTCGATTGATAAACTTGGAACACAGATGAGAGCCGTTGGCGAGGTCATGAGTATCGGTAAAAATTATAAAGAGGCTCTTCAGAAAGCGATAAGGTCTCTTGAGATAGGACGGCTGGGGCTTGGTTTTGCCAAAAATTTCAATGAATTGCAGCTAGACGAATTAAAAAAGATGCTTTCCGAACCATCTTCGGAACGGCAGTTCATGATGTATGAAGCGCTGCGCAAGGGAATAGCTGTTGATGAACTGTACGAGATTACATATATAAACAGATGGTTTATTCAGCAGATGAAAGAGCTTGTCGAACTCGAGGAAAAGATTCTGAAGTACAAAGGGGATAAGCTTCCCAATGATCTTTTAATAAAAGCAAAGAAAGACGGGTTTGCAGATGGCTATCTTTCGAGGATACTCGGAGTAAGCGAAAAGGAAATAAGGGATAAAAGGCTTGAACTCGGTATTAAACAGTCGTGGGACGCGGTGCCGGTAAGTGGTGCTGATGCTGCTTACTACTATTCAACTTACAATGCGGAAGACAAAGTATCTGTTTCTGATAGAAAGAAGATTATGATACTTGGTGGCGGTCCCAACAGGATAGGGCAGGGCATCGAGTTCGATTATACTTGTGTCCACGCGGCATTCACACTGAAGGAACTTGGCTATGAGTCGATAATGGTGAACTGTAATCCTGAAACAGTTTCAACCGATTACGATACGTCTGATAAGCTTTATTTCGAACCTTTAACCGTTGAAGATGTATTGAGTATTTATGAAAAAGAGAAGCCGGAAGGTGTTATTGTTCAATTCGGAGGTCAGACTCCGTTGAATCTTGCCCAGCAGTTAGAAGATGCCGGAGTGAAAATAATCGGCACATCCGTAGACAGCATAGACCTTGCTGAAGACAGGGAAAGATTTGTCAACCTGATGAGAGAACTTGATATTATGATACCTGAGCCCGGAACGGCAATATCGGTTGACGAGGCAATAATCGAGGCTGAGAGAATCGGGTATCCTGTTCTTGTCAGGCCGTCATATGTTCTGGGCGGAAGAGGAATGGAAATCGTATATGATCGTGAATCATTGATTAAATACGTTTCTCTGGCTGTGGACATCACGCCGGAAAAACCGATGCTTATCGACAAGTTCCTCGAAGACGCGCTCGAATGTGAAGCAGATGCCATAGCGGACGGTGAGAATGCCTATGTGCCTTCTATCATGGAACATATTGAGCTTGCGGGAATACATTCAGGAGACAGCGCATGCGTAATTCCACCTGTTGGAATAACTCGTGAACAGCTTGAAGCTCTCAATGAGTATACGTGCAAAATCGCAAAGGCGTTGAAAGTTGTGGGCCTGATGAATATGCAGTATGCAATAAAGGACGATGTGATTTATGTTCTTGAAGTAAATCCCAGAGCATCCAGAACGGTTCCTCTTGTTTCAAAAGTAACAGGAGTTTCAATGGCACGGATTGCTACTAGGATTATGCTTGGAGAAAAACTTGATGATATGGATCTCAAGCCAAAAGTTTATTCTCATTTCGGCGTTAAAGAGACGGTATTTCCGTTTAACATGTTCCCTGAAGTTGATCCTTTGCTCGGACCCGAAATGAGGTCTACAGGCGAGGTCCTGGGTCTGGCGGATTCGTTCGAGATGGCGTTCTTTAAATCTCAGATCGCGGCCGGTAATCTGCTTCCCACAAGTGGCACCGCATTGATAACAGTTGCAGGAGAAGATAAAAGAAGAGTTCTTCCGGCAGCTAAAATGTTAGCTGATATGGAGTTCAAAATCCTTGCAACGGAGGGAACGGCAGAGTACCTCAACGGAAAAGGTATTAGTTGTGAGACAATCAAAAAGATACATGAAGGAAGACCGCATATTGTAGATGCCATGCATAATGGGCAGATTGACATTGTTGTGAATACTCCTATAGGAAAAGAGAGCGTTTATGAGGACAGTTATATAAGGAAGGCAGCAATTAAGTATAAGATTCCTTATTTCACAACAACGCCTGCGGGAAGGGCCATGGCAAAAGGAATCATGGCTGCACGAGAAGGAAAAGTGGACGTGAAGTCACTTCAGGATTATCACAGGAATATTAATTGATAAATATATAACCGGATAAAGACTGAAAAACGCGGTATTCATTGCCGCGTTTTTTTATTTTCCTTTATTAGTGATTCTGCGGAATTGATAATTTCTTTTCTCAGTGAATCCGGCTTTATGACCCTTACGCCGTTTCCCCAGCTCAATATCCATCTCTTGATCTCGAACGTTCCTTTTACTCTTGCCCTGAACGTTATGCTGCCATCTTTATGCTTTTCGATAGACTGATCAGGATGCCATGAGTGTTCAGAGATGAGGGGAGCAAGTTTTTTTGAGAAAAGAATCTCGACCTCGGTTTCTTCGCCCTGAAAAACGGACCAGCTCTTTTCAATGTATTTTTCAACTGAAAAGTCATCGGGATAAACAAAGAAATCAGGTGTGATTTTAATCTTGCTCAACCTGTTTATTCTGAAAGTTCTGATCTCATTTCTTGTGTGACAATACGCGATGAGGTACCATGAATTTCCTCTGAAAATAACACCATAAGGATCGACCACCCTGTTGCTTGTCTTGTCGCTGCTGTAACTGAAATAATCAAAAGAAAGTCTTCTGGATTCTGAGATTGCAGTATTTGATTTTTTTAGTGCATGATTCAGTTCGGGACTTCCCTGTGATCCTACTTTGACTTTCCCTTCAAGAGCTACAAGTTTTTTTTGAGAGTCCTCTGGAAGAAGTCCGATTAGCTTATTTGATGCCCCTCTGACAAGGACGGAATAAACATCATCATTATGACCCTGAATCAGTGTACTGCACATTATTAACGCGAGTGCTTCGTCGAGAGTGAAATTAACGGGAGGGAGCGATGTTCTGCTGAGAAAGGAATATCCCTTTCCGTTATATACGATTGGAATGTTAGCGGCGTTTAGTTCATTGAGATCATCGTAGATTCGCTTTTCAGAGATCTCGAAATATTCTGCAAGTTTCTTTGGACCCCAGTCAGAGTGATATTTTATAACACTTATAAGTTCAATGAGCCTTGCAAGTCTCATATACTTTGACAAGTGATTGCTCCAGTTAGAACAGAAAAAAGTCTATGTGAAAATCGTTAATAAGCATCAAAAATATAAGGCTCGTCTATTGTTTTATCTTTGCCTTCCGGATTTTTCTCAAGTGTCACCCTGATATGAGGGCCATTGGAAATGGAACGGCCTATAGCAACCTGCCGGTATTGATAATTTGAATTAGTTTTCTTCGAAATCAGGTCGAGAGCTTCTCCTACGGAAATAGGGGTTATTGTATGAATAGACACTGTTTTATCTTCAATGATGTTTTCACAATCGAATTCAATATTCGGGAATTTATTGCCCCATTCGTATAGAAGCACAGACACTTTTTCATTTTCGATATCCATTACCGGCAACATTGTTTTCAGCCCTGTGGGGCGAAGGAAGAAAAACAATACGATAATCCAGAAAGCCGTAAAAAAATATGTATTTTTTTTGCTTTTGGGACTCTCCCTGAATTTTGTGCTTATCATCAGACGCCCGATCAGGATGATTGTCAGTATGATGAATACCGGGATTGCGACAAAAGAAACGTATGGAATGTAAGATACGATTAATCCCGCAACTAATCCCGCAACGCCGACTATAAATATATCGAGAAGTTCTTTCATGAGCTAATTCAGAATCCTCTTATTTCAGTTAAGTTGTTTCTCGCAATGGTTCCGATCTCGCCGAATGGAGCAATGTCGAGAACCTTCCTGAAACTTTCTTCCGCTTTTTTGTTTTCTCCAAGCTGTCTGTACAGCATTCCTAAATTCATATACGCGGGAACAAAATACTCGCTTTTTTCTATGATATTCCTGTAGTTGTACTCTGCTTCGGAAAGCCGGCCGCTTTCATGCAGTTTCACCGTTTCCTCGTATTTGTCCATTACTTCATTGGTTACTTCCATCTGGAAAAAACGGCTGATCCCGAGGTTGATCAGGATTGTCGGTATGGGTGCCATTAGAAGCCCGGCTGTTGTTACGGCAGTAGCGGCTGTTATAGGTACATCGATAATTGTTTTGTTTTTATATTTGATTTTTACCCTTGTAAGATTTGTCTGCCTGACAAGTTCCTTCAGCAGTTTTTGAACCTTATCACCGGTAACCTGATAGTAATCAGCGGCATAAGAATCGAAATCGCTTGTCTTTTTATTGAAATTCTCCAGCGTTCTATCGTAATCACGCCTCGAGTCCGGATTGGAAAGGATGTTATAAGCGTGATTGATCTTCTGGAAAGCCGCTTCGTCTCCGTTGCCGGTGTCGGGATGATATAGCTTTGCAAGCCTGTAATATGATTTTCTTACATCGGAAGTTTCAGCCGAGCATTCAATATCCAGAATTTCGTACAGGTTTTCCATATAACCGAGCCATTCAAAATATAATTCAGTTTATTATTTTACACATATTAGACAGAAAGTTAAACAATAATGGTAACAACAAAGATTAAAGATCTGATAGAATTAAGTTCATCGAGCCGAGGTAGTTGAAATGAAAGCTTTGTATTTCGATAAAACAATCGAATTGAGGGAGATCGACGAGCCTGTAAGAAAACCCCGGGAAGTTTTGATATCGGTGAGAATGGCCGGCATCTGCAACACGGATATTGAAATAACCAGGGGATATATGGGCTTCATAGGTATTCCCGGACACGAATTTGTCGGCGATGTAATTGAGTCCGATAATTCGGATCTGATCGGGAAAAGAGTTGTCGGCGAAATCAATATCGGGTGCGGGGAATGCGATTTTTGCAGAGCCGGTTTGCAAAGACATTGCAGAACGAGAGAAGTGCTGGGCATTGATAAAAGAAACGGCGCTTTTGCCGAAATGTTAGTATTGCCGGAAGAGAATCTTCATGTCCTGCCTGATTCGATCGATGATGTAACAGCGACATTTGTAGAGCCGGTAGCAGCATGTTATGAAATACTCGAGCAGATAACGATAAGAAACAATGAAAGTGTCGCGATAATCGGAGACGGGAAACTTGGAGCGTTGGCCGCGCAGGTTCTGAGGACGGAAACCGGAAGAATAACTGTTATCGGGAAGCACAGGGACAAACTCGAGTTGATAGAAAACGCTACAGGTATCGAAACGATAATATGCGAAAATGCAAAAGGAATCAGTTTCGAAACAGTGGTCGAGTGCTCGGGCAATTCGACCGGGATGGAACTCGCGGCACGAATTGTGAAACCTCGCGGAAGGATTGTCCTTAAAAGCACGTTCAATGAAAAAACGCAAATCGACACTGCAATATGGGTGATCAACGAAATATCGATCATTGGTTCGAGATGTGGTTTGTTCGGACCTGCAATCAAAGCGCTTGAGGCTGAAACGGTAAAACCTTTGCCGTTTGTGGAAGCAATTTATCCGTTCGATAAAGCGCTTGAGGCTTTCGAGCATGCTGAAACCCGCGGATCGAAAAAGGTGATATTAAAATTTCAGGAAAAGAATATATAAGTTGATATCATGAAAACTGCGGAGATTCATCTGCAACTCATTCGCCTCGCTGTTCAGACATGAGGTTCATATATTCTTCAAGGTGAAATTCGTAAATACCGCGCGGGGTAGTCCGGTATTTTTTGCAGAGAAATGCCGCCGTGCCTACCGCTACTCCCATTTGTCCGCACGTGTTCATCACCCTCGGGCTGCCGAGGCCGACGTGCGATGCACTGAAGCAACGCCCGGCCATCATCAGGTTATCAATATTTACGGAGTAAAGGCAGCGAAACGGGATACCATACCTTTCTTCAACCGGTGTATAATCTGCAACCGAAATGAAATCATAAACCTTGAATGTTTTCTTTTTCACAGGACCGCCATATCGCGCGAGTCCGGCAAGAGCATCATTCTTGGGTTTCGGCGCATCCTGCTCAGTTACGGGCCGATGAATATCTATTTCCCGTATCTCAAACGCTACCGCATCAGGGAACTGCTTCAGGGCGAGAACATCCTTTTCGGTGAGAATATAGTCTCCTGTCAGTCTTCGTGATTCACGTTTTCCGGCTATATACGCCACCCATTCGAGTTCCAGGTTCTCATTGCCGGAAACCTGTTTGGCGTTCCGGAAGGAACCGTATATAGCGCGGAAGAGATAGTCTCTGATCTCCTCGGCGTCATATATGGTGTCAAGATGAAAACCGTACTCCCAGAACCATTCTCCCTTCGTGGCGACGTTGTCTTTTGCAACATCCATGGCCCATGGCACCTCCGGGAAATCCACCGGGGCGCCCGCATCCCGTGAGTTCCACAAAAGTGTATTCCCCATGGTCACGGAGTCGGCATGCTCCGGCGCGAGAGATTCTCCATGCTCCGCTGAAGACTCGCGTCCCATGCGGTATTCGGCGCCGGACCAGTAACCTATCCAGCCGTCACCAGTGCTGTCTATGAAAATCGGGGCGCTGAAACGGAGTTCTTCGCCCGTTTCAATATGTTTGGCATCCACGCTTGTTATCATGGAGCCATTTGTATTCACGTTGAAAGCGCGCCATTCGAGGAAAAGTGAAATATTATTTTCCGCCTCGATGACGGCATGCCTGTGATCGTCGCAGCCTTTGAATTCCGGCGAACCGTTCGGAAAATGAGGCGTGTTCAACTCGTTGACTAAAGGGGCGTCTATTCCAAGAGTATGCACTCGCACTTCCCGGCTGGCATTTCCACCGAGGAATGGGCGATCGTGAATCAGGGCGACATTGAGCCCCAGGCGTGCGGCGGCAAGGGAAGCGCTGCATCCTGCAATACCGCCTCCCACGACAACAACATCGAATTCACCGGCAGGTCGAGGCGTTCGCTTTGATCCGGTGAGATTACGCCTCAATTCCTTGATATCGTCGATTCCATCAGGTGGAGTATAGTCATGGTCTGTCGTAAAATACAGCGCGTCGCATCGCCCGTCGAAGCCTGTTAAATCCCTGAGTATCAATTCGGTGGATTCACCGTTGATCTCGATGATTCCACCATCCTGCCACATCCAGCCTGTTCCCAGTGTTCCGAACGTCTGCCCCGTATCAATCCCATCGACTAAAACGCTGAACCTGCCCGGATGCTCATCCGGAACCCAGTCCTTGGTTCTGACCCATAACCTGTAAAGTCCCTTTTCGGGGAATATCAGGCTGGTTTCGGCGTCTGCGACCGGTTTTCCCAGACCGTGAGCCAGAAGGTACGGAGACCCCATAATATCAGTGAACTGCTGGTCAACCTTCCAACCGCCATGCTTGTTAAAACTTTCGGCTTCAACAAACAGTTCTCCGGCGGTTGTTTCACCTGTAACATGGAAAACAGCGCATATTCCAATAACAACAGCAAAAAGAATTCTGAGGATGTTCAACATGCGTTTATGAGGATATTCCATTTTCATGACCTGATCTCCTGAAAACAGATTATACCCCTGTAACCCTGAATGGGAAAATATTATATATAGTGAGAAAAAATATCCAGTGTTTGAATTATTAGACCTCAAATATTGTCAAATTCAATGAGACCCTGCAAAAATGAATTGTTGAAAGTAGAAATCTATGTGCCGGAAAAGCTCGATTACTTGCAGTTGTATTCAAATATGAAGTGAGTGTTCTGTAACAAAGCGGCAGTAAATTTTATCTTTGGAATTCTGCTCTTGCAGTAATCAGAATGCTCTGATAAGGAAATGTGATATAATGAGGTATGTCAGTGAGAAAAACAGAAGCAAAAAGGGTATGACGGTTAAATAGTGGCTTCACACAAAGGAAAATTACAAATCCTTGTTTTGCTCTCGCTCACTTTTCTGCTTCCAGTGACCGTATTGGCTTACTCGTATCCAGTCGATGAAATCAAATTGTTTGAAGATATAGAGAAAATTGCGAATCTCAAGGAAGATGAAATCGACATCGGATGGGTGGCTCTGATATTCGCAAAGGAAAGAGACTCCAACCTCGATATTGATAAGTACAATACAATGCTCAATATCATTGCCAGGGACATCGATTGGAAAGCATCGCAGAAAGGCAACGATCCGGATTATCGAGTAAGGGTGATGAATACATATTTTTTCAAAATGATTGGATTTCAGTTCGACAAGGGTGATCCGTATGCAGAGAAACCTTCAAATAGAACCATAGATGGAGCTATCGATACAAAGAAAGGCGGTTGCTGGACATTACCTCTCTTGTATCTGGCAGTTGCTCAAAGACTTGGATAATCTAAAGAAAGCAGAAGAACTCGGAGTAGCCGGCAAACTGAAGTTGAAATACTGGGAACGACAGGGAGAACGACGTGACGATTTTTCTAGAGAAGGTGATGAGAAGTGAATAGAATATCTTTGATATTTATTTCATTCGGAATATTTCTTGCTTTTTCTACGTTTTCTTACGCGCGTAATTATGATCCTCAAAATGGGAGATTCTTAGAGGAAGATCCAGAATGGAACGCAAATTTATACATTTATGCCGATAATAACCCTATTCTTTTCGTAGATCCGTATGGATTGACGGTCGAACATATTGGAGAAGACCCCGAGTATACAATATCTCTTGTTGAAACACTAAAGGAAGAAGATATGTTCTTCGCTTCGGAATTCTCTTTTCTTGATGAAGCGGAAGAAATTTATTATGTAAAATCCGTCATATCTCCGACAGATCCCGGTTATCCAATTGCGAGTTATGATTGGGAAAAGAGAGAAATCGAGCTGGATATCAATTTGTCTTTTTCGGATAGAAGTGAATTGGGATTAATAAACCTCGGATTTTTCTCTAAAACAAGAAATGTTAACCTGATATCATTGAGACATGAATTCGGTCATGCGTGGCAACATTACACAACGACACATTATGGAACAAGATGGGACCCAGTTCCAGCTCAATACGATGCGATTTTGAGAGAAAATTTTCTTCGAGAGAATTTGGGAATGCCGCTTCACCCTTATCCCAAAATTGATTTCTATTCTGATTAATATGACAATATTGAAAATGAGACATCTTTTTTTATTGGTACTTTTAAATATATGCCTGTTATCAGGTTGTAAACAGGAAGATAATTTGTCCATTGAAACAGAAGAACTTAAACTTCACACAAAGAAAACCGTTCCATTTTTAGCTCTTAAAGAAAAAGAAATTGACTTCCTGAAAGGTAATTTTTTTTCTGAGGGAGTGATAGAATACCATCAGTCATGTATGTCTCAATCACGAGGGTATCATGATTTAAGAAAAAAGTATTATTTAAACTCGAACGATGGCAAAGTATTGGAAATATTTTTAGAAGAGTGCTTTCCCTATCATAAAACAATTTATAATGGGATGTATATTTTTATTGAAAAGAATGATTGCACAATTTATGTTAATAGAAAAGGAAGAACGAAAAAGAAAAATATTAAAGAAAACGAATGTGCGGAATTGAAAAAAAAGGCTGTATTATCATTAACAAAAAGCTGGGATATACCTTTAGTTGAGGTAACAACAACCGGAGAATACGCTTTTTCAATATTCATCACGAATAGAGAAAACATTTTTGAATATGTTGGTACAAACAAATACAATGAGCAGATCAAATCTTCATGTTCAAAGGAATCTCAAGATTACATGAAATGCGACGATTATATTATTTTAGATGAATTGCAAAGATTTCTTCAAACTCAATCATTTTAATAGGGATACAAAAACCACTGACAAGGTCAATAATAGTCTATTTGAAACAATCCAACATACAAATATAACGTACGATGAATAGCTATCTGCTTTCTTTCATGTTTTAAAGATTTCATAATAAGAAAATGATTGCGGTAGAAACATTCAGCCGTTATTTCCATTAAAAACCTATAGTGAAAATCGAAAAAGCCGGACTGACTTGTAGTGGAGCCGGTTGCCGGATATCAAATGTAAATAAAAACCCCGGGTGACATGCGAATAGCTTGTGCGTGTCACCCGGCGGGCTCATAGCCTGAAGGACATAACTTCGAATCCTGTACTCGCTATTTTATTTTCTTCAAAAAATGACGTATAATCGTATTCATCGTGAACCCAAAAGCAAAAAAAATACTTTCTGCTGTCGGTCTTTGTATTTTATTGTTAATTGCACTACCTGTTTTGTATGAAATGAGAGTTGTTGTTTATGGGATAATTCAATTACATCCTGTTCTTTTATTATCTATAGTGTTTCCGGTTGTCATAGGAATTATATGTATTCACGTTTTACGAAAAAAAGTATTGTTGTTAAGGCTGATTATACCACCTCTCATTTGTTCTGTTGTTTCTTTTCCACTATCTTTGATTGCTCTGCATTCTTTTTCAGGCTCTTTTGACGGCAGTTATGGTTATACGGGAAGACTTGCGTTTTTGGGGCTTGCTCCAAAAATATCCTTCAAAATTCTTGTTTATGTTATTGCGATAATTGAACTGATAAAAAATCTTAAAAATGATAAATTATGAAGATTCCAATTTGATGCAGGTTACCCAATGGTTTTGCACAAAATAAGCTCTCATTGACCATAATAATTGATAGTGATAATATTGACATAGAGCAATCAAGAAAGTCTAACGAGTCAATGCATGAATAAAGTTGAAGAAGCCATATTCGGTATCCTGTTTGTAATAATTTGCTCTGGTTATACTGGTGAAGCGGTGACAACATGGGCGTGATAAATCAATTATCAGGAATAGAAAATGCAACTTCCAAATATCTCTGATGGAGGCAGAATATGTTTTGTGCCAATTGCGGGAAACAATATCAGGAAGGTTCAAAATTCTGCCCTTCATGTGGAGCATCGGTAGATTCAACTGTCTCGGAGTACCAGGGTGAAACTTCCGGACAATCTCAGGTTTCACAGCAGGCGGCGGGTCCGAAGGGATATTATTCCGAGGAAGCGAAACGTAAGTTTACCATCACCGCAGGAATCCTTGGTGCGCTGTTTTTTTTCGGCCAGATGCTGTTGCCTATGGTTATGATGTTCTTTTCGATGTTTTTAGGATCAGGGATGGAGATTAAAAAGGTAAGTCCAAGTAGAGGCACGTATTACAAAGGAAGGATAGTTGTGGTTGAAAGCTCGGAATCCACTAACTTCAACAGCAGCCAGAATTCGTCCTCTGATAAACTCAGATTCGTGGAACCCGGCAGTAAGAAGTTGTCCAATGACGACCTTCTGGAACTTGACATGGCGAGTCCCTGGATTCTTCCCGGAGATGACCGGCTCTGGCTTATCTCAATGTCTGATGTCGCAAGTTATGCTGACGGCAAGTTGGAGAGTACCCACATTGATGTCCCGTTCGCCGATATAACCAGACCTTTTATGATAGGCGATAGGCCTGCTGTAATAAAGAATGATTCTGGTGATCTGGCCATGATGATTTATTACAACGGCGAATGGAGAATGGAAGCAGAAATCGCAATAGAAGTATCAAAATATGATAAGGAGTCGATCGGGAGATACATTCAAGCTGTTGCGATTGACGATGAGGTTTTTGTTTTCAGGGCAAGAGAGAATTCGGTATATGTTCACAAGGGTTTGCCCACGAAAGAGAATTCCAAACGTGGATGGAATATAGTAAACACCTTCAACAGTAACTGGTATGCGACGGTCATCGACGGCAAACCGGTAGTATTCATGGATGTCGATACGCCGGCAGGAAAGTGGATAACCGGTTACGAGTACTCAAATGACACTTGGAATGAATTTTTCGAGCGTCAAATTGGAATGGTATCTGATTTTGCTGTCTACCCGATGGAGCATGAAGACGATTTTGTGTACGTCTCCGAGCTTATTGGAAGCTTCAAGACAGCGATTTATAGGAATGGCCGGGAAATTTCCACGACAAAATACGGAGGCAACTTTCCATTTCCCGGAGGGATAGGCCGCATGATGACACTTATATATATGCCGATGATGATCTTACCATTACTGCTCTCGATAATTCTGGCTTTGATGATGAATGGCAGCAGAGTGTGCAGCTATGAAAGCGAATTAGGCACAGTCCCATATGCATCGTTGACACGAAGAGCGCTTGCGCAGATTATCGACATACCGTTCATTGGTGGTCCGGCCATATTGGGGTATTATCTGTTGTTCAAAGATTTTGGAGACATGGAGAACATGGGAAACATGTTTGCAGGCATGGGGTTGGTATTTGGCGGCTTCGCGTGGGTTCTATTGATGGTAGTCGTATTCAGTTATACAGAAGGCAAATGGGGGCTGACACCAGGAAAAAAAGTGATGGGCATCAAGGTCCTTGGCACAGATCTGAAACCATGTGGATTCGGAAGAGGTTTTCTGCGAAACATACTCATGTTCGCCGACGGATTTTTTAATTGGATGGTCGGCATATTGATGGTAGCTTTTACTGACAACTGGCAACGGCTGGGCGACATGGCCGCACGCACAGTAGTAGTAAAAACCGGTGGATCATTGGACATTAAGAACCCATAGTGAAAACCGGAAAATTCGGCCTTAGAGTCTATCCCAAAACCCGCTCCGTCGGCCCGAGACCTTCCGGCCCGAGACCGAGCGAATAAGATGAGGGTAAGGCGGGCGAAGCAGGCGATGCCGGAGACATCGGCGATGCAGAACAACGCAGACACCATCTTTTGCAGCCGGTCGAAGCCAGGATGGGGTTCTGGGATAGGCTCTAAATTGTAGTTGTATTTTCACAGGGTTATGCCACGAGGGATGCTTTGTTTGTTACGGAGAGACTGGGATTCGAACCCAGGAAGATACTTCTAGCACCTTACACGCTCTCCAGGCGTGCGCCTTCAGCCGCTCGGCCATCTCTCCAAATCAGGTTTATTCTATCGTTTTTTTGACATTTTTCAATTTAAGTGTGAAATATTTTTAACAGGCTGTGTTATATAGTCAGTAATCTCGATTAAACCGGATTTCTCACAGAGAAATCCGGAAAACCTCGATAAGGCCAATCCTACTGCGTCGGGTGACATGCACAAGCTTTGCTCTGTGCATGAATCAGTCGGTCACATACGCAAAAGTATGCTTCATCAACACTATCTTGCTGTTTCTTGTATTATCAGACTTATCACGAGTTTACACCTGCACTGGTGAGAAATGCAGGTTATATTGATTATCAGAATAAAAATAGAATAACTAAACGGAGTTTACTGGATTCCTGCCGACTGCATGCAGGAATGACGGGCGCGCGGGCCGGAAAGCCATTCATGCAGGATTCAATGCTATTTATGATAATCGATATAACTCTTTAATTTATAAAGATGAGAATGTATTATTTTTTAAAACTAAGTTTGATTTTACAATATGTATGCATTTGAAAAATTCGCGGCATGGATTATTGATTCTTTTCCCGGAATTTTGCGGAATCTGATTTCAAGTTCGTTCAAGTTCATAAAAAAGCACTGGCTGGTTTTTGCGTGCCTGTTTTTTGCAGTTTGTTTGTGTTACGGTTTTCTGGTTTTTTCGATAATTAAGATCAAAAAAAGCGTTGTCGCTCATCTGGAAAAAACAATATCATGCCGGATAAAGGTAGAGAAAATAGATGTGACCCCGGGATTGAGGTTCCAGCTTCAGGGGGTTGTTCTCACTGATATTGAAAGTGAATTGAAGATGCCGTTTATGAAGCTGGAAAGCATCGTCATCGCTGCGGATATACCATCGCTTATCAAAGGCGATATAAAGCTGACGGAAATAACCTTGTCCGGTCCTTCGATTACGATTTACCAGGAACCGGATGGTAAATATAACATATCCAATTGGTTGAGCGGGTCTATAGATTGCGCTCCTGATTCATTTCTTGATAATTTGCCGTACAGGGTGAACGTCAAGGATGCTGTTGTGAATATTGAGCCACCGGCGGGAGCATCGTGGTACGATACTTTCAGAGCAGGCGTTTTCTCCGGGTATCTCGGCAGAACTCAGGATAATAACATAGGTATCCATTTTGATCTTTATTCTTTCGGTTCGAGCGTTGAGATCAAGGGGGGTATGGTTCCCTGTGACAGAGAAGGATTTCAGTTAACGGCATATTCGCCTGAATTCGATTTCTCGAATCTCAGGGAAAAACTCGGCGAATTGTTGATCGACAGGAATGCTTCCGAATCGCTTCCGGGCGGGACGGGCGTAATGCACGTTTCGATGGAAGGGAACGTGACTGAGCCTTATGTCAGCGGAAGCGTGTCACTGAGAAATTTCGATGCTACTTTTTCATATAACGATTTAAAACTCATTGTCACGGAAGTCAGGGCCGGAATGGGAACCGAGCGGATCAAGGGGTCCGGTTCAGTGGACTTTTCCGAAGGGAGCTATCCTTTCGAAATGTCGTTTGTGCTTGAAGACATCGATGTTCAGAGAGTATTCAGGAATATCGCAGGTTTCAGTTATGCACCGGATGGTTTGCTTTCGGGATATGCAAATATGAGCGGCACTTTGAAGAATTTCAGTTCTTCATGGGACAGGGGAAATTTTCGCATCACTGACGGGGCAATAAAGTTCCCGTCTCTCGATTTAAGGTACAAAAGAAAGAAGAGATTCGGCTCCGTTTCCATCCCGTTCGAATCGTTGAGCGCGAGGATTGCCACAAGGGATAACAGGCTGAATATTATTGATATAAAAATGAAATCCAGGTATTTTGATTTGAAAGGAGCGGGCTCGCTTTCGGGATTCAACGGATTCGAATTGTTCGATCCCGGTGTTTCTTATTCCTTTGATCTGGATATGAAAGCTTTCAGCGCGGCGGAGCTGTTTTCCTATTTCCCGTCACTGAAGGGACGGATCGGCGGCGAACTGAGCAGTAAGCTGAGATTATGGGGGGAAATAAACAGGGCGGGTTATTTCGGCGGTAACGGAACCATAAAGCTCAAAGATGGATTTTATACGAATCCTTATTCGGGAAATGGGGGATTGCCGCTTCAAATTGTATATTTTGATGTTTCGGATTATGAAATAGAATTGGGAACAGAAAGTTTGCACATTAAAAAAAGTAATATGACCGGAAATGGAATAGATATGCAGATTACAGGTGATATTACTTATGATGGAATGATGAACATAAACGGTATTGCGAGGTTGTCTTCGGAATGGGCGTCTCAGTTTTATGGTTTACTTGGTTATGTATCGGCCGGCGATATTTATTCTTTGACTAATTACAAATCCGATTTCAGCGTCAGGGGAACAATCTGGGAGCCGGTTCATAAGTGGGAAAAGCCGAAAGTAACAAGATGGAGATGATTTTTGTCATTTTAAGGCAAAGCCGTTCATCTAAGCCTGGCATTATTGCATTTTAAGGGGAAATAATAAATGAAGTTTTCGAAGGCTGTGTTTTTTTCAATTTTAATGAGTCTGTTTATCGTGTCTTCGGTCGGCGCGCAGAATTCGGCTTTTGTTTCGAAAATATCCAATCTGTCTGATGAAGACACAATCATTGTGAATATAGAAGTGAGTTCGGCAGTTGAGTTCAAATCGTTTGTGCTTGGAGAACCGGCTCGACTGGTAATCGATCTGAAAAATGCGGATACGGATCTTGTTCCTTATGAGCAAGTTGTTGAGAACGATAAGATATTGAACAAGATAAGAATCGGCAGGCCCGAGCCGGATGTGGTAAGAGTGGTTCTGGATTTGAGTTTTCTTCTGCCAAGCAGGATTACCGCTGAAGGGAAGAATATTGTTGTCAGGCTGCCAAGGAAGATCGACGCTAAAGAGCAGAAAATGGAAGTTCTGCCCGGTGTCATCTATTCAATGAACATGAAAATGCTCGATGAAGGACCGATCACATATCATGTTGTCGATCTTAATTTGAACGATCCAAAAGTTGGTATCGAGATAGGTATCGGGGAGAATAAAATCGGCGGTATGGAAAAGCTATCATCGATGGTCAAAAGGAAAAAGGCCGCAATAGGGATAAACGGCGGTTATTTCAATATGAAGTCGGGACAGCCGATCGATATGCTTATAGTCAGGGGCAAGCTTTTAATACTTCCCGAGCGTTTTAGAGGTTTTTTCGGGATTACAGCAAAAGGCGAGCCTCTTTTTATGAGACCAAACGCAGAGTTGAGTATCAGGGTGGACAACGATCATCCTTTTTATGTCAACAGGTTGAACTGGCCTACGGGAAAAGATCAGATAGGCATCTTCACTTCAGAGTATGGAGAATCAACCGGAACGGAAGGTGCAAGGAGAGAATTAATTGTTAAAAACGGTAAGATAACTGGTATTTCAGCTTCCGACAGCAATATCCCTTCTGACGGTTTCGTGATTTCCGGCCCCGTCGATAATGAGTTTATAAAATCTTTGAAAGAAGGACAGAGCATCAGTCTTTTAATATCGTCGTATCCCGATCTCGGGAATATCGAGTATGGAATTTCGGCAGGGCCTATGTTGATCAAAAACGGCGAAATTCAGGACAAGTCTATTGAGGATTTTACCGTGGACTCGAATATAGTGACAAAGCGAAATCCGAGGACGGCTATTGCGAAAACCAACAATAAGCATTTGATATTCATCGTTGTAGAGGGAAGATCGACCCGAAGCATAGGAATGACGATAAAGGAGTTGAGCCTTCTGGCAAAGAATCTGGGGGCTGTGGATGCGATAAACCTGGACGGTGGAGGGTCGAGCGAACTTATAATCGGGGAAAAGATTATGAACGAATTGAACGGAGAAACCGAGAGGCCGATTGCCACTTCGGTATTGATACACTATAGATAAAACGGGGAGAAGAAATAATGGATAGCAGGAAGCAATATGACATCGCAATGATTGGTCATTTCGCCAAGGACAGGATAATTGCACTCGGGAAGGAAAGGACATCGGCGGGTGGCGCTGTATATTACGGCTCGATTCCGGTGTCGAATATAGGTTTTAAAGTTGCGGTTATTACCAGAGTGGCGGATTCGGACATTGAAATGATAAAGCCTATGGAAGAATACGGAGTTGACGTATTTCCGATCGCGTCGGATGTCACATCAGGGATAGAGAACAGGTATATCGATGAAACGCTGGAAAGGCGGGAATGCACACCTCTGGCTTTTGCCGGCGCATATGATTACGAGGATTTTCCTGAAATCGAATCGAAGATCTGGCATATAGGCTCTCTCATCAAAGGCGAAGTCGATTTCGATCTTCTGGAAAAGATTTCGGCCCTCGGGAGGCTTTCTGCGGATGCGCAGGGTTTTGTCCGAGCGATGAAAAACGGCAAGCTCGAATATGAAGACTGGAAAGAGAAAATAGATGCACTTCCATTAATCGAGTTTTTAAAGTGTGACGCGGCGGAGGCCGAGATATTAACGGGACTCAGTGATATTAAAGAAGCCGCAACTAAACTCAAATCATGGGGTGCAAAAGAGATCGTTCTTACTCATCCCGGTGGACTGATGATTCATTATGAGGATAAATTCTTCAATACGAAATTCAACCCGTCGGTGGTTCGCGGCAGAACGGGAAGGGGGGACACGTGCATAAGTTCTTATGTCGCCTGGAGATTGGAACACGATCCTGAAGAATCGTGCAGGTTCGCCGCAGCTTTGTGTTCGCTCAAAATGGAAAACGAGGGGCCATATACCGGAACAGTCGAACAGGTGATAGAAAAGATGGGCAGCAAATAATCCCTGGAATTATATTGCCGGGAGAAAAGCTATAGCCAGTCCGAAATAAATAAACAGAGAGAATATATCCACAAGGCTCGAAAGCAGCGGGCCCGACATAAGAGCGGGATCGAGATTCATTTTTTTGAAGATAATCGGCAGAATTGAACCGATTGTTTTAGCCATTGTAACGACGATAATCATGGATAAACCTATAGTCAGCGTGAAATATATGTCATGACTGATTAGATATGCTCTAACGCCGGCTAACGTTCCCATCATCGATCCCACTACAACGCCTACTCTTATTTCTTTCCATAAAATTTGTATAAGTAACGAAGTTGTTAACTCACCTGTTGCGAGTCCCCTGACGATGACCGTTGTTGTCTGCGTACCGGCGTTACCGCCTGAACCTGTCAGAAGTGGAATAAAAAACGCCAGTTGCACGTATGCGGCAAGTTGATTTTGAAATATTTGCATGACAAAGCCGGCAAATATTCCGGACAATACGAGCGCGAGCAACCATGTTATTCTCTGTCTTGCTATACTGAAAACATTGGAATTCACATAATCTATAGGTGTTCCAGCGGCGCCCATCGCGTATATATCTTCCGTTACTTCTTCTTCTATAACATCGATGATGTCATCAACGGTAATGATACCGATAAGAATTTTATCTGAATTAACAACGGGAAGAGCTATAAGGTCATATTTGGAAATCTTCTCGTAAACATATTGAATGACATCGCTTGAAAGAACGGAAATGACATTAGGATTCATGATCTCTTTAAGCGTTTTTTCGGGCTTCGAAATAACAAGATCCTTGAGGGATACCACTCCCCTGAGCCGTCCCGTCGGACTTGTAATGTAAATGGAATAAACCGTTTCCGCTCTGTCCGGCTGTTCTTTAATCTGTTCCAGTGCTTCTTGTACAGTCAGTTTCGAAGGTAGCGCGAAAAACTCTGTGGTCATCTCCGCACCGGCTGTGCCCTCGGCATGGCGCGACAGCCTTATGAGATCTTCCCTGTCCGATTGTTTCAATAATGCAAGTAATTTGTCTTTCAGTTCCGGGCCAAGGATCTTAACGAGGTCTGCCTGGTCGTCCGGTGAAAGCGCCTCGAAAAAATGAAGCACCTGTTTGGGATCAGCATATTCGAGACAGGCTTTCTGAGTATCAGGCTCAAGCTCCTGGAAAATCTCGAGCGCGCGTGAATCACCCAGGGTCTCAAGAATATACATAATCTGCTGTGGGCGGAATGTTGATATTCCTACTGCAACATCGTACGGATGTGTGGATTGAATTAACGATTTTAATTGATTGACGTTTCCGGATTTGAGGAGATAATTGATTCTTTTTACGACTGGTATCAATTCAATTCACCTCAATTGACCGTGTTTACACAGTGTATTTTCCGGCCTTATGAGGTGGATGATAAATTATTTAATCTATCACCTCTCTTTCAAAGCCGTTTTGATAAATAATCGATACAGCGATAGCCTTACCGTTTGGAGGCGGGCCGTCGTCTGTCATCTGATTACTGTTAGAGTCTTCCATTCCTTTGTTGACCTCTGATGCTGGTCTCATCACAATCGGAAATTATATTAACTTAATCATTGCAGGTCAATCATCAAATTTTTTTACAGAAATATTCGGTTTTCAGAATGCCCGGCACTCGCGCAGTTAATATTGAAATATAAAATTTACTGAAACCGTTGAAAATACTTTGAAAATTATCTGTCTGAACCAATATAAAGATATATATTGGGAAAATCTCAAAAAAACCAATAAATAATACTATTTTGTGAATAGTATCGCGTTGAGCCGGCCCATGGGCAGTATGCCGGAGGCAGATTTAGAAGTGGAAGGCATACGCTTATGGGATTTTTATTGTGGGACTTCTGACCGGGCATGGTTAACGGTTATTACATGAAATAAACAGCACTGCAGAGCAACATGTGATTATTTCCGCCAGTCAAAGGTATTTAATGATATAATACAAATTATTCCCTTGAGAGTTACAGGGTTATATGATTGAGGAAGTTTGTTATGTCCATCAATGTTCTATATAAGTTCATTGCACTATCAGCGACACTTATAATATTAATCGTAAAGAACAGAACCCTTATATTGGATGAACGATGTTATAGTTTCTTAATTGTTATATCATCGGTCGTTATCGTAATATCATATATAAAAATCCTTCTCTCAAACAGAAGCAACTCTCCTGCCGCACAGGGTGGCATGGAAAAAACAAGTGGCGACAGGATATTGAAAGCGCATATTTATTTAAGGATTCTTATTTTTTTATCTGTTTCTTTGTTCCTGTATTATGGCGCAATATATCATATCAGGCCGTTAACCCGGAATTGTAACTTCGAGTTTATAATGATGCTGGTTGCTTTTTTAATCAGTATTACATCTTTAATAGTTTACAAATGCGCCATTAGAGGAAAAGCCGCTGGAGCCGCGATATTTAGTCTTATCTTTGCAATTGTTCTTTTATTCTCTACCGACCTTGTGTATTTATTACTGGGTAAATCCTTCGAATGTTATCAGAGAACATTGATCCTGGAAATAGAACCAGAAAAAGAGAGCAATGTAGACTTGCAATGGGAACTTAATAAGGTTGTCAATCAGGTAAGAGATGATCTGGGTTATGGTAGATATTACTATGATGATTGCGCGTTGAACTATGATATAAAACAGAATGATGGTAATGGAATAGGGATTATCTTTACAGCAAAGTATCTGAACGGCAGAAATAATGATTGTCCCGGGTATCAAAATGCTTTCAAAGCTGTAGAAAAGAGATTTGAAGAAAACCATAAGGTGAGGTGGGAAGGAAATGGTTATAAGGATGAAATAAAGATGAAGCTTCAGCTATTAAGGTGGATATTAATTCTACTGACAAATATGACGATATTTGTTTTTTCTCTTTCAGTTACTCCAAAAAATAAAAAGAACAAAATTTAATTATCGTGTTATCTACAACAGCCCGGAAGTATTGAACATTCAGATAACAAGGCAGTAAAACACTGAGGAATATTGCCCGGTGACATGCGGGAGAGCGCAGCACATGACAAGTGGGGGCATTTCAGAACCCGGCCATGGAACAGTATGGGACAAGATAAAGCAGCTTTTCGGGGAGGAAATTCTTGGGTTCAGGTGGACAAATTAACGTTATGACTTCACATAGTAATATTTCATTTCCATAAAGGAGATTATTATGAGCAAAAGGGTTGTATTTATATTATTTACATTTTTGATAAGCTTCCCAAGCCTTTCTTTCTCTTTGAATACAAATAAATTTGAAATGATAAAACTTAAGCTTAAGGCCACTGAGTTTAAGGAGGAACGGCAGCAACTTATAGACATAACCCCAGAGATATTTCCAGAATTATTGGCAATTTTAGTTGAGCCTGAAGACGAAATTCAAATTATTCGTGTGTTATCTGTTATTTCCGGGGCAAACGGAGATCGAAAGGTTTTCCTTCCGCAAATTAAGGGATTGCTAACCTCTGGGGACAAACGGATCAGAATATCTGCAGTGCAGTGTCTGGGGGGGATAGGGAGCGTTGATGAATGTAACTATGCAATAGACATGTTTGAAAAGGATGAGGATAAGTTTTGCAGAGTAAATGCAGTAGTTACAGCTTCAAAAATTTGTGACGAAAAACAAGTTGGTCATATCAGCAATATTATAGAAGAAAAAAAGAAATCAAACACAAAAGAAGATATAACAAAGGATCCCTCTATAAGAGAAGGAGAAGTTGCTCTCCGTGATTTGAAAAGAAGAATTAAAAAAGAGGAGATGCTGGAAGAAAAAAGCCTTGAAAAGAAGAAGAAATTGTTGAATGAAATAAGGAGGTCAGTTAAGGAAGAGCTTAATAAAACCGAATATGTTACAAGAAAAGAGAATTTGAAAAAAGAGTTGTTTGATTTAGATAAATACGAGCAAGAATTGAATGAAAAATGATTGAGAAAGAAGTGAAAAGCGCAAGTTGTCTTAATCCTACCTACATAATAGATTGAGACTTATTCATGAGGGGGATATGAATTGAATTCTGAAGATATCTCGAAAAAAGGGAATTATTATGGCTGGTGCTAATAATATTGCTTTCATCACTTTTGTCGGTTTCTCGTTGATTGGATATCCATTTGTTTTTTGTGTGAATTCTATGATACTTCGCATTTTTAATAATCACAGCAATTTTTCAGTTGTACTGTTCTATAAATCAACATCAAAAATCCTTTTTTTCATCATTGTGGCGTTGGTAATTGCATTTTTTTGCAAGGAATATGTTGACGACATATTATTCATTTCGATAGGGTATGGAGTTTTATCTGTTTTTGTAATTTCGTTTCTGATATTTGCTGTCATTATAGCACCTTTGACCAAAGAAAAAGCGAGTAAAATAAAATTACTGCTCTTTTCATCAATTTTTGTTGATTCAATACCGATATCAATAGTTTCTTTTTTCGCTGTTTTCTTTGTTATGAATAGAATACTCGAAAATGCAGACATGCAAGGTGTAGGAGCCGAAGGAATAGGACCAGTCATGTTTTTTATTATGATTATACCGACAATTGCTCTTGCCGGTTCAGGAATTGGTGGTGCAATTGCGAACAGTACATTTTTGAAGAGATTATTGCAGGACAATCTAATTTAGCTGCTGATAAGATGCATATAGAATAAATATCAGCCCGGAAGTATTGAATCCTCAGGCGCGGTAACCAGTCCGTAAGGCACTGAGATCAAGCCCGGTAACATGCGAGAGATCGTGAGTTGTTGGGCTTTTTGCTTTTGCGATAGCGCTTCGGAAGGTAGCGCAGGATGAAGAAGAACCGGGCGAAGCGAGTATCGGAAAAGATCGTCGAGATCGACCGGGACTCTCTTTCCTATACCGAGCGCAACTGGCCGCGGTTCTATAGTGATTCTCAAAAATAAACTTGAATACATGCACAAAGGAAATAGCTTTGTGCATGGCACACTATCTTTGTATTTGTGATTTCTGATCGAGTTGTGAATCTGTTTTTATTATGAGAATTACTATATCACATGGATTTCGATTTCATGCTCATCACATCGAACGGCATGGAATTTATCGATCTCCAAGGGATAAAATGATCGTTTTCTTCCTGGGAATTTACATTAATGGTCAGTTCTAAATGCAATTACTATGTTGTATAAGAGAAATTCGATGTGACATTTAATTCAATTGCATTAGGGATTTAGCTATTATAGAATACTAAAAACAAATACAAATGATTTTTTTGCGGCAAAAAAATGTTTAAAAAGAAAATATTATTTATCACCAGCAGCGTGGATTCTGATAGAAGAGCCGATTTTCTTCTGGATTTAATCGTTTCTTTAAACAAAGAAGTATTCATGCCTGTTTTTGTTGATATTGCCGGCGGAAAATATAACCGGAATGCCGGGGATGCGGGAATTGAAACAATTGATCTCGATGTTCCAACTGAATTACTGGAATTGAAAGAAGCAGATATATTTAATCCACTGAAATTTACAGGTTTAATGAAGGGTTATTCAGCGTTAAAGGATCTGAAAAAATATATCAGAGAAGAGAAAATAACTCATATATATTCGAACGGATCATTATCACACATGCTGGCGGCGCTTGCCGCAAGATCATGCGGTATTGTTTCGGTATGGCACACGCGGGAATATTTCAGGCCGCCGGTACAATATTTCGTTAAAATCGCTTCTGTTTTGCCGACGAGAATCATATCAAATTCTAAATTCGTTGCTGAACAGTATTTGAATAGTAACAAGATAACAATCGTGAGCGACGGGGTTCAGATAGAAAAAGTTGCTGCCACGGGCAGATGGGAAGAAGTCCGTGAAAAAATGGGGATTCCTCTCGATGCGAGAATAATTGGAACAATGGCATCGGGAGAAGCGGCAGTAAGGACACTGTCGTTCATAGAAGTGGCGGAAAAGATATGCCGGCGTAAGAAAAATGTGTTTTTTGTGATATCGGGAGATTTTAATTCGGCAGTTTGCGATGAAAAGCAGAAATTGATAAGGATAGTCAACGAGATGGGAATTGCTCACAGGGTCATGATAGAGGAAGTCAATGGTAATAGATATGACCTTATGAATGAATTCGACATTTTCATAGGAGCGGATTTTGATTACAGGTATGAAGTTTTCGATGTTCTCGATGCAATGTCTATGGGGAAATCCGTCATCGTGGGATCGGAAGGTGCATTTAAGGAAATTATAAATAATGGTGAAAATGGGATATTCGCACAGTTGGAGGATACTGATTACATAGAGGAAATTATTGTGAATCTTCTCGATAATCCGGAAGTGATGAAAGCTTTAGGGGACAACGCACGAAATCTTATACGCAGATCATATGATTTGAAGGACCAGAACTCGAGAATAGAAACGATACTGAAGGGTTTATAATGAAACCGGCAATTGTTCATGAATTTTTAATAACATGGGGAGGCTCGGATTTAGTAGTACAGAAATTCTGTGAGATTTTTCCGGAAGCTCCGATATATACGGCATTGTTCGATAAAAAACAAATCGGTTCAAGATTCGAAGATAAGGAGGTTTTGACTTCTTTTCTTCAGAAGATTCCGTGGTCGATTAAAAAGCACAGGATGATGATGCCGTTTTTTCCGCTGGCTTTCGAGGCATTTGATCTCAATGATTACGATCTGATATTGAGTAGCCATCACATGTCCGCCAAAAGTGTAGTGATTCCCGCAAATTCATGTCATATTTCGTATGTTCATACCCCGATGAGATATGCCTGGGATCACTATCATCAATATATGTCGGGATTCGGTCGTTTTACACAGGTTCCCATGAGGCTTCTTTTCCATTATTTGAGAATGCATGATGTTGTTTCTGCAAACAGGGTTGATTATTTCATAGCAAATTCAAGGAATACAGCGAGGCGTATAAAGAAACATTACAGAAGAGATTCCGTAGTGATAAATGCACCTGTGCAGACAAAGCGATTCAGCATTGCTGAAAAATACGATGATTATTATCTTGTTGTATCGAGACTTGTTCCATACAAAAGAATCGATCTCGCGGTACAGGCGTTTAATAAGCTTGATGAAAAACTTGTTATCATCGGTAGCGGCCCGGAAACAGACAGATTGAAATCCATGGCGGAAGGAAATGTAGAATTTCTCGGTTTTGTGCCTGATGAAGAGATCACGGATTACTATTCGAAGTGCAAAGCATTTATTTTCCCCGGAGAGGAAGATTTCGGGATAACACCTCTGGAGGCCCAGGCATCGGGAAGGCCTGTCATAGCATACGGTTCCGGGGGGGCACTGGAAACAGTTATAGATGGTAAAACAGGCATTCATTTTTCCGATCAAACGCCCGATTCACTTGTAGAAGCCGTTAGGAGTTTTGATGAAGACAAATTCGATCCGAAAGCTATAAGAGCAAATGCGGAATTGTTTGATGAAGAAATATTTAAAGATAAAATTTGCAGTTTCGTAACAGGCAAATATGCGGAGTGGCTGGAGGCCGGGAATTGAGAATGAGATTTTCGGCGCCGGTCTTTCAGTTTCTTGTTACTCTGTCATATATAGCTGTTGATATTTTTTGCTCCGGCATGTCCCTCGTTTTGGCCTATTACATAAGATTCAGGATCATATCTCGAAATGTTACAGAACCAACCAGCGGTAACTATATCGCGATGGCAGTGATATTCACCATATTGAATATATATTTCTTCTGGTTGTCGAGACTTTACAGGCCTCATAGAGGTGTATCAAAAATTGATATTGTTTTTCAGTTGATTAAATCCAGCGTATTCAGTTTCATAATTCTTCTTGCCATTTCTTTCTTTTACAGAGATTTTTCTTATTCAAGACTGACAATTATTTATGGCGTTTTAATATCAATCATAGTTATTCCGACCGGTAGAATAATAATAATATCAATAGAAAAGTCATTGTTAAGTGTAGGGCATGGATTAAAGAGGGTTGTGATAATAGGAACCGGAAATCATTTCAATAACGTTGTATCGAGATTTTTAGGCAGACCCGAACTCGGGTATGAGCTCGTAGGATACATCGAAGAAGAACAGAAGAATGATCTTGAGAAAATAGCGCTTCTGGGAAGCCTGTCGGAAATGGAACACATTTTTGTAATTTATAATGTCGATGTTGTAATTGTGACGCTCAAGCCGGAAGATAATCACTGGATGAAAGAAATTATAGATTTATGCGACAGGAGAACAATTGAGTGCTTTCTTGCGCCGGACATGCTTGAGCTTATGGTTGGACCGAGGTTTTACGAGGAAGTATGCGGTGTGCCGCTAATAAGGGTCAAGGGGCTCAGGATAAATGGCCTGAATGCGATTCTGAAAAGAACAATGGATATTCTGATAAGTATCATAGCATTGGTGACGTTGTTTCCGATGTTCCTGATTGTTTCTTTGATGATAGCAATAACATCAAAAGGCCCGATTTTTTATATGCAAAAGAGAGTAGGAATGGATGGCAACATATTCTGGATGTACAAATTCAGAACAATGATATCAAACATAGAATCCGTTAATGGTCCAGGCTGGTCCAGGGAAGAAGATGACAGGGTTACAAAAATTGGGGGAATATTACGGAAATTATCAATAGATGAGCTGCCGCAGCTGATAAACGTATTAAAAGGAGAAATGAGCTTGATAGGCCCAAGGCCTGAGCGTCCTTTTTATGTCGAGAAATTCGAAAAAGGCATACCAAGGTATATGGAAAGGCACAAAGTGAAGTCAGGAATGAGCGGGTGGGCTCAAGTGAATGGCTTGAGGGGAGATACTTCGATACCGGAGAGGCTGCAATATGATTTATATTATATCGAGAATTGGAATATCTGGTTCGATTTTAAAATAATAATATTGACAATAGTAGATATTTATATGGCGTTTGTTAGAAATGTTTGTTGACGTATATTTAATTTAATTTATTCTGTATTATAAATTAATAAATTAAGAGATGATAACATGATAAAAAATAATAATGAACTACAGAATATAAATTAAAAACAGAGTTGATTTTATTACTGTGTTATGATAGAAAAAGTCACAAGTTCGTTCTATTTTTTTTAAGTGAGAGGAAAAATTATGAAAAGAATTATTTTTCATGTTTGTTTTATCTTGTTTTTAACAGTTTATTTCACATCTATGGTTTATGCTCAAAACAGTTCGGAAAAAGTGAATGTTGAAGATTCGCAGGACAGGGGCAATATTTTGAATCCGTTGCCCGGGGAAGTTATAACCGAGCGATTTCCGATGATCATGGTAAAGCTTCCAACACCGACACCTCCTCTTGATCCGGATACAATAAAGCTGTTTTTAGATGGAGATGATTTAACATCTGAAACGCAGCCTAATATGCAGTACATTTCTTATGTCCCTAAAATCCCTCTTTCTTATGGAGTGCATAATGTTCTTGTAACTTATCAAAATACTGATGGTGAATCAATAGCTCCTATTTCATGGTCTTTTAAGATAGGGATGAAGAGAGTCCAGGTTGTAAAAAAAGAAGTAAAGAAAAAATCGGCTGTTGATATGAAGCCTACAACAACAGGTAGATATATCATTAAAGTAAAACAGGTAGACCTGAATAACTCAGATAGAGAAACAATCTGGAAATCTCCTAATTATGATTCTGATATTAAATATCAGGAAGGCGTCGATACGACAGGTAATTTTGAATTCACACATAAGTTTTACGGGAAATCGCTTACCGGTAGTTTTACAAGGGCGGTCGAGCAGATAAAGGGAAGGGCGAACGACAGGTTCAGCCTGAGGTATGTTGATAATAATGATAATATAACAGTTGGCGATTTTTATATGACGGCGAGGGATTTTTCACAGTATACGATAAGTGGCGTTCAGATGAGAGGCATCAAGACTCTGAGAAATTATAATGGTTATGTATTCACAACTTTCGCGGGGCGGTCTCAGGAGCCGCATGATGGAAGGATGAAAAGAAAGACATATGGAATGAAGGTGGATAAAAGATGGTCTGATACTAATGAATTCAGGATTATTGGACTTCATTCACTTGAAAAAACCACATATAATCTTACATCGACCTACAGGAAAGATCCTTCAGAAGATACTTTGTACAGTTTGAAGCATACCTCAAAGATAAAAAAGAACTTAACAGTAGATACTGAAGTAGCAAGCAATAAACATTCTGAAAAAGGATTGAATATCAGTTCAGCAGATATCGGCAAGGATTCGGCTTTCAGAAGCACGGTGTCGTTTTCTCCCAAAAATATGTATATGCAAGTAGGTAGAAGAACTGTTGGACCTAACTTTAATCCGACAGTTCTTGGAACCTTTACAGAAAAAGACAGGGAAGGAAGTTTTGGTACATTCAGGTATTCAAGGCCTTCAGGCAAATTGTCGCTGGGTACATTCTATGATGTTTATCATGATAATCTTCATCATAATGCCGGTAACAATATTACGGATCAGACAAGGAATTCACGCTCAAATCTTACTTTGAATTATGGCTGGGTTCTTCCAAGAATAGATTATTCATTCGGTAAGCTATACACAAAGTCAAAGTACAGGATTGGTTATCCTGATACGCAGAGAAGTGAATCTACAAATGAAACCCTGTCAATTACAAAAATATTCCATAATACTTCATCATTGACAGGAAGCAGGATCATGGGGACTTTCTCCAGATATGACATAGACAGGATATCTTATTCTGGTGCTACCTTTGATCCGGAATTGAGTAGTGTATCGGATTATATGCTGAGATCTGATACAAGAAACTGGAATTTTTCGACGAGATATAAAGCGCTTGCTCAGATTTCATACAACAGTTCTTATAACAAGTCGCTCAGTACATCAAGGACAACTTTAACCACAATATCCAGCTCAAAGTCGAATACCGACTCGTATGCTGTTCAGCTTAATATTGTGCCATTCAAATTCATTATGAATTATAATTTCAGGAGATCAGGAAGAAAAACATATACACAGTCCAGTTCAGGGCTTGCTGCAACCTTATCTGCAGCACCACTTGAATATCAACACACTGTGACAATGATTTATTACATAGACCAGAAGAGAAAGCTGAGCCTTGAACTGTCAGATTACGATAAGCAGTACAGAGCCCTGACAAACAAGGGAAGGTCTTATGATGAAAGCAGCATACAACTGGGCTATTCAGTTGAATTCTAATTTTACTGTAAAAAAAAGCGCGGTTATATAAACCGCGCTTTTTTAATTTCATGGTTTAATCACATTTCAACAGTCATAGCGATTCCCTGTCCGCCACCGATGCATAATGAAGCAAGGCCTTTGTTTGCCTTTCTTTTTTTCATTGCATAGAGAAGCGTAACAAGAATTCTTGCACCGGATGCTCCGATCGGATGCCCAAGAGAAATTGCTCCGCCATGTATGTTTATATCTTTAATTCTATCCTTAATCGATAATTCTTTAATAACGGCTAATGATTGTGATGCGAATGCTTCGTTAAGCTCAAACAGTTCAACATCATCCGTTGTCCAACCTGATTTTTCAAGTGCTTTTTTTGAAGATGGAGAGGGGCCCATGCCCATGTATGCGGGATTGACTCCGCAGCTTGCATAAGAAACAACTTTTGCGATTGGTGAGATTCCGAGTTCATTAAGTTTATCTTCAGAAACGAGGATAACTGCTGCTGAGCTGTCATTTATACCTGATGCGTTACCGGCAGTGACAGTTCCGTCCTTCTTAAACGCAGGCCTAAGTTTTGAAAGGGTTTCAATAGTAGTTTCGGGTCTGGGGAATTCGTCGGTTTTGAATATTAAAGGATCTTTTTTCCTTTGTGGAATTTCAACTGGAACAATTTCGCTCTCAAAATCTCCATTTTCAATAGCAGCCGCTGCTTTCTGCTGGCTGTTAAAGGAGAATTCGTCCTGAGCTTCACGAGAAATATCATATTTTTCTGCAATGTTCTCTGCTGTAATTCCCATGTGGTAGTTATTAAAAATTTCCCATAAACCGTCGTAAATCATAGAATCTACTAATTCTGAGTTTCCCATTCTATACCCCCATCTTGCCTTGTTGAGAAGGAATGGGGCAGCACTCATATTTTCGGTTCCGCCGGCGATAATCATATCAGCATCACCGGATTTGATTGCCTGGACTCCAAGTGTGATAGCTTTCAGCCCGGAACCACATACTTTATTTACAGAGGTTGCAGGCACAGTTTCAGGAATGCCGGCATTTATAAGCGCTTGTCTTGCACAGTTCTGACCAAGCCCTGCACTTAAAACATTACCTAGAATAACTTCGTCAAAGCCTGAATCCGGAGTCAGGCCTGCACGATTAATAACTTCGTTTACGACAATTCTGCCCAGTTCAGGAGCGGGTACTCCGGAAAGAGTGCCTCCGAATTTGCCTATTGCAGTTCTTGCAGCACTAATTATAAAAACATCTCTGCTCATGAAAACCTCCTTATAGATAAAAGCGTTTTTATTGTGAATATAATCACTAACCTTCGAGATTCTAAACGATATCCTTAATTGAGGCAACACATTTTATTGATATTTAACATGCTTTTTGTATTTAATTATATTCTAAAATTATCAATTATTAACATAATATTAATTATGCTTGACTTAATTTGAAGATAATGTATAAAATTTACAGTTCTTTTTAATAGGAATTTGTTATGAAGTTGTGTCTGGGAGAATAATCATGACGACAACATATAAAGAAGGAGATTGGATCTGGCATCAAAAGAAGGGGATTGGAGAGATAAGCCTCAGTTCTGACAAAGAGCTTCTGGTGGAATTTGAAAACGGCAAGGATGAGATATTTGAGCTTAATTCGAAAAAGCAGTTGCCGATTGTTAAGTTAAGTAATGATGGTTTCTGGCTAAGAAAGAAAACAGATATCGAGACATTGAAAAATCAGATTAATGAAAAACCGATAGATTTGCTTGAATTACTTCTAATAGACAAAACCGAATCATTTTTCAACGATAAAAAACTTAAAAAGATAATTGTACCGGAACTTGTTCCTGATGAGAAATGGGAAGAATGGTATAAATTGCTGATAAATCAGGTCGAAACTGATCCGAGATTCGAGATCGAGAAGACCGGGAAAATTGTTTATCAGGGTGAACTGTCTGAAATTAATGATGATCTTATTGTTAAATTCAAACAGGCACCCTCCATGAAGGAAAAACACAGGATTGTTAAGCAAATGATATTGCTTGAGGAAAAAGGCGTTCAGATGGACGACCTTCGTGAAACGGCAATAACATTTTTTGCCGGAACCAACGTAGGCAAAACCAACAAAATGGGCGCCCGAATGGAGGCGCTTATTTTTTTGGAGGAACTTGATAGAATACAGTACTCGATGCTGAAAGATATTTTTTATGAGGAAATACAGTCATTAGATGATGAAGGTTCCGCTGAAGCAATAGCCGAGACGAATGAGAATTACGTAAGAAGTAAGCTTTTATCAGTCATTCAGGAATTGAACCCTGATAGGTTTATCGATATTGTTACCATGATAACAAAAAGATTTAAAAAGACACAAAGAGACTGGGTTCTTGACGAATTATTGTCTTATGAAGACAAAGGGCCTATTAAAAAAATTGTATCTTTCACCATGTCAGATATAGCGACCAATCTTCACCCGTTTATATGGATATTCAAAACATATCTTGACGGTTCTGCAAAAATTCTTGAATTGGGATATTCTGCGGAAGATATTATCAGTTCCGGATTCAGGATAGTTAACCATTTACACTATACGGCTGATTTTCAATCCAATCCCAAGGATGGGATGAGCATAAGCCGCGAGGAAGATGAGTTGGTGAAGCTCCTGAAGAACGAAAAGAAGATATTTAATTTTCTTGAAGGACAGACAGAGCAGATAATAATGAACGTGGCTTTAAAATATGAAAGCTGTGCAGCACTGGAAACTCAATATAGAGAAGAATTGCTAAATAGAATTAAAAACAAATGGCCGGAGTTGAAATTTGAAGATCAGTCGGATGATGCGATTCAGTCTGAATATAGATTATCAAGGGCAACTTATGAATTGTTCAAGAAAGAGTATCAAGAGATTATAGATGACAAGTTGCCGAACGCGACAAATGATATTAAGACAGCACGAGAATTCGGAGATATATCCGAGAATTACGAACTGACAGTTGCTCAGGAAAGACAGAGAATGCTTCTTGGAAGAAAGAATGAGCTGGAACGAGTATTTGAGAGTTGCGAAATTATCGAGTGATTTTTAGATAAATAGTCAGAATCGATTTTTTACTTCAAGTATTGTGTATGGCTCAGGATTAATAACAATAGTTTTTTCATTTTCAATATATACTATTCGATTATGAGTTGTATGAATAACTTTTGCCTTAACAGGCTCTTTAAAGTGAATTGCCACATGTTTACCCGCAGGAAAATCAGGCAGTAAATTATAAAAATGAAAAAACTCGTTTGAACCTTTTCTGAACTGTTGTATCTGTATATATGGCGGTCCTTCAATATTAAAATCCTCAACTGAATAAGACACAACTTTATCGCGCAATGTTTTCCAGTGTCTTGTTGGGAAATATGCATAATTCATTCCTTCGAAATTGGAAAGATAAGTTGAGGGATAACCGGCTCTTCTTGATACAGGAAAGCCCCCGTATATGTCGGCAGAATTAAGGAACAATTTCTTTTCAATAAAATTAGCTATCGAATCAGGTATGATTTTTTTCTTTAATGATTTTTTTGTTTCAAAAATATCAATACTCAGTGTTCCGGAATTGTTGTTCAGGGGATGTACTGACTGATCATCAATATACAGAAATTTGCAATCAGAAAATATGCTTTCTAATACAGAATGTGTATCATTATCGATCTGATAAGGTATGATTAGCAGATCCAGTCCTATGTCTTTAGCTGCAAGAATATTTTCTTCACATATTACCCTGAGCGGCAATTGGATTTCGGTCAATGTGTTCAAAATGGTATAGAAATATTTGATAAATGGATAAGGCCGATTGTCTAATTCTTTCCATGAGAAAAGGATGCCTTTACGAGATGATGGTTTGCTTTCGTCATATATGTCCCTGTTTTTTTCCAGCCAGTTCATAAATGTCGCAATATTTATTCTATTGTCCGAATAATTTTCTTCCGTCAGAAAATCACCAAAATTGTCTTTTCCGTTTCTGTAAGGGCCCAGTCTTGTTACAGGCGAGGAACCGCATGAAAATGATGCTGAAAGAGAAGCTATTATTTCAGTTGCAGATGGGCATTTATCAGTGAGTCCGTCATCGTTATATGAAATTGATGTTACGATAGGGAATTTGCTGCCGGATATCACCGTTTTTATTCCGGGCGATTCATAGATTAATCCATTTTGTGTCAGGACCGCAGTCCTGTGGTGTTCAAGGACTAAATAATCCGGTTTTTCAAGAACCCATTCGGTGTCGATTCCGAATATATGTTTTACCGGCATATACGGCATGCCGGGAACGCATAATCCGAAAAGGGCGAATTGATCATTTTCTTTCAGAGCCTTATGGTAGAGTTCAAGCTTATTTGATACGATTTCTGTCCGCCATGAAGAATACCATAAGAACTTATTGTTAGATATAGATGGCTTTGGAGGTATGCGGAATGGCTTTATATCTTTGCTCAAGAGATAATTTTTGAAAGAATTATTACATTTGACGCAATGACATCCCGCATTCCCAATTAAGTCTCTGCCGGTGAAAAAAGGTGCCGAGCCGAAGCATACGAAATCAAGTAAAATACCTGAACATGACGATTTCGCAGCTGTAACAATTGTTTCGCGAATTAAATCAGTCCAATCATCATTATTCCAGCATGCCATATTTCTATCAGCCGTGATTGAATACTTTGAGGGTTTCCCGTCAGGCAGAACAGCGGCCCAGTCGACATTACTGTATTCATTGTTATTGCAATATGAACTTGGAGTGATTAATGCAATCGTCTCTATTCCACAATCGCCTGCAATTTCAGCGACCTGTGCGAAGGTTTCCTGCTGTATTAACGATTGGCCGGCTGGATTGCCGAGAAAAAATGGAAATATTAAAAAGTTACAGTTGGTTTCGGCGATCTTTTCAACGTCATCTTTTGTGATTTTGTTTTTAAGATTGAAATAACTGGTTTTAAATCCGGAAAATGTGTTTTTAATTATTTCTGTTGCAGCAGGCCCGCCGGATAGCCAGGCGACCCTGAAATCATAGTGCTCCAGGTCATTCTTTATCATGATCAATCATTATAGTTTTTAAAAATGACTTAATACAATACTCATTGGTCATTTTAGAGGCTTCTGCTAAAATTAAAATGATTCTTGAAATGAAAAAAGTACTATTTACATTGGTTATCGCGTCAGTTTTGTTTTCGGCTGTTATTTATTCAAAAGAGACAGCAATACTTTTGAGTCCGGTTTTTTTAGCGTTTCTGTATCGGTTATGGTTTGTAAAACGCTTCGACGAAGAATTGTTATCGAATATAAAGAGTATTCCAGCTTTAAACAATAATAAATGCAGAATCCCGCTTAATGGTGATTGGGAGTTCAAGTGCGATGGCTGTGGATGGCGCTCCATAAAGGTTCCATCCGATCTTTCGATTTTAAATGACGGTGACTGGAAAGCGGGAAAAATTTTTTTCAGAAAGACTGTTTCGACACCTGAAATTAAATCAGGTCAGAAAATGTTCTTATGCAGCGATGGATTTAATGGAATAGGAAAATTAAGTATAAACGGAGTCATTGTAGAAAATCGAATTGCCGGATATTTCCCGTTTGAAGTAGACGTAACAGATTATTTAAATTGTGAAGAATTGAATATTGAAATTGAAGTGAAATATGCGGCAACTGGACACAGAGCGGGTTGTTATTCCGGTCTCGGGCCTTCGTTTGGGATTGGATTATTTAATGAAATATATTTGGAGTCAGGGAATTCAATAAGAGTTACCAATGTAAGAATGAAAGAAGCGGGAAAAGCTTTGTGTATCAGGTTGGAGGGCACGGCTGACTATCCGGTGGCGGTATCGGTGGCGATTGAATCATTGGATGATAATAGCGTGATGTTTGAATCGAAAAATATTACGCAGCCATGCGATTTATATACTGAACTTGAATTTGATGTATCTGAATGCCCTGTAGAGAACTGGACAATTGAATCTCCGAATCTGTACAGAATCAGAACCAAAATATTGTCAGGTGATATAGCAAGTGAACATGTTTACAAAACGGGAATCTCGGGTTTCAGATTTGATCAGGGTTTTGTAAGAATAAATTCCGACAGATTTGTTTTGATGGGAATCAAGAGAAGTCCCAATTATCCTCCGTATGGGGGGGCTGTTCCATTGTGGGCATCGAAAAAAGATATAGCAGCGATAAAAGAAACCGGTTTGAATACTATTTGTACTGAGGAGTTTATCCCTGATGAAAGTTTTTTGAGCGCATGCGATGAATCAGGGGTCGCTGTTATATCAGAGTTGCCCATAAAACGGATTATGGATGAACTTCCGACAGAAGAAGCAAAAATCCTGATTAATAATTTAACATTAAGGAGTATCGCTCACCCATCATTCATAGGGTGGTTTATCGATGAAAGTCGTAATGGGCATTATTATGCGAAGCTTGATTCGATTCTTAAAGATACCGTAGAAGAGAGCAGGGTGGCGATAAGGGAAAATGGTTATGCCCGGCAATTTAAGAAGATAAAAGATTTATTCAGAATGAAAGAATATTACGTGGACATCTATGATGATGAGAATCAACAAAAAGTAATAATGAACAATAAAGGATCGGATACCGGGCTGTTATCGCTTGAAATGATTGATTCTGAAGGCGGAAAAGAACACAGAAAAAAAAGAGACTTGAGGAAAGCTTCAACTGATCTTCGATATCTGAAGTATGTTAAGGAAGAAGGCCTGGGCGGCTTAATTGTAGGGCAGTTGAATTCGTGGGGGATAAAACAGGGGGTATTATCCATTAACAGAAGTAAAAAAGCTGATACTGAAATTGTGAGTGCATTTATAAAATCCGGTATTGAATCAGCGCCTGAATATTTAAAATTCGCAAGCCAGAAATCCTTAAGGATTATACCGTTCATTGCGGCAGTTGCAGTCGTTGCATTAATAATCACACCGATATCAAGGCGTTTATTTGCGGTTTCTCCGCTTGAATATGGAATGTTTCGGAATATTTGGCATGTTACAGTGATAAAGTTTTTAATGATAATGGCTACTGCTTTTTCCTTGCAATCGATATCGGAGTGGAAAAAGGGTTGGATTCCGGGAATTGCAAGGTTCATGAATTACAGCTTGATGATAAGGCTGATTAATAACGGGATATTAAGAACGATATTGATAATGCTTGCAGATATCTACCTTTTCTCAGCAAGTGTGATAATTGTCGGTTGTTACAGCCATACGGGTATGAATGAGGTGATGATACCCTTAATGATGGTATCGGTATTTGAGGTGTTTTTTGTCATTTACAGCATCGGATACATTAACCCGATATTGATTACAATAATGGTGATATTTTTCCAGGCAATGTATCTTAGCTGGTTTTTCGGGATAGACATAATAGTTATGTTTTTATCGATAAAATGGCTGCCATGGATTGCCGCGATGAGTTTTATTAAGAAACGTGACATTTTTGCCGGCAGGTAAGATTTAATAAATTTGTAATAATTTGGAAGGTTTATAATATAATTGCAATAATAAATAAATTTGTTTTTACAATATCATATTGAATGGAGAGATAACAGTGACAGGCCAATACGATGAGTTAAAAGAAATTATAATATCGGGAAACCAGGCAGCTGCAATAGATATCGTCAAAAAGATGATAGATTCGGGTGAGGAACCCAAAAAAATCATGGATGTTTCGCTGGTGCCGGCAATGGATACTGTCGGTGAAAAATTTCAGAATAATGAATTTTTTATACCGGAACTCCTTGTTGCGGCAAGAGCAATGGAAGGTGCATTAGCTGTTTTACAGCCATTGCTTGCCGAGGGTGATAGTGAACCAACAGGGAAATTCTTAATCGGAACGGTAAAAGGCGATCTTCATGATATCGGAAAGAATATAGTCAGCGCAATGATGAAAGGCGCGGGATTCGAAATAATTGATTTAGGCGTGGATGTCGATTCAAAGAAGTTCGCTCAAAAGATCGAGGAGACAAATCCTGATATAGTGGGTATATCAGCGCTGCTTACAACGACAATGAGAGAAATGAAGGACACAATACAGCAGATTGAAAGCGCCGGATTAAGAAATAAAGTGAAGATAATGGTTGGTGGCGCTCCGCTTACCCAGGAATATGCTGATGAAATAGGGGCCGATGCTTTCGGGAAAGATGCCGCGGAAGCGGTCAAGAAGGCGAAAGCATTAATCGGAAAATAGTTTATACCTGATGAGAACAAAGCTGTGTTTTTTTACAATCGTATTAATTTTATTTACCGGTGCCGGTCGTTTGCGCGCGGATAGTTTTGAATTGACCGGGATAGAATACTATAAGGATAAGCATTCTGAGACTTCTCAGAAAATATCATTCGATAGCAATTCAAGCAGCGGAGCAAAGGTTTTGGCTTTATTTGATCTTGATCTTAATAGAGTTGATATTGCTATAAATGAAATTGAATCAGAATTCAGGATGTTTGAATATGATAAGTATTCTGAAACTGAAAGCGTGATTAATAAGCATTTGTTTTTAATAAAATTCGAGACCGATGAACTGAAGTATTCGATAGGTTCGCATTTGTTATCAATACAAAGACAGAATGACATTCTGAAGAGAAGAATAGAAAAAAAGAAGAATGCTTCCTGAATAAATAATTCGATTCTATAACTCGTATATAGAAACAGACCAGTATATTATTTCCGCCGCCTGATCATCATTCTCCCCGATAGTATGGCTGCTTGCCGTTGAATACTGAACGCTGTTTGTATAAGCATTGATTTCAGTAGTCATATCAACTCTGGATATCTCAAAATAATCTGTTGCAAAATAATTTTCTGTTTCCGTAATGCTTATGGGATAGTAAGAAGTTATGAAATTAAAAGCGATGCTGTCCGGAGGAGTTGTCAGCTGATCGATGAGGAGTCGTATTCTTATGGTGTCACCGGAAATCTGAGTATAGTAGAACCTTGGAGATGTGCTATCGAAAACATCAGGTTCTTTATCGATATCTTCTTCGTTACTGATAAAAAATTCGGAAAAGTTATTTCCATAAACCCTGATGTAATAATCCCAGTTTTTTGCCGCCTCGGGACCTGAAATCGATTTGTCTGGGCCATCGGTTGAAAGTGGTGAATTAATTTCAAAGGCAAGATAGTAGTAGATCTCGTCCGAAATGTAATCATTGGCTGTTATCCTGATATCCATAATCTGGTATTGAGGAGGTGGCGGGGCGATGGGAGCATATCTTGAGCAGCCCTGCATGATGAAACAGACAGGCAATAAGAAAAGTGTTATACGTAACGCATGGCCAAGCTTTTTCATATAGTACCCCGGTACACTACTTGTACTTTTCTTGAGATTGACTTTCCTCACTCCAGGCGGAATCATCAATTTCAAATCCCTGCGTGCTCTGGGTGAAACCGAAAGTCTTTTTAGGAAATGCTCTTATGATGTACTGCAACTGAAATTCATCGTTTCTCTCATTATATTTCATCTCTATCTTCGTACAACATCTGTGTTTTGTGATAATAATCTCTCTCAAAGGACTGTATTTTGATTTATGTTCGTATTTTCCGATGAATTTCAACTCCCAGCCATTATTGCGTGTGTGGTGTGTTGTGAAGCTTGCCGTGCTGAGATCGAAATCTTCAATATCCCATGTGCCGCTTATGCTGTAATCAGTGTTTTTCCTGCTGATATTAAACACTGTTGTCATAGGGTTCCATCTGTCGTAATTAGGATCGAATTTCGTGTTAAGATTCAGATCGGAATTGTTTGTCAGAGACCTTTTGTAGTCGATGATAAGAGGGCTGTATCTCGAATCCGGCTTTTTTATTGTATATGTGTAGGTGGTATTCAATTTAAAAGCGGTTTTAGGTTTAATTATACTGAAAGTGCTTTTCAGATTAATATTTTCACCCTGTCTTGTATTGATCGACGGAGAACCTCCGCTGTCTTTTGTGGAATTAAATGTGAACGACAGTTTTGTCGGCTTGTTATATGAGTAAGAAAGATTCGTAATGTTAGTCATAACATAATTTGCGTCCTGGGTACTGTACAGGTTCTGTTTATAATCCTGTTGAATCCTGAAATCTAGTTTGCGGCTTTTTTCGAATAATATCTTTGTCATCGAAAGGAAAAGAGAAGATGTTCTGAGCGCTTCGCTGTCGCTTCTTTTTCCCTGTCGTTTTCGCTCATGGATAAAATTCATCCTTGATATCGGCAAAATATTATCAGGTATTATTTTTTTATACAGTTTGTCTTTTACGTTCAACGTGATTTGTGGCCAGAGTACATTCAGCATTTGATCGTCAGGATATTTATCGCCATCATAATCGAACGTTTTTTGAGCTTTCATCGAAAGAGAAAACAAATCCTGATTCCAGTTTGTGTTCAGATTGAAATTGCCGTCAAGATTCTTCTCTTTGTTGTAATAATCTATGCTCTTAAAGTTATAACTGTATTTTGTTATAAGGTCTTTTGTATGATAGATATTCTCGTTTCTTGTAATTGTATAAGTTTTGGTATCGGATTTTGATGTAGCCTGATTCTTGGTAACCTGATTATATAAAAGAGAAGTAGTTCTTAATTGTTTTCCCTGACTTGGGCCGGACGGAGCCGGTTTCATTTCATATACAACACGTTTCATATCAAGTTTGATTCTGTTTTCATTGATTCTGGACCCCAGCCTGAATTCATTATATGTACTTTCTCTATTGTAAGAAAATGAGCCGGTTGTTTTTGCGCCTATTTTCAACTCCTGATTTATCATTACATTATTTGATGAGTTGCCTGTATCTTTTTCACGGTTTGTTTTGAAATAATTGTAGCCTTTTCCTCCGAGCCTCTTTGATATGTATTCATGTTCAGCGCCGAACCGCTCGCCCTTCTTTGTGGTATAGTCAAAAAGCAGCCAGCCGAGAAGGGCATTTCGTGTCAGATAAGGATAATACATATTTACATAGAAGCCTTCTTCCTTGCTGTATCCGAAATCAGGCATGTAATGCCTGTTTTGCTTAAGAGAAACTACATACACCGGAAAATAGAAAGTTCTCGTTCCTCCCATGTGAATATAAAGGTCTCTCGCAATTACTTTCTTATCCGGAAAAATTGAAACATCACGAGCCCGCATATGATATTCGACAGGGCATTCTTTCTCGCAGGTTGTGAAACGGGCTTTGATGATTTTAATTTTATTCCTGTTGCCTTTGATTATATTGCCGGAAAAAAATATATGGCCTTTTACATCGTCGGCGGTTGTGGAACCTGAACCGTTGAGAATTTCGAATCTTTCTTTTGAATATTCATAGAGCATTGATTCCCCCTCGAATACTCCTGAGGGGGTTGACAGTTTAACATCGTTTTTTGCAAATGCGGTTTTTGTTTTCTCATTCAATATGACTTCCTGCGCCGAGACTGAGAAGTCCATGTATGAAAAAGAGACATTTCCACTAAGGGTAGTGACATTGTTCTTTTTGTCATATTTCATATAATCCGCTGATTCTATAACGATTTTTTCCGTCGGAGAAACAACCGGTAATTCAGTAGAAACTGCACGTATGGAAAGCATGAGGAATATAACTGTCGGGATGAATATATAAACAATAAAGGATCGAAGTTTCATTTTCTGGTCCTGATAATCAAAATAATCCCAACAAAAAGAAATAAAAAATTCTGAGACCAGGCGGCTACAATGGGAGGAAGTACACCTTTTTGTCCGAGTGCAGTGCTTACGATTGTGCCAACCCAGTAGAGTATGACTATTGCAGCGCAAAGGAGTATTCCTGCAATCATTCCGTTCCTTCCGGTTCTTATGCTTAACGGGACTCCAACCAGAACGCAAATTAAATTGGCAATAGGAATAGATAATTTGAATTGAAGATCAGTCTCAAGTCGTTTAGAATCTATGCCGCTTTCTTTCAACAGTGTTATCTTGCTTTTTAGTTCCTGAATTGTCATTTCCTGAGGGGTTTTTTGTTCGCCGAATATTTCTTGCATTTCTCTCTCAATATTAATTACCATCTCTTCGAATTTCGCTTCGTAATCCACATTACCATTTTTATTGAAATGAATGATGGTACCGTTTTTCAATATAAGATTTTCGTCGTTCCAGATGCCTGAAGGGGCATTTATAATTTTGGGATATCCACCTTCTTTTGTATCGTATATTGTAACGTTTACTATTGTATCTGTTTTAGGATCTATCTCTTTGATGCAAAAATGTTTTTTGCCTTTTCCTTTGAAAATAACATCTTCAACAGGTTTTTTCATGACATCACTCATGTTGAACTGACGCCAGAGTTTTGCGCTTTTGTTGTTTGACCAGGGGACAAGCTTTTGAAGCATCAAAAATGAAAAAGCGCTTACAAGAAGTCCCATAATAAGCATAGGAACCATCATCCTGATAACGCTTATGCCGCTTGTTCTCATAACATCAATTTCGCTATCCTTGGAAAGCCTGTTTATAGAAATCAGTGTTGATAAAAGAGATGCCATCGGGAATGCAAGCACGGCATAAGCAGGTAACTGATAAAAAAGAATTTTAATTAATATGCTGAAAGGTACTTGTTTATCGATAATGAATTCCATCATCTGAAACAAAACCGTATTAACCATAAGGAAAATAACAACAAGAGTAGAGCCGAAAAGGAAATACATCAGAAATTCCGACATAAAATAGCGATCAATAATTTTGAAGAATCTCATAAAAATCAAAATTCCGATTCAAATAAACTCAAATAGTATACACCAATAAATAATCATACAGTCATAAGATGAATTACTTCAACAAATCATATTGCAAAAAATGTTCTCATGTATATAATACATGCTGCAACAGTTGAAAAGCCGAAGTGGCGGAATTGGCAGACGCGCTAGTTTCAGGTACTAGTGAGCTTTAAGCTTGTGGGGGTTCAAGTCCCCCCTTCGGCAATATCCCCGTATAACTCAGAATTATAAATATATGTCGAATTATTGGTTTTGAGGCTCAGGTTCTCAGTTGATATCAACACGAATTAAATCAAATAAAAAGCCTTTCTCTGTAGACTCCAAAAACATCTTTAAGTGTCTGTATGATTTCACCGAGAGTTGCGTGAGATTCTATTGAATTCAGGATATGAGGCATAAGGTTTTCGGTGGATTGAGCGGCTTTTTTGAGCGTCTCCAGCGAGTTGTTCGCCGCGGCTTTATTTCTCGATGATTTGAATTGTTTAACTCTTTCGATTTGACGGTCTTCAGCCTCCTGGTTGATTTTCAGTAACTCGATGTCCGGCTTCTGCTGAATATTGAAAATATTAACACCGACCTGAAGCTTGCTTTTTTCTTCAAGCGCTTTCTGGTATCGGAAAGACGACTCAGCGATTTCCTTTTGAAAAAATGCCTGATCCAGGGCTTTTAGCACTCCACCCAACTTCTCTACCTTCTCTTCATAATCGTAGAAAGCTTTTTCCATCTGGTTGGTTAATGACTCGACATAATAGGAACCGGCAAGAGGATCAATGGTGTTTGTAACTTCAGTTTCATGTGCAAGTATCTGCTGAGTGCGAAGTGCGATGAGGGCAGATTTTTCTGTCGGAAGCGCAAGAACTTCGTCCATTGAATTGGTATGAAGAGATTGTGTGCCACCAAGCACGGCGGACAACGCTTCGTATGCTGTTCTTATGATATTATTCTCCGGTTCTTCCGCTGTTAATGATACTCCTGCCGTCTGAGTGTGGAATCTTAGTTTCAAGCATCTTTCGTCAGACGGATTAAAACGCTTTTTTATCTCGCGTGCCCAGATTCTTCTTGCAGCCCGGAATTTTGCAATTTCTTCGAAAAAATCAATATGGGCATCGAAGAAGAATGAAAGCCTCGGGGCAAAGTCATCTATGCTCAATCCTGCTTCAACGCCTTTTTGCGCGTAAAAAAGACCATTCAGAAGCGTAAATGCAAGTTCCTGCTGGGCTGAAGCGCCGGCTTCCCTGATATGGTATCCACTGATACTTATAGTGTTCCATTTCGGGACTTCTCCTGCACAGTATTCAAAGATATCCGTAATTATTCTGAGAGATGGTTCAGGCGGGAATATCCATGAATTCTGAGCCATGTATTCCTTTAAAATATCATTCTGTATTGTACCGCCTACCTGAGATGGATTTACTCCCTGCTTTTTTGCCGTAGCTATGTAAAGGGAAAGAAGTATGGAAGCCGGACCGTTTATTGTCATGGATGTCGTAACTTCGTCGAGCGGGATTTCGTTGAAGAGTGTTTCCATGTCCTCAAGAGTACATATCGCGACACCGCATCGTCCTACTTCGCCTTTTGACATGGGGTGATCAGAATCATATCCCATTATTGTGGGCATATCGAAAGCAACACTTAATCCTGTCTGGCCTTTGTTAAGAAGATATTTATATCTTTCGTTGGTTTCAACAGATGTTCCGAACCCGGAGAACAGTCTCATTGTCCAGAGTCTTCCCCTGTACATGGATTCGTGAACGCCTCTTGTATAGGGGTAGCTGCCCGGAGTGCCCAATTCTGTTTCCGGATCAAAATCTTTGATATCGTCTTTCGTATAAAGCTCATTTATGATTTTTCCTGATAAAGAAGTGAATTTGTTTTTGTTATCAAGATCAGCCATTTTTCCCCTCGCTTATCAAATAATTTATTATATCGACGGCTGCGGAATATGGATCGATCAAACCATTGTCGATGTCGGAAACCAGTTTGCGGATGTTTTCATTTTCTAATAATCTGTCTTCATGCAAAATTCTTCTGAATTCCATTTCCATCGCTTCACAAAGGTCAGAATATGGGCTGTTAAATTTTTCGAGTCTGTTATCAGCCAGAAGATAGTCGTAATGCAGGTTAAGTGATTCCCATATATCATCTGTACCAATGTTATCGCGTGCTACAGATTTGATAACAGGAATGTTCCAGCCTGATCTTGCCTGCTCGAAAATAAGGCTGAGAGACATGCTTATCTGGTCGGCGCCATCGCGGTCTGATTTATTCACGACAACGATATCGGCCAGTTCCAGAATGCCGGATTTCAGAATCTGTACGGTGTCTCCAGATTCGGGCACAAGCACGAGTATGAGCGATTCGGCAATATCCCTGATGTCGTAGCCGACCTGACCGAGTCCAACTGTTTCGATCAGAATAAGGTCCGCTCCATAGGCTTCAAGAAGGAGCGTGTGGAATTTTGTGGCCTCTGCAAGCCCTCCAAGGCTTTCACCGGACGCCACGCTTCTGATAAAAACATCATCGTTTCTAAAAGAATCCGACAATCTGATACGATCTCCCAGAAGTGCGCCACCCGATATCGGTGAAGTAGGGTCGATACAAAGAACACCTATTTTGTGGCCTTTTTCGACTCCTGTCTCGACCAGATTTGAAAGAAGAGTGCTTTTACCGGCACCCGGGGGACCGGAAAGCCCGATTCTTCTGGCGCGTTTTCGTTTATTGTAAATTGATTTCATTACAACCGGCATAATTTCGTGTTTGGTTTCAACCAGCGTCATTAATCGGGATAAAGACCTGACATTTCCGGCAAACAGCCCTTGAATCAATTCTTCGATATTATTATTCATGAATGATCGTTCCAATGTTGAGCGTTCTTATTAACCTGTATGCAGTTAATCAGTTGTTTACAGATGAATTATAGTATCCTGATGAACTATGGTAAAACATTTTTATAATCATTATAGGTTTTTGGGCATTGTATGCATAAAATATCAAGTTATAGATTATGATAATTTTGGAGAAGTTATGGGTAAACTGGATATAGAAAACCTTCAATCAAATAGAATAAGTAATTTGCCTCCCTATGTTTTTACTGTGATTAACAGACTGAAAAACGAAGCGCGTATGAGGGGCATCGATGTAATTGATCTCGGAATGGGAAGCCCGGACATAATGGTTCCCGAGCCAATAAGAAAAGAAATGGCAAGGGCTATTAACGAAAGGCATATAAACAGATATCCGAGCGGTGATGGAGCGATTGAGTTAAAAAGGGCTGTTGCGTACTGGTATGGAAAGAGATTCAATGTAGATCTAAATCCCAATGATGAAGTTTCGATACTGATTGGATCGAAGGAAGGCATCGCGAATTTATCCGCGGCTTTTTTGAACAGAGATGATTATGCGCTTGTGCCGTCACCTACATATCCGATATTTTTCAACAGCGTGATAATTTTTGGGGGAACGTTGTATAACGTTCCGTTGCTGGAAGAAAATGATTATCTTCCGGATTTCGAGAGAATCGATCCGGCGGTTCTGAGGAGATCAAAATTGATGTTTTTGAGTTATCCTCATAATCCGACAACCGTTTCCGTGGACAAGGATTATTTCAAGGATATTGTGAGATTTGCCGAAGAACACAGAATTATTATAAGCCATGATGCGGCATACTCGGAACTGTGTTTTGATGGTTATAAGGCTCCGAGTTTTATGCAGGTCGAGGACGCAAAGGAAGTCGGCATAGAGTTTCACAGTTTTTCAAAAACATTCAGCATGGCCGGATGGAGGGTCGCATTTGCAGTTGGAAATTCAGAGGTTTTGAAAGTCCTCAAAAAGATGAAGAGTTATGTTGATTTCGGCGTTTTTTCGGCGATACAGAAAGCGGCTATAGTGGCGCTGGAACTGCATGATGATATTGTGAATGAAACCGTAGATATATACCAGCGAAGAAGGGATATCTTGTGTGACGGGCTTGACGAACTGGGGTGGCAGCACAAGCGTCCCAGGGCAACGATGTATGTATGGGTGAAAATACCTGAATCATATAATGAAATGACATCTCAGGAATTTGCTTCATTAATGGTAAGGGAGACAGGGGTAGCAGTTGCTCCCGGAATAGGATTTGGTGAAGCTGGAAACGATCACATTCGTTTTGCGCTGGTTCAACCAGAGGACAGAATCGCGGAAGCGGTGGAAAGGCTGAAAAAACTATGAGCGAGAAAAAAATTGTTATTCCGGACACGAATATCTTTTTGAATGATCCTAATTCCTTATTTGCATTTCCTAATGATCTGATCAAAATTCCTCTGGAGGTAATTGAAGAGATTGATGATCAGAAAAGAAGAGTGGATGACGTAGGTAGGAACGCAAGGCAAACATCAAGAATGCTTGATGAATTGAGGAACTCCAGCGGGAATATATCTAAAGGAATAGCCCTGGAAAACGGATGTATTGTTTCTGTTGAGTTCGGAGAGAAAAACCTGAATTCGCTGCCTTCTAGTTTAAGAACCAACAAGGAAGATAACAGGATACTCGCGACAGCTTTGGGCATAAGGGAAAAATATCCTGACAATGAATGTGTTTTTGTTACCAAGGATATAAACATGCGGATCAAGGCGGATGCAATCGGTTTGAAAACCCTTGATTTTGAAGAGGGTAAAATTGAATACGAGGAATTGTATCAGGGTTATACGGTTTATGAAGTATCGGAAGAATTGATAAATCAATACAGACAGACATCTATGCTTGATCCGAAAGATATTGAAGCTGATCCGAGACCCAATGAGATTGTTATATTGGGATGTGATGAAAACGGCGAAACCGAATACGGGAAAATGGATTCTGAAGAGGGTAAAATTGTTTCTCTGAGATTTTCGCTCGATTCGATAATATCAGGTATAAAGCCTCTCAATCCGGAGCAGTTGTTTGCTTTTGATTTGTTGCTTGATGATAAAATTACGCTTGTTACTCTTAATGGAAGGGCTGGTACCGGAAAAACACTTATTGCGCTTGCTGCAGGATGTCACGAGGTAATGGAAGCATCAAGATATGAGAAACTCCTTGTTTCCAGACCCGTTGTTCCAATGGGCAAGGATTTAGGATATCTTCCGGGAAGCATTCAGGAGAAAATGGATCCATGGATGCAGCCATTATACGATAATCTCGATCTGATATTTTCTATCACAACTCAGGATAAAAAGGACAGGAAAAGAAATATAAAAGACATGCTGCAGGATGTGGATATGATAGAAGTAGAGCCGCTCACATATATAAGAGGGAGAAGCATGCCCAACCAGTACATGATTGTCGATGAGGCTCAAAATCTGTCGCCTCATGAGGTAAAAACAATTATCACCCGGGCGGGAAAAAACACAAAGATAGTTTTGACAGGTGATCCATATCAAATCGATCATCCTTATCTCGATACGAACAGCAACGGTTTGAATTATGTTGTTGAAAGATTCAAAGACAGTCCTGTTGCCGGCCATGTTACCCTTGTAAAGGGTGAACGGTCGGAACTTGCAGAGCTTGCTGCGGAATTATTGTGATTGGTATATTCCTTTTGCGGCGAATATAAAAGCAAATTCGTTTTTTGTTCCATATTCATAATATAATTGACTTTACTATGGCATCTATTATTTTTGAGCTATCAAAATTCGATGATTTAGGAATTGATAGAATACTGGATAAGTATGTTGTTCCGGTTCTCCTGGAACAGAAGGCTTTCGGCGCAGGTGTTTTATATATTGTTCCTTCAAAAAGAAAAGTTAATCAGGTTGAAGAACTTTTACTGAATAAGTTATCAGGTGTTGTTTTTGCAAATCAGGTGACAACACTAGATGATCTGATGGCTACAGTTTTTAATCATGCTTCTACCGATCATAAGATCTCTTCGAATCTGCAATCAATTTTGATTCACCATATTATTAAGAGAAATGAAAAAGCACTAAGGGGTCTTGGTTCATTATCTGGATTCCCGGGTACGGCTGATGAGATATCCGAACTAATTTCAGAGCTTAAATTGAATGGTATTGATACTCCTGAAAAATTAATCAGGAGATGCAGGAATATTGGCAGAATGGATATTGATGATTCAACGTTGACCGATTTATTGCTGATATTTAAAAAATACCGGGAATTGTTGAACAAAGGAAATGACATACTGGGTGGAAGGCTGATTGATACACAGGATGCAGTAATTGAAGCAGTTAAAGCTATTGAAATAAAGGGCTTTGAATATTTCTTTCCGTGGCTGAAAATGATTGTAATAGAAGGATATTATGATTTTAATGCTCTCCAGCAGCAATTTATCAGAACGATAGTTCAACGTATAGATAAAACGATTGTTGTAATGGAGCTGCCTGAAGATCCAGCTATAAAAATGGATGTAAAAAAATCCGTTTTTAGTCTAAGTTATGAAACGTTTGAATATTATAAAAATCTTGCTGTCGATAATGAAATGATATGGACGAACGTACTAGACAGCGGGCAGGAATCCTCGGATCATTTGTTTCTAAGCCTTGCGCATGAGATTGACAATCCAATAAATACAAAAGAAAGAATCCGCTTAATCAAATCGGAAACCATGAAATCCGAAATCGAGAGAATAGCAGGAGACATAAAAAAAAGGCACATTGATTATGGTTTGGAACTGGAAGAGGTAAGTGTAATATTTCCAAGGCTTGAGAAATACGATTTGCTGGTAAGGGAAGTTTTCAATGATTGTGGTATCGAATTCAATATTGATGCAGGCAGTCCATTGATTTTATCTCCAATATCGGCAGTTATAATGGACTTAATTGAAGTCATCGAAAAAGAATTTCCCAGGAATGCTGTATATAGACTATTGACGTCTCAATATGTGAATGCGGGAAAGTACGCAGGAGAAGAATCCGAATTATTGAGTCCGGCTGTTTTAGATTCAATATCAAGGGAGGCAATGATAGCTGGCGGGGAAAAGGGCGAGGGGATAGACACATGGATTGAAAAACTTAAAAGGCTTGAAAAACGAACAGCTTGGATAATCGAGCATTTCAATGACAGTAACGAAGAAATTAACAACATAAAGCTATCTTCATTAAAAAGAAAGAGAAGTGATATTAACAGGTGGATAGGTTTCCTGAAAAAACTGGAGCTTGAGTTAAAAATCGTATTTGTTAATTCAGGAGAAATTAATCCGTATGAATATATAGATAGATTGATAGTTTTGCTTGAGCAACTCGGAATAAAAGAGAGGGCGTATTCAGAAGAACTTAACGCGGTTGATGCCTGGGAAAAGATAATGGAAGGTATAGAGGAATGCAGGACTTCATTTATGTTGTTCGAGAGTAATGTGTACATGAGTATAAGAGAAATAAACGTGTTAATATCGACAATGATAAGAAGTAAGAAATTTTATTCAAAAGGCAGACAGCGAGGCGTTTCAATAATGAGCCTCATGGAAAGCAGATCAATAAATTGTAATCACGTATATCTTGCGGGATTAGTAGACGATGATATCCCACGCAAATCACGAATTCCATTTGTTTTCAATATTAACGACAGAAATAAAATCGGATTAAGATCAATCAGGCTGGAAACATCTGAGGATAAGTTCTGGCTGAACAGATTGATAGCAACGGCTAAAGACCTTACAGTCTCATATCCTCTGTGGGAAGGCGATGCGGAGTGCCTTGTATCATCGTTTTTCAAAGAAATAGAAAGGGTATGTGATATTGAAATAGTAGAAAACGATGATCGTGAAGTAATCACAAAACAAGATTATATTCTTAAAATATCGGAAATGATAAACCAGAAAGAGAATAAAGGGATAATCGAAGAATATCTGAAAGATGGTAAAAAACTTGGGCTGGCTGATTCATCATTATCACTGATGAGAAACCTTAAAATCGCCGAACTAAGGAAGTCCGGAAATATTAGTGAGTATGAAGGAAATATTGAAGATACTGAATTGAAATCAACGCTTAAAAGGTTGTTTATTGATGGCAAGCATTTATTTTCAGCAAGCCAGATAGAGATGTATGCAAAATGCCCTTTTAAATATTATTGCTCAAAATATGTGCTGGGACTAAATGCTCCTGAAGATGTTGAAATGGAAGTATCTCCACTGGTTACAGGATCGATTCTGCATGAGATATTACAGGAATTTTACGTTAACAGGGTGTCTGAGAAAGGGAATGAAGCCGAGCCGGTAACTGAAAACAATTATGATGAATCATGTTCTGATATGTTAAGAACAGCAAATAGTAAATTAAGTAGCCTGGAGTATGAAGGATTATTTTTTGAGAGGTTCAAAGATAATATACTGGCGGGACTTGAGCATGGAAGCGAAGCGACAAAAAGAGGATTGCTTGCCGAATATTTAAAACGTGAAATCGAATATGAAATATTGTTCAAGCCGATTTATTTCGAAGCAGAGTTCTCCGGCGATGAGAATATGGAAATTGCTAAAGGAACTCTAAAGGCACCTTTCTGGATTTGTGATACTGAGCATGGCAAAGCCAGATTCAGAGGGGCAATTGATAGGATTGACGTATACAGAAATAGTGACAATAAAATTTATTTTATAATCGACTATAAGACCGGTGCGCCGAGAAATACGGATGTTACATTGAGAGGTCTGGATTTTCAATTACCGTTATATATATTGTACTTAAGAGATGTAATAGAATCCACTGATGAGATTGCGGGTGCGGCATATTATCATTTGAAGGGTGAGCCCAAAAAACGTGGATTGAAGTCGCTGTTTATTAATGAGAAATACAAAAAGAATAAAGACGGAGCAGGGTTGATATCAACCAGATCAAAAAAAGGGATTTTGCAAGAAGATATATTTAATGAACAGATGAAGGTAACAAAAGAAAGAATATCAAAAATAATAAATGCAATAATATCAGGAAAGTTCAATACTACATTCGTTAACGAAGTTGATGCCGGATGCAGTTATTGTGAGTTTCAAAATATTTGCAGGCATGATTATAAAAAAATGAAAATTATCAGATCTAAGATAAAAGCAGAGAAACCGGATGAATTTTATTTTCCGGATTGGAAATAGTATGAAACTGACAGAGAAACAGGAAAAAGCTCTAGAAACAGGAAAACATATAACGCTCAGGGCGGGCGCGGGTTCGGGGAAAACAAGGGTTCTCACTGAGAGGTATCTTCATATTCTTGAGAACAGAAAAGCAGATGTTGACGGAATTCTTGCATTGACTTTCACTGATAAAGCGGCAAAGGAAATGAAAGACAGGATTCGATTGGGAATAGAATCCAGATTGCAGGATAGTTTTAATAACAAGGATATAAAAGGCATTGGGCTATGGGAAACTATAAAAGAAAGATTTGATGATGCAAATATATCAACTATTCATTCGTTCTGTAAAAGGATTCTTTCTGAAAATTCCTTGGCGGGCGGTGTTGACCCAAGGTTTAAGCTTATAAAAGACATTGAAAGATACATTATCTTATCAAATTCCATAGAGAACTCGATCAATGTGCTTGAGAAGGAGAATTGCGATTCACTCAGAATTATATCTGAACAATGGTCTAAGACGGCAATAATTGGAATCATTAACGTGTTGCTAAGAGATAGATACTCATCAATGAAATGGTCGAAGAGAGTAAAACAAAGCAGTGTGGGTGAACTGAAATCATACTATAAAGCTCTTTCTGTGGGTATTGTTGAGTCGTTGATGCCTGTAGATTGGATTCAAGAGAAAATTCAAAATATTGATATTCTTGAGTGTACAAATGAAACAGACAGGCAATACTGCATGTATCATTCGTGTTTAAATGGTTTGAAGCATTCGCTTGATGCTTTGAGGAAGGGTGAGTTGCCTGATCTTGGCTGGGCAGATGGAATTAAACTTGTTGGCGGAATCAAGAAGAACTGGGCCGATGGTGATCTTGAGGCATGGAAAGGTAATGAGAAGGAAATAAGAGACAGGGTGACATCAGCTGCGAAATATATTTTTTCGGAGAACGATTCAAAGTATGTTGAGATCAACATTGCGCTGGCAGATGTGTTTCAAAGGATATCAAGCGATTATGATCAAGCAAAGGGAAGGGGAGTGTATCTTGATTTCGATGATTTGCAGATCAAAACACTCGAAATGCTAAAAAACAACAGGAAAACAGCTCATATGCTGGGAAGTAAATACAAATTCATAATGGTTGATGAATTTCAGGATACCAACCTGATACAATGGGAGATAATAAACTCGATAGTTTCAACCGAAAACAACGATTTCAGCAGTAGAGTATTCATAGTTGGAGATGATAAGCAAAGCATATATGCTTTTAGAGGTGCAGATGTTGGTGTATTCAAATCGGTCTCGAAGTTATTGTCTGATTTAAATGATAGCACTGATGATTCAAATATTGAGCTTGATATTAATTTCAGATCAAATAAGAAACTTTTGGAATTCTTCAATCTTTTTTTTAACGATGTGTTTAATATTGGTCTTTATGGATCTGGTTCGGTGATTAAATATAATTTCATAAACTCCGGAAGGGATTGTGAATCGAATACTGAGAATCATCCCAATGTAGAAATGATAGATGTATCATCATACGAAACTTACAGCGATATATATGATAAATATGAATACGAAGCCGAGTTTGTTGCAAGAAGATTAAGGCAAATGCTGGACAATCCACAAGAATATCCTGTTTATGACAGTGAAAACAATTGTTATAGAGTGCTTGAACAAGATGATATAGCTGTTCTTTTTCCAAGAAGAACTCATTTAAGAGAATATGAAGAAGCTTTCAAAAGAAACAAAATTAATTATCTGAATATTGGGGGGATGAATTACTTCAAGTGCCGTGAAATCCAGGATTTACTGAATCTGCTGAGATATTTATCTGATCAAAGAAATGAAATTGCTCTTGCCGGTGTTATCAGATCTCCTTTAATTGGAATGAGCGATGAACAACTTTTCAGAATATCACTGAAATCAGGAGAAACTCTGTTTGACAAAATAAAAAAGAGCATGAAATCAGGTGATGAATTGTCAGCGCAGGTTGCTGAAAATATCACCAGATGGATTGCTTATTCTGATCGAATGTCATTAAGCATCCTGATAAACAGGATATTAACCGAGACTGGTGCGTGGGGTGTTTATGCAACGGGTGGTGACGGCAAACAGGCTCTATTAAATATTGAAAAATTTATTTCAATGGCAAGAGAACATGAAACAATAGAAAGAAGGAGTCTCAAATCATTCCTGGAAAGCATTGAATTGAAAATCGCTTCTGACACTGTAGAATCTGAAGCTCAGGTAACAGATATCGTTGATGGATGTATCAGGTTGATGACGGTACATGCTGCAAAAGGACTTGAGTTCCCTGTTGTTGTTGTAGCATCAGTAGATTCCGGTTACAGATGGTATGAAAGCGAAGGTTTTTATATTGATAGAATAGAAAACGGAAATTATGAAGTTGGATTTAATATTAATGTTGTTAATGAGGAACTGGAAATAAAAGAAACAAACATGATGAATGAGTTGCTTAAGGATATCAGAAGGAAGAAGGCGATGGAAGAAGGCAAGCGCCTTCTTTATGTTGCGGCAACCAGAGCAAGAGATTATCTAATATTTGCAGGTTGTAGCAATGATGAAGATCGCAAAAGCGAAATCATCAATTCGTGGAATCATGAGATTGGTACTTATGTGTATCCTGAACTTGATGGAAAATATAACGGCATAGTGTTCTGGAATGAAGAAATTCCTGTGGGAATACAAAGCAAAAAGAACAAAATGGATATGGATTATGGATATTACGAGGATGTCCTTACTAAATTTGATATGGGTTCAGGATATTTGAATGAACGATTGAAATATATGCAAAATACAAAGATGGCTCAAGGTATAGACTTATCCGTCACGGATATACAATTGTATGTCAATAACAAAGATGAATTTATTGAAACGAGATTGAAAGGCATTTCAAATGAATTGAAAAGAGAAAAAAAGAGAATAATTGAAAATAACAAATCAGATGAAATATCTCCAGTGTTAAGAGGGACAATAGTTCATAGGTTATTTGAAGAATATGTGAGTAATCCCGATGAAGATGTGAAAAAGATACTGGACAAGATATATTTTGATATGAATATAAACAATTTGTGTCATAAAAGAGAGATAGAAAAAAAATATATTTCTAAAATACGTGAATTCAGATCTTCAGAAATATGGAAAAAAATGAAAGGGAAGCAGAAAGTCACGGAACTTCCGTTTCTGCTTGGAATTGGGGCGAACCGGATAAGAGGCCAGATAGACCTGATATTTAACGATGATGGCATATGGCATATTATCGATTACAAGACAGATATTATCGACAAAGAACAAATGCATAACAAGTCTGATAGATATTCATATCAAATGGGTATTTATGCCCTTGCAGCTTCAAAAGGGCTGAAGGTTGTTGATAGGATTAAGACCAGCATATATTTTGTAGAACATGATTCAGTGGTAAACAGCACTGTGGAACGAACATGCTCGGGACTGAAGAAGTTCGAGAGTGAATTAACAAGGCTAATTGATGAAATAAGAGAGTTGAACGTTTCAATAAAATAAAAAAGGGCTCTTAATAAAAGAGCCCCCCGGATAATTCTAAGATTAACTGTAATCAGTCTTCAGGATTTATGAGTACAGCGCCAACATTTGCAGATCTAACTGCTTCTGCATATCTTCTCATATAACCTGTTTTAATTTTTGATGCAGGCTGCCGGAATGATTTTGCCCTGTTCCTGAGTTCTTTCTCATCGACTTCTAAAGTGATTCTCTTTTTAGTGATATCAAAAGAAATGATATCGCCTTCTTTGATAAAAGCAATCGGGCCTCCAGATGCGGCTTCGGGAGACACATGACCTATAGCAGCGCCTCTTGTCCCGCCTGAGAATCTGCCGTCTGTTATAAGTGAAACGCTTCCGCCGAGCCCCATCCCGATAACAGCCGATGTCGGTGACAGCATTTCTCTCATGCCGGGTCCACCCCTGGGACCTTCGTATCTAATAACCACAACGTCGCCCGCTTTAATCTTTCCGCCGAGTATAGCCTTGTATGCTGCTTCTTCGGAATTGAAAACTCTTGCAGGGCCTCTGTGTTTATGCATTTCAGGGGCTACTGCGCTGCTTTTTACAACTGAACCGTCGGGCGCGAGATTTCCCCATAAAACTGTTAATCCACCGGATTTCGAATAAGGCTTGTTTATTGGTTTTATGATTTCAGCGTCGATTACTTCGGCATCCTTAATGTTGTCGATAAGTTTCTTGCCTGTGACAGTCATAACATCAGTATTCAAGAGCTTTGCATTGTTGAGCTCTTTCATGACTGCGTGGATGCCGCCGGCTTCATTTAATTCAGATATATAATATTCTCCGCCCGGTCTCAATCTGCAAATATTAGGAGTTCTCGAACTTATTCTATCAACCATATTCAAATCAACATTAAGGCCGGCTTCGTTTGCGATTGCGAGTGCATGGAGGATTGTGTTGGTTGAGCATCCAATTGCCATATCAACAGAAAGAGCATTTTCGAAGCTTTTTTCATTGATGATTTTTGAAGGACGAATATTCTTTTTGAGAAGCTCCATGATTTTCATGCCTGAGTCTTTAGCAAGCCTGACACGATCGGCATGTACTGCGGGAATGGTGCCGTTGCCCGGAAGAGCTATGCCTAACGCTTCCGTAAGGCATGCCATCGAATTTGCTGTAAACATACCGGAACAAGAACCACAGCCCGGGCAAGCGGCGTTTTCCAGATCGTGCAATTCCTGCTGTGTTACTTTACCGGTCTTATATTGCCCGACTGCTTCGAATACATCAATCAAGTCTAGTTTTTTATCTTTAAGTTTGCCGGGTAACATAGGCCCGCCGTTTACTACTATTGCAGGCAGATCGAGCCTTACAATTGCCATCAGCATCCCCGGTGTTATTTTGTCGCAGGAAGTTACAGCAACAAGGGCGTCGAAAGCATGGGCGATAGCCATTACTTCGACTGAATCTGCAATGAGTTCTCGACTGGCAAGAGAATATTTCATTCCAATATGGTTCATTGCTATTCCATCACAAATACCGATGGTCGGAAATTCAATCGGAGTTCCACCTGCCATTCTTATACCTGCCTTAACAGCATCTGAAATGGTGTTAAGATGAATATGTCCCGGAACAATTTCGTTGGCTGAATTAATGACCCCGATTAATGGCCTTTTAAGTTCTTCATCTGTCATTCCAAGAGCTTTGAACAAAGACCTGTGTGGTGCTTTCTCAATACCTTTTTTTACTGAATCACTTTTCATAAGTAACACCCCTCATTTAACCAAACATTGCTTTGATAATAGGAAATTGAAAATGAAAAGTCAATTAATAAGGAATTGCAAATGATTTGATATATAAGATAATATCTACTTAACTGAAATTAGTGATAAGGGAGTATATCAATGATAAGAGAAGCGATAAGAAGGATAGTAGAAGGAAATGATTTGAAGAGGAGTGAAGCAAAAGAAGTGATGGCGGAGATAATGGGTGGAGCTGCGACGCCTGCCCAGATCGCTTCATTCATAACAGGGTTGAGAATCAAGGGAGAAACAATAGAAGAAATAACGGGTTGTGCAGAGGCGATGAGAGAGAAGGCGTTAAATCTTAAGATCAAAAGAGATTCGATAGTGAATATAGATCGTGAGGAAATAAACATAGATGCGGAAACAATACTTGATACATGCGGAACAGGCGGGGACGGAACAAATACATTCAACATATCAACGACAACAGCGTTCGTAGTATCAGGAGCAGGAGTAACGGTTGCAAAACATGGGAACAGGTCTGTATCGAGTCAGTGCGGAAGCGCGGACGTTGTTCAGGCTTTAGGCGTAAACATTGATTTGCCACCTGAAAAAGTTAAGAGATGTGTCGAGAGGGTTGGAATAGGGTTTATGTTTGCGCCGTTGTTTCATAGCGCGATGAAATATGCGATAGGGCCAAGAAGAGAAATAGGGATAAGGACAATATTCAATGTTCTTGGACCGCTGACAAATCCGGCAAGTGCAAATGTTCAGGTTCTGGGTGTTTATAAGCCGGAATTAACTGAAGTTATGGCGCAGGTGCTCAAGAATCTGGGTACAAAGGCGGCTATGGTTGTTCATGGTAAAGGTAGTTACGATGAAATTACGATTACAGGAGAGACAAGAATTTCAGAACTCAGGAACGGTCGTATTAAAACCTACAGTATAAAACCGGAAGATTTCGGAATGAAAAATGCCGGAATCAGGTCAATTAAGGGAGGAGATGCGGCCAACAACGCGGGAATAATTATTGATATCTTAAATGGTAAAAAAGGCGCGAAAAGAAACGTGGTTTTGCTGAATGCATCAGCCGCTCTTGTCGTAGCAGGAAGGGCGAAAAACATAAAAGAAGGAATAATTCTTGCGGAGAAAAGTATCGATTCAGGGAGCGCTCTACGAAAACTCGATCTTCTGATATCTGAAAGTAACCTTTAATATTGATTTTATGAGTATTGATATAAATAAAAGAAATGAGCGATTAACGGCTGTAAGGATATTCCTGACGCTGATTATTGTATATGCATTTTTTACGAATGATTATCTGACTACCAATGATGCTTCAAGGTTCAGCCTGACTGCGGCGGTTGTTGAAAACGGAAGCGCCGAAATTACCGATATTCTTCCTGTTGTGATATCCGACGGTTGGAAAATCAAGGATTTCGCGGTAAAGGACAACAGGATATACAGCGATAAAGCGCCTTTTGGTTCATTCATTGCAATTCCACCGTATTACATATTCACAAGGCTCGGTTTCAGCCTGCCATGGGTGATATATTTTGTGTCCCTGTTAACGGCAGGAATGTTAAGCGCCGCTACAGCGCTGTTGATTTTCTATGCAATATCAATATGGAAAAGAGACCTCGTTCTGCGAACGACAATTGCTCTCACTTATGGACTGGGAACGATGGCGCTTTTTTATTCAACGGTTTTCTTTTCCGGAGCAATAACAGCATTTCTTGCATTCCTGTCTTTCTATTTACTTACGACCGGAGAGTTGAAAAACAATAGTGTTGTTTATCAATTAACGGGATGTTTTGTTGCGGGTTTAATTATGTTGAGCGATTATTATGCGGGTATCAGTTCAGTGTGCATAATAATTTACGGTCTGTTCAGTTACAGGAGAAACAGATTGTTAATGGTATTGAGTTTTATGATACCGATTGCATTGCTGTGTTTGTACAATGATATCGTATTCGGCTCCCCTTTCAATTTGTCATATCGTTTCAGCAATCTTTATGATCAGTTGCACTCGAACGGAATATTCGGGCTTACTTTACCCGGAATTGATAATTTAAAGAGAATGATCGTTATTCTTTTTTCAGTAAAAAATATGCAGTGGGGATTCTTTTTTTCAAACGCTGTTGTTTTCTTTGCAATATTATCAATGAGAAAATATATATTATTCAGAAAGCAATATATTTTAATAATTGCTATGGCAATAGGTTATTTATATCTTAATAGTTGTGAGAGCTGGTTTGATGCTTACAGCGCAAGGTTTTTTATGCCGCTATTGCCGTTTCTGATGTTGCCTCTTATGAGCTACGATTTCAATAAAAGGCTGAATAGAAATATTTATTATTTTGTATTGGGATTTTCGGTGATTGTTAATGTTATTGGGACCGACAGGTTTCTCCCGGAGAGGGTATGGGATGCGAGACCGGGAATGCAAAATATTATTGGAATATTGTTTGCGAACAGGAATATCAATTTTGAAATAGGATATTTAAGCCTGTTGGTTTTAATAATGATAATAATTCCAATTTGGCTTGTTCCATTTATAGTACAAAAAACAAAAGAAAAGGCCGAGCAAATATAATATGTTGTTCAATATCTGATATTTCTGAAATTGTCTTTAAGTGAAATATAAAGTTCTTTGTATCTTCTATGAATATCTGAGTAAACATCATGTTTGTCGGGATCGGGTTCAACAATGGATTTAATCTTAACGGTAGAATCAGCGGCTTCTTCGATAGAATTGTAAAAATTTACTCCAACTCCTGATAACAAAGCTGCGCCATAAGCCGGGCCTTCATCATTATTAAGCGTAACAACCGGCTTGTTGAAAACATCTGCCTGCATTTGTCGCCAGAACTTATTTTTACCGCCGCCGCCGGTAGCTCTTATCTGCTTTATATCAAGACCCAGATTTTCAATAATCTCAATAGAATCCATTAATCCGTAGACAATTCCTTCCATCACAGCCCTGACGAGGTGTTCTCTCGTATGTCTTTGAGATAATCCGAAGAAAACACCTCTGGCAAAAGGATCTTTATGAGGGGTTCTTTCCCCGTTAAGATAAGGAAGAAATATAAGACCTTCACAGCCGGGATCAATGTTAGCAGCGGATTTCGAAAGCTGGTTATATGCGTCTTTGCCGGTCTGTTTCTCAATATTAATCTCTTTTTGACCAAGATTATCGCGGAACCATTTGAAAGACAAACCCGCTGAGAGCATTACTCCCATCAGGTAATAGTTATCCGGGACGGAGTGATTGAAAGTATGCACCCTTGTTTCCGGATCAACAAGCATGTTGTCGGTATGTGCAAAAACGACTCCTGAAGATCCTATGCTTGATGATACGCGCCCGGAGTGAACGATACCGGTGCCCACGGCGGCACAGGTATTGTCGGCGCCTCCACCAACGACAGGCGTTCCTGATTTGAGACCTGTTAATTTAGATGCTGTTTTTGTTACATATCCTGTAATTTCTTCGGAACCTGCTATGTAAGGCAGAATGCTTTTCTTAATTCCGAGTTCTTTAATTATATCTTCAGCCCAGACTCCTTTTTTTACATTTAACAGCAGAGTGCCTGATGCGTCGGAGATATCAGTGCATATCTTTCCGGTAAGTTTGTACCTGATGTAATCTTTAGGAAGAATAAAATGTGACATGATTTTGTAATTTTCCGGCTCATTTCTCTTTAACCATAATATCTTGGGAGCAGTAAAACCTGTAAGGGCAGGGTTTGAAACAGTATCTATCAACTTTTTTCCTAATTTGTTCTCAATTATCTTGCATTCTTCAACAGTTCTCTGATCACACCATAGGATTGAAGGCCTAATCGGATTGATGGAAGAATCAAGCGGAACAAGTCCGTGCATTTGCCCCGAAAGTCCTACAGAAACTATTTCATCATTTTTATTTAATGAACCTGTTATTTTTTTTATGGCTTTGATTGTTGCATTCCACCATATATCCGGGTGTTGTTCTGCCCAGCCGGGTTTCGGGCTAGATAGAGGATATTCATGGCTGTTTGAAGATATGACTTTTCCTTTTCTGTTAATAAGCAGTAATTTTACACCGGTAGTTCCGAGATCAATACCTAAAAGGAGTTCCATTTCAATCCTCCAAAATGTATTGATGATAATAATACAACATACTGAACTGTATTTAAAAAAAATATTGGGGCTTAAAAATAAGCCCCATGGTGTAACGTTAATAATCGGAGCAACTGCTAATAATAATAAATTTGCCCCTCGCTGCCTAGGGTGAGTGCAGCATAAAACAATTACCCAAAATAAGACAAATTAAACAATTTATTTAAAAAATATTTTTTATCTGGATAAATAAAGCGATTTTATTGTCAATCAGGTCAAAAATCTGCCTGTAATGTTGTTTCAATCAAATGTCCGGTGTAATCGTATTCAGGGTTCAAAACTGTGCTGTAATTAGAAAGACGGTAAAACATATTTAGTGAAATCAACTCACTTAATTGGTTTTTTGTGCCTAACTCAAATAATCTGTTGGTTTCGTCAACAGTTCCAGATCTTGATGTCTGTTGGAAAATGAACCATTGATTTGCTTTTTCGTTCGGTTTTCTAGAAATTCGCGTTTTCATAGTTGTTGTATCATATTCAGATGAGTTGCTGGATGAATATGAAGCTTTGCTGTAGTTAAATGTATAGGCCCAGATTGGACTTGGGTCATAGCCCAATGTAATATTCCAGTTATCATTGGTAGATGAAGTAATGCTGCCGGAACTATTTGTATCAACTTCGTTATTAATAAAATTAAGGGATGCCCTGAATGGATTTCCCGGCGGCCTGTATTCGAGCATATAGTTTTTCGAGACATTCTCCGTGCTGGAAGTATCCCCGACATAAGAATTTGATATTGAATAAGATGGATTGAAGTTTATAGCAGAAGTCAGCATAAATCCTGTAGATACAGTTTTGTTTTTAGAGCCGGACGATGGGCCTGTTATGCTTGGCGTATCCTGTTGAGTGAATGAAAGATTAACAGATTTCATTTTTCCGAATGGAATGGTGGTAATGACAAATCTGGAACGTTGGATTTCTCTATCGGCAACTGATTCTCTTGAATCTGAAGTGCTTTGAACATCGAAATCAGCTGCAACAGTCATAATCGGACGAGGCGCAAGCCATTTGACACCAACCTTGCTCATGGCATTCTTTGTTGAAAAAGAAAGGCTGGATGAGTTGGATTCTATTTCATTAATTGTGAACATTGATGTCAGCATGAGTTTTCTGGTAGGTTTATAGTTGAAGCCCAGTTTTCTGGCAATTGTCTTCCTGTTTGTATTTTCATCAAGGAGATCGTCATAATCGGATTTTACATAACCGACTGAGATATCAGCGTTTTTTAATGCAGGGACTGGCATTGAAAAATTGATTCCAAGTTTTGTATCCTTAGTGTCAGACTGAGTCGGAGAGTAATCATCTGTATTTTCTCTTTTTTCATAATCGATTCCAAAACTGTCGAAAATACCGAATGCTCCTTTGATGGAGTATCTTTGTTGATTTGATTCTTTTTTGTTTAATTCAAAAATATCGGTAGCGTTATCAATATCTATCCAGTCTGCCGTGAATTTGAGATTATCAGATATTTTCTGGTTTAAGTGATAAGAGAGTCTTTTGGTTTCTAGATTAGATTCACCGCCTATGGGCGTGAAATCGGTATCGCCGGATTTAAGGTTGAAAGTTAATTGAGTCTTTGCACCTTTGTATTCGCCGGAGAACATATTTCTTGCGCCCTGGCTCAAGCCGGAAGGAATCGACGGGTTGTATTGATAGTCGGTTATTAATTGAGTGCCTGCAGGAATGAATATGTTAATTTTGATTTCGCCTGTGTTGTTGTCTACGGTAAAGTCGGAGCCATAAGTCTTAGATGCTTCATCTGATAGTCTGTCGTCAAAATACAAGAGTACGGTTCGTGGACTTATATCGGAATGAAGCAAATTGAATGTGCATGAATTTGAATTTGCCTGAAGGGAACAGTCAATATCATTATCAATCGTGCCTAAAATTTCGTTGAGTACCTGGATGGGACGTGATGATACGTCTGCTTCGGAAACAGCATATTCATAATTGAATGATAACTTGTCGTCTGGAGAATATTTCAGCCTGTAATCATTAACAACATGGTCATATTCAGATTCAAGCGAAGTGATCTCAGGATAATACCAGTATGTGATTTTTGCGAATTGTGTGACAGTGTTCAATGGTGGAGTAAATTCAATTTGATTAAGTGTTTCATTAATTGTGTAATCCTGGCTCGGAACAAGTGGAATCAAACTACAGTTCGTCAGTTCGGGATCGTCGCAAATATAAATTTCTTCCGAACCGGAATAAATGGTCGTCTCGGAAGGCAAACCGATTGAACCCTCGTTTATTAGGACAAGTTCTTCGTTAACAGTTTCTTTGATAACGGAAACCTGTGGATAATATGAGTAGCTCACTTTAAAAACATCGCCGGGCTCGGCAGCGGTTTTTAATCGGAATTGACCGTTTGCATAAAAACGGTCGATTTCTTCTTTTGAAAATACTGATCCGTATTCGTTCCCCGTCAGGTTATAATCGACATTCGCAATTAAAACCACATCGTTTTTAGTGATTGTCTCAGAACCAAGGTTTTGTTCTCTGTCGAGGGAATTCCTGTAAATGAAAAGATTTTGAACCGAAATAACATTTCCGTTTACTGTAGGTGTTTCTTCAATTACCGATTCAATGATTTTCTGAGCCTGTCTGTTTGCCTTTTGTACCAGATGGGTAAATCCATACTCGAATTTGTCATTATCTGATATCCGGCTTGCGCTCAATCCGAAAAAATTGCCGGCGTTAAGGCTGCCGACCAATCTTTTCTCATATGTAATAATTACGGTATCGCTTGGGTCCAGTATTTCAGTGAAAATTATTGTTCCCTGAAAAGAATCTATAGTATATTGATCTTCGCTCAGAACCTCGTTATTCAATTTAACAATCGATCCGCCCGAAAGGATGTCTCTGACATTAAGATCGTAAGGTCCTTTTATATTTCTACCTGTAAAACTTATTGTTTTCGTCTGGCTTTTTGATTTTGATACGAAACTACTGATTTTTGTTTTGCTGGTGTTGTAATCAAATTGTATGCCTTCAATTTTTTTAGAAAATCCCGCGTAAACTCCGCCTTCGAGTTGTGCTGTGAAATCACCGTATGTCGCACCGTAATGGCTGTGTTCAAGCCTGAACTTCATATCTCTTTCCTGCCTTGGCATTTCAGAGAAAGTTCCGGATATCGAAGTCTTATCACCGATTTCAGCTTTTAAAGACAGGTTTGTTCCCTGTTCGATTTTTTGTCCGTACGATAGTAGTCCTGATCTTGCTTTGAATTCTTCAGAGTTTCCGCTCGAGTCATAATTCCTGATTTTGTAATACCTAAATCCACTGATAGAGAATTCGTGCTTTTTCTCCTTGTTGGTTTTGGTTTTTTCTTTTTCAATGTTTGAGTCATTAATAACAATTGATGATTCTTTATCATTCGCGTTGTCAGATGTTATGATTGTATTCGATTCAGAAACCGGATTATCAGTTTTTTTTTCTACGGATTCTATTTCAGCCTCAGAAATATTTTTCTTTTTACTTAATATTTTTGCGGGTTTACTGTTAATTGCTTTTGGTTCAGTATTTATCTGAGAATCTTCCTTGTCGATATTCATATCGTCTTGGGGTTGAAAAGAAGATTCAGGTACGGATATTTCCTTATTCAATTGATTAATAGTATTCCCTGATTCCTCAACATCGGAAATCTTTTTGTCGAGATCCATTAAAAGCCAGTCTATTTCTTCAAAATCGTTGTTGCTTTTCTGGATTTCAATATTGTCGTTTTCCTGAGCAACTGTCTGAAGCGGATTGAATTTTGAAACTGCTTTTTGGGTTGTACTATTTTCTTCAACAGGACTTTCCGTATTTCGAACTGTTTTTTCAACGCTATGCTCTAATGCTGTTTTTTCAGTGGAGTTGGAAATCGATTCATTAATTTTAGTTTTCTTTTCAACTTTTGGCTTTTTATGAGTTGATTTCGCAGTTTTATTTTGTGTCTTTTTTGATCGGTTCTTATCCGTTGATTCAGTGTCTTTTTTGATGACAATATCGCTTTTAACTTCAGTTTTATTAATACCGGATTTTATTTTTTCTTTATTTTCAGGTTTATCGCTCGTATAAACAGGATGTTCCGATACATCAGATATTTTTCTATCGAGATCGGACAGAAGAGAGTCGATCTCATTGAAACGGTTATCTTTTTTTTGTGTATAGGATTCATCCGATTTACTCTGGATGCCGGTTTCCTGAGTATTTATATTTTGTTCTATGCTTTTTGATAGCGTGTTTTTATCGGTGTCTTTTACAGCATTTGTTTTTGGATCGATATTTTTGTTTTTCTTCTCAGTTGGTATCTCAGCAGATTTACTATCGACTTTTGCTTCGGGGGCTTTTTTTGACTTAATGACTTTTTTTGATGTTTTCTCAGGAATTGTTTTCACTGCTTTTTTATTGCTTGAATCTTTAGCCGATTTTTTAACGGCTCTATTTTTTTGCAATGGTTTATCAGCGACAGGTTCTTTCTTTTGTGCTTTTTTTACATTTTCCGGTTCTGATTTTGAGGTTGATTCTTCGTCTGAAACAGAATCTGTTTCAATGGCTTTGTCCAGTTCTTCTAAATTTGATTTAATATCTTGTTTCGTCTCAATTTCTTCCTTAGAGATTGAATCATCCGTGGTATCCGATACAACACGTTCGAGATCTTCAATCAAATCATCGACCCTGTCGGACAAAGCTTTATCAGGTTCATCTGATGCGGGATGAAGAATATCGTCAATAATATCTATGAAATCAGAATTGGAATAATTGGATTTATCGCTTTTGTTAGATTTATCTGTGAATATTTTAGGTTTGAGATGGATTGCGGATTGATCCTCGGAATATGAAAGAACCGGAAAGGAAATAATAATAAAGATAGACGCAATGAAAATCAAAGTAGAGCTAATGGTAATATGATGCAAGTATTTATGCATAATACTTATATATTCCGTATATAGGCCTCAGACGACAAACAATAAAACAAACATTGCTATTATACCTTATTGGTTGTTATATATGAATAAAAAAATACTTAAAGTGACAATTAAGAAATATTGTATTGCTTCAGCTTATAAAAAAGCGATCTTCTAGAAATATCAAGTAGTTTTGAAGCCATTTCTTTGTTACCTTCAGTTTTTTCAAGCGCTCTTAATATCATTTCTTTTTCAACCGAAGCAGTAATCTGTGTCACGGTATTTTTGAGTGAAAAGTCATTATTCTGTATATAATTGTTAATTTCATAATCAGCACACGAAGTAGAAGTGATGATTTCAACGGGGAGATCGCTTTTATTAATACATGATTCATTGCTCATCAGGCAACATCTTTCCACAACATTCTGGAGCTCTCTGACATTGCCGGGCCATCTGTAGTTAATCAGGATATTAAGCGCTTCAGGAGAGAAGTTTTTCAATTCGATATTATTATCCTTACAGGATAAATTTATAAAATGTCTTATAAGAAGAGGAATGTCATCTTTGCGTTCTCTTAATGCCGGAATATTTACAGGAAGCACGTTTATTCTGTAATAGAGATCTTTTCTGAATCTTTTCTGTTCAATTTCATTTAAAAGGTTTGTATTAGTTGCTGTAATAACTCTTACATTTGCCTTTCTCGAACTGGTTTCGCCTATTCTGCTGAACTCTCCATCCTGAAGAACTCTTAAAAGTTTTGCCTGAAGCATTATGTTCATTTCGCTGATTTCATCGAGAAATAGAGTCCCGTTTTCAGCTTCTTCGAATGTGCCTGGTTTATCATTAACCGCATCTGTAAAAGCTCCTTTGACGTATCCGAAGAGTTCGCTCTCAAGCAGATTGTCTGGAATTGCCGCACAGTTAATGATCACATAAGGCTTGTCTTTGCGATTGCTTTTATTGTGAATCGCTCTTGCAACAAGTTCCTTTCCTGTGCCTGTTTCGCCGGTAATAAGGATGTTGCTTGATGAATTGGAAACGGAATTAATAAAATCAAACACATTTTTCATTATGGAACTTTTGGAAATAATCTGAGAAAAACTATACTTCTCTTCAACTTCTCTTCTCAGAAGCCTGTTTTCAATGAGTAAATTCTTGGTTATAAGCGCTTTTTCAACGGCCTGTCGTATCTCATTCAATTTGAAGGGTTTTCTAAGGTAGTCACAGGCTCCGGATTTCATTGCTTTTATAGCATCGTCCATATCGGAAAATGCAGTTATAACAATAACGCATGTATCGGGATTGATTTCCTTCACGGCTTCAAGTACTTCAAGTCCGTTCATTCCGGGCATTCTTACATCAGTTATAACTATATCGAAAATTGTATCCTGAAATTTGCCCATTCCTTCGAGGCCGTTTTCTGCTGTTTCAATTTCATAACCATGATCGGAGAGACTTGATGAAAGCAGCCTTCTGATATTTTCTTTATCATCGATAATAAGGATTTTAGCGGACAAGTTATTCACCAGTTAATAGACTTGTTGTTATTTTAAATGTTTTGATAATTAACGGGAAGGGATATCAGAAAAGATGCGCCCCGGGTGCTTTGTTCAAGCGATATTTTGCCATTATGTTTTTCAATTATCCTGTATGTAATTGCAAGTCCAAGCCCGGTTCCAATGCCCGGAGGTTTTGTTGTGAAAAATGGATCGAATATTTTGTTCTTAATGCTATCATCGATACCGCTTCCTTCATCGCGAATGTTGAATCTGATATTTTTGTTAAGGCTATCAGGTCTTGCTTTTATGAATAAATTGCCGCCTTCAGGCATTGCCTGCGCTGCATTCATAAAAAGGTTTAGAAAAACCTGCTGAATTTCTTTTGGGTGACAATATATATCATCAACACTGTTTTTGAATTCTTTTACAACATTGATTTTTGAAAATGCTTTGTGAGCGGAGACTGTTTTTAATGCCGCTTCTATGAGCTCGATAGGATTCACTTTTAAAAGCTCGTTGCTCGAAGGTCTTGAGAACTCTAAAAGATCATCGATTATCTTTTCAATAAATTCAGCTTCGTTTTCTATTTCAGAAGCGTAATTAACAATATCGTTTTCAAGCCCGGATTTTTCCTGGATCATTTGAGCATAACCGGATATCGCGCTTAGCGGATTTCCGATTTCATGAGCGACGCCTGCGGCAAGTTCCCCGATAGCCGCGAGCTTTCCGGATTGGATCAGTTGCGCCTGATTTGTTTTTAACTCTTCGGTATTTCGTTTCAGCTCATTATTTCTGTCCCTTACAGATGAGGTCATTTCATTGAAAGCCGATGCCAGTTCGCCTATTTCATCTTCTGTATAAACATCAATTCTGATGTCGAGATTTCCATCCTTGATTTCATGAACTTTTTCAAGAAGAAGTTTGATGGGCCTGAAAATCCTTCTTGCCGAAAATAAACCGAACCATGCAGATGATGTTATTGCTATAAACGCGATAATAATAAGAATTATTCTTGCATGAACCTGGTATTTGTTAAGATCTGATATTGATCTGCCAATGACGAGTTTTGTGTTTAATCCGGCAAAATATTTTTCATCATCAAATGTTTTTATTGCATATGGAATTGTTCCCAGCGCAATTTTTACCGGGTTGACGGAAGTAGCGGCAAGTGATGCTTTCCGGTACAACAAAGCCGCGTCTTCAGGTTGTAAATCATCGGCTGTGAGTGAACCGGCAAAAGAATAGTCGTTTCTGATGAAAAACACATCTGTTCCGGTAGATTCCTTGATCTTTTTTGAAAAGTCTTTATCAATGTAAAATCCAGTCCGAACGTATCCCGTGACCGGTGCATTATCATTGCCGTCGGTTATGATGAAAACAGCGACAGAACAAAGAACAGATGGGATGCAGTGTTCAATTCCGGCGGAAGAATAGTTGCTTGCAGCTTCCTGAAACAATCTGCTTAAGAATATCGGTTCTCCCTCGTGATTATTTGTAAAACCTCCGGTGAAAGGATCTTTTTCGTACTGAAAAATAATTTCGCCCTGTTTGTTGGCGATTGTAATAATGTCTACTTTGATGTCCGGATTTATGTATTTAGTAAGCGGATTAGAAGAAGGAGCTGTTTTTCCGGACACCTGATCAATTACCTGCCTGTCCATAGAGATGAATTTTGAATAAATGTATGCGGATTTCGTATAGTTATCAATTTCAGATTCAACAGTTTTATATCCATAATTAATGTCACTGGAGATCATTTTGTTGAAATTGTTTTTCAGGATGAACCAGTATGAAATATATGTAAAAAGAGTCATTATCGAAACAAGGGTAAATATCCAGAAAAAAAGTTGTTTATTGATGCTTTTTCTAATCAATTTTCACCAGTTTCGGACGATCTTTTACCAATCCATTTCTTATATATATTCTGATATGCTCCAGTCTCATATAAATGGTCAACGATCATTTGAATCGCTGCATGGAACTGGTGATCATTATCTGTTCGGAAACAGATCCAGGTGTTTTCGGGTTGAAAAAAGTATTTTATTAAGAAATCCTCATCATCAGGATTATTACTGATGTGATGCGCTGTTAAATGAACTTTGTTTTGATTATCTATTATGTTCAGTTTAACACCAAGTATGGAGGCAATCTGTTTTGAAATATCTACTTCGAATCCTCGTGCAGCGCCGTAGTCGTTTTTGTAACAAAAAGGTTTGTTGTCGCAGAGGGTGCCGACTTTAAGAATGCCTGAATTTCTTATGTCTTTAATGGTTTTAGAGTCTGAGAAATTTTTTATAATTTCAACGGAAAAAGAGTTGTGGACAGGAAAGTTCTGTGATTTAGATGGAATGTTTTCCTGTTCTTTATTTTGAATGTCATTGGTTTGACAACCGGAAGCGCAAACGAGACTGCAAAGGTATATCGAAGCGGTAAGGATCAAAAGTGATTTGAAAATATTTGAAATTCTCGTCATCTGAAATCCTCAATCAACTGGATGAAGTCTTTGTTGTGTTTCATAGCAGCGAAATCAGTATCGGTTTTAACAAGATCGAAAAACGATTTGTTATCTAATTCAAGTGTACGTCTCAGGGCATTTATTGCCGCATCATTTTTGCCGATAATTGAAAGCACGGATGCCAGTGAATACCATGTAGAAGCTCTGTTTGGAACAAGTTTTATTGCTTTTCTGTAGAATGTTTCAGAAAAGTCGTAATTTCCTTCTTCTTCATACAATGTAGCAAGAAAAAGGATTGTTTCGACTTTTTCAGGCAGGATATTGTATGATTTTTCGAATGAAATAATTGCAGATTCATAATCTGCTATCAGGTAATAAATAAATCCCTGCCAGTAGTATGCAACAGGATCGTTATTTTGTATCTCGAGTGTTTTGTCAAGATAGTAAATTGCCTGTTTATAATCAAACCTGGAAGTTGCGTAGTACTGACCAAGTAAAAAATAGATATCTCTTGCTCCCGGATCTTTTTTTACAGCTTCTATTAAAGCATTAATTGCAGCGTTATGGTTATCGTGTTCAAGCTGTTGAAGTCCCATCCCAAGGAGCCAGAAAGCATTATAGTTTGTAATAAGCACCTTATTAGTCCAGAAAGAATCTCCTACAGAAAAAGGCAACTCTTTAATAAGTTTTTCAAATATCTTTACCTGAAATTCATCAATATTTAAAAACTTGAGCCGGATTTCGAATTTTGTTTTTCTTATAGTTTCGTCTAAAGGCAGATATATGACACAAAACTCAGACTGGATTTCGCCGGGAACAATCTCAATATGACGTCCAATGAGAATAATATTAGTTTTTAGTAATTTTTTAACTTGAATAATTTCTTCTTTGTTGAAGTCCCACAATTTCTGAATATCTATTAAATTTTTATTCATTTCAATGTCGGAATCCGGAATAACACTGATATATGGGATAGACTCAAACCTGTATTTTATTGTGTTGTTGATTGAATGCGTAAGTATTGAATCATCTGCGGACAGATTGCCGGCTTGATTGAAAATTGAAATATGATTGTATTCAAAATGATTTTCATCAGCGATCGCTGGAAAATACAAGACAGAGATAAATAGAAATATTGAAAATAGAAACCTTTTGATATTTTCAATTAATGTATGTTTCATAGTTAACTTAAATGAGCACTGGAACAGAATAAAAATTAATGCCTGTTTGTTAATTATACTTTTGGGATATGAAAACGCAATAAAAGGAACTCTTGAAAACAACAGTTACAGTGTTTTCCGCTTTGAAATGAGGAACGATAAGAATATGCATACAAGAACATAAATCAGGGATAAAAGACAGAATGAATCGCCGATCAACATGTATATTGTTTTATTGCTGTTAGGGTAAATCATCCCATTGAGCACACCGGGTTCCAGAACATTTAACGAATCGATAATTCGCCCATACGGGTCGATTATTTGAGTAACTCCGCTGTTGGATGCCTGGACTGTATATTTTCTTGTTTCGATAGCTCTGAGAGCAGCCATAGAAGCATGCTGGTAAGTGCCGGGTGTTTTCAGAAACCATGCGTCATTTGTTATGATGAAAAGATATTCGGCCCCTTTGTTTGCAAATATTCTTGAGATGTGAGGAAATACTGATTCAAAACATATCATTGTGCTGAATCTTCCGGATTTTGAATCGAACACCTTGAATTCTTTACCTTTTGTCGTATCGTAAGCAAGTGCCTGTTCCTTCAGCCATTTTCCTGCCCATCCACTGATTTTTTCGATGGATTTTCTGTAGGGTATCATTTCACCGAAAGGAACAACGTTAATTTTGTCGTATTTTCCGAGCAGTCCAGTTTCGCTATCAATGGCAATGACAGAGTTGTAATTTTCTTCTTCGCTTTTCCAGTCGTAAATGCCTGAAATCAAAGTGATATTAAGTCTTTTTAACTTGCTTTTTATAAAGTCGATATTGGTAGGACCCGCCAGCCATGAATAAAAAGTTACGCTTTCAGACCACAAAACAATATCAGGGTGATATTCACCAACAACCTTTTCAGTCGCATGGAAATGATTATGGAACATTTCACTGAAATTGATTTGCTCATCCTTTTCGTTTTGAGAGTAATTTGGCTGAATCATGGATATTTTTACAGGATTTGACTCATTGTTTTTTTCTCTAAGGCATGAAACGCCAAAAATGATCGAACAAAGAAGAATGGCTCCAAGGATTATCCATGAGGATTTGTAGCGTTTGAAATTCCCTGACAGTAACGAAAAAAAGAAGATGTTTACAGACAGAACAAGAAAAGATATCAGGTAAATGCTGCCGATGGATGCAAGCTGGGATATCACAAGATTGGAAACCTGGGTATTTCCGAGAGACCACCAGGGAAGAGCGAATGTGCCATGAGACATTCCCCATTCAAGAACAACCCATAAGGCGGCGGGAAACCATATCCTGAAAAAAGGAGATTTCTTTTTCATGAACAGGCAGGCAAGGTATGCCCAGGGTATAAAAATTGCCGGTATTATTATTGCAAAAGCGACATAACCAAGACTGGCAGGATAACGAACTACGGTAAACCACCAGAAAAGAAACGATAAGAAGGCTACTCCGAAAAGATATCCTCTCAGAAGCGAGCCTTTTGTCGATGAGTTATCGAGCGAGTACAGGAGAGGGATCAATGCTATCCATGCTATGAAATGCAGGTTGTAGGGCGGGAACGCGAAGACCATCAATATCCCGGAAAATGGAGCTGCTGCTAATTTCAGGAATTTGATGAGCACAGTATCAGATGACTGTGAGACCCCAGCTTGACCTTGCTTCTTTTTCTGTTTCATATATATCAAGGACGTTATCAACGCCAAGCGCTTTTATTGACTTAAGTATGCTGTTGGAGTTGATGATAAATTTGATTTCCTGTTTTGTTCTGTTGGTTTTGTATACGAGAGTCACAAGGCCTCCAATTCCAACAGAATCAATAAATTTACATTTGCTTAAATCGATTAAAATCAATTTGTCTTTAGTGTTAGCGAAGAGCGCATGCATTTCACTGTGGTTTGTATAATCGACATTTTTTGATTCTGTTTTGATTATATAATAATCGTCAGTATTTATCCCTTTGAAGCTGGAAGATGCCGGAGTGCCACATTTTGAGCAGAAGTTATTATTTTCGGATATGTACGAACCGCATTTTCCGCAATACATATATAATGCCTCCCTCTGGTTATATTAATAAATATGATAATGATATTCTACCACCAGTTTATTTATTTTGATTAGATGCAGCTATTTAAACGTTATTTTGATAATCGTATTGAGGAATGGGATAATTATGATTTAATATAGTTACTGTAAAGGAGAAGTGATTAATTGAGCTTTCAGATTGTTGAGAGAAACAGGGGAGACGTGGTAATTCTGGACGTTCATGGGAAACTTGACGTTCAGTCTTCGCCTTTATTAAAAGTGCGCCTCGAATCGCTTGTGAATTTCGGACATCAGAAAATTGTAATCAATCTTACAGATGTTGATTTTATTGACAGTACAGGTGCCGGCTCACTTATGTATGCTCAGAAAATCATCAATCCGGTTACAGGTGGATTAAGGCTTATTGGATTATCTCCCCAGAACACGAATGTGTTTTCAGTTTTGAATTTGACTGATGTTCTGTCAATTATGAAAAACGAAGAAACTGCTGTAAGTAGCTTTCACCGTAATGATGCTACCATGCATTGATCACCTGTAGTCTTTCATGTTGTACATCCGATGTGTTAATATGATAAACTTCAATCCTACTAAATGCGTGGAGTCGATTTGAAATATGCCTGCTGGAATAAGTATAAGAGAAATCATGAGAACGGATGTGATTTCTGCATCTGAAAAGACGAAAGCGTGGGAAGCAGTTCAATTAATGTATGATAACAACGTTGGTTCGGTAGTTGTTATTAAAGGTAAAAAGCCGGTGGGAATATTTACCGGGCGCGACCTGGTATTTAAGGCGCTGAAAAACAAAATGAATATGGATGAGGTCACAGTCGGTGATGTAATGACAAAAGATATCGTATCGGTCAGTCCGAACGATACGGTCGAGGATGCACAGAGCATATTTGAATCAGGAGAGTTCAGGCATTTACTGGTTGTGAACGGGAATTCGTTGCAGGGAATCATTTCGATAAAAGATTTATTAAAAATCAGGGAAAGAGTATTGCAAAAAAAGGTCGATGAGAAAACTGAAGAGATTCTCAAAGTCAGGGATGATCTTGAAAAGTCCCTGGTTACTCTCAACAGGGAAATGAAATATGCCGGCCTTTTTCAAAAGCAGCTTGTTGCAAAAAAAATAACAAGAATAAATGGATTGAAGTTTTCAAATGTTTATGAACAGACAGATCAGATCGGTGGCGATTTTTTTGAAGTAATAAAGATTGATAAAGAACACGTTGGGATATTCGTTGCTGATGTAATGGGTCATGGAATAGTATCTGCAATGATTGCAATAGAGTTAAAAATGAATTTTGACCAGCAATCAAGGAATAGCTTAAATACTGCTGAAGTTATTGAAAAAATGAACAGGAATTTGATTCATTTAATGCCTGAAAGTTATTTTGTCGCGGGTTTTTATGGAATTGTAAATACAAGAACCGGAAATATGAATTTTACTCAGTTCGGTTTGCCTAAACCGACATTGTTGAATTGTGACACTATGCGTTTAATACCAATAAGGCCGGGCAATATGCCGATTGGGATAAGAGAAGAAACAAAATTTGTAAGCGGAAATGTCAAAATTAGAGCAGGGTATAAATTACTTCTTTTCACAGACGGTTGCACGGAGCAAAAGAACAATGCCGGGAAGTTGCTATCGGAGAAAAGGTTTATAGGCTGGTTTAAGGAAATGATCATGAAGGGTGAAAACAATACAGCAAAGAAGCTCTATAAAAAAGTAACGGATTACTCTGAAGATCAGCCGATTAATGACGATATTGCAATATTATTGTGCGAATTCCAGAAATAAATTAAAGATCTTTGAATTTCGATGTAATTTCCGAAATTTTAGAAAATTTATCGCTGACTTCGGAAAGATCTTTTCCCATTCTATAGAGATCTTTGTCGAGCCGCCCCGATGAGTCGAGTTCGGACATGACATTTTTCTGATCAAGATTGGGATTTTCTTTAGCGTATGGCCAGAGCCTGAATGATCCGCCTGTTATTTCGTCGATGAGAGTGACCTGGCCGTCTATTATTCCGTATTCCAGTTTGAAATCTATCAGTTGAATCCCGAAATTTGCGAATGCCTTTTCGAGAACAATAAAAGTTTTCGAGTTGAGATCAACCATTTCACTGAATTCTGTGCCGTTTTTGCTTCTGACTATGAAATCTATATATGACTGGTCCAGCATCGGGTCGTGAAGCATGTCGTCTTTGTAATGAAATTGCGTAATGACGGGATCGAACAAAGTGCCTTCCTCGATGTTTCCCCATTTAAGTATGGAGCCGGCGGCGACTCTTCTGGTAACAACCTCCAAATCTATTTTAACATCAAGTTTTTTTACAATCGAAACCTTCTCTTCAGGGCTGGATACATAATGAGTCTTGATTCCGTTATTATTCAGATATTCAAAGATATCTTTATTTGTCTTCCAGTCGGTTAGAGCTTTACCTGTCAATATGTCGTGTTTCGCGCCGTCGCCTGCCGTAATGTCGTCCTTAAATACCATGTAAACTGTTTTAAGGTCGTTGGGGTTTTCATAGATAACTTTTGTTTTGCCTTCATTTATTTTATTCATTCCTGTGAAATCCAGTGTCATTTGCTTTCTCCCTTTATTAATAATGAAAGTGGATTATACCATAATTGTTAAAAAATTAAATATAAGGTATTTAAGAATAAGCGTTATATTTTTTCAAGATATTCTATTTCAGCCCAACCGCTTCCGGCAGTCGGAAACAGAATCTTCGCCCAGTTATCACGGGTTCGAAGTATTTTTATTTCCGCCCCGGCATGTAATATAAAAGAAGTGGAAAAATCGTTGCCGGGCCCCGACCTGATTTCCAGCCTGTCGTTCATGACTATTGCCTCCGGCGTGGCAGAACGCTCATACAGCGTTTGCGATAGAGTCGCTCCGGCTGCAAGCGCGATAATAAGGAGTCCCAAACATGCTTTTTTGAGATGAATTCTAAATGGATGTTCAGAGTAGATAATGACCGAAAAAAGGATTGCCAGAACAAAATATGAAATGGATGTAATTAAAGAAAGTTCAATAATGCTCAATTGTGATCTTAACTTGTCATAATAATGATACAAGTTCAGTCTGTCTGTCTGTGAAAATTCATCTGCTGTAAGAGCTCTGGCGTATTCAAGGTTCTCGATCAATTCGATGTCTCTCGGAGTTAATGACTGTGCTCTTCTGTAGTTAAGGATTGAATGCGCGAGATCGCCTTCTTTGAAGTATGAATTTGCAAGATTGAAGTATATTCCGCCTGATATTTCACCTTTGTCAATTAAGGTTTTATAAATGTGTACGGCAGTTTTGAAATCTCCGTTCTCATAAGATGTATTCGCGTTACTTAATGAAATTTCAATATCTTTGGTCTCAATATCTGACGGGATTTCCTGGGCAGTGCAGAAAACAATGTATTGTGACATTATTAATAAAACGACAGATAAAGTTAATACGGTTTTCTTTTTCAAGTATTTCTTTTCCATTTCTTTTCAATGCTGTTGATTAATTCACATGCCTCTCGATATGAAATTCTCATTTCGTCAACAGATATTGTTTGAGGTGAAAATCTGGCTGTATTGCAACTATTGAAACATTGCCTGATGGATTCTTCAGGAATATCGTTTTCTATATGTTCCGATATCTGCTGAATGAGATCTTCCGTGATCAATGATGATGACGAGATATTAAGTTTGTCCGAGCAATAAGAACATAGTGCATTGTATAACTCCGCATAAAACTCACTCGATTTAGATTCATTGATAAGACTTTTAGCTTTGCGCAGTTTTTTCGAAGCAATACCTTTCGCGGAAATGAATCTTGCTGATACCGGATCAGATATCATCTTCTGTTTTCTGCGTTTCAGGATTAATGTTGAAAAAACCAGAATCAATGGAAATATGTGAAATGAGATGAAGAATTTGTTTTTGTATAAATAAGTCATAGACGACGGCTGAATCGTATCGACCGGTTTGATATGATTAATTCCTCTGTTTATTACCTCCACGGTTTTACGTGAAGAAATGGAGTTTGAAGCCGACGCCGCGGGAGTTTTTGATACTACTCCCTTTGCGCTTATTGAAAGAGGCGCTGTTTTAACGGTTTTATATTTCTTTGCCCGGTAATCGAAAAAATCGAACGAAACAGGAGGTATTGAGTAGGTTCCTTGAGCCCGCGGAATTAAAACGTACTCGAATACTTTTTCGCCTCTGATAGTTTCTCCATCAGCGCTTATATTTTCAGCGCTTGTTGATTCGTATTGATCAATATCAGGTGGCAGGTCGAGATTTATTTCGTGAATGTTGGAAAAGTTACCTTCTCCTTTAATGGTAATAGTTAGATTTACAGGCTCATTTGTCGATATCTCATTAGCGCTGAATTTTGCTGAAATTGAAAAAGAACCGATTGCTCCATCGAATCCATCAGGCTTCTGCGCTTCCGGGAAATCTATTATTGTGAGTGTGATCGGTTTCGATTCAAGTTCATACGTTTTTCCGAAAAAACCGCCGGAACTGAAAGTAACGACTGATTTGTCAATATTGTATTTCCCGGTGGCAATTGGTGTGATTAAATACTTGAGTTCATCCACGTAATAGGTGCGACCGTCGATTACTGTTTGTCTTGTTTGAGTATCAGGCAGCTTTGTAACAGTAAAGTCATCGAGCTCGGGCATTTCAGTTATTCTTACGCCGCTCACACCTATTCTGTAGTAGAAGCTGTATGAAAGAACAACAGGTTCGTAGACATAAGCGGTGGTTTTGTTTGTTGATACTTTATAGAAAACGTTGCCGGAAACACCACGATCGTAATTCTGACTTTGCGATTGAGGTCCAGATGGCCGTGTAGCCTGCTGAGCCGGTTTTTGAGTTCCTGTAATCACCTTGATTTTTATGCTGTTTGATCTGTAGGATTTTCCCTTATAGTTCAAAGAAGCTTCAGGGATAGTAAAGTCTCCCGTTTTCTGAGGAGCCAGTACAAGTGTCAATGTATAGGCGATAACCGTAGTAGCGCCGGTTATCATCATTTTTGTTCCCTGGGACGAATTTACTATATTAAAGTCCCTGAAATCCGGCAGTTTAAGGTCTCTTCCCGGGTTCCTGATTCCGTTGACTTCCAGTTCGTATCTGAAATATTCGTTTATCCCGACAGTGCTTTTGTCGACGCTTGCGTTAAGGCTGATATTCTGGCATTGCGCATATTCGATAATCAACACACAGAACGACAGGGCAAGTGTCAAAAAAATGATCGAACATGTTTTACAACGCGACATTTATGTATTTACCAGTCCTTATCGGGAACATAATCACCGGCAGGAATTTGAATTGATCTATCCTTATTTTTATTTTTCTCTTTATCGTCAAGAGATCTCAGAATGCGTAGAGCTTCTTCTTTTGAAATCTCATTTTCCTTCTTGTCCTCTTTGGCTCCCTGTTCTTTTTTTTCTTCCTGTTCTTTCTTCTCATTATTTCCCGCCCGGGCCTGTTTGTCTTCTTTCTTATCGGTCTGTTGTTGAGATTCTTTCTTGTTCTGACAATTTGGGTTTTCTTCCTTCTTTTTATCATCCGGAAGCCTGTGTTTATCCATCTCTTCGTCTTTCTCGTCGTTTTTATTCTGATTATTATCGCACTGCTTTTGTTGTTTCTGCTGTTCCTGAATTTTTTCCTTCAGTTTGATGCGAGCAAATTCAAGGTTGAATTTTGCTTCGACGTCGTCGGGGTCGAGATCAAGGGCGGTTTTATATTCAAGAATGGATTCTTCAAGTTTGTCCTGTTTAAAGAGCGCATTGCCGAGATTGTAATGTGCCTGTTGAAGATGTTGTTTGTTTGAATGAGACTGGTCAATGGCTTTTCTGTAATATTCTTCGCTCTTTTCGAAATTGTCCTGTTTGTAAAAGACGCTGCCGATGTTATTGTTGACTACGGGTGATTCGGGAGCCTCAAGCTCTGCATTATGATATGCTTTCGAGGCGTTATCAAAGTCCTCTGTTTTATAAAGCTGATTCCCTTTGTTTACCTGGTTTCTGTATTCGGAAAAAAGCTCATCTTTAAGTTCCGGCAGAATATTGTTCGAGCAACCTGAAAATGCGAGCGAGGTCGATAAAACAATCAGAAACAGGAAAATAATTTTTGATATTTTGTATCTATCTGACATTATCGGCCCTGACTCCATTAGATTTCACTCCTAGAGGTATAAAAGCTTCAATCACCAGTATAAGCAATGAAATGACGATTAAAAACTGGAACCTGTCTTCATAGTGGGTATATTTTCTGGTTCCCAGTTCCTTCTCTTCCATCTTTGATATTTCGGAATATATTTTTTTCAGTTCGATTTCGCCGAGCGTGGCCGGGAAATATCTGCCCCCGCTGATTAGAGCGATTTTCTCGAGTGTTACATCGTCGAGATTTGAAAGCACGATATTTCCATCTCTGTCTTTTTTGAGGCCGGTTTTGTTGCCCGATTCGTCATATACCGGAATCGGTGTTCCTTCGGGAGAGCCGATACCTATTGTAAATATTTTTATTCCATGTTTTTTTGCTTCCTTCGCTGCTTCGACTGGATCGGAAACATGGTCTTCGCCGTCGGTTATAATAATAACGGCTTTATACCTTTTTTCATTTGGATCGAACATGTTTATGGTTTTCTCGATAGCTTTGCCTACGGCTGTGCCGGGTGTTGGTATAAGGTCTGTATCAATAAGATCGAGGAAAATACGAACAGCATCATAGTCGAGTGTCATCGGGCACTGGATATGCGCAGTGCCGGCAAAAGGGACCAGCCCGACACTGTCGCCTTCGAGTATGTCGAGAAGCGCTTCTATTTCATGTTTTGCTTTATCTATCCTCCGGCCTTTAGATTTTCCGAGAGCGTCTTCGGCATTCATGCTGGCTGAGGTGTCGATTGCGATAACGATGTCTATGCCTTTGCGCTTGATCAATTCCATTTTAGTGCCGAGCTGTGGGCGGGCGGATGCGATTATCAACAGTGTCAGCGCGATAGAGATAAGAATGCTTTTTGTAACAAGGCGGGCGGGTCGTGAATTTTCTGAAAGTTTCTCGACAAGACCGAGATCACCGAATATAGAAAGGGATGTCCTCCTGTTTTTCAAAGAAAGAGTCAACAAAGCAATCATTAAAGGAATGATGAACAGCAAATACAGGAAATTTGGAGATCCGAATCTTATCATGGCAATATTCTGAACCTTGTTAATCCAAGAATGCTTTCTAATATCAGAAACGCAATCGCAGGAATGAGAAAATATTGAAAGTATTCCGAGTACAGGATTTTATGCTCGGTTTTTATTTTTGATTTTTCCATCTTTGAAATATCTTCATATATGGACTTGAGTTTTTGTTCATCCGTGGCCCTGAAATATCTGCCGTCAGTTATTCTTGAAATTTCGACCAGTGTATCTTCGTCGATTTCATTCATTATCAGATTTCCGTATTTGTCCTTCTGATAAATTCTCCCGAAAATGGGATGGTCCTGATATATGGGAGTTCCCCCTTCGCGCCCCATGCCGATCGTGTAAATCTTTATGCCCAGTGTTTTTGCAAGTTTAGCGGCAGTGATCGGGGAGATATCACCAGCATTATTCAAGCCGTCCGTGAGGAGGATAATAACTTTGCTTTTTGCGGACGAATCCTTGAGCCTGTTTACAGCGGATGCGATTGCCATTCCTATAGCAGTGCCGTCCTCGATCATTCCCATCTCAACCGAATTCAGAAGATTCATAAGAACTCCATAGTCAAGAGTGAGAGGGCATTGTGCGTATGCTTGCGCTGCGTAAATGACCAGTCCGAGCCGATTGTTGCTTGAGTTGGAAATGAAATCCGACAGAGCGACTTTCGCAGCCTCGAATCTGTTCTGTGGTTTGAAGTCGTCGATATTCATGCTTGTGCTCGTATCGAGTGTGAGCATTATATCTATTCCTTCGGTGATGATCTCGCCGGTTTTATGGGTGGAATGCGGTCTCGCAAAAGCAACTACTATACAAAATATTGCCAGTATTCTCAGTACTGGAATAATGTATCTCAGCCTTAATGATTTTGGTACTGGAAGCCCTTTGAACGGTGAAATATCGCTGAATCTTATCGTTCCTTTTCTGTGTTCACACAATCTGAATGCGACAATGAACAGGGGAATTAAAAGAAGAGCGGTCAAAAGGATCGGATTGCCGAATCGCATATCAGGAATCGATCTCCATAGTAGTTTCGATAATTTTTCGTGCAATTACAAAATCCGACTTGCATGTTTCTGTGTCAGGCCGCACCTTGGCGAATTTTACAAGGTCGGAAGCATACAAAAAGTCGGATATTTCATTCAACTGTTCTCTTATGATGTCAGCACGGTTAAGATCTCTGATGATTTCATATGTTGTTCTTTCCATTGTGGAGATGTTGAATCTGTGTTCAATATACCTTCTTATTATTTCTGAAAGTTCGATGTAATACTCTTTTATGAGACCTTTCTCGAAAAGTTTTTTCAGGCCGAGTTCATCGAGTTCGCGTAATGCAATGATGTGAGGCGGCTCCGAAATTACTTTTATGGCGTTCTGATCAGTGTCTGTTTTTCTTCTTATTTTCCTGATAATAAATGCTGAAAGTAAAACTAAGAACAGAATTGAAACAACTATTCCACCGATTATCAAACCAAGTTTGAGGTAAGGGTAGGGGACTTCGAACGGGTCTTTAATGTCCTGAATATCTTCCGCGTTTTCACCGACAAGAGATTCTATTTCGATCGAGATTTCCCTTGTGGCAATAGTGTCCTGTTCATCATCCCTTTTCCAGTAAAGAACATCGAGCGGATGAATTTTATGTATTCCCGCCGTATAACCCGCTATTTCAAATTCATAAACTAATTCCATTCTATCGTCTTCAAGCTTAACCGGGTCTTTTCGTGTGTAATCCTTTATCTCGAATTCGCCGAGGTTCGAGCCCTGTGCGGGAAGCTCGACGTGATATTCCTGATCGTATACTATTGTAAGCCTGTAAAATATGGGTTCGCCGACGGTGGCTTTGTTTTTATCAACGTTGGCTTCAACAACAACCGGATCGGAAAAATCATCATCGACCTGAGAATATGCGTGGCCCGGCAAATAGCAGGCAATGGCTATCACTGCCGCGAAAAGGAGTAATCCGAATTTGTATGTTTTAGAAATAGACCGCATCATTCCTTATCGCCTTAATCGACTGCTCCTTTATTTTGAACACCCGAAATATTCTGTTCATAGAATTCCACGCCTTCGGCCTGTGACAGCCTGTAAAGGTAATCGCTTGCAAACTCCTGCTGTTTTTCAAGCGACAGTTTTGTGAATATTTCATTTTTAACGTCGTCGAAAGATTTCGTGTTTCCATCATCGTCGACAAAATCGTTTATGTGTGCCTGGTAGTATAACTGCACTTTCTCCGGATCGATATCAAGTTTTCCGCCTGCTTCTTCGACAAAAACTTTTCTTGCGATAAGAGATCGCCTGAAATCCTCGGTTCGCCTTAAAATATCGTTGTCTTTGTGGTAACCTTTCCTCTCTCCGGCATTGGCCATCAAATCCTGCGAGATTTTAGCTCTGAGAAAGTCGGATTTCTGTTCGGGGGTTAATTTGCCCGGATCAAGCGAAGCGTCGGAAATCATCCTGTCCAGTTCAATATCGGTAATGTATCGACTGCCTACTTTAGCGACCGGTTTACCGGGTTTATCGGAATCGTCGGCTAAACTAACTGTTCGCGACAATTCCCTTTTTGCGTCGGAGGAACGCCCGGAGCGCTCCAGGCATTCAACAATGTCTACATTTATTTCATCAAGAAGTTTGCTTTCAGGGTCAAGGTGCTTTACAAGCAGATAATGAGCGACAGCATTATCGTAATCTGAAAGCTTAACTTTGTATATTTCAGCAATCATGTAGCTGATATTCGCTTTCTTTTTATCCGTAATACCGGGAGACAGCATTAGATCCTTGTATGATTCGACTGCCTGCTCATAAAGCCCTTTGTCGATAAGTTCTGCAGCGTAATCTTTTGTCCAGTTGTCAAGTTTGCCTGATTCAGGCTTATTGGAACATCCCGAGGCGACAGCAATAATCAATAGAAGCATAAAGAAACATAATTGTGAACGGTTATATACGGATTTCGTTATTTTCATTTTTCCACCATCATGCAAATTTGTTTGCTCTATTCTTAAAGAATTTAACAAGCGGATCGACATACGACCTGTCTGTGACGATCGGTATGTTTTCAAGATCGATACTGTTAAAAAAGTTATTTCTCGAACTTAATCTTTCCCTTGCTTTTGCAGCAAAAAGTTCCCTTGTTCTGCGATCGGATGTGTCGACCAGAATCCTTTCTCCGGTTTCAACATCTTCAAGATTTGCCATGCCGATGTCGGGCATTTCGATTTCACGCGGATCAGTCATAGTTATGGCTATGAGATCATGTTTTTTATTGGCTACTCTCAATCCTTTTTCATAGCCTTCGGAAAGAAAATCGGAAACGAGGAACACCACGCATTTTCTCTTGATTATCCTGCTGACGAACTCGATCCCGCAGTTAATGTCGGTACCGGTTCTTTCCGGTTCGAAAGAAAGAATTTCTCTGACAACTCTCAATACATGTTTACGCCCCTTTTTGGGCGGAATGTATTTTTCGATTTTGTCCGTGAAGAGTATCAACCCGACACGGTCGTTGTTCTTGATCGCTGAGAACGCAAGCAGGGCGCATATCTCGGTGGCGATTTCCTGCTTGAGCTGTCTTACGGTGCCGAACTGACCCGATGAACTCGCATCGACGAGAAGCATAAGAGTCAACTCGCGTTCTTCCTGATAAACCTTAATATGGGGAAGTCCTGTTCTCGCAGTGACATTCCAGTCGATGTCTCTAATGTCATCGCCGGGAGTGTACGACCGGACCTCATTAAACTCCATTCCACGGCCTTTGAATACACTCTGATATTCGCCTGAGAAAACGCTGTTAACGAGGTTTCTCGTGTATATTTCAATCCTGCGGACTTTTTTTAGAATTTCTGAAGAAATCATTTGTAATCCTTCTCGGCAAAATATTCGATCAGGGCACTTCTATCTGATCAAGTATCTTCTTAATTACATCGTCGGGAGTAATGTCTTCAGCTTCCGCCTCATAACTTACTATTATTCTGTGTCTGAGCACATCAGGACATATTGCCCTGACATCTTCAGGAGTTGTGAACCCTCTCCTGCGGATGAAAGCGTGCGCTTTTGCGGCTCTTGAAAGAAAAATTGACGCTCTTGGTGAGGCGCCGTATTCTATAAGGTTTTTCAGGTCTTCAAGCTTATATTCTCCGGGTGTTCTGGTCGCCATAACGATATCAATGATGTAGTTTTCGACTTTTTCATCCATATATATCCGGTCGACGAGATCACGGGCTTTTTTAATATCGTCGGTCGTTATGACCGGATTAACCGGTATTTCCGTATCTTTCGACATCCTTCTCATAATCTCGGTTTCTTCTCGTCTCGATGGATATCCAATAATGATTTTAAGCATGAATCGGTCTACCTGAGCCTCGGGAAGAGGGTATGTGCCTTCCTGTTCGATCGGGTTCTGGGTGGCAAGCACAAGAAATGGCTCATCAAGCTGATAAGTATTTGAACCAATTGTAACCTGTCGTTCCTGCATGGCTTCAAGCAGAGCGCTTTGAACTTTTGCAGGCGCCCGGTTAATTTCATCTGCGAGTATAATATTCGAGAAAATCGGACCTTTCTTTGTCGTGAACTCTCCGGTGTTCTGGTTATAAATAAGAGTTCCGATAAGGTCTGCCGGGAGCAGGTCCGGAGTGAATTGAATACGTTGAAATCCCGTGCTTATTATGTTTGATAATGTTCTTACGGTGAGAGTTTTTGCCAGGCCGGGAACTCCTTCCAGGAGGACATGCCCGTTACAGAGCAAGCCTATCAGCAGTCTCTCGACCATATATCTCTGGCCGACAAGTCTTTTGCCGATTTCCGAAAAAAGGCTTTCGATGAAAGCGCTCTCACGATTTATGGTTTCGTTAAGCTCTTTAATATCCTGAGAAAGATCCATTGTATCCTCCAGTTCAACATTTGTTGTAACAAGTATCATAAAGCAAAGTATATATTACATACTTCGGATACATTATGACAATCCTGAATTGCGAAAGTTCCAATGCTTTTAAGAAAAATAATGCAATTCACTATATATGCTTCACGAATCTAAATTATAATTTTATGTAAGGTCGAACAATATTGAATTATGATTTATAGATGAAGTGGACTAATATTTATAAACTGAGGCAATTAAATGAGAAAAGTCACATTTGTTTTAATTGTTTTTGTTTTGAATTTATCTTTAATCGGCATCGCTCTGTCACAGGATGAAGAGCAGTATGTTATTTCCATCCCAATGTTGACGGGGATGGAGGCGACCAGCATGACCGGACTGATGGAACAGCTCGTAGTCACGCTGGGCGAAAAAGCTGATTTGAATCTAAGCAGCAAAACACTGGTGTATGATCATGGTGAGAGTTTAATCGACCATGTGAAAGATGAATTCACATCAGGGAAATCACACATAAGTTTTGTTACAGGTATCGAATATGCGCAAAACCTGATTGACGGCAAAAAGGACCTTGTTCCGATCGTTACAATGGCGATTAATGGAAGCGATATTCAAAAAGCTTGTTTTTATACCAGGACCGGCGAATATAAATCGGTTAAGGAGTTAAAGGGAAAGATATGGGGTGGAGCAAATGCTTTGCCCACAAGGGTTGTTATGTATGCGGCTGGTGTCGATGAACCGGTGGAGTCTTTTTTCAGCAAGTTGATATACAAGACCGATTCACCGTCTAATGAACTTGTATCCATGCTTGAAAATAAACAAATAGATGTTTTTGCGACTTATGAGTCGGTGATATCTGTAGCGGGTTATTTAAATAAAAAAGATGTTTTCTTTGAACCGTTGTTTTGCAGTACGATTGATTACACATGGGTTTTTGTAGCTACGCCGGATATGCCGGCAGAATCAATATCAAAATTGAAAGAAGTAATGTTAGGCGCGCATAAAGACCCGTATTTCAAACAATTCCATTTTATGTTCAAAATGTTGAAAGGCCGATTCAAGAATATAGATGAAGATAGTTTCAAGGAAGTATATGATCTCGTTTTATTGATGGGGGAAAACGGCTGGTATGATGAAGAAAAGGCATTCCATAAAAAATACGGGCCATTTAAAAGTGGAAAATGAGACAAAGTTAAGCAGAGGAAACCAATGAAAAATACAATAACTGAAGCGCTCCTTATAGCTGTGTTGTTATTCGCATTTGTTGCGTGTCCCGCGCATTCTTCGGAACAGGAAAAATATGTTGTAGCGATTCCATTTATAGAAGGAATGGGAGAAACAAGCATAGGGAACCTTATTAAAGATATCGTAAAAGAAATGGGCAATAAGCTTAATGTAAAAACAGAGTTCAGAGCAATAAGTTATAGGCATGGCGACAATACTTTGAAATTAGTTGTAGATAAGTTCAAATCAGGAGAAGCGGATATAAGTTTTATATACGGCAACGAGTATGCTCAGTATCTGGACTCGGGAGAAGATGTATTTGTTCCAATGTTTGTTCTTTCCGTCGCTAAACAAATCGTATTACCTGTTTGTATTTACACAAGAAAGGGAGAATATGATTCAATAGATCAGTTAAGAGGCAAGGCATTTGGGACTTCAAATTATAAACCGGTAAGATATCTATTGTATCAGGCCGGGATTGATGAACATCTTGATGATTTTTTCGGGGAAGTGAAGTATATATCGGATTCTCCTGTATCAAACATTATTGATCCGCTTGTGAATAATGAGATAGATGCGTTTCTTGCGTATGATTCAGTGATCAGGATAGGGGGGTATTATACAAAAAAGAGTACCCCGTTCGAACCGTTGGTTTGTGAAGATTACGATCATACATGGATATTTATCGCGAGAAAAGGAGTGGACCCAGATATCATAGAAAAATTAACGAAAATAATGGTGAAATCAGACAAGGATCCGGATTTTGCAAAGTTTCAGTTCGCTTTTAAGATGGTAGATGGAAAGTTTTATCCGTTCCAGGAGAAATACTTCGAGAAAGCACGTGAAGTTTATAAAATAATAAAAAAGAACGGGTGGATGAAGGAAGAAAAAGAATTTTACAACAAATATTTACCCGGCAAGTGATGAATCAGAGGAAATATGAAAACTTATAGTTCGCGTCGTTGGAGAATATCCGCTCTTTTAATAATTACTATTATTTTAACACCTGTGATTTCTCTGTCCGGTACGGATAAATACATATTTTCTGTTCCCATGCTTAAAGAGCTGGATAATGACAGCTTTTCAAGAATGCTTGAAGAGTTGATTGCTGTATTGGCAGATAAAACAGATAAGAATATAGAAATATCGAAATTTATTTACAGTCATGATGATAATAAAATGAAGCTTGTAACCAACAGGCTTGAAAGCAAACAGGCGGATATCAGCTATCTTACGGGATTGGAGTACTCTGAATATTTAATTTCCGGTGGAGATGAATTGATACCCCTGTTTTCTCTCGGTATTGCACGAACATCAGTGGTGCCGTTGTGTTTTGTAACCAGAAAAGGCGAGTTGAAAAGCGTTGACGAGTTAGCAGGGAAAAGATGGCAGGGGTCGGGTATCATTCCAACAAGATATCTTCTATACGAAAAAGGAATATATAAACGGCCCGAGGAATTTTTTTCTTCTATTGGATTTACTAATGATTCACCGGTAAGCATTATGATTAATAAGCTGATAAATAATGAAATAGATGTTTTTACAACATATAAAACAGCACTTAGCATCGGTGGATATCTAACAAAAAAGGATTCAGGTTTTGAGTTGCTTGAATGCAAGGATTATGACCACAACTGGATATTTCTTGCAAGAAAGGATGTGGATAAATCATTTCTTAAGCGGATGACGGAAATTATGCTTAAAGCCCACAAAGACCCGGACTTTGCAAAGTTTCAATTCGCTTTCAAAATGATCGACGGGAATTTTATAAATATTAAAAAAGAAGAGCTGGATTCAGTGTATAAGAGGGCAGAGTTGATAGTTGAAAAGGAATGGAGAAAAGAACAAACAGAATTTCACGAGAAATATATGAAATAGATATGCATATATAGTTTATTTACTTCGAATTGTTATTTTATTAAATCCTGATGTAAGTTCATTAAAATTGAATTAATAAAATATTGTTAAATGATTATCTTTTGAGATAAAATAAACAGTGTTTTGATTATAGAAAAACCAAATTCTATCGAAAAGGAATTTTACATATGTTACATATTTCAATTATGAATCGAAGGAATTTTTCATTAATTGTTATGGTATTAGCACTGTTAGTTTTTACTTTTACCCAAAGGATCAGTGCTGAAGAGGAGAAATATGTACTGGCTGTACCAATGATAGAAGGTTTTGAAGAGACCAGTTTTGTTTCTGTTATAGACAATCTGGGAAAAGCCATGGGGAATAAATTGGGATGCAGCATCGAGACAAAAATTATTGGATTCAAATATGGACAGAGATTGATAGATCTGGTCAGGAGCGAATTTGAGGCCGGCACAGCAGATATCAGCTACATAAATGGCCTGGAGCTTGGTGATTACCTGAACAAGAAAGAGAAGGGGCTGGATATTCTTTTTTCGTTATCTATGAATAAGAGCACGATTGAAAAATCATGTTTCTTTACAAGGATCGGTGAGTTCAAAGATGTTTCTGAGCTCAGAGGCAAAAAGTGGTTGGGTGCGGTTCCTGTAATGCCGAGATTTCTTCTCTATTCCAATGGTTTCGATGAGCCTATCGACAAATTTTTCGGAGAGATAGGGTATATGACTGATTCGCCGATAAATGTACTTGTTGAGGCTCTGAAAAACAAAGATATCGATGTGATATCAACTTATGCGCACACAATGAGATTATCAGGCGAAATGAATAAAAAGCCCGCAACAATTCAACCTTTATATTGCAGCGATTATGAAAGCACATGGGTTTTTGTGGGCAATCCCAAAACAAACAAGAAGCGGATGGAACAAATTACTCAGATTATGTTAAGGGCTCACAAGGACAAGGATTTCAACCAATTTCAATTTGCATTTGCCATGATTAACGGGAAATTTGAAAAATTGGATGATAAAGCTATAGAACTGATAAAGAAGAACGCAAAACTGTTTGAGGAAAAAGGCTGGTACAAAGAAGAAAAAGAATTCTATAAGAAGTATTATGACAAATAAAAAGTAATTATATTTGCTTATCAGTGTCTTAGATAAAATCGTCAACAAGAAGTTCATTAACTCCGTATATTCTCCCGGCTTTAGCCGGGTATATAAGCTTAAAATTGGAAATAAATAAATGCCGCAGGTTCGGAAGGCGATAGTAAAAGAATACCTATTAAAACGAATATCAATACAAAAATACCGATTGGCCTTTCAATGTTGAGCTGGATATATTCATCGTATTTTTCTCCGTACAGATGATTAAATATCACGAAGGCAGCTGCAAAATATATTGAAGTGGCATACCATGCGACTCCACCGGTGTCCGATATGCAGAACAGCTTCTTGAATATCGTTATTGTTTTATCGAAACTGTCCGATCTGAAGAAAACCCACAAAAGACTTGTAAATGTGAAAGTAGACAAAATATTGAAGACAGATTTGATTCCTGAATGAAAACTGAAAAGTTTCGAACATGATGTTTTGAATAACCTGTGAGCAATAAGCGCAATTCCGTGAAGTCCGCCCCACATAACAAAATTCCAGCTTGCTCCATGCCAGAGACCGCCGAGAAGCATTGTGAGTATCAGGTTTGAATACAATCTTTTTTTGCCGAGTCTGTTTCCCCCCATTGAGATGTAAAGATAATCACGCAGCCATGAAGAAAGTGATATGTGCCATCTTCTCCAGAATTCGGTGACATTTTGAGATATGTACGGCAGGTTGAAGTTTCTCGGGATACTGAACCCGAGACATTTTGCCGATCCGATCGCCATATCGGAATATGCTGAAAAATCGCAATAAATCTGGATAGAGAAGGCCAAAACTACAAGCCATAAAGTTGGAGTATTGTAAAGTCCGGGATTATCATAAACCTTATCCACGTAAGAGGCCAGACGATCTGCGACAAGCACTTTTTTAACCAGTCCGAGAACGAATATTTGAAGCCCGGAAATAATGTTTGATTTAATGATAACGATATCTTTAGCGAATTGCGGAAGAAAGTCACGGGGCTTGAGAATGGGACCTGCGATAAGGTGAGGAAAGAAAGCGACGAGCAAAGAAAGATCGATAAATGATTTGGCCTTATATCCATTTCCCCTGTATATATCAATGGTGTAACTCATAACTTCGAATGTGATAAAGGAAATCGCTACCGGAAGAATGATGTTGATCAGGGGTAACCTGAAATTTAATTGGGCGAGTAAAACGTTTGCGCTATCGACAAAAAAATTGAAATATTTAAAAAATCCCAGAACAGTCAGGTTAAAAACAATGCTGACAACAAGCAACGCTTTTCTTTTGTTTTTCACCGCACATTCATCTATCAGATTTCCAAAAACATAATTCGCAACTGACATCGCAAGAAGCAGTACGATGAATCTGTAATCCCAGTAAGCATAGAAAAAATAGCTGGACAGGAGCAGCACTGATTTTTTTAAATAATTGTTTTTTATCATGTGCAGAAAAAAAAGCACAATGACAAAAAATAGGATGTAATCAATGCTTGAAAAAATCATCTGTTTATATGCTTAAGAATCCTTTCTGTTAAAAGTTCCGCAACTACTCTGTGACCTTCGGGATTCAAGTGTCCTTTCCATGGAGAAGTGTTGTTAAAACCAACAGGTGTTTGTTTGTTTTTTCTATAATATGAATACAAAGCATTCCTGGTATTAAGGTAATTAATTCCAATGTGGTTTGAAGCAGTTTCGAGTTCAGTTTCAATTACGCTGAACTCATTGTTGTCGTTATAAAAATCGATATCCGGGATAAACCAGACAATGGGATCTTCATAGTGTTCTTTAAAGGAGGAAAGCATCCATTTTATCCTGTCTCTGTAATCGGAAGGAACCTGCGGGCTTTGTGGGGTCTGTTTATCGATTCTCAATCTGTATGATTTCTGGATTTTGAAATATCCGAGTCGCAAAACAGCGGAATCGAAAATGATGCTCATTGCAGGGTGTTTCTGGATGAACGGCATATTGCTTATGAAGTTTTTGTTTTGAACTGTTGAGAAACCACTGTTATTTCTAACAACGTAGAAGTTATTGTAACTGTCATAAAAATCACCTGAAATATCTCCCTTGTTCAATTGAATAATAACAGCGTCGGGCGAGACGGTATTGATATAGAATTCTGAAAGATGAATATAATATGCCGGTGAAGCGGAACTCCTTCCGGCATTAATTACTTCGACATTTTGATCAAGTTTTTTCGAGAGGTTAATTTTAACTAAATTACAGAAAGTATATTTCTCGTTGACCTGTAAAGCTTCAGTATATGAATCACCAAGTGCGAGAATTCTCAGCAGTCCGGGATTCCTGTCTGTAAGCTCGCTTCCTCGAAAACCGAGACTGTTGAACTTCGATCTGCTGTAACCTTCAGAACCATGAACATAAGTGCCTTTTTTGTATATTTTTCCAAGAACATCATGGTCGATGAAACCAGTCGGCCCATAGGTAGTGTTTCTAAGAATAATTTCCCAGATTAAGAGACATAAAATAAAAAGAATGAGTATTTTAAGAGTGGTTTTCATAAAATATTTGAAAAGGTTCAAAATGAAAGCTTAGCTTAAACGGTCAGGAAAATATTTTAATCGAAAGCCCGATATTGAAAAGAATTTTAGAAATGGATTTTTTTAACGTGTTGGATTCCTCGACTTCAACAATGTCGAAATCTATAAAATCTGAAAATTCATTTTTAATATCAAAAAGCGAATTTAAAGTGTTTACCGGAACTGCGCTTACGGCTATAACAGACGTTTCACCGAATTTCTTACCAGGCTCTGTTTCCCCCGAGTGATAGAACTTTTCCGGCTGGAATCCCTCAAGTGAATCAAAGATACCATGAGAGCGATTTCTATTGATGGGTATTTCCTGCAAAGAGAAATTCACAATTTCATAAGACAGCTTTCTCCATTTATCATTATTAGTGATTTTATGTAGTCTTAGCAGGTCATGAACACATGATATACAATAAGGGTCTAACCATAATGCAGACGGGTATTCTGCAATGCCTCCTTTAGTAGAATAATTTGTTGAACTCAATTTTGATTCTGGAGGGAATGGTATGTTATAAGAATATGCGAGAGAATCAATGTAATGAGCACATTTTAAAGCGGAATCCAGATATTCGTTATTTTTGGTTTGATTTAAAATATCTATAAAAACAGAAAGGAGAAAAACAGCCTCGGATCTTGTTAAAGGATCAAATCCCATCATTGGTAAAATATAATTATCAATTTCAACTGATAGTTTTTTTGTGAAATATTCTGAAATCTCAAAGTATTTAATTTCTTTGGTGCATGTAAAAAGAAGGAAAAATAATTTTGCAATAAGTATATTGTAATAAGAAGCCTTGATAGTCCGGCCTGTATCTGTTATTTGATTCTGGTCGTTTTCTTTTTTTATTTCATCAATTATTTTTCCTGCAAAAGTCTTAGCGTTGAAAAGCCATCGTGGGTTTGAGTTGTGACCTGTTTCGAGATTCAGTTTAAGCAAGGATATCAACATTCTAATTGTTGACGTTTCGTCTTTTTGAGAATACCATTTTCTTAATGGCAACTTATAGTCAATATTAATATTTTCATTGAAGTTGCTGTGAGAAACAAAAAAGTCAGCAGTATCGAGAGCAATTCTTATAATATTGTTGTTCTCAAGAAATTTTCCTATTTTGTATAATGCTCTTGCTGCTTCGATATTACCGCCTTGTCCGCTTCCTCTGAGCCACGGTCTAACAGGATACATTGTCCTGCCGATGGATTCAACGAAACCAATTGCATCATGCCTTTCAATAAGGAAATTATTTAGCAGGTGTTGAGATTTCGATCTGACAATATTTGTAATATCTTCTGTTAATTCAGTTTCAAAACCATCTATTGATTTTGCTGATTCGATGAACTCAAGCCAACTCATTTCATTAATAGGAGCTGACAGAATGTAAAAACTTCGTTCATAAGTAACCTGGCCGTCAACATCCCATTCGTTACGCCCGTATGAGCCCGAACTTGCGGAATCCGGGCCTATGCCTGGTATTGAAATACTGAATTCCGCATTATCTGAAGATAAGTGAGTTGTAACAGAGCATAATTCCTCAATAGATTCAGAAGGCTGGGTATAAATCCCGAATATGCTGTCCTTTGATTCTAATACTGTGCAACAGGGAACTGTGGTCGCTTCCTCTCTTATCGGACCAATAGCAGAAGTATATTCAGAAAAATCACCATCTCTGGAATACACTGATCCTGGAACTATCCATTTTAAAGGTGAGATTTTTTGAATTACATTGAAAAGAACTCTTGCTTCGAGTCTGCCTCTAAGGCTCCACTTTCTATCTATGTTAATAATTGGACCATCAACGGAAATTGTATCCTGTATTAATGTTTCACCTATTCTTGCTTCAATTCTGAGGCCGTCTATATTAATTCTATCGGCAAAACATACAAGCCCATCGACAACAATCTGGTATGGCATTTCAAATATTATTACATCATTTCGATAAATTGAAATTATGTGTTTGTAAGATTTTGCTTCTATGAATTCCATAATATTCCTTTAATTATTAAAATCTGCATATTTCTGAAATTGCAAATATTAATCTCAATCTCGAAGGAAAAGGCTTGATAAATGCCCATTTGCTTCTCACAAGATCTGCAAGCGAAGATACAGGATATTTGTCTGAAAGAACATGATCCAAGCCGGCTCTATCAAGATAAATACCCGCAGTAATGTTTCCAAATTTCCTGATAATAGCTTTGTTGATTACATCAATATTTGCAGAATCATCGGAACTGTTCAACTCAATCGGCATAATACTGTCTGTAGTTGATAAAAATTCAATCTCTTTATCCTTGAATTTTATAAGCGCAGATGAATGTATAATACCGTTTTCCATTATTACAAGTGACACAAAAAATGAAGGAGGTATTAGAATATTTAAAAGATTCAAAGAATAATCCGGAAGTTTTGGGATTTTTGATAATGGGTCGGGATATATATATATTCCATTATTATTTTCTTTTTTGAAGCAAGCTGAAATTATGTTCAATTGATCAGAAAAACTCTGATGGGCATAGATTTTAGACTGTATATCTGAAGTAAAACGCCTTATTGCATTTTTATCGACGCAAATTACAAAATCTACTTCTTCATTTAATGCAATGGCATCAAGTTTAAGAGGACCTTTGAAAATAAAATTATTTAAAGGGCCTTTTTGAGAATGAAAAACGTGAACAAGGGTGTTGTTTTCAAAAATAATATACAGATAACTGAAATCTTTCAAACCTGACATATCAAGCATTTTTGAATATGCAAAGTTAAAGTGACCCGGATTTATTTCCTGAATTAATATGTCACTTGAAATCAAAATATCCTCCAGAATCAGTATATGTGAAAAATTTCTATACAGAATTCAGATAAATTTAATTCAACGTTTGGTCCTGCGATAAGCTCTTTTGAAAAAACATTTGATAGGGATTCATTTTCTTTAAGGTGAATTGTGACATTTTTTGATTCCGGGCATGGGTTGGCAATAAAAATTATTTTATTAAGGCCGTTTTCAAAAAGAGCGGTTTCCACAAGTGGATCACTTACAGGGTACTGAGCAGTCAAGCCCGCAACAGCAGCGATCCTTTTCATGATATTTGCAAGTCCCGGTGATCTTTCCAACTTTTTGTAATCCTGAAAAACAAAGCCAAGATGTATAATTGTTCCTTTCTCAGCGGGAGTTGCGTATGCACATGTTTTGCCTGCTTCCTGAAGAAAAGGCCTTTTAGCCTCGAACAAATCAGCATGTTCAAATACCATTCCACCGACTGAAATTTTCTTTTCTCTTGTAACAGGTTCTAATGTGTGCGTTGTGAATTTCGATTCCTTATTAAAATGTTCATTCATAAAAGGAATTCGAGGACCGAGAACAAGGACTCCTCCCTTTAATGCATAAACTAGAAGTTTTTTTTGAAGTCCCATGTTCATAAAATCAAAAGAAGGGGCGATAACAACTCGGAATTTTTCAATATCATGAATGTCGATATCTGAATCAGATAAGGATACATGGAATCCGGCCTGTGAGAATCCCATTAAAAATGCTCTCCATTGTTTGCCGTATGTAGAAGGGATATCATCGCTCAGACCGGAAATGCTATTACATTTGCTTAACCAGTCTGATGGAATATTCTTGAAAAGAAAAGATGGAATGGGATTGACAATATTAGAAAGATTTTCAAGACGCTCATAGTCGCGAACTCGCAAAAGAAGAATATCTGAACTGATTTTGTATTCGTTGAATATGTTTTCAGATCTGAAACGTGATAATTTCTTCAAAAAGTTAAAAGAATTGTCGTTTTTGCTTGAAGAAAAAGAAACAGGCGCCCCAAACCATCTGTCTCTATCTGAAAGCATATGGTAATTAATTGATTTTGCTCCGTTCATCAAAATTGCTAAGGAAGCAAATTTGAAGTCATTAAAAAATATAGGTCTATCCCATACAGAAGATCCGGATGTCAGGTTATTTATATATGATATTCTGCTTGAACCTGCAGACATTCTCACATCAATCTTAAGCTTTTCATATTCATCTCTTGAGTAATTGATATCTACAGACTGAACATCAACTGCTTTTTCAGACATAGGAATATGGAAAGGAACAGATTGATTATTCAGGTTGAAATTGTGAATGAAAGGAATTTTATCAATACCGTTATGCTTCAATAGGCTTGATAATTTTGATAGTGAATAATAAATATAAAATTCGCGATATTCACACCAGTCAAAATAATAAGCAAGATCAATTGTTTTATTTGCCGAAAAATCTTTGGGCGGAATAATATTATCAAAGCTGACATATTCGGTTGAATAGGTATTGTTTAATAAATCAACATCACCGTCATATTTTGATTTTAGGTATCTGTGATACAACGAAACTGAAGGGCTGGAATAATCCACCTCGAATTGAGAAAACCTTGAGAAGAAGGAAATATTGTCATCAATATGAACAGCGACAATCGGCCCGTCGGGGTATTGCAAGTCTCCGGCTTGTTTAGATATGGCTTTGTAAAAACGTTCAACTTCGAACAGAAATTCTTCAGAGACATAAGAAGGGGCCGGGAAATATTTCGGAGGGGAAAAAACTATCGAAGGCGTGTCGTCGGATGTTCGCATAAGAATTTTACTGTCATCAAAAATGCGTTCAGGAAGTCCGTAATAGTTCAATTCTGACCCTATGCAGGGACCAACGCCAAGTACAACTGAAAGTTTTTTATGTTCACATAAATCGATGAATTTACGAACGTTATTACTCGGTTTGTTTTCACCAAAATCAAATGTATCATATTCAATCTCGTGTATGTTCCACGGAATGTTTATTTTGATAGATTTAATGCCAAGTTCTATCGCACGATCTAATAATAACGGCCATATTTCAGGTTTGTATCTCCAGTAATCTATCGTACCTGAATTGGTTAGAAGAGAAGTCCCATCAATATAAAATCCATTCTTCGTGATTTCTATGCTCATAAATCCTCAATAATTACTTTAGGTTACTGAATAACTCCATTAATATCTGTCTATTAGCTGCTTCAGTTATGATTTTATCCGTGACGATTGTTCCGCCTGAAAATACAACGTTACCTTTGTTATCTTTTATATCCGATCTTATAGTTTTTCCAATCATGAAGGATTTTTGTGATTGTTCACCTGACAGAGAAGATTTTACCGGTGTCTCTTTAGCTGTCTTTTTGGTTTTTATGGTAGCCGTTTCTTTATCATCATAAGCCATAATTCGAACAGGCTCTCGTAAATCACTTTGTGATATCAGAATATCAAGAATATCTTTACCAAGAAATCTATGCTGTCTGCCAATCCTGGTTGATTTTAATCTGCCGTCCTTGAGCATTCTTTTAACAGTTGGAAGGCTCACTTTAAGTAGATTAGCAACTTCTTTGGTTGTATAAACTTCATTTTCTTCTATTGCCATAATTCGCACCTTTTGAAATTTTAATATTCAAAATGATTTACAAATAAAAACGCATCAAAATAGTAACATTTATGCAGAATTAAATCAATATAACAAAATAGAGTAAAACAAAGTATCACAGTGTACGAATTAATACTGATAAAAGAGAGAATATGCAAATAATAAGAAGATCAAACAGAATTACAGTTGACAGAATCTTCTAATAAACTTGAACATTTAAAAAATATTTTTATAAATAAGTGATGGTTAACCAACCGGTTAGTTAATATATTGGGATTGGAAAATACTAATCATGAAGAAGAAGACAAAATCGACAATCGACGCGAGGACTTCTATTTTTAATGCTGCAATAACATTGTTTTCAGAGAATGGGTACGATGGCACCGGGGTGCAGCAGATTGCAGACAAAGCCGGCGTGAATAAAGCCATGATCTACTATTATTTCGGAAGTAAGGATGAGCTTTACGATATCCTGTTAACAGAAGGTGAGAAGATAATTGAATCAGCAATTAATAAGACGGAAAATAAAAGACTTTTTATCGATGAAAGAATACGTGTATTCTCAAAGACGCTGCTTTGTGCTGCTATAGAGCAGCCTGAGCTCACAAGATTAATTTATCGCGAACTGCTCGGAGACGGAGAGCAAGCAAAAGAATCTGTTGCAGATAATTTCAGAAATAATGTCGAGTTAATAGCTGAAAAGCTGGAAGAAGGTATAAAAAAAGGAAAAATCAGGGATGACATCAACCTTTTGTACACGTCATATATGATTTTTGGAATCATAAATATATTCATATCGAAATTCGTGATTACCGGTCAACTTTTAGACGTTGAATCTCTCGTAGATGACATTGTAAGCATGGTTCTAAATGGTATTGGTGTGAAAAAAGACAGGGGTGTGGAGTAAATACTATGAGAGTAAGATGGATGGGTCTTTTAGGGATTCTGGTGTTTGTGGTATCAGGAATCGCTTATTCTGGAGAGCTTTCATTAACGGAGGCAATCGATATAGCAATAAATCAGAACCCCAAGGTAGAAGCAGCGCAAAAAGACGTTTCAATCCTGGAAACGAAGTTTAAAGAAGTTCGCTCAAACGAACGTCCCAAGCTGGATTTTACTTTAAGTGTTATACATCTGGAAAATCCACCAACACTGGATTACGATCTGGGCGATAAACTTAAACCCGCATTGCTGGGGATAATGAATGCCATACCGGATTATATGCAGTATCCGGTGCCGGGTTCTCCCGGGACATACATGACAATTCAAAATCCATATAAACAACCTACCATAAGTGCATTGTCTGCGTCCGATTACAGTTTGAACATGGAACTGGCGGAAGAATACACGCGTAAATATACGCTTGATCTGCAGTGGCCGATATGGACGGGCGGAAGAGTGAAACATGGCCTTTCAAAGTTGAGAAAGGGTGTCGAAGCTCTTGCTTCAAAAGCTGAATCCACAAGGAGAGAAATTACGTATGAAGTTATAAGCGCATATTTAGGAACAGTGTTGGCACAGAGAGCAGCAAAGGTTAACGATGAAGCATATAACACAATCGAATGGCATGTAAGACAGGCCGAATCTCTTTTTAAACAGGGGTTGATCCCGAAATACGATTTGATGAGGGCTAAAACGGAATTAGCAAATCAGGACAAAAAGAGGATAGACGCACACAATCAGGCAGATCTCACGATGGCTTATCTTCTTGATTTATTGTCTATGCCCAAAGAGGAATTTCCTGTTCTTATAACCGATCTGGCTGGGGATAAGAAATTCGACATGGAGCTTGAAGAAGCTTTTGAAGTAGCAATATCTGAATCTTCCGATATGAATGCGCTGCTCGCAAGAGAAAGGATGTATAAAGCAGGAGTTGAAGTGGCAAAAGCTGAGCTCAGACCAATTGTAGCAGCGGTTGCTAAACATGAATTGAGAGATGAGGATTTATCATTGCTCGATCCGGATCAGTATGTCGGATTAATTGTTAAGTTTCCGATCTTTGATGGTGGAAAATCAAGATCCCGGATCTCTCAGGAGCGCGCGAAGCTTGATCGGAATAAAAGCGATATCAAACGACTTGAAAACGGCCTGCAGCTTATGGTCAGAAAATACTATCTCGATTATTTGAGCGCTCAGAAAGCCATAGCAGCAGCAGATAAAGCAATCGAGCTGGCTTCCGAGAGCAAAAGACTTGCGGAAAGAAGGTACGAAGTCGGCGAAGGTACAAGTATCGAGGTAACTGATGCGCTGCTTCAGTATTCGATAGCCGAAACAAGTATGTCACAGGCGAAATATCAACATGATATGGCATATTACGGGTTAAAAATGGCGATGGGACAAATAATTCAAGAGTTTGAAGAAGAAGGAGGAAATATTTAATGAAAAAGGCAAGAGTAATCATAAGCGGAATACTTTTTATTTCATTTTTCGCAGTTTGTTTTTTAATGATCATTTTACCCAGGGGAAAAGCTGCTATGCAGAATGAGTCTGTCATCGGCACATCTTTCGTGATAGACGGAACACTTGAGGCTGATCAAATTGACATATCAAGCAAAATCCCGGGAAGAATATCTGAAATGACGGTCATCGAAGGTGATTATGTGGAATCGGGACAGGTTGTTGTTGTGCTTGAATCCGAAGAAATAGACGCTAAATACGAACAGGCTGAAGCAGGTGTCAGGGCATCGGAGTTTCAGGCCGGTAAAGCTTTGATCGCGGCGAATCTTGAGCAAAAGAACGCTGATGCGAACGTCCGAAAGGCAAAGGCCGGCGTCTCAGCTTCCGAGGCTTCACTCGAGATGGCAAAACAGAAGCTGAAAGCACTTGAGACAGGTGCCAGACCACAGGAAAAGAAAATGGTTCAGCAGAAGGTGAAAGCCGCGAAGGCTGCGTTTGATACTGCTGAAAAGACATGGAAAAGGGTAAGTTCACTTACTGAAGAAGGAGTGCTTGCGCAACAAAAGGCGGATGAAGTAGAGATGAAATATAAAAGTGCCGAAGCGCAGCTGACTGCGGCCGAAGCTCAAATGAATATGGTAAATGAAGGTGCAAGAATAGAAGAGATCGAAGCTGCAAAACAGCAGGTCAGACAAGCAGAAGCCGGACTGGAGGCCTCGAAGAGAACGCTTGATCAGGCGGAAGCAGCCATGATGATGGTAGATATCAGATTGAAAGATTCTGAGATGGCTCAACAACAGATTGCCGCAAGTGAAGGTGTTCTTAACGAAGTAACCGCATACAAAAATAATACAAGACTTGTTAGTCCGATATCAGGACGAATTAGCCAGAGAATGAGCAGGAAAGGGGAGATTGTTTCTGCCGGCTATTCGATTATGTCGGTTGTGAGAACCGACGGCTACTGGGTTGAAGTATATATACCCGAGAGCAAGCTTGCAGGACATAAGCTGGGAGAAGTAGTCAATGTTGAGATACCGGCACTGGGTAGGATTATTCCTGCAAAAATTACAAAGATTTATCCAGCCGCAATTTTTGGAACTGCAAGAGCTACAAATGAAATTGGCAGCTTTGATGTCAGATCGATTCAAACAAGAATAACATTAATGGAAAATCCTGAAGATCTTGTATCGGGATTGACGGCAAGAATTTATTTTGATTGATGCTGATATCAGGAGATTGACAGGAGAACATAATGTTTATTGTTAGATTGCTCAGATTGTTTCAAAGAGAAATAAAAATAATATGGATGGATTGGCGTTTAGTGGTGATTGTTTTTTTAATGCCTTTTGCATACACGGCGTTAGTAGGATATTTGTATTTACCTATGAGAGTTAGTGAGATTTCAACATATATTATCGATCAGGACAACAGCCAGCTCAGCAGATCTATAGTAACGGCAATTGACGTTAATGATTCAATGAAAGTCGTGGGTTATCTTAACAACGTCGAAGAATTCAAGGAGAAGATAAGACACAGAGAAGGGTATGCTTGTTTCTGGATACCAAAGTATTTTGAAAGAGATGTTAAAAAAGGCAGGGCGGTGAAGCTTGTTTCATTAATAGACGGTAGCAATATGATTATATCGAATACTATTCTTGCGGGGGCGGCAAAGGTAGCAGGATCATTTTCTGCTGGAATTGAGATAAAGAAGTTGAATATGAAAGGGACTCCAAAAGATTATACTTTAAGCAATGCAATGCCTTTAAATTCAATAAGCAGAATTGCTTACAATCCATCATATAATTATACGATTTTTATTATGCTTGGAATGATTGGTACTATTGTCCAACAGATTGTGCTTGTCGGATGCGCTCTTGCTTTTGCACATGAGAGAGAACATGGCCTTGTAGGTGGAATATTCAAGATAACACAGAGTCCGCTCGAAGTTTTGATTGCGAAATCCCTTTTTTATACGTCTATTAATATGATTACTGCATTTGGAGCCTACATTATGGGCGTTCATTTATTTGGATTGCACCTAAACGGTTCATTGTTTTTATGCATGATACTACTATTTACATTTATTTTTACGATAGTTGCTTTTGGAATCGCTGTCAGTGCAATATGTGCTGATTCCGTTTTTGCCACGGAAGTACTAATGCTGGTTTCTTTGCCTTCATTTTTATTGAGTGGATTTACCTGGCCGAGATTTGCAATGATACCAGTAATTAAATTAATGAGCTGGGTATTACCGCTGACTCATTTCATAATGCCTTTCAGATCAGTGTTTATGCAGGAGGGTGACTACAGCACAATTAAGCCGGATATGATATGGCTGTGGTGTCTGGCAATGATGAGTTATGCTGCTGCATATTTTGTAATATACAGGTCCATGCTCAAGGCAAGGAAAGAACTGACAGGTGCCTGATGGATTTGAATTAATCGTTAATTCGGATTAATAGCCGGGTAATATTTATCCGGCTTTTTTATTTTATGTTGATAGAAAGTTGTTTGAATAATAAAATCGATAAAAAAGCATGGAGGCGGTTTGTGAAATTAATTAATTCAAGAACAGGCATAGAGATGTTCTATAACGAAAGAGGCGAAGGAAAGCCTCATTTTGTTTTGATCCACGGTTGGACCGGTAATCACACGAGATGGGGGAAATTGCCTGAAATGCTTTCTGTTGACCATCACGTAATAGATTATGATCTTCGCGGACATTCGAGATCGGAAAAGAATATTTCACTTGATTATGGTTTCAGTTCACATGTCATGGATTTGTTAGGGCTACTGGATGTCTTGAGCATTGATAAGGCCGTGATATGCGGTCACTCGATGGGTGGCATGATAGCTCAGAATTTTGCTCTTGCATTCCCGGAGAGGGTCGAAAAACTTGTTCTTGTTGCAACAGCATCGTGTATGGCGCCCACTCCAGCCGATAAGAAAAAACTTCTTGCCACTTCATTTCTGTTCAAGTATTTGTTCAAGGCTGCCATGTTTATTAAGAACCGGGATAAGGCGGATAAAACCGATTTGTTCCCCGACATGATTGATGATTCGTTAAGCCCGATATCTAAATCGGCATCGGATTCTCTTGTGAATATATCAAAGATGGATTTGAGAGAGAGAGTAAGGAATTTGCATATCCCGACGCTTGTTATCACAACCGATACCGATAAAACTATCAATATAAAATATGCTAAAGAACCAGCCTCTTTGATACCCGGGACAAAATATGTTGAGCTTAAGGGCTTGAGTCATCATATCCCGTTGGATGATCCTGATTCGACGTTTAATGCAATTGAAAATTTTATAAATGAATGAATACCCGATAGTCGATGCGCATGTCCACATTCTACCTGCCCGCAGGCAGAGCGGGCTGATGAGATGGATTCATAGAGCGTTCCCGGAACATCCGGTGCCTGGAGATATTGATAAATATGGAATTCTTGAAGATTTAGAACGGAATAGAACAAAATACTTTTTTAATCTTGTGTATCCATTGAACAAATTTGAAACAGATAATTTGAATCTGTTCAATTATCAAATATCAAAAGAGTATTCCAATTCTGCATGCTGGGGCTCGCTTCATCCTGATAATGAATCTAAAGAAGGCATTATAGACAAGTGTATTTCAGATTATGGATTTATTGGAATGAAATTTCATCCTTTCATACAGGATTTCGATGTTCTTGATGATGGAATGAAGATAGTTTTCGAGAAGATGAATGAGCACAGGCGACCCGTTTTCATTCATACGGGGTTTGACGATTTTTATAACAGACGTTTCGATCCCGGAAGCATAGACGTTCTTATGGAGAGATATCCCGATCTTTCAATCATATTATCTCACATGTTTTTCCCGCGGATTGGCGAATGTTTTATGCTGATGGAAAAACATAAGGGCCTGATCGGAGATCTCACAAATGTGCCGGGGGCACTGAGAATGATATCGGAGGAAAGAGGTGTTCCGGTAAGTGATATGGAAATCACGACTCTGATAAAAGAAAAGTCCGAACAATTCAGCGAAAGATTGATATACGGTTCGGATCATCCGGCAGGAATGGGTGGTTACAAAACAATATTCAGGGATTTTGATAATATTGGATTTTCTTCACAGGTATCAAGGAAAATAAGATATGATAATCCCATAAGAATTGTAAATAGTTATTCGAATGAAAGATGGCTTATATAATGAGAGTCTATGTAAATATTATTCAAATAAAATAATTCCGATGTCATGATTGATTAAATTGCCTCATTTTCTGTTAATATAACATAAGGATATATCCATAATAGATGAGGTGATTTCATTGATTAAAGACATAAGCAGGTTAAATATACTATTTGATTCACAACAACTTGCTGTTCTTGCAACACAGGAAAAGGGAGCTGCTCAGCCTTATACAAGTCTTGTCGGTTTTGCCATAACAGAAGACGCTGCGAATCTGATATTTGCCACAGGTAGAAATACCAGGAAATTCAATAATCTAATTGTTAATCCATGCGTAGCATTGTTGATAGATGACAGATCCAATACTGTTAGCGATTTCAATGATGCTGTTGCCGTGACGGTTATTGGCAAGGCATCAGAAACATGCCGGACTGAAGAAGCATTGTTTCTTGATTTGTTTCTTAAAAAGCATCCGAATCTTAAAGAATTTGTTAATTCAACAGATTGCACACTTATTAAAGTGAAGGTTGAAAAATACATATTTGTAAGTAATTTTGAAACTGTTCAAGAAATCGTTTTATCAGGAACTGAATAAATGCGAATGGATAAGAAGTCAATTAAATATCAGGTTTGTTTTCCGCAATTAAAGAATATATTATTGATATTGTAGGAGCATTTGTGAGGGTTGTTGTATTGTGAAAATTAGTATACAGCATTTTAATAATACAGAAATGGAGAAATATCGTGATTCCAGCTAATGTAATCAAGTCGGAATTATATGGATCGGTTGTTGCCGTTAAAATATTAAAAAAGGAAATAGGAATATCAGATTGTCTGAAAGTTATAATTAATCTATCCATTGATAGAGCAAAGGGCGAGCCATGGACCGGAATAGGCAAGTCCGAGGACATCAAAGAGGTGCTTTCAAGGCGACAGATAGGTCCCGCTGTTCTTCTGGAAAGAAATTTGCGAAAAGTCGTGTCGAGAGAAAAAGCCAGAGACATATCAAAAGAAATAATAAAGATTGCTTCGGTGGACTTTCTGAAAAGAAACATACCCCGGTTTGATAAATCAAAAATACTGAGCCTTGGAGAAAATGAAAGAGATAGCTATCTATGGGATATTCAGAACAAGTTTTTCAATGCTGATGCCGAGATAAAAATGGAGGGCGAGGATTCATTATTACTAACGATCAGGCGTTGCAGATTTGTTGAACTGCTCGGGAAAATCGGGGAGGGAGATATGGCTCCATTATTCTGTGAGGGTGATAAACTCTTCTTTGATGAGTATCAGAAAGAAATAGAGCTGGATAGGCCTGAGAAGCTTTCGGACGGTGGTAATATTTGTGATTTCAGGTTTCGCTGGGTTGAATAATCAGTCATAAAGGTTTTCTTAAAACAACAAAGAAATCGAGAACTTCGAGATCCTCTCTCGGCAGGGATTTGAAATCGGAGTGGAAAGAATTGTATATTTCATCTGTAAGAGGTGGATAATCCCTAAGCGTATTCGTTTCAATATATACTTCTTCAAGACCTGCTTTTTCGAACGATTCTCGGAAATGTGTTATTCTCCACCTGTTGATTCTTTGATTATGAGGACATTCGTAATTAAGCCATTCGTCTTTTGAAAATCTCAGGCAGTCGTATGGAGCATTATCAGGATCCCGATGATCGTTGATTCCAATAATATGAGCGGTATATCCACCGGGCTTAAGTATTCTTGAAATCTCTTTGATTGTATCATCCGGATCACCGTCCGGGTCACCAACATGTTCAAGTGTGACATTTGATGTTATAAGATCAAATGTGTTATCTTCAAAACCTGTAGAGGCCGAATCTATACCTTTGCAGAACTCATAATTGGGATTAATAATTTTTAGGTTATTGTCACTTACCTCGATAATATCTTCTGTATTAAGCTTCATGAAGTCCTTGTAGAGATCTTTATCAAGGGCTCCATGGTGAATTTTTTCGAGAATATCCGTATAACATATTTTTTGCATACTGGGACCGATGATATCGAAATTGTAAGGTGATCTGTATTTGTCTACTGACTTTACCTTGCATCCGCTGCAAAGATACAGCATACAAATAACCGGTATCACACCACTGCCGATTTCAAGCACATGTTTGCCTTTTAATACAAAACCGAGTTCGTTAAGCTTTTTTGCATGCTGGTTAAACCATTTCACTTTATCTTTGATAAGTGTTTCGGCGTGTTTGTGGCCAACCATCTCATAGTGAGAAAGCGCATTCCGGAGCTGTAGTTCGAAATTTTTCGGCAATCTATAGTTATCGACAATGTTTTTGTATTCGTTATACTCTGCATCTTCGAAGAACTCATGCGCGGCTTTTGCGGCTCTTATTGCCGACTCTATCGTATTATTCTCTGATGTTTTTCTGGCTGCGAAAAAATCAAAAAAACTGTTTTTGAAGTCATTGTTCAAAAGCTTGATTTCACCGAGCAGATAATATGCCAGGTAATTGTTTGGAGAAATTGAATTAGCTGTTTCGAGAAAACGTTTTGCTTCCTCGTAATTACCATTGTTAATTGAATCTATGGAACGAATAATGATTTCAAGAGCTTTTTTTGTTTGATTCAGGTCCATACCAATAAATCCCGTAGACGACGTATCTATTTTACTATTGTAACACTGTTACTTCTCAGGATTTTGCTTATTTCATCGGCTATCTTGATTTTTTCTGAATCAGAGTCAGAGATAACAGCATTACATTTAAATGGTCCTGATGCTCCTGTTGCATTAATAATAAGCGGATTTTCTCCGACCCTGATTTTATCATTCAATGCCTCGTCGAGTGAACCTGCATACCTGATGAGTTCACCATATTCCATCCCTCTGTGAGAATAAAAATCGCTGTCATAACCGTACAATATATTGTTATCAGATGTAACGATATTTGGTTCTCTGCATTCCTTGAGGTTGATGTTTGATGCGTCGATAATCAATCCGGTGATTTTCTTGCTCTTTTTCAGGAGAAGCTCAGGAGGGGCTGCTACGTAAATTATTTTTTCTGTTTGCGCAGAACCATCATTTGATTGTTCGGCATTAATTGAAGACTTGTTCAAACTGGAAATCAGATTTTCAGGCTCAATCCTTTCGAATCCTAAAAGGGCATCGAGGTATTTTCTGTTTAATTGATAACCGTCGTAATTTCTTAATTTATCATTATCGATATATATATCCTTGAATTCGCTCAGTCCGTCTTTATTTATTACAGGTGCATTTTTCCAGAACCCGAAAATAGTTCCATCAGATTTTGTTTCTTTGAAAAGCCACATTACTTTTCCGAACTGGTATATGTTAATATCTTTTTGAACATCCTGATCGGACACAACCATGCCGCTAATCGAGTTGAAATAATCGATAATGACATTTTGATCGTCTTCCGCAAAAACTGAAATTGAAACAAAGAAAAACAAGCATAAAGAAGTTATTAAGATTTTTTTTATCATGGATATTCCTTTTAATATATTATTCTGCAACTGTTTTTTCATATATAACCGGCACAAGGTTGGTTTTTTCCTTGACTGATTTGCATAATTCCTCTGCCTGATATCTGTATATGAATTCTCCGAGAGATATATAGTATGTGCCGGTGTCGGATAACTCGATTTTTGATGTGGCAAACCCTCTGTCTCTCAGAACATCATGCAGGATATCCGCCCGTATTTTACTGTCCGTATAACCGACTCTCACAGAATACCATAGCATGGAGCCTTCTTTAACTTCTTCAGAATCGATTTTCTGAATTTCAGGCGGGAATTCTACATTGTTGTCATTTGAAATATCTGTTTTAACTATCAGGTTCGAAGGTTGCAATTCTATGTTGGTAATTTCTTCGGTTTCGGATATTTGTTCAATTTCAATATTGGTAGAACTGTTTTCGATCAACAGTGAAGGTTGCAGTTGAATGTCTTCAGGGGCAGAAGAAATGTCGTCTTTTATTATGGTAGGCCTTGTCGTAACAAACGATACTGATTTTTCAGGCACAGGGTTGGGGGTAGCATTTGACTTATCATTTATTTTCTCGATTGAAATAGAGGAAGTTTGTTTTGTTAAGTCCTTTTTTGGGGGAGGAGCAGCTTTTTTCTTTTTAGTGCTATTCTGTTTTTTAGATGCAGCATCTCCGAGCGGAGGCAGTATTTTGTATTTGTCTTTTGGATTTTTCTGATTCTCGGATATCACAGGGCTGAGTTCTTCGACATCAGGAACGATGTCAACATGCTCTGCCGGTTCGCCGTTGGCTTGATCCGGCTCGGAGAATGAGCTTTCGACAACTTCAAGGCTTGCATAATCAGATTGGCGAGGAGAATACAAAAGAATAGCTATTGATATCACACCGAACACGGTAAGTGCGACAAAAATGCCTATCGGATTGATTTTTTCTCTATCAGGCGAGAACTTCATATATACAGATGTTAATCTTCAGGATCTTTATTCGTAACTGCCTGAATACCGCTTCTGTCCATTCTCACAATAACATCTTTAGCAATCTTTACCCTTATGCTCTTTTCTTTCATCTCGGTTATCTGTCCGTAGATACCGGAATTGAGAATGACTTTGTCACCGACCTTGAGAGAACCGAGCATTTCCTGCCGTTTCTTCTGCTGCTGTCTCTGGGGTCTGATAAGCATAAAGTAGAAAATAGCCATTAAGCCTGCAATAATTATAGCTTGTTGTATAAAGCCCGATGATCCTGCGCTATCCATCTGTTCCTCCGTTAAAATATCTTATAAGAAAGTCCTCTTTGAAGGACTTGTACTCATCATTTATAATTGCTTTTCTCGCAAGCTGCAACATTCTAACATAAAAGAATATGTTGTGAAAAGTAGTCAGCCTTGAAGCCATGATTTCACCGGACATGAAAAGATGTCTTATATAGGCTCTGGAGTAATTTCTACAGGTGTAACATTCACATTCAGGCTCTATTGGATTCGGATCATTTTTATACTTTGCATTTCTCAGATTGACTCTTCCGTTAAAACTGAAAGCCGTGCCGTTTCTGGCCATTCTTGTTGGGAGAACACAGTCGAACATGTCGATTCCCCTGTCGATTGCTTCCAGAATGTCGTCCGGCATCCCAACACCCATTAAATACCTCGGCTTTGACTCCGGAAGGGCGGGGCGCAAATGGTCGAGCGTATCGAGCATGTCGGTTTTTGACTCGCCAACGCTCAGCCCGCCAATGGCCAGTGCCGGAAAGTCCATTTCAAGTATTGATTCCGCGGAATATGTTCTAAGCTCGGGCGAGGTTCCGCCCTGAATTATTGGAATCAATGTCTGGTGATCTTTAAGTGCAACACCGGAGCATCTTTTAAGCCATTTTGTCGTTCTGTCAACAGCTATCCTGATGTCATCGAGTCCGGCGTTAGCCGGAGGGCACTGATCGAACGCCATAACCATGTCCGCGCCGATGCTGCGCTGGATTTCCATGGATATTTCAGGAGTGATGAAGTGATGCGAGCCGTCTATGTGTGATTGAAATCCTACGCCCTCATCGGAAATCTTTGTCAGAGCTTTAAGGCTGAAAATCTGATATCCGCCACTGTCAGTGAGGATCAGGTCTTTCCAGTTCATGAACGAATGGAGTCCGCCCATTTCCTCGATGAGTTTATGACCGGGTCTCAGGTACAGGTGATATGAGTTCGATAGTATAACGGGAGCACCGATATCATACAGTTCTTCAGGAGATAGCGATTTAACAGTTGCCTGAGTGCCGACCGGCATAAATATCGGCGTATCGAATTCACCACGCGGAAGCTTAACTTTTCCGGTTCTGGCATTACCGCATTTAGCTGAAATATTGAAATTCATCAGATAATTTCGAACCTATCTGTCCCCACCGTTTCTAAGAAAAGCGATAAATCCCAACATATCATCGGGCAAAGGAGCTTCGAATTCAAGCTGATCGCCTGTAATCGGATGTCTGAACGACAAATACCTCGCGTGAAGCGCCTGACCGGTGAACTTATCGATTTCCGACTGGATTAATTTACGTTTGTCCAACTGGATTTTATTGGATTTCAGTCTGAGGCCTCCATAAATATTGTCAGCAACAATAGGATGTCCTATATGATTCATATGAACTCTTATTTGATGTGTTCTTCCCGTTAAAAGATCAACATCAACAATTGTGAACAATTCGAACTGCTCTACAACCTCATAATAAGTCAGGGCATCTTTCCCGTGATTCCTGACAACAGCCATTTTTTTCCTGTTTCTCGGGTTACGCCCTATGAGCGTTTCAATGTTTCCCTGGTTGACCGCGAATATGCCATGTGTGATAGCCGTATATTTTTTCTTCACAAACCTGTTTTTTATCATATCCGACAGGGCAATGTGAGCAGCATCGTTTTTTGCAACGATCAGAAGACCGGAGGTGTTCTTGTCCAGCCTGTGTACGATACCGGGCCTGTTGATCCCTGAAATACCGCTGAGAGAATCCTTGCAGTAGTACATCAGGGCATTTACAAGTGTTCCCGATGACTGGTTGGGAACAGGATGAACCGTTATCCCTTTTTGTTTATTAATTACAAGAAGATGTTCATCTTCATAAATTATATCTATGGGTATCGGCTCGGATTTTATATCAGACGGCATCAATGGTGGAAGTATCAGCTCGATTTCGTCTCCGGCCTTTATTCCTTTGCTCGGTTTCGAAGGACCGCTGTTTACAAGTACATTTCCTTCTAAGATCAATCTTTTTAAATGGGTTCTCGATAATTGCTTCATTCTTTCATGAAGTAATTTATCCAACCTGTTTTTATCCGACTCAGCTATGAAATTATATCGTTTTTCTTCGAGGCTATCGTCACTGAACAGCCCGTTTTCGCTGTCCATTTCAATTTTTGCCTTTTGATTTTTTGTTCTTTTGTTTTATAGCTTTTTTGCTTGATTCATTTCTGTTGCTTGTTGAGTTCTTGTTTATTGCTTGTGAACCGGGAAGAACCCCGGGTTTTATGAGCAGCAGGAACAGGCCTACAGCAAATATAAAAAAGCTGGCGATTTGCGCAACTGTCATCCAGCCGAATAAAACAACTTTTCCTGTAACTCCGGATCTGAATATTTCAGTAGTGAATCTTAAGACAGAAAAACCGATAAGATAGTAGGCAAGAAGGTCGCCATACTTTTTCCTGGCCGGCTTAAGCGCAAACAGGATAAAAAGAAGTATTATGTGCAGACCGAAATCGTAGAGCATGGCGGGATGTCTTACTATACCGTCATCTAGTGAAGGGAATACTATTCCCCAAGGCATGGTTGTTTCCCTGCCATAACAACATCCATTAAGGAAGCATCCCCATCTAGC